>Ga0116230_10000618_pt1 | contig 31511 bp, 36 predicted proteins | sample S1TSphfallax_3_FD_88678 | JGI IMG/M metagenome (GOLD analysis project Ga0116230, IMG submission 88678) | Host-associated microbial communities from peat moss isolated from Minnesota, USA - S1T2_Fd - Sphagnum fallax MG | ecosystem: Host-associated > Plants > Peat moss > Unclassified | place... | reverse complement strand
GCCGGAGCCGTCTTTGCAATCCGATCCAGTATCTTGGGCAGATACTGCGTGTTGTAGTGCAGCCGCGAATAGGCATTCGGCAAGGTCGGATCGCCATTCCAACAATGCTCCGCGCGCGGTCCGTACGTTACCTCGCCCTCATAGGGAGGGTCGGTGGTGCTCTTCAGAAAATCCTCCATGCGGTAGACCGCGTCGTTCAGCATGTAAGTATCGTCGCTGCCCACATAGATATGCAGCTTCCCTCGCAACTCCGGCCCAAGCGTAGCCCAGTCGCGCTGCAGAATCGCGTCTAAGTCGTAATGATCGTGCCAGTAACTCGCCGTCCCGTGGTCGATAACTCCCGTTTCCTTGTCGAAGATAGGCTGCGGATACCCATCCTTTCCCTCCGGCGAGTAAACCGCCTGCCATATATCGAATTGCTCACCCGACCGCCCATGATCTCCCAACGCCAGCTCGTACTGGTTGTTGCCGCGCGTGGTAATCAGCGTATGCCCAAGATAGTCGCGCATTGCCGGCTGTTCGACTTGTTTGTGCGCGCCTTCGAGGTAAAAGGCATTATTGTCAGCGTACAAGTCGATGTTGGTGAAGGCATGAAAATCCACGGGATCGGGGCACGCGACAAACGCCCCGTTGTAGTGCGTGGGATAAAACATCTGCACCGCCAGCGACTCCCAACCGCCGGTCGAGCCGCCATAGAGGAAGCGCGCCCATCCCTGTCCGATGCCGCGAAACTTCTTCTCGATCGCCGGCATCAGCTCCGTCTCAATCGCGTCCCCATACGGCCCAAGATTGGCCGAGTTTACCGCATAGGAATCGTCGTAATACGGGTTCGCATGCTGTAGCTTGATAACTAAGTAGCGCGGGAACTTCGGCGCGATCCAGGCCTGGTAGAACTTATACCCTTCCTCCTGCTGGATGCGGTTGTAACCCGCCAGATGAAATCGCTCGCTGTAATCCGGCTTCAAGTTCGGGTCGGGCGGCTCGGGGCGGAAGTCGTCGATGCCATCCACAAAGTGATCTTCGAAGACCATCTCCGGAAAATGCGCCTCCGGATGCTCGTCGAAGCCCTCCGGCACCAGCACCACCGCCGACAAAAACATCGGCCGCCCCCAGAACTTGGTCAGCAAATCGCTCTGGATTTTGATCCGCCGCACGTACTTCGTATCCGCAATCGGCTTGATGGGAGGAATCACCTCGGTCAGCGATACGGCAATCGGCGCGCCGCCGGGCTTCACCGTGATTTTGCGAGGCTTGCTGTACAGATTTCCGGGCGTGATATTCCAGTGTTGCCCCTCGCCCTGGTCCATGTGCAGCTTGACGACGGACCCGTCGGAGCGATGAAAGGTCTCATAGAGATTCAACACCGCCTGCACCGTGTATTCACCCGGCGGCACGTCCTTCAGATACCGGATCGGATACCCGTAAGCGCCGTTATCGACCGTCACGGCCGCACCGGGCTTCATCCCATCCACCGTCACGCCGAAGACAATCTGGCTGCGCGGCGTGTCGTCAATCTGCATCCGCGGCTCAGCCGAGTCGTCGGTCGAAAGCAGAAGCAACAGCCGCCCGTCGAGCGGTTTGGCGCTCGCTTCCTTGGGAAAGCTGACAGTGAAGGTCTGGGCAGCCGCAGAAAGACAAACAACCGCCATAGCAACGAAAAAAGGAACCCGCAATAGCCTCATATCGAGGAAGAGTATCACGCCGAACAGCCGACCCTATTCCCTATTCCCTTGGCCCTATTGCCTGTCGTCAGTGCAGGTGCATCCGCCAAAGCGTATACGCGACGATCTCGTGCCAGACCTGCTGCCACTCGCTCGCGCTGCCTACCGCCGCCACCTGCTGCCGCGGAGAAGTCAGCACCGCCAGCCCCTCGCTGGCGCAGATTTCGCGGATCCGGAACAGATGCGCCGGGTCACTCACAATCACCACCCGCTTGTATCCATTGGCCCGCGCGATGGCCACGATTCGCCGCGCCTGCTCTTCGGTATTCCGGCTCTGCGTCTCGGCAATGATCGCCTTTTCCGGAACGCCATTCGCCTCCAGATACGCCTCGCCGACCTGCCCTTCGGAAAACGCATCCCCCGGCGCGCTTCCGCCCAGAGTCAGCACTACAGGCGCGATCCCGTGCTCGTAAAGCGCCAGCGCATGATCCAGCCGCGCCCGCAGCACCGGCGAAGGCCGCCCCGCATACTCCGCCGCGCCAAAGACGCAGATCACGTCCGCCGGAGCAGCCTCGTCGTCGTAGGCGTAGTGCTCAATCTGGACGTAAACCCAGGCGCACCAGCCCAGTGCCGACAATAGCGCCACGGCGAACAAATACAGCAGAAAGAATCGCATCGCCGAGGCGAACCAATGTCGTCGCGGCCGAACATTGCCGGCCGGCGGAGGAGTGCCCATGTCGCGGCTGACCATTTACCTCTGCAGCGCCAGGGCAATCTCATGCGTCGAGATTGCTCCCTCACGCAATATTTGCCACGGCCCATTGTTGCCCGACAGATCGACAATCGTGGTCGGAACGGCATGGCCCGATGGCCCGCCATCCACAATCAGTGGAATCCGATCCCCGATCTGGTCTCGAACGCACGCCGCATGAGTGCATTCGCTGGCTCCCGCCAGGTTAGCCGAAGTGGCCGTAATCGGCAGCCCAAAGCACTCGACGACCGCCCGAGCAATGGGCGCATCCGGAACGCGCAGCGCCACATTTCCCGTATTGGCCGTCGAACGCAGCGGCAGCTTACTGCCCGCGCGGACAATAATCGTAAGCGGTCCGGGCCAGAACCGCTCCGCCAACCGGTCGAACCGGTCGTCGATATCCCGCGCCAACTCGTAGGCCTGCGCCACCGAAGAGATCAACAGCGAAAGCGGCTTATGCTTCTGCCGCGACTTGATCTGGTAGATCTGCTCGACGGCGTGCAAATTCACCGGATCGACCGCCAGCCCGTAAAACGTGTCCGTGGGCATCGCCACCACGTCGCCCTGCCGCAGGCAACTGACGATGTATTCAATGCGCTCCGGTTGTGGTTCGTCGGGATGAACCCGCAAAATCTCCGCGGACAAATGGCCTACCTCTATTTCCTGAAAATGACGACGCATCCTGCTCAGGCACCCGATTGCGCCATCGCACTCAGGGCCAAAGGCTCGCTTGATCTCGGCCTGGGGCAACGCCCCAGGTACGGGCGAGAAAGAATTCCTTAGGGCTGAAGGCCCGAATTATCGTTCGAAAACCGCCGAAGCGAAGCCCATCTTCCGTACTATACCCGTTCCCGCAGCGAAAATCCCCGTTAACCGGAAACGCTACAATCGCGTAAGACCGGGAATGACTATTCGCATCGTACAGAGTAAGCAAAATCCGCGCATCAAGGAACTGCGCGCCGCGCTCCTTCGCCCCGGCCGTGGCGAGGCCGACCTCGTTGCCCTGGAAGGAATGCATCTCGTCGCCGAAGCCCTGCGCAGCGGAACGCGCCTCCACACCATCTTCGTCGCCCAGAGCCACGAAAACCTGATCGAAACCCTCGGCGCAATCGACGAATCCGCGACCGAAATCCTCGCCGTCCCGCGCGAAATCCTTGATTCCGCGCTCTCGACGGAAAGCCCTCAGCCGATCGCCGCCCTCGCCCAACCCCGCAACTGGCCTTGGACCGAAGTCCTGGCGCAAACGCCCGGCAAACCGGCTCTCATCGTCGTCCTCTCCGGCATCCAGGACCCCGGCAACCTCGGGACCATCCTCCGCTCCGCCGAGGCATTCGGCGCAACCGGCGTCCTCTGCCTCGCCGGGACGGTAAGCCGCTGGAATCCCAAAGCCATGCGCGCGTCCGCAGGCAGCGTCTTCCGGCTTCCAGTGCTCTCGAGTTCCGAGGCGAAAGCCTTCGAGCGCCTCCGTGAAGCCGGCATCCAGACCCTTGCCGCCATGGCCCGCGAAGCCGACTCCCTCAACGATGTCAACCTAACCGGCCCAATCGCCCTGTTGATCGGCTCCGAAGGCAGCGGCTTATCTCCCGAAATCGCCGCGCAATGCGACGCCCGCATCTCCATCCCCTGCCCCGGCCCGGTCGAATCCCTCAATGCCGCGGTCGCCGCCAGCGTCCTGCTCTACGAAGCCTCCCGCCAGCGTTCCAACGCCGGAGGAAGCCGATGAGCCAGTCCGAAACCAGCCTCTTCGACGTATCCCCCACCCCGGAAACCTCCGCTCGGCGCAGCAAATCTGCCCCGTTAGCCGAACGCATGCGCCCCCGCAACCTCGCCGAATACGCCGGCCAGGAGCACCTGATCGGCCCCGGCAAACCCCTCCGCGTCCAGATCGAGCACGACGACCCCGCCTCCATGATCTACTGGGGCCCTCCGGGCGTCGGCAAAACCTCGCTCGCCAAAATCATCGCCGAAACCACGCAGGCGACCTTCCTCGAATTCTCCGCCGTCCTTAGCGGCATCAAGGAGATCAAGCAGGTGATGCAGGCCAGCGAACAGGCCGCGCAGATGGGCTCCCGCACCATCCTTTTCGTCGACGAAATCCATCGCTTCAACAAGGCCCAGCAAGACGCTTTCCTGCCCTATGTCGAGCGCGGCACCATCCGCCTGATCGGCGCCACAACGGAAAATCCCTCCTTTGAAGTTATCGGCGCGTTGCTCTCCCGCTGCCGCGTCTACGTTCTCAAGCAGCTCACCGAAGAGCAGATCACGACCCTCCTGCACCGGGCGCTAGCCGACCCGGAACGCGGTCTCGGCGCGCTCAACCTGACCGCCGACGAAGACGCGCTCGCCCTCATCGCCGCCTACTCCAGCGGTGACTGCCGCAACGCCTACAACGCGCTCGAAGTCGCGGCGCAAATCGCCCAGAGCCGTGACACTCCGATCACCCGCGCTCTCGCCGAGGAAGCCCTCCAACAGCGCACCCTGCTCTACGACAAGACCGGCGAGGAGCACTACAACCTAATCTCCGCCCTGCACAAATCCGTCCGCAACTCCGACCCCGACGCCGCGCTCTACTGGCTGGGACGCATGTTCGCGGCCGGCGAAGACCCCATGTACCTCGCTCGCCGCGTCATCCGCATGGCGGTTGAAGACATCGGCCTTGCCGCACCCGAAGCGCTCAATCTCTGCCTCACCGCCCGCCAGACTATGGAGTTCCTCGGCTCCCCCGAAGGCGACCTCGCCCTCGCCGAAGCCGTCGTCTACCTCGCCCTCGCGCCTAAGTCCAACTCCCTCTACCTCGCCTACGCCGCCGTGCAGCAGGACATCGAAGCCACCCGTCAGGAACCGGTGCCGCTCCACCTGCGCAATGCCTCGACCAAGCTGATGAAGGAGTTGGACTATGGCAAGGGCTACCGCTACGCCCACGACGAGGAAAACAAAGTCGCCGCCATGGATTGCCTGCCGCCTTCGCTCTTGGGCCGCCGCTACTTCGAGCCGACGCAGGAAGGGCGCGAAAAACAGCTTGCCCAGCGGCTAGAGGAACTCCGCCGCCTGCGCGCGGCAAAACAATGAGTACCTTGCCAGGATGAGTGTGCAATTCAGCAAATCGCGCCCGATGCGCACCTGATAGCATCGCTCTTGCATGCAGGGAGAGCCACCGTGATTCATCTCACCGATAAGACCCTCGCCGATCCCATCTCCGTCGTCGGCATCCAGATCCGCACCAACAACGCCCGCGAACTTGCCGGAAACGGGGGAATCGCCGGTCTTTGGGGCCGCTTCTTCGCGGAGAATCTGGCAGCGCGCATCCCCAACCGGACCAGCGAGAGCTTTCTGGCCGTCTACACCAACTATGCCAGCGACGCGAACGGCGACTACGACTACCTGCTCGGCTGCCCGGTCGACTCCATCGCAAGTCTGCCCGAAGGCATGACCTACTCCGCCATCGCCACCGGAGACTACGCCGTATTCACCACAGAAACCGGCCCCGTCGCCGAGGTAGTCCAAGCCGGCTGGAAGCACATTTGGAACCTGCAACCGGGCGAGTTGGGCCACCGGCGCGCCTACCTCACCGATTACGAGGTCTACGACCACCGCGCCGCCGACCCAGCCAACGCCAAAGTCGAAATCCACATCGGCCTGGAAGCCGACCCAGCGTAGTTACTCGCCGTACTTCACCGAGCACCCATAGGGCCGGGTATACGGCGTCGCAACTGGCTTCCCGGCCATTGCGGCCGTCAGCGCATCGCTCACGTAATTCTTCGCACCCTTCACGTCCTCCGGGTCCGGAGTCGGCTTGTCGTCGATCGCGCCGTCGTAGATAACCTTACCCGTGCGGTCGATCACTACCATCTGCGGCGTCGTCTTTGCGCTGTAAAGACGCCCGACGATGCCCTCCGGGTCGAGCAGCACCGCCGTCGGCGCGGCCTTCATTTTCCGTAAATATTCGTTCTCCTGGCTCGCCGTAACATACCCCTGCTCTCCGGGCGCGGAAGAAATCACCGTCAGCCACACCACGCCCTTTGCCGTCCACTCTTTTTGGAGCGCCTGCATGTTTCCGCTATCGTAGTGCTTCTTCGTATAGGGGCAGCCTTGGTTGTGCCACTCCAATACCACAAACTTGCCGCGATACTGGTCCAGCGACTCGGACTTGCCCTGCGAATCGGTAGCCTTGAATTTGGGCGCCGCAGCGCCTACGCGAACCCCGTTTGGACCCGCCATCGCCGCGTGACTCAGCAGAACGGAGGCCACCAACCAGCAAAACCCAAGGGAAAAAACCAAATAAAGGCGCGTTCTCGGGTATTTTCCGCTCATAGCGAACCCTCCCTCTATAGAGTTCGACGTATTTCTCAGCGATTGGATGCGTTCGTTGCCGCCGGCAGCTTGCTCAAAGCATCCGTAACAATCCCCGGAGTCAGCGCCTCCGGCAGCAAAGTGGGAGCGTCCGACCCCGGCGCGTACAAAGCATACGCCGGCACGCCGCTGCGCCCCAGCGTGGTCAGCGCATTGGCAATCGCGTCGTCCCGGTTGGTCCAATCCGCCTTGAGCAGCGCCACGTTGGCGCTCTTGAACGCCGTTTCCACTTGCGGCGTGCGTAGCGCGACGCGCTCATTCACCTGGCAGCTCAGGCACCAGCTCGCGGTAAAGTCTACAAAGACCGGCCGCCCAGCCGCGCGGTATTTGTCCACCGCGGCCTGCGACCACGGCTCCCACTTGCTCGCTCCCGGCGCGCCAGTCTCCGCGGCGGAGGCTACCGGCGCAGCCAGCGCCGTTACTCCATAGACGCAAACGGCAATCGCGCCCACAATCACCAACCCAGCAGCCAGGTTCGGGACCCGTTTCGCCGGCCACCTGCCCATGATCCACCCCGCCACGGCCAGCAGCAGAAACGCCGCCAGGAGCGCGGCCACAGCCTCCGCTCCCCGCGTCTGCGCCAGCACCCAGACCAGCCAGATCACCGTGCCGAAGATCGGCACCGCCGTCGCCTGCTTCAGCACTTCCATCCACGCCCCAGGGCGAGGCAACAGCCGCGTCCACGCCGGCTGCAAAGTCAGCAGCAGATACGGCAAAGCCAGCCCCAGCGCCAGCGCCGTAAAGATGGCAAACGTCACAAATGCCGACTGCGAAAGCGCAAATCCAACCGCCGCGCCCATGAACGGCGCGGTGCAAGGCGTGGCGACAACGACCGCCAGCACTCCGGTAAAGAAGCTCCCGGCGTAGCCCTGCTTCTGCGCCAGCGACCCTCCGGCCGAAGTCAAAGTCAGCCCAATCTCAAACTGCCCCGCCAGACTCAATCCCAAAAAGAACAGCAAACTCGCCATCAGCCCCAGGAAAACCGGCGATTGGAACTGAAATCCCCACCCCAGCGTTAACCCCGCCGCGCGCAGTCCCAGCAGCGCCCCCACCAGCACCCAGAACGAAAACACAATCCCCAGCGTGTAGACCAGCCCATGCGAACGCTGTTTATGCCGCTCCGCGCCCGAAGACTGCACCAGCGACAACCCCTTGATAAACAGCACTGGAAAGACGCACGGCATCAGATTCAAGATGATCCCGCCCAGAAACGCGAGGCCGGTAGCCCGCAGCACGTCCAAAGCCGTCGTCGGAGGCTTGGGCGCAGCGACCGTCCCCGGAAGCGCGGCGATATCGTAATTCCGCCCACCCGAAAGCTCCAGAACCCCCGCCAGTTGGGCCGGATTGGCGGCAAGATTCGGGTCCTTTGCCAACTCCAGAATCAGCCCAGTAGCCGTAGGCGTCACGGTCTGCGGCGCAGGATTGTTGAGGATGTTCTGCTCGGATGGGAAGAACTCCGCCGTAGTCTCACGCTGCCCCGTAGCCAAAGCCAGCCGAAAACCGCCCGCATAAGACTGGAACACAACTCTGTCGCCAGACGGGAGAGGCTCCGGCAACCGGCCAAGCAATCGCTTGTAGATCTCCGCGCCAGCACCGGCACCGGGAGCATCCTTCAGCAGATGATCGACAACGGTTGCAGTGGTATCCAGTTCCGCCTTGCCAGGAATGCACTGCTCCCGGCAAACCAGCCAGTCCACCTTCGCATGAAGAGAAACCGGACCTGTCTTGACCTTAGGACTGACGGAAATGGTGAGAGGAAAAAGAACCTCGTCCTCATACCCAAAGTCCATGAGCGGGCCAAGAGGCAAGCGCTTCGGCGCAGGGAACTGAAAATCGCTCGCCGTGATACCTTCCGGCAAAGTCCACCGAACCCTGGGAGGCTCACCCGAATCTCCCGCGTTCTTCCAATAAATATGCCAACCTGGTTCCAGCTTGAAGTAAATTCCAACGTTCGCCGGACTCCCACCTACCAGCGTTGGGTTCGGCATCACCAACTGCACATGCAAATGCGCGACGTCGGCGGACGGACCAACCGCAATCGCAGCCACTCCTGAAGCCAGAGCCGCTAAAAATACCGTTACCGCCCGAAAAATCCGCATCAAACCGCCCGCCTCAAATTCCGTTCCTGTTGCAGCCGCTCCGCCAGAAACATCTTCAGCAGCGACTGATAAGGCACATCGCGCTGATTGGCCAGCAACTTCAGATCCTCAACCATCGCCACGGGCAACCGCACCGAGATCGTCCTCAGCGTCGGCTTGAGGTTGACGAGCTTAGCTTTCTTCGCCGCACTCCAGTCGAAGTATTCGGTCGAGTCCGCCGTACTCCAGAACTCGAACTCCTCGGCCTCGCTCTTGAACTCAGGAATCGCTTTTTTCATGTCGCCGGTACTCCCTGTCTTCCTTTTGATTCATATCCCGCGCAGAAATTACACGAATTGATTCGCCGCGAACCGTGAATGCAATGAAAAGCCGCCGGCCTAAGGCCGTCTGCCCCAAAACGCCGTAGCGAGTTTCCGTGGCCGAATGCGCAGAATCACTCTTTAAGACGAATGGATCGTGAAAGAAGACCTCTTCGGCTTCTTCCGGAGTGACCCGGTGCCGTTCCCAGTTCTTACCGGAATTCCACTCATCCCACTCGAAGCCAACGCAGTCGACAAGCGGATTCTTGCCCATGTCTTGTATATATCACACATATACCGGAGCGCGTCACGCCCGCGCGGCATGTTCCCGAAAAATGCAGTCGTTCTGAATACACTTCACCCCAGCCGCCTCAGCCTTGGCGATCGCCTCATCGTGCTGCACCCCATCCTGGAGCCAAAGATACGGAATATGCAGCCGGATCACGTCGTCCACAATCGCCGGCACGGCATCCGAAGCGCGGAAGACGTCGACCAAATCAATCTTGGTGCCTTCGACCCCTAGCGCGGTCTGCGCATCTTCGAGCGTCGCGTAGCAGGTCAACACCTGCCCGTCCACAGTCGTCTCGCTCAGTACCGGATTTACCGGCACCACGCGATACCCGTTCCGCGCCAGATAGTTGGCAATGTTGAAGCTCGCCCGCTCCGGCTTGTTGCTGATCCCCACCACGGCAATCGTCTTCGCCGTCTGCAACATCTCGTCAATCCATGCTTCCCGATTCTCATGTCCCATCGCTTTTTCCTATTCCCTGTTTCCTAAAGATCCAGATCGTCATCCCCACCATCCGCCGCAACCGCCGTCCCGCGCCGCTTCATCAACAGAAACCCACGCAGAAACGGCTCCAGAAACCCATCCAGCACCTTGTCCACATCGCCCACTTCCACCTTCGTCCGGTGATCCTTGGCAATGCGATACGGCTGCAATACATAGCTGCGAATCTGCGAACCGAAGTTGATCTCGAGCTTCGCGTCCTCAATATCCTTGGTGATCGCCTTCTTCTTGGCCAGCTCGAACTCATAGAGCCGCGACCGCAGCATCTTCATCGCCTTGTCGCGGTTCTTGATCTGCGAACGCTCGTTTTGGCAGGTCACCACAATCCCAGTCGGCAAATGTGTCATGCGTACCGCGGAGTCGGTCGTATTTACATGCTGCCCGCCCTTGCCGCCCGAGCGGTACGTGTCAATGCGCAGGTCTTCTGTGCGAATGTTGACCTCGATCGTGTCGTCGATCTCGGGCGATACATACACGCTGGCAAACGACGTATGCCGCCGCTTGGCCGAGTCGAAAGGCGAAATCCGCACCAGCCGATGCACCCCGCTCTCGCCCGCCAGCAGGCCGAAGGCGTTCTCGCCCGTTACGGTAAAGGTAGCCGACTTGATGCCCGCCTCATCGCCGTCCTGCAGGTCGTTCATCTCCGTCTTGTAGCCTTCTTTTTCTGCCCAGCGCAGGTACATGCGCATGAGCATCTCGGCCCAGTCCTGGCTCTCCGTGCCGCCGGCGCCGGGATGGACCGTGACGATGGCGCTGAGCGGGTCGGTCTCCCCGGAGAGCATGGTCTTGGCTTCGAGGGCCTCGCAGAATTCGCGCAGGGCTTGCATCGCCTGCTCCAGTTCGGGAAGCACCTCTTCGGCGCCTTCCTTGGCGAGTTCAAAGTAGGCCTCGATGTCGCCTACGCGGCTCACCAACTGCTCATCGTCGGCGATCAGTGTCTCGAGGCGCTTGCGGTCGCGCATCAGCGGCTGAGACGCCGCGGGATTGGACCACAGCGCCGGGTCTTCCAGCTTTTTACCCAGGGAGTCTAGTTCGCGATGCAGGCGGGCCGGGTCAAAGATACTCCCGCAGGTCGCGCACAGTATCGCGCAGGGGAGCAAAGGCAAATTCGAGATCGTTCAAAGACGCCATTTCGCTTCAGACCTGACTTTTGGATGAATTTACGGGCGTTGCGTACGCTTACAGATTAGCAGGCTATAGCAGCCATGCCGCCTCGCTCTCCCAGTCTTGCGCTTCTTCAACCACAGGCGGAGTCCGTCGATAGCCCGCGCGGTCGCATTCCTCGCGCGCCTTTGTCTCCAGCCGCAGCAGATACTCGCGCAACGCCTCCCGCACCAACTTCGAACGATTCAGCCGGCAGCGGCGCGCCGCCTGATCGACAGCAATCCGAAGTTCGCGATCAAGCACGACCTGAATCGTTTCCATATGTGGAGATTGCTCCACGGCGAAGTCCACAATCAGGGGCCGGGTTGGGTATCGGGCACAGGACTGGAAGGCGGACGTTTCGAATTGGGAATAGGATTCCCCTTTTCGTCCCATGCCTTCACGGCTGTTGGTGTCGATTCGGTGAGAAATTCCGACTCCCTGGGAACGGACATGGGCTCGGTGGCGCTTTTCGTAACGTGATCGAATGCAGGGTCGGTATAGACCAGCTTCAAGGCATCACAGTTTTTTGTGCATCTCGCGGAGAACAGACTCTCGCCCGAAAGTAGATCTCGCACGCTATAAATTACAAGTACGTTCAGCGGACCCCAGTCGGTCGCCTCCACTTCAGCGACGCAGGTTTTTCGGGCAGGACTGTAATCTACTTTGTCCAATGTCACAATGAACCCGATCTTAGCAGCGGGATCCTCTTTGACATAGGCGTCAGCAACGGCCTTGCAGCGAAGTCGTTCTTGGAAACTCTGGCTGTCATGGGACTGTCGGTAGACGTTAAAGCTCTCTGTAGCCGCAGCACCAAGAAGGATTCCGGCTATGAGCGCCAATATCGTGATCTTGCGAGTCATAATCATTTTTCCCCGCTGGTTTTGGCTTTGTTGGGAATTTCAATCACCTCTTTATGCACGAAATCGCAGTAGAACGTCTTTGTGAAGGGGCTGGATACCGAAGCCCGGGGTAAATCAGGTGCGAGGTAGAACATTCGCGAGGGCAAAGTGGCGTCAGCAACGATCAAAAGCCAAATTTCTTCTGTACGCGCATTTTTCTTGTAGAACCCGAACTTCTCGGACTTCTCGTCGATTGCCTCTTGGAGGTGCTTGGGGGTTAGAGGAGCAACCATTCCAGGCTTCGCGACGGTCCATCGAGCAAAACGGAGTTCCGGCACTCCGAAAGCATGAATCATATCGACCGACTCATATAGTAAGCGTTCTTCGCTCTCATCCTCGCTTGATCTCCAAGCGCCCGCCTGGGAATTCTGGAGGCTCATACTCTGAATCTGATTTGCAATCAGCTTGGCGATCTGGTCGCCCTTATCCTTGTCGAACGTGACCTGGTCTGAGAACCAGATTTCAGCCAAGACGAGAGGGTTGCCGGCATCGAAATAAATACTTTGTGCCTTGGACATGATCCGGTTGGTGGTTGTTTCGACTGCCTGCAGAAGGGGTTTTCCCGCCGGTTGGGGTTGCCCCTTCGATCTTCTCCGAATGAAAAGCTCAGTCAGCTCGATACCGACCTTGCGCCCTTCCAGGTCGATTATGAAGTCAGGCGATTCTGATTCTTCGATGCGTGCAGGAGATATTCCTTGAAGTTCAAGAAATCGGTCCAGCAAGAATCTTTCGTGCTCCTTCTTTTTCTGATCCCTAACAGAACCCATCCAACCTTCCTCCAAATTAGCGTCATGGTCTCGGACGAGGTGCAAAACCCGTTCTAGAAACTATTCAAATCTAAGTAGCCAAGCCCGGATTCCCGAACTTGGGACTGCATCTCCGCACTTCCGCCCATCCGAATCCTACGCCACCTTGATCTCTTCCAGCAGTTCCGGGTGACGATCCAGTACCTTAAGCAGCTTCACCAGCGCCAAAGGCGGCCTCGTCTTGCCATTCTCATAGCGCGAAAAAGCATTGACGCCACCACCAAAAATCTCGGCAGCCTCCCGCTGGTCCAGCGCCAGCTTCTTACGCACTTTGACAATGAATTCAGGATCGACCATGGCGGCATTGACTTCGCGCGAAAAAGCTCGCATCTCCCGCATCACACGCTCCGACTCGGTCCCGTCCAGAATAGACTCCGCGCAGGCAGGACAAAACTCGCCCGTCACCGCAGGAATCACCGTGGTCTCGCCTTTGTAGGTGTAAGGCAGGTCCCGCGTGTCCCGAATCAACTCCGCCGCTCCGCAAACCGGACATTTCACGGTCAAAGCTCCATTTTCAATGCGTAGTCCCCTTCTCTACAAGCGATATTAACCTTGTAGTTATATGCTGCCAAGTAGCAGCGTTCTGGCCACCCGCCTGAGACCTCACCGTGGCCGGACCGCGGCGTGGCCCTGCCCGATTGCAAACTCGCACAAAGCCTGATCGAAGGTGACCAAGCAAGAATGGCTAGACTCCGCAAAAGCCAGCAGCCAGCAATCGCCCACCCACTTCGAGGCGGGCTTGGACGCAAATGGTGCCGTGAACAGCCGAAACCTGTCCTCCACTTGCACTGGATCGGGACAAAACTCCACGCGAGGGTGGGCTATCCAACTGTCATAGACAGCCCAGGCCTGCTGAAGGGCGAGCGTCCGGCCTCCCATGACTGCCGTATTGGTGAGCAGCCGGAGCAGACCGATCTGAGTGTAGCGGGAGAAGAGAAGGCGATCGTCCGGTGCCAAGCTGTCCACCCACACCCGCGCCCTCGCGTTGTGGGAATGTCCGCCGTCCGAGAGCGCCAGCCACACGTTGAGATCAGGAAAATACGAGGTCATGCGGATTTTCGTCCACAGGGTAGAGAGTCCCCCGCTTACCCGTGCCAGTAATCATGGGTCCGGGGAAAGGAACCTTCACTTCAGGCCCCGCATTGGTCTGAGCATACGTCTGCTCAAGCGCCCGCACGATGAGAGAAGGGATCGACGCACCAGTACTGCGGGATCGCTCCAATAGCCGCTCGTGCAGCGATTCCGGAAGCTCGACCATGGTTTGGGCTGGCATAACTCGATTATGCCACAAACTGAGGAGAACGATAGGTAACCCTGAATCCGATCAGTGGTACAGCAGCGCCCGCGCTGCCCAAGCCGTAATCCCCAGCGAAAACAAGGCACAAATCCACCCCACCCAGTCGCCATGCACCGTGTAGAACGTCAGTTCCGAGTTAAACCCATACCGCGCCGCCAGCGCCCCAACCTCATGCCGCGGAATGCTCTGCCGCACCGTCCCATAGGGGTCGATCGCCGCCGTCACGCCGTTATTCGTGTCGCGCAGAATCCAGCGCCGGTTCTCGATGGCCCGCATCCGCGCCATATTCAGGTGCTGCCACGGAGCGCTGGTATCGCCATACCAGCCATCGTCCGAGATATTGACGAAGACCTCCGCCCCCAGCCGCGCAAACTGCCGCACCTCATCTCCAAAGACCGACTCGTAGCAGATGAAGACGCCATAGCGGCGCGCCTGGCCGCCCGGAACGCCGATCCGGAAGACCTTGCGTTCCGTTCCTACGCTCATATCGGTCAGCGTCTGGGTAATCTGCCGCACAAAAAACAGCAGCCGCCGAAAGGGCACATACTCCCCAAAGGGCACCAGGTGAATCTTGTCGTAGCGCCCCACAAAATGCCCGTCCGGCGCCACCACCACCGCCGAGTTGTAAATCTGGTACGGCTGACCGCCCGGCGCAACATCCATCCCCACCGCGCCCACAATCAGCGGAGCCTTATCGGCCTGCGCCACCGACTCCATTGCCGCCTGAAACCTCGGATCGGCGTCGCGAAACGGCGCCGGCGACTCCGGCCAAACAACCAGACCCGGCGACGCCAGCGGCAGCGAACACTGTGGAACAATCCTGGCCGCTCCCAATTGCGGAATCCCCGCGAAATAGTTCCCGCATGTTGCCGCTCCTAGCTGGGCAAACTGCGCCAAATGGCGATCCCACTCCGGCCCCACCCAGACATCGTCCTTGTCCACATCGAGATTCGGCTGGACTAACACCGCCGTCGCGGTCGCGGCTGGCAGTGGCGGCTTGAAAACTTCCCCAGCTCCGAGACTGGCCAGCAAAACGATGACGAGACTGACAAGATTGCTCAATTCCTCCCCGTAGAAGATAGGCTGGCGACCTCGCTTGCCCGGTTGGTGCCAGAAATCCGCCCCTACCGCAACCGCATTCGCGGCTGCCAGCACAAAGCTAACCCCATAAACCCCAGTCCAGGGCGCAATCCGCATCAAGAACGGGTCATCCACCTGCGAATACCCCAGCAAATCCCACGGAAACTCCGGAATCCGCGCCAACGCAAACTCCATCGCGACCCAAAGAAACGGAATCGCCGCCACGCTGACCCAAGCGAACCGCCCGCCCACCGTAGCCCGCCGAATCAGCACCAAAGCCAGCGCAAACACCCCAAACCAGAACCCCAGGTAGACGCTGAACGCCAGCAGGCACACCACCGCCATCGGCTTGTCCATGCCGCCGTAGAGGTGCATCGTGTCGTAGACCCAGTAGCAGTTCGCCCCAAACCAAAGCGCTCCGGTCAGCCATCCCGCGGCCAACGCCCACCCCAGCGCCCACCTGCGCCGCCGGCCGAAATCCATCCGCAACAGCCCAGCCAGAAGCGGCGTGAGGGCAAACCAAGCGAAGAACGTCCGCCAAACCGGCAGCGGCCCGGCGATCGGAAACGGCAAATCCAACAAAGCCGCCGTCAGACAGCCAGCCGCCAAAAGCCTCCAGGGAACTCCGCGCATGGGCCTGAGTTTAGCAGAGCCGATGGAAATTCCGTTCCACCCCGGATACAATCGGAAACATGTCAGACACCGTCTTCCATCTCGGTCTCTTCGCCATGCATGTCCTCGAGGTCATGTTCTTCGTTGGCCTCGCCGGCTCCTCCATTGTCGTCATTATCAGCTTCGTCGAAGACGCTCAGGAGCTCTTCGGAGACGACTAGCGCCAGCATTCCTATCGCGCCACGCGCCATCCCGGCACCCCGTAAGACTCTGGACGTTACCAAATACTCCTCGAAAACTTGAAACTTTGGGTTGACGGGTGCTCAATTGCGCACTAGACTCACCGCTGGGCGTGTGTATTTTCCCCATCGCTGCTAAGAAAAAGAATCCGCCCAAAGGACTCGAAAAAGTTCAAAGAAAAGTCTGAAATCTGGCCCGGTCGGCCGCAATTCTATCCCATGGCAACCTCGAAAACTACCGTCGCCCCAATTTCCGATCGCGTCCGTCTGGTTGTGGCGTCTTCGGTCATGTTGACCTTTATCTCCTTCTGGCGCGCCGCCTCCATCGTCCTTTGCGATCTCGGGTCGTCGGCATTTTATGCCGGAGGCATCGCCGAAGAAGCCGTCGGAAAAGCCGCTCCCTGGTTCATCCTCGGCGTCATGCTCTTCTCCTTCGCCGTGCGCGCCGTCTATGTCGAGAGCTGCTCCATGTTCACCCGTGGCGGCGTCTACCGCGTGGTCAAAGAAGCTCTCGGCGGCACCTTCGCCAAGCTGAGCGTCTCCGCGCTCATGTTCGACTACATCCTCACCGGCCCCATCTCCGGCGTCTCCGCCGGCCAGTACATCACCGGACTGCTCAACGAACTGATCGGCGTCTGCAACAGCCACGGCTGGCTCCCAGTCGACCTCACGCCTCGCCCCGGCCATCCACTCTTCCAGTTCGACATGAACTACACTTCGGCCCTTTTCGCCGCGGCCGTCACCATCTATTACTGGTGGGAAAACCTCAAGGGCATCGAAGAATCCAGCGAAAAGGCCATGAAAGTCATGCAGATCACCACCGTGATGGTCGTGATTCTGCTCGTTTGGGGCGTTTATTCCGTCTTCCAGCAGGGCTCCCATTTGCCGCCGCTGCCCACCTCCGCCAACATGCACTTCAGCCAAGCCGCGCTCGGCTTTCTTAAGGGCACGAAATTCGTCCCAGTCTTGGGCCTCTTCGGCATTCTTATGGCCTTCGGCCACTCCGTGCTCGCCATGAGCGGCGAAGAGTCCCTCGCCCAGGTCAATCGCGAGATCCAGCACCCCAAGCTCAAGAACCTCAAACGCGCCGCCATCGTCATTGCCATCTACTCGCTCGTCTTCACCGGCGGAGCCACGCTGTTGGCCTCGATGCTCATCCCCGACGGCCCTCGGACGCAGATTTACCAGGACAACCTCATCGCCGGCCTGGCCATGTACATGACCGGCCCCGAGACCCTGCGCATCGCCTTCCGCATCTTCGTCGTCATCGTCGGCTTCCTCATTCTTTCGGGCGCAATCAACACCTCCATGATCGGGTCCACCGGAGTCTTAATGCGCGTCGCCGAAGACGGCGTCCTCACCGATTGGTTCCGTAAGCCGCATAAGAAATTCGGCACCAGCCATCGCATCGTCAATCTCGTCTTCGGCATGCAGATGTTCACCATCCTCATTACCCGTGGGAACGTCATCATGCTCGGGGAGGCCTACGCCTTCGGCGTTATCTGGTCGTTCACCTTCAACTCTCTCGCTATGCTCGTCCTGCGCTGGAAGTACAAAGGGGAACGCGGCTGGAAGGTTCCACCCAATATTCGCATCGGAAAGACGGAGATCCCTGTCGGTCTGGCTTCCGTTTTTCTCGTACTGCTCTGTACAGCTCTCGTCAATCTGGTGACCAAATCGGTAGCCACCGTCAGCGGCATCATCTTCGCCGCAGCCTTTTTCGTGATCTTTTCCGTCTCCGAGAAGCGTAACGCCAAGCAGCACGCGCTCAGCCAGCGCCAGATGAAGGAGCACTTCCAGCTCGACCACGAAGACGTCGTCAGCAGGGAAACCGTTGGCGTCCGCCCCGGCGGAGTCATGGTCTCTATGCGCGACGCCGCCAATCCCTTCGCCCTCAAGTGGGCGCTCTCCCGCACCAGCACGGAAGAACAAGATGTCGTCGTCCTCACCGTGCGCATGATGGGCGCCGGCGGTCCCGAATACTTAGGCCCGGAAGACCAGATATTCTCCGAACACGAGCAGATGGTCTTCACCAAAGCTATCTCCGTAGCCGAAAGCTTCGGCAAAAAAGTCTCTCTGCTCGTCGTGCCCGCCGGAGACATCTTCGCCGCGCTCGTCCAAACCGCAAACTCCCTAGAAGCCGATTCCGTCGTCTCCGGCCTCTCTACCAAGATGACTCCCGAAGATCAGGCCTTCCACATCGGCCAAGCCTGGGAAGCTCTCCCCGAACCCAAACGCCAGCTAAATTTCTACGTCATCAATCCCTCCGGCGAGTCAAAGGTCTACTATCTCGGACCCCACGCGCCATCGCTGCGCCCCGACGACGTTCAGTTAGTGCATCGCCTCTGGCTCAACATTCGCCGCGATCCTTCGATTCAAGACCTGCATCACAGCGACATCATCACCTACGCGCTCACCCGCCTGGCAAGCCAGTACGCGCGAGAGAAGCAAGACATCGTCAGGGATTTGCGAAGCTATAAGTCCGCGGATCAGCCCGCCGCGAACCGGCTCAACGGCTCCGAGGCAATCCCCACCGCCACGGGCTACCCGGTGGCCGGCGGCAAACAACGCGGACACGAGAGTTCCGGCAAGGAGTGACTTTCCAGCCAGTAACTCTCCGCGCCGCGGCCCAACTCTTTCCCTTCGACCGCTTTTCCCCGGAAAGCATTTCCCCACCAAGCCTTGGCGGGAACCACCGCGGCGAAATCGTTTTTCCCCTGAATCGACCGGCATTCCCGATCGAAGCGTCCCGGTAATTGTGGACACGGTTCTTAGCCGGTTCCCCTACCCCAGTTTTCTTCCAGACACGCTTACCCGATCGACGCAGCAGCCTGCGAACGAGTCTTCGCGCGGCGGAGGCCGAATCCATGTTCGAAAATCGTGCAAAAAACACCCAAGACTGCCGGGATTGCCTTTCCAGATAACTCTTTTGCACTTGCAACGTAAAACAGCGCAAATTTCCGTTTACAAAACACAGGAAATTTTCATACAAAAGTAGATACGACCTGTCTTCTGCAAAACGATTGCCGCCGAGTGGTGGCGGATGGGCGACATCAGGAGGAAGCATGCAACTCTCAAGTATTTTGGCTGAGATCGATCTGGAAATCTCTCGTCTGGAACAAGCTCGTACCTTACTCGCCGGAGAAACCGCACCGGTTGTCAAGAAGACCCGAAAAACCCAAGCTGTCGTAGTAAGCGCCGAGGCGCCGGGCAAGCGCAAGAAAAAGAGGAATCTCTCCCCGGAAGGCCGCAAGAGAATCGCCGAAGCAGTCCGTCGCCGGTGGGAATTGCAAAAGAAGGCAGCCGCCAAATAAGCTAGCTAATCCCGTCCGCACAAATTTCATCCACGAAATGCCCGGAGGACTGGTCGCGCGCCAGTTCTGCGGGCTTTCCGTGAGGAATGTTACCCGTGCGGCAATCGGTATAACAAGGTGTCTCCGGAGTTTCCGGCAATAAAACTGCTTCCACGAATTCGGAAGACTGCGATTCTTTGCCATACCCTAACGGACGATAATCGCTTCCGAAACGCCGTCCTTGGCCAGGAATTGTTTCAACCCAGACCACTCCGCAAACAACCGCTCGATATTGCGGTTGGTCATTGCCCGTTGCTGCGGCGCCGGCCGAGCTACCTGCAATTCCACCTCGTCTGTCGGGGTGATGTGAAACCGGTGATAGGGAGCCTGCGCGGCATTCAGCTTGGTATGAAATACAGCCAGTAGCTGGCCTCCGGGCCTCATCGCTCCATGAAAAGCTTTGACCACGGGCACCACTAAAGGCTCCGGCAAATAGTCGAGTGCCGTCCAAAGCAACACCGTGTCGAAGGTGCGCCCGGAGAATTGCAGGTTCTGCTCGCGAAACCCATCCACATTCCAGATCGCCTTGCCATTCTCGTCCGTGCCCGTGATCCACTCGCCGGTTAGCGCGTCTTCCACCAGATCGGCCATATAGACGCTGTGTCCCAGGCTCGTCAGATAGTTGATATTGGTGGGCGACGTACTGCCAATGTCCAGAACGCGCAACCCTTCCTCAGCCGTAAGCCGCTTGCGAATCGCGACCCACCCGCCTGAGTGGCGCTGAAATCTGGGACCGCCCATCCCTGATTGCGACGCCCCTCCCGACGCAGGCTGCCGATCGAACAACTTGCCTAGCATTCGCACATCTCCACAGGCGTCGGCGTCCTTGCCAACGATTTCAAATCCGGCGCCGAGACAACCGCGCGCCGGACGCACTGCAATCCCTAGAATAAACCGCCTGCGGACGCGCCTTCCGCCTGTCCCGCGCCGGTCTGCCCATTCGGCGTTGACTCGGCCGCTTTGGCCGCACCCGGACTCTGCGTCAAATCCACCTTACCCCGAAACACCGCATTGTCCTCGATCGCCAAACGCAGCGCCCGGACATCGCCCGTTACCTGGCAACCGGCCCGCAATTCCACACGCCCACTGGCGGAGATATTGCCCTGCACTTGTCCCAGCACCAAAATATCCCGAGCCGACAGATCGGCGGCCAGCACCGCGTTGGGGCCAATTGTCAGCCGGCTCTCGGTCAGGCTCACCGTGCCTTCAATCCGCCCATCCACAAAAAGATCCTCACTGCCCTTCACTTCGCCGCGTATCAGAACCGATTTCCCGATCCGCGCCGCTCCGTTATCGACTGCCATTGGCTCAATCCTTCCTCAATCTCTGGACGGGCCAAACTCCAGACCCTGCCCGCACTATACCATTCTCGCAACCCCGGTTTGAGAGCCACCATCTCAGGGTCATGCAATCGGTTAACAGCCGGCTTCTATATCCTGAGGAGTCGCGGTCCAATCCCGTGCCAATTCCGGCACCCATCCGCCTGCCGCTCCAATTCCACGCAACGGGATGCACCAATTTGCGTCTAAAGTGAGAACAATCCGGAGGAAATCGGAATCCGGCAGACTTCCATGCGAACTGAGAAAAAAAACCGGAAAGTCTACGCTCGACTCGCCATTGCGGCCGCGGCCGGACTGGCTTGTTGTGGACTTTTTCCGCAATGCCTGGCAAGGACGGCCAGCCAGCAAGCCCCGCCGCAGCTTACGAACGACGAAGCCCAGTCCCTCGTCAAGCGCGTCCTCCAGACCGAGCTCAACGCCACCGAAGACACCTCCCATCCCATGCAGTACCGGCTGCGCAAGACAAGTCCGCGCCTCTCCACCACCAAAATGATCGTCGAAACCAAAGACGGCGACGTCGCCCACCTCGTCGCCATCAACGGCGTCCCACTCAGCTCGCAGGACCAGCAAAACGAAAACGCCCGTCTCCAGGGCCTGCTCAACGACCCCAACCTCCAGCGTCATCGCCAGCAAGGCGAGCAAAGGGACAGCGAACGCGTCCGCAAGATCATCCAGGCCCTGCCCAACGCCTTCCTCTACGCTTACTCCGGCATCGTCCAAGCGCCCCAGGGCCCCAGCTACCGGCTCACTTTTCAGCCCAACCCCGCCTTCGATCCACAGGATCCCGAAGCCGTGCTCCTCAAAGGCATGGCGGGCGAGCTTTGGATCGACGTTGCCCAACAGCGCGTTACCCGCCTGCAAGGCAAGCGCATCAAAGACGTCGATTACGGCCTCGGCATCGTTGGCAAGTTAGCCCAGGGCGGCACACTGCTGCTCGAGCAGGCCGACATCGGCAACCGCCAGTGGCGCACCACTCGCATGGTGCTGGTGATGGACTGCCGGTTGTTCCTCTTCAAGTCGATCAAACTCGACACCACGCTCGAACTCTCCCAGTTCACACCCGTAGCCGTCGGCATGGACTACCGGCAGGCAATCAAGTTGCTCCAGTTGCAAGCGCCTACACAGCAGATTTCCATGCTAAAACCTGCGAAACAATAAATCGTCCGGGTGCCCCAGGTCCCGATTGTTAGACCTGGGAGCGATGCCAACTTCAAAAACCGCCGCTGTCTCCACCCGATCCGCTATCGAAGCCGCCCGAGTCGTAGGAACCGGAATCGGAGCCGCTGTCGTAGCCAGACCCGGAATTGTCGTTCCAATTCGAATCCTGCGACTGCCCGCCGCCGTCGTTCGAGTCGAAGTAATTGTTGTTCACCACCGTCTCCTCGACCGGCCGTTCAACGATCGGCTGTTCGATGATCGGCTGCTCCACAATCACCTCCGGTCCCATCCCGAAGCCGATGCCCGGCATGCCCCAACCGCCGATTCCCACTCCGTAGCCCGGATACCCATAGCCGAAGGCGGGCCGGCGGTAGTACCCGCCGTACAGCATATCTTCGACGCCCTCAAACAGCAGCGCCCCAGCAGCCACTCCCACCGCCGTCTCAGCGGCGGAACGCAGAAAGCTCGGCTGATTCGCCGGGACCGGCACATACTGCTGCTGGGCGTACCCCTGGTTGCCATAGCCCTGGTTCCCGTAGCCGGCTGGCGGATTGTAAGGCGTCTGATAGCCCTGCGCCGGCGGCGCGTTCACGGGCTGATACGCCGGCTGCGGAGGCGGAGGCGGCGGAGGTGCTGGATCCCGATGGCCCAGCAGGCTGCCCAGGAAGCTGGTCGAATGAGCCGGCTGCTGCGCTTGCTGCTCTTGCAACTGCTTCACCTGACCCTGAGCCTCCGACAGCTGCGCATGAGCGTGCTCCAGCGCGATATTCTGCACCAGCACACTCTGCGCCAGAATGTAGACCGCATCGGGATTGGCGCTGAATCCCCGCTGCAAGAGCGCAGCCGCGTCCGGATCCTTCTCGGTCAGCTTGGTGGCATTGACCCGCTCGACGAGCGAAGTCAGCATCTGTTCTTCCTGTTGTGTCACAATCTGTTCCTCCAGCAGCCATGGCAAAAAGTCCGGCCGCTCTTCCGGTTGCAACCAATCCATTCGGCAGAGTTGAGCCGTTGAATCCAATACGAAAGCCGCGCCCACGCCGTTCCCGGCCACAATCCCGCCTAATTATGCCGTGGCGCCGTCTCCCACGAAGACATCTCCGGAAACCCCTCATATTCCACGCGCACCGCGCCCACGCCGCTCGGATGTTCGCCCACCGCCGAAAGCGCAATCCCGCATTTCTTGCAGATCACTTCAAGCGTCTTGTCGTCCGCCCACTCTACGCCCAGCGGACCGCACTGCGAGGGCTTGATGACCACCTGAGAATCCGGGAAATCCTCCCCATTGCCATACTCCGGCGTCGCTGTATACGGATGCAGCAGAACATACGTCGTCGGGGTAGTATCGAACTTCCCGTCCACATAATACTGCCGCAACATCACCGTCGCGCGATAGGTGTGGCTGGGATTGACCGCCGACTGAACCAAAGTATCGAGCCGCGTATCGGGATGACATCCCGTCAGAGCAGCACAGAGAGAGCCGGCGATCAGGGCCGTCTTACGCAAAGCAACCGGCTTGGGTCGCAACATCATCGGTGTACCACGCCAACCAGAACTAGATAGCGGCCGAGTCCAGCCGGCCCTAGGCGAACCAAGTCGAACCAAGGCTCGCCGGCCAATCTCCCAGCGCAACCCGCAATAGCGCAATTAGCTTACCAGCGCATGCGCCCGAATCTCCTGCTTGCGCACCGTCAATCGCTCCACCAGATCGGTTCGCACCTCAAATCCCCGTCCCGGCGCGTCGGGAATCGCAATCTCGCCCGTGGGCGAAACCGTCACTTCGGGCTCGATAACATCCTCAGCCCAATACCGCTTCGATGCCGAAACATCCCCCGGCAGCGAATAGTTTTCGAGCGTTGAAAGCGCAATGTTGTGCGACCGCCCAATTCCCGACTCCAGCATCCCGCCGCACCAGACCGGAATCCCACGCTCCATCGCCGCATTATGGACCGCAATGGCTTCAGAGAACCCGCCGACGCGCCCCAGCTTGATATTGATGATCCGGCACGACTCCATCTCGATTGCCGCCAGCGCGTCCCGCCGGTTGCGAATCGACTCGTCCAGGCAAATCGGCGTGTTCAACCGCTTCTGCAACATCGAGTGGTAGTAGAAATCGTCGTACCACAGCGGCTGCTCCACCATCAGCAGATCGAAGCTGTCGAAGGTCGCCAAATGATCGGAATCCTTCAGCCGATACGCCGAATTCGCATCGCAGCTCAGCGTAATCCCAGGAAAACGATGCCGCACCCGCTCGAAAACCTCCACATCCCAGCCAGGCTTGCACTTGAGCTTGATCCGCTGGTAGCCAGCCGCAACCTCGCGCTCAATCACATCTAGCAACTCCGGAATGGAGGCCTGAATCCCGATCGACACACCGCATGGAATCGTTTCCCGCACGCCGCCCAGCAACTGGCTCAGCGAAATCCCCTTCCGCTGCGCCTCCAAATCCCAGACCGCATTCTCGAGCGTCGCCTTCGCCATCCGGTTGCCGCGCACCAGGCTGAAAATCTTCGGGCACTGCCCGCCATTCTCCACGCCGCTCGCCGCCAGCATCGGCCCCAGCTCATCGACAATCACGTTCCAGCACGAATCGACCGACTCTTCGGAGAAGTGCGGATGTTCGCCGGCCGTGCATTCGCCCCAGCCAATCAATCCCTCGGAATGGATCTCCGCCAGCACCACACGCCGGTCTTTGGTCGTGCCGAAGCTGGTCTGAAACGGCCGAACCAGCGGCAGGTTCAATTCGCGCAGATAAATCGCATCGATTTTCATTTGGAAGTCAATCCTGAAAATACCGGTACGTTCGAATCCTGCCGTGTGCCCCGGTTTGGGACCGATCGTTCGCTCTCACACGCACTCTTAGTCTGACACAGCCTGCGCCTCTGCGAGCCTCGAATTTCAATCGGATTCAGGCTCAACCCAACGTCCCAAATGGTACGTCCCGTTCCCCACGCCGTCCCGCGTGAATCCAATCACCGCCAGACCACGCGCAAACGCCTCCTGAAACCGCTTCCGATTCTCCGCCTGCACCCGCTGCGCCAAGTGCCGTTGCGCATCTTCCGTCTTCCAGCCGTAAATCGCCGCCGGAACCTCGATCGTCATCTCCACTTCACCTGCCATAGGCACATACCGCTCGCCGGCGACCGCCGCCTTCACCCGCGCCGACCCAATCCACCACTCCGCCACCAGCCGGTCGGTCTGCAATCCCCCCTGCAAGCGCGAAGACGAAGCGCCATAAAAATTCTCCTCGTAGCGGCGCACCACGGCACCCAGTTTGGCGATATTCAGAAACGCATTCTTGATCTCTACCGGATCGAAGGTCCACTCCATCCGCAGCAACCCGCGCGCCAGCGCATCGTCTCGCTGCGCCAGTTTCAACTTCGCCCCAATCGACTGATTCCGATACCCGTCGCGCACCGCCAGCATGTGCGAGTGCAGATAGCTCTCCGGCCTTCCCGTCCGCGACTTCGCCCCCGTCTTCACCCCCGGCAAAGCCAGCGCAAACCCCACCATCGCCGTGGCATCGCCCCGATCCCCGATCCCTGATCCCTGTTCCCTGCCTTCCGTGTCGAACGCCCCAATCACCTGCCCGCCAATCTTCTGCGCCACCAGAAAGACCCGCCGCGGAATCACATCCCCGTCCGAGTACCCCCACACCTCCACCTGCAAATCGACGCAGGCCTGCAACTCGTCAAAGCCGCGGCACTCGCGAATCACGATCATTTCCCCACTCCCATCGCCGCGCCTTTAGCCAGCGTTCGTTTCGCGCCGCTCCACAGCGCCTCCAGCTCTTCCGGAGCCAGCTCCGCCAGCGGCCGGCCCAGCGACTCGCGCGCCACCCGCTCCATCTCCCGGAACCGCGCCCGAAACCGCGCATTTGTCCCGCGCAGCGCCATCTCGCCATCCAAACCCAGATGCCGCCCCAGATTCACGGCTGTAAACAGCAAGTCTCCCAGCTCGGACTCCATTTCCTTCATGCGCTCCGGCGCATCCACCGCCATTTCAGCGGCGGTCACCAGTTCCGCCGTCTCCTCATCGAGCTTGCCCAGCAAATCCCGCCAATCGCCCCAGTCGAAGCCCACTTTGGCCGCCTTCGACCCCAGCTTCGCCGCCTCCGCCAGCGCCGGCTGCGCCCGCTGCACCTGATCCAGCAGAGACTTCTGGTCCAAATTCTCGGCCGATTTCTCCGCAACCTTAATCTGCTCCCAATTCGCCAGCACCCGCGCAGCCGATCCATCCACCGCCGCATTTACCGTCGCCCGGTTTCCCGCCGCCGCCGAAGCCGCCTCGCCAAAGACATGCGGATGCCGTCGAATCAGCTTCCGGTTCAGCGTCTCCAGCACGTCCTGGATCGTAAATCGCCCTTCGGCAATGGGGAGTTCCGACGCCATCTGCGCATAAAACAGCACCTGCAACAGCAAATCCCCCAACTCCTCCGTCAGATTCGCCCAGTCCCGCCGCTCGATCGCGTCCAGTACCTCGTAGGTCTCCTCCAGCGTGTGCTTCCGAATCGTATCGAAGCTCTGTTCGCGATCCCAGGGGCACCCATCCTGTCCGCGCAGCCGCGCCATGATCGCCACCGACTCCGCAAAAGCCGATGCAGCCTCCGGACTCGCCGCAACCAGCCCACCGGCCAGCATTTTTTCCTCTTGCTCGGTCCCGCTCAACTCACTCGCCATAGCAATACTGTAACCTGCGAATGAGGCGCAAACGAAGCCGCTGAGCCTCGCCAACCCCAGCCGCGTCTACCGCATAGCCTAAGGAGCAAGACCGCAATCGTACCCGCACTCCAAGTCCTCGGCACAGTCTTCGCCGCACTCCTCGGCCTCGCCTTCGGCAGCTTCCTCAACGTCGTCCTGGCGCGCTTTCCCGAGGACGAAAGCATCGTCTCGCCCCGCTCCCACTGCCGTCATTGCGATCACGTCCTCGCCTGGTGGGAAAATCTCCCCGTCCTGAGCTGGCTCCTGCTGCGCGGCCGCTGCCGCCAGTGCCGCGTTTGGATCGGCATCCGCTACCCGCTCGTCGAGTTGGCGATTGCGCTGCTTTGGTCCGGAATTTGGCTCAAGTCCAGCGGATGTCTTGCCGGAAGCTTCAGCGATTCATTTTGCAAAGTGTTTCTGGACTGTTGGGGTGAACTGGAACCGCCCGCGCACCCTGCCGCGTACCTCGCCATGAACCTCGCCGGTTTCGCGATTCTAGGCTGGATGCTCGTGGCGCTGGCGGCCCTCGATGCGGAGTTTTTCTGGCTACCCGACTGGTTTACGCTTCCCGGTATTGGATTGGGATTCGTTTTCACCGTCGCCCGAGCCGCCAGCGTCGCCAGCGCAATCAACTTCAGGCCAAACTCCCTATCGGCCGCGCTCACCAGCCTGTTCGCCATCGTGGCGGCAGGCGCGCTCATCCTCATCATCCGCCTCGCCTACTGGATCGTCCGCCGCCAGGAAGGCATGGGCCTCGGCGATGCCAAACTTATGGCCATGCTCGGCGCCTGGCTTGGCCTCAGCGGCGCCATCGAATGCTTCATTCTGGCCATCTTCGCCGCCTGCGCCGCGGCCTTCGTCTGGCTGGCCATCCTCGCCATCCGCCGCAACACAGAAGACTGGGGAAAAATGCCGCTGCCATTCGGCACTTTCCTCTGCGCCGCCGCGCTTACGCAGATTTTCTATCCCCATTGGCTTTTCAGCCGCATGCATCTGGAGCTACTCGGCCTGGGCAAATAGTCAGCCAAGCGGAAGATCACGCCATCGGCTTTTGCGTCTTCGCATACCGGATCGCGGTGCGCAACTGCTTCAAATGGTGCCGCGCATGCACGGCGTGATAACGCCGCCACTCATCCACCCGCATCACCCCAAACAGAGGATGCTCCCCGCAAGCCTGGATGCCAAACTTCTTCCGCGACGCCACCAGCAGCTCGTCCATCCCTGCCGCCGCCTTCAGGAACCGCTCCGCAATCGCCGCGCCAGACTCCGGCGTATACTCTCCGGGACTAACGGCGCGAATCGCTGGAACCCCCTCCGGCATATAACCCATGCCCAACGTCTGCACACGAAGAATAAATTCCAGCGCGCTCCGTCGATTCTTGGGAATTCGCCCCGTCTTGAGCTGTTTGCTGAGCGCCGCCGAGGTCAGCTCGTAAGTCAGAATCAGATGCTCCATGATCTGCTGAGCGCACCAATGACCCTGGCCCGGAAGAGGAGCTACCTGCGCCTCTTCCAGCGTCACCGGTACGAGCAATTGCGCTAAAGGATCCAGGGAAGACTTCAATACTGGGTGCATGCTTGTTTTCTTGAGAAAATTCCTTCTCCTGCCAACAGCCGCTACCCAGGTACGCAGATAGACCGTCTACAGTTTGGACTTTTCGTGAAATGCCCATTCAGAATAAGTCACCTCGACCGATTTTTGGAAACGGAATTTCGAGTAGCTCGCATCCCATCCAATATTACACGCAAGTAACATATTCTTGATTACTTATGTGGAATCTCCAGTCCCTCGAATCACTTTGACGCCGAAACAGGCCTGGCAGCCTCAACTTCCTCAAGCGCCCTTCGCGCCTCCCGCCCATGCGGTCCATCCGGATCGTAGCTCAAGAACAGCTTGTAGTGTTCCGCGGACTCCTGGTACAGCTGCAAATGCCGCTCCGCCTCCGCCAATCCCCACACCGCCTCGGGATTCTCCGCGTCCAGCGCAAACGCCGACGCAAATCTCGACTGAGCCGCCTTCCAGTTCTTGCGATCCAGATAAAAGCCGCCCACCGCGACATCTTCCTTGATCGTCTGCTCCCGCGTCTTGTTCTTCGCGGACTTGCCCGGACGCCCGTCGTTGTCGTCCTCCGCCGGGAGCCCCCTCAACCCGCTCCGGCTCGAGCTGAAACCATCGTCGCTCTGCGCGCTGCCGCTCGAGCCGTCGCTGGCGAAGTTTCCCGGCAAATCCGGCGAGCGCACCGGATCGCCGCTTGGATCGGAATCCCGCCGGGGAATTCGCCCAGGACCCCCGCTATCAGCGCCGGAGCCGCTACCTGGCGTTCCCGCAACAGGCCCACCCGGCACCGGAATAATCGGCACATCGGTCTCTTCCCCCGGAAAAGGGTTGTCGCTCGCCGGTTTCGCGGCATCGGGTTGCGTCGCGTCCGGCTTAGGATTGGGCGCCGGCTTAGCGGCAGGAGCCTGCGGCGCATCGCCAGGAAAAGGATTCTCGTCCTTCCGCGCCGGAGAAGTCTGCTGCGCCGGAGATGGACTCGGCGTACTCTGGCCAAATATCGCCTCCGTGCCCGGCACCGCCACGAAAGCAGCCACCGCCAACCAGATCAAGCACCGAATTGATCTTCTTTTCCGCAACTTCAGCCCCGCAAACCTTCTCAAGAACGCGCCCTTGCCATTTGCCCTTGCTTCTCTTGCTGTCATTTCCTCTGGGAATCTGCTGTTGGTCTTGCCATTGCCGATCTCGGCGTCATAGCCACATATAGAATAACGAAATTGAGCCATCCTGCCTTGAGACCATTCGCATGGGACTGATCGTTCGCTCCTCCGCCATCCACGCCGCCGGCTGCTACACCACCACGCCCGTACGCAAAGGCGAACGCATCTCCGAGTACACCGGCAGACGCATCGGCAAGGAAGAAGCCGACGCGCTCTACACCGACTACCCCGTCACCTACCTCTTTGGACTTGGCGATGGCGCGATCGTCATCGACGGCTTCTGCACCGCCATGTTCATCAATCACAGCTGCGACGGCAACGCCGAAACCAGCGAAGACCTGGAAGGCCGCGTCTGGATCACAGCCCTGCGCGACATCGCCGCCGGCGACGAGATCACCTACGACTACTGCCTCTACGAGGGCGGCGACGACCCCTGCACCTGCTACTGCGGCGCAGCCAACTGCCGCGGCTCCATGTACTCGCCGATGGAGATCAAGCGCCGCAAAGCGGAAGCCCGCGCCGAAGCCCGCAAAGCCAAAAAGAAGCGCGCCAAACGCAAAGCCGTCAAGACGAAGAGCGCAAGAACCGCCCTCTGACCCGCGCCATCACGCCATCTGGCAGATCCGCACCTCTGCCTTGGGGCATTTCTCCGCCAGCTTCTCCTGCAACACCCGAATATCCCGCTCCGCCCCCACCGGAATCAGAATCCTCTGCTCCACCGGCACGATGCTTGGCCCGCCTTGGCCCGGCAGCACCTTTTCAAAATCGAGCACCAGGCTGCGCGGCGCGCCCTCATCGACCCATGCCCCCACCAGGTAGATATTCATCGCCAGCCAGGGAGAAAAATCCCCTTCCCAGAACAATCCCCCATCGGCAAAATACGCCTCCCGGGCCGTTCCGCTCATCGCCTTTCGCTTGCGCCCCGGCGCATAGCGGGCGCTGCGCTTGGACAACCAAAGAATCCCCGCCACGAACGCGGTGGTCCCGCCCAGCAGCGCAAAGGCCCATCCCCAGGTGTACCCCTCGAATCGCGCGAAGACCACCATGAAAACCGCCGTAAACGAGAGCGTCTTCCACTGCTTCTTCCAGGAAAAAGTCGGCGTCGCGGCAATCTCCGCCCGCACCATCTCCACCTGCGTGATTGCGTTCCACTCGGCCTCGGTATAGCTCCAACGCACCCAAGGCTCCGTCTCGACGCCCGTCAGGGACCGGTCCTGGTCTCGCGCGGCCACATAGCCGATCGGCAACATAAACGCCGCGATAAACGCGGAGAACCCGCAAAGCGTCCACGCGGCCATATCGATTCCCTTGGGCAGCAGCAACCCTACAACCGCCAGCGACCCGACCACGATCCCCGCCAGCTTCGCCCACCCATACACTTTGCGCCGATACACATTCACCAGCGGCACACCCCGCGCCAACGGCTTTTCCCTGGGAGCGGTAAATGCCCGCGCAATCAAAAACATCCCAAAGATCGATCCCACAATGAGCGTCCCCATCGCCGTCCCCATCACCCACGGCGAGCTATGCATCGTCAGGTTCACGACGAGGACATCGAGCGCCACGAACGCGCCGATCCCCAGTCCCATCCCGCCCACCATGCGCAACGTCTTGCCCGCCGAAAACATCGGGCTCCGCTTCCAGGCAGCCCAGGAGCCCACCAGCGCCAAAATTGCCACAATGGCCATGTACACGGTTTCACCTCCGGAACGCCAGGGGCAGAGCACATCCTCGATCTCTCGAAGTCCCGCCACCTACCCACTCTGCGTAAACTGCCGCAGATTCCCTCACCGGCCTAACAAAAAAAAATGAAAACAAGCAGGGGCGAATGGCTCAAAGACCGGAGAGAGCCTTCCGGCTCGGATGCGTAGAAACCGAATGCGTACAAACCAGACCCGCGCAACCCGTAGACTCCGCGCATCTGAAGGGCCAGTGGGCTAGCGGACGCAAACTCGCGCGGTACCCGGCCTTCGTCCGCCGGTAACCGGGCGATTCCGCCGAAACGACGCGCCTTTGAGCCGCCAAAGGCGTGCCGCAAAGCCTGGTTGTGGGTGCCACGCGTAACCCAGCTCCTGTTACTCGATAGCCATCCCAATACTCCAAATTATCCATCCTCGTCCGAGCAAAATTGACCGGTTTTGTTTGAAAACAAGTACCTTAACGGTTATTTTGAATCTACCCCAAAGAGATTTCAGTCCCGATCGGTATTCGGAGAGAAG
>Ga0116230_10000617_pt1 | contig 31516 bp, 20 predicted proteins | sample S1TSphfallax_3_FD_88678 | JGI IMG/M metagenome (GOLD analysis project Ga0116230, IMG submission 88678) | Host-associated microbial communities from peat moss isolated from Minnesota, USA - S1T2_Fd - Sphagnum fallax MG | ecosystem: Host-associated > Plants > Peat moss > Unclassified | place... | reverse complement strand
TAATTGATAAATCTCCAAGGTGGTGATCAAATTCTAATAACTTTCTAGTAGACTTATCAAAAGGACCATCGCCTTTACTTCATCCAACACTCCTACATCAATGACATTTAATTTGTTAGCCATCATCACCAATTTATTGAAGTGAAATTCCATTGTGTCCAAAGGATTCATCTGGGACATGAAGTATTTTCTTGTTAAATTGTTTTTATTTGCCAAACCTTCATCAATGTGATGTTTGGCCAAGGTCTCCCAAATTCCTCTTGTAATGGTCTCCCTTTGCATATTCATAAATTGATTATTTGATAGACTTTGAACAAGTAAGTTTAGATCTCTATTATCCTTCCTTGAGTAATTTAGTAAATTTTTTTCATTTTTTTCATATAGCTTTTTTTTAGTTCCATCAATTGATCCCCATAGCTCCCTTGCCTTCAATAATGTCTCCATCTTGAACCTCCAAAGCATGTAATGTTTCCTTTCAAACTTATTCACAACTCCATATTATGGGCCCATAACCTATGAATTTTCAGCATTCTCCATGATGTAGAGTATGCAAATTTTAGTGGTGGTTGTAAACATAAAATTAAAAGACAATGTCAAGTAACAAAATAAGTTATCAACAAATGCAAGTTGATGTTCACACTACTTGGTACATAAATATATATAAAAATCTTAACAAAGATTAACTAAATGAATGCCAACTAATTACGATGTAAACTAAGAGGTCAATATAAATTTGGATTTGTCACTGTTATTTGATTGCAAGTCATTGAAACTCTGAAGAAAGTCACCAAAAGCTCTACTAAAAGTTCACAAATCATTTTAATTACATGATTGCTACAAATTAGTGTAAAAAGTAAGGTGATTCTGAGTTAGCCCGAAGATCAATTGATCACTTCATTTTGCCAACATATCCAGCCTCTTTTCAAAATTGAATTAGAACATGAACCAAGGTATTGTCTAATGTATTTTTCAAAAGTGAAATTTTGTCAAAAAAAATTATTAAAAATTATTAATTAAAAAAAAAAGACTTTCGAAGTTTCATTTGGATATGTCTCAATGATTTATCCACATAAATTGTTAATTTCATAAATTGATTTTCATTATCTAGCCCAAAATACAGAAGGATGACTAAAGATTTATAATTTATTTTTGATTTATAGCTAGATCTAGTTAAATTTTCATAAGGGTGATCGTCACTTTGGCTAGAAACAGAAATCTTTTTAATAAGAAATACATTAATGTTGTCCCAGTTCGAATAGGTTCTCTACATAGAAAAATAAAACTTTATATATATGAGTTTCACTGTACATTTTAAATAAGTTATTGATTTTGATTGGTTGTACATAATTAATATTACATAATCTATGTCTTAAATTGTGTAAAGGAAATTGAACTAGACTTAATCTTAACCTGAATCAACTCTAAATTCTTTATGAAAATCAATGGAACCAAAGGTTATGTTTGAAATCAAAAACCAAACAACATTGATTAATATTAGGTGCATGCCTACATACACCATACCATACCAAAATTGGTTCTGATTCTTGAACTTGGGTTTGTTTGGTAATATCTTTCTTGGACTAGCCATTAATTTGTAAGAAATTAGAGCTTAGGGGTGGATTACACTACGGGGTTTGGGCTTAGGACCACACAAATCTAAAATCCCTTGTTGGTCCAAATTATGAAGGGTGGTTGGATTTACATTAAGGTAATTTAGAGGCAAAGCCCAAGCAAATGATTTTGGATGAAAAAACTTGTTGGAACTTTACATGGATAGTTCTGAATAATGTTGTTTGGGACCTTGTTTGGGCCTACTTCAAAAGAGGTGGGCCTAATGAAAAGAGTGAGGGCCCATGGGTTCCAAAGTAATCTTAGCCATTGATTTATGATATTAATATTTATAACTTTTTTGAAAGATAAGATTGGAAGGAATTTTTGGTAGTTCTTCATAAAATTGTTTGACTTTTAAGGCCTAAACATTTTAATAATAGTAAAACATATTTTTTCTTTCTTTCTGAATAATAAAGTTGAATGGAATTTTTAATGGCTGGCTTCACAAAATTGCCACCCCTTGAAGCCTAAAACAAAACAAAATGGATTCAACTTGTTTCCTATTATTTCAAAAAATAAAAATGGGATGGACTTTTTGGTTCCCCCTGCCCCCTCCCAGCAAAATTGTTCCTTTAAAGTCTAAACACGATCATTTAAAAAAATATATATATATATAATTTTCTTAAACAAATAAAATTGGCAGGAAATCCATGATGTGTGATTGTTTATGAAAGGTGCAAAAGAGGAGAAAACAATCGAAAAGGATAGGATTTTAAAATTTTAAAAGAGAGAAACCTAGAATGAGAGAGAGAGAGAGAGAGAGAGAGATGAATAAAAAGTTAAGGCAGCCACATTTTAAAACTCTTTTTTAACAAAATATGTTTTTATTAAAAAGATGCACCTGGTCCATTCTTTTGGTCCATATCGGGTCACTGTGAACAAAGGCCCTTGAGCCATAGCCCATGGGTTTTCCCATGGTTTCGTCTAAAGAGTGGGGCACCAGGAGGTTCTATGGACAATGGCCCACGCCCTCTAGTGCAAACAGCCCCCTAAATGTGGTAACCTGGATTGACTGTGCAACAGCCCCAATAATGATTGACAACTAGATGTTTCTGTAGGTTCACATGTTGGGACTTGTGTTCAGCTTTAAAGTTGGAATGCCTTCGTTTACGTACTCAGGAATTGGAGGTACATTAAGGCTTCCAATCAATATTGGAGCAATTCCAAAACTGAACACTGCAATTACAATCATGCCTTCACCACAGCATTACTCACTAAGGAGCCAAATTTATTGCCACCAAAGTTTGGCAGCTTGAAATGACAGCCAATGTTATGTTATTTGCCCAAGCTGCATATTAAATCCATAATTTCACATGGGTAAATGAGTTACGTTAATCAGTGGAGACTGGAGGACTGGAGACTACAACACTCTTTGAATTCAATCTATTCACTTGCACCTGTTAGTATGCTGGTCCAAGAAACAAAATTTCTCAAGATCGGTCTCTGTACCTAAAATGCCCAACCTAATTTAGATGGCATGACATAGTGATGTTATGGTCACACAGAAATTTTTTTAAAAAAATAATTAAATTATGATCACATGTAGAACATAATAGTTTTAAATCATCTTATTTATGGTCACATCTATCTATGAAGGAAGGTAGTTTGTTTCGTTTTGTTTCGTTTGTACTGATGAGATCCACCGAACTGGGATGCTTCAGATCGTGTTCTTGGTCTCTTTGGAAAACTCTCAGGGAGGAGGGGCGCATCAGCTTGGTTTCATAGCGTTTGGACTTGCAGTGCAAAAGTTTTTGAATATTGAATGATTTCCTCACTGAGAATTAAATTAAATTGTAGCTGAAAATTTCAGAGGAATTGGAATGTGCCTCTGGTGTTGTTGGAAAGATCTTGATGAGCAGGATTTAATGGAATTTATTTGGTAAGATTTGGATTTGGAATGTGGGAGATATTAATTTTGAAATGATTTCGCTGTTGAAAATTCAAATAAATTCCAAAAAACCAGGTTTTGAAAGGAAAAATCAGTTGAAAATGTGGTAACATTTGGGCCAATGGCACAGGCCACAATAGTGTATATAAATATCCAACGTCAAGTATAGGCTCTTCCTGGCCAAGAGCTGAGTGGCAACTCCTGAGAGTGAAGAGCTCCAATGTTCATCTGTCAAATTTATACAGTAAATTGTATTTGCAGCTCCAACTCCAAAGAAGCGATTTCTCATGAAATGATGGAGAGCTTGGAGTCAAATGGATCTCTCTGGTCCGGGTATTGACGTCAAATTAAAAGAAAGAAAGAAGAGTCTGAACAGTTGAAAAACTCAAATATCATGTAAGGCTGAATCCAAAACACAGTCCATTAAACTAGAAGACGTCAGGAGGATGATGGACAAAAACATTTAAGCGTTTTTTCACATCAACCTAGGTGAAAACCTAGTTATGCACTTATTTGAATTTATGAAGAACCACCAGCTCCAGTTTTTGAAATATTTTCAAAAGCAGAGAATCACTTGGTGCCGGTTCTCTGAAAAAAATCAAAATCAAAGAATCGCCTGTCTCAGGAACCAGTTAAAAATTGGTGCTTTCATGAAATAAATGACAAACAACAGGTGGGTTTATTTTCAATATTTTTGATCATCATGGTTATGTGTCGGAATAGTTTCTTTGATTTTGTATAGAACTATGGTTATGAATCCTAAGAACTGCCCTGATAACCGTGAAGGGTCTGTTCCTATTTGTAGTAACTGCTCGCCTGTGTCAGGCGATTCTCAATTTTTTTTTAAAGACCTGTTGCGTCCAGGTTTTAGAAGAGTTTACGAGACTGGCCTAAGTTTTTATTTTTTTATAATTATTTTTCAAGAGACCTGGGCAAGGTTTTAAAATTTGGGAAAAATATTTTCACCTAGGTTTCAAAGCATGGGGTCTCACACATTTTAGACCTGTGGTATTCAAATGTGGTTTTCACATACCAGTTTTCAAAAGTTATCTTATTTCAGACCTGTAGTTTTTTTTTTTAAATCGAAAAAGTTACACCAAAATGTGGGATTAAAAAAAAAATAAAATTTCTAACATTTCATATATCCACAATTTCATTATGTTCAAATGAATCTTCAAACTCCTCTAATTCCTTCTTAAAATCTAAATAATTTTCAATTAACTCCACTAAATTGGAAGATGGTTTACAACCATCTCTAGGATTAATTGGCCAAATTTTGCTAATAAAAATTAAAATATTAAAATAATCTAATTGTAAATGACATCTCCTTAAGTTTGTAAATATGTCTGCTAAAAAAAAGCATTTCAGTCTCAATTTACAATCTTACAATGCCTAAGATTTGGTGGGTAAAAAAATCAATAGTAAAAAATTTGCCTTCATGCTTTCCTCACCATTGAAAAAGACATTTGATTTTCTTGGAATCCATTTAGTAGCATCTAAAAATCAACAACTCCTTGGTGACAAGTATTTTCATTGGTTTGGTTGTATTGACAATTTGTTCAAAAAAATCCAAATTGGAATCTTCATCAAATGCTTGTTTAACACATTCAACTTCATATTTTGTCATTGAATACAAATGATAATAACATTTTAAAAACATAAATATAAAGATCATCTATCATATTCCTCAACAATATTCACACCTTCCCCATGACCAATAAAAAAAAATTAGATGAAGGTTTTTAAGTCTAGAATTTAACGTAAAAAATAACAAGTTGTGAATTTTTCTTTCTTTTTCAAATTTTTTTTTTAAAGGTAAGATTCCAAAACATCAAAAACTTCCCTTTTAATTTTGGAAGCAAATGAAAACAACTTTAGAATAATTCCAAAATCATCATTTCTCAAATTGACTTGGGTTAACAAAGTTGTAACTTTTTCCCTAAATTTTAAACACAATAATGGTGCGTATTGCTATGCATTAGAAACCAACAAATGGCTACTAAATTGGCTCAAAACACAAGCATTCATAGCACGAAAAAATGAATCCACAATTATTTTTTAAATGTGCCATGTAAGAAAAGGTGACACTTTCCCATTGATTTTATTAGTATTTTCTTTAATGTAACAAAGGATAATAACTTCTTTGAATTGCACAACTTCTTGGAACATAATGATTTTGATAGCAAATTGGCAAAAACATTTAATCATGTTATGTTAGTATGTGTAATGAGCAAAATTTAATAAAACAAAAGGAAAAAAAAATGTTGTAAAAGATAATTAAAAGTTCACCTTATTTTCTAGTTAGAATATTCAATTTTCTTATGTAAAGTTTAAAATTTAAACAAGCCTTGTTTCATTCATGTCTACCTTTCCCAATAAAATTAAGCCAAATTATACATTTATGCAAACATTTTTGTCAATAATAACATATTAACAATTTTTTTTAAAACATGGATAAAACAAGTACCTTAAAAACATTTATCCAAACTTAGGACTTCACATTTCAAAATAGATTCCAAAGTAGTTGTCATAATATTCAAATTTGACCCTTAATCTTAATTGACATATGCAATGATTTTTCTTCTCAACCCCCGTACTGATCAAGCAATTATGTTAACTTGTTGGCCAAGATTTGATTAGTTATATTTCTTGCTTCAAACAAGGCATCACAAACACGCTATCATTGCCAATAAATAAGGTTGTACATCTAATGTGTCCACACTCTAAACACCAAAACAATCCATTTTAATGAAAACTTTCTAAACACTTTCTAAACCGGTTCACTTAGTGTGAAACTGGTGTTATTAAAATAAAACTTCCAAAAGTTGGATCCAATGTGATAGTCCTTATCCCTGTTGGGGTTAGACCCAACAAACCAATAATCATTTGTTCAGGCTCAGAAATGCAAAACCAAAAGCTTTAACCAAACACTTTCCATAAACTATAAGTGCAAGTATTTTTCACAATCAAAAGGCCTTGCAAAAATTCTTTTTACAACACATTATCTTTTTTGAAAAAATATTTAAATCAAAAAAATAAATTATAACGAATGTTCATTATGTCCATTAAACTAGTCACAAGGTTTTTGTTCTAATGTTCCCATAGTTTCCTCTTCAATATTCATTTCATTTTTGATGAATATTGTATTCTTATTTTGAATGTACTCCATTTACAACTAGAAAGTTACAATACAATTAGCTAAAATGGAGAAAAAATATTTTTTTTGACAAAATAATGAGTTTAATTTCTAGTTATTTCAACTATGTTATGAAAAATCAAATCAAAACATTTACAAACATTTACAATTATGAAAAAGTTGGTCATTTCTTTCCTTTCTTTTCATCATCTAAAATATAAGGTGTAAAAAACTTGAACTAATACTTTTTGTGAATAGATGTGTTTGTTGTCTTTGTATACAAAAAACCCAAAAGTTCAAAAACAAAGAAACACCTTGAAAATAAATGGAATTTGAAAAAAAAAAAAAACCTTAAAATTGAAATTAAAACTTGAGAAAGCCTCCACCTTTCCCACACTTGCACAAAGTAAAAGAAGGGTAATACCAACTTGAAAAGCAAGGCATAACCAAGACCGGTGCTGAGGAACAAAAGAACAAGATTATCATAATCAAGAGAGGGCTAAGAAACGACAAGAAGGTACCTTAAGAAGTGTTGAATACTAGAACCAAGAAAGGTGTTGACGAGTAGGAGCACACAAATCAGAAAATGAGTGAACAAGTAGAAGAAAAAAAACAAAAAAAAGAACCAACAGGCAAAGGAACAAAAACAAAAGCCAAATAAGAAACACAATGCCCAAACCCTTTCAAAACATAAGTTACAATTTATTTTTTCACAATAACTAGCTTTGGAGGATAAATCTTATTTATAATTTGAAAGGTCGTCATTTTCTAACAACACTTCTTAAACCGTAAACCTAACCTTAAATCTTACTTAACATCTAAATGATTGTTGAATGTACTAAAGTACTAGGTAAATTTTAAAACCTTGAGCTTGTTATCTTTTAATATGCTAATAGAATATCAATATTTAATAAAATAAGATCAAGATTTCAAATGACTAGTTTTTAATCCAATGAGAATTGGTGGACATGTTTCAAACAAGGTATGATGATAAGTAATATCCCAAGATATTCAATTTGAAACTTGGTTTGAAATCCTACCCGGTTTTCAGCCATTTCTGATGCTCACCCAACATTGATCAAAACCTTCATAAACATAAAAGAAGGATGAAGCTGTAATTTATCAGATCCATCATAGTAGAAAAAATATTCAATTCCATCTATTGAGGCAAATTGAAAAATCACAACTTTTTTCAATGGTCCTCTCCATTATCTTGCAAGTTTAAGAAATCTTTAATGATATGAACTTGGGTAATCATCCAAATTATAATGTTTTTACTTTTTCAACAAATGAAGTTTCACTACATATCACACGAGAAATAAAAGGTTTATTACTACATGTGAAGTCATTCCTAAGCTTGCCAAAATGTGATGGGAATTAGTTGAAATCTTTTTTAATAAAAAATTCAAGGTGTTTTACCATGTTTGGAGGTTCTTATTTTTTCAAATATAAAACCAGCAGGTAAAGGTAAGGTATATTTAAACCCAAATGATTTTCAAAATCAAAGAGCCAATTCTAACCTTTGACCAAAAGTTTCAAAAAATCATAGTCATTTTTGACCCTTAACAAAGATTCTAGAGAAACAAGGAACTAAGGTAGAACCAATATTGTGTAGGCAAGTTGTTTTTGATACATTAGGTAAGAGTATGTTAAGGTTTGGGTATACAAAAATTAAGATTTTTGGTATATAGCTAGAGCTCAAGTACCCCTTCTATCATATACTTCAAGGGGGTAAAAATAGGTTTGTGTTTTTATCTAATTAATTTTCCTAAAATACCCTTTTAATTTATTTTTTTAATTTTTAAAAAGATCAAATCCAATGTGAAAATGCAAGAATAAAAATGTTTTGATTCATCCTTGATAAGGATAAACATGCAAGCCAGTCAACATTTAGTGCATTAGAAGATAGTGGCATCACAATAGGCATTCAGTTGGTGATAGAATCTAAAGGTAATTTGTAGCTCATCTGTGGGTGCTTCAAAAGGTTTTTGAATCATCCAATTTCATTAAATAATGATAAAATTATATGGGGATCTTCCATTTTGAAATATATCGTTATCACATTCTTGTCACCTCTAGCATGTGCATTTTTATCACTTGTTAAAATTTCGCCTTCATTCATTTTTCGCCTGTTTTGAAACCCAGGTTCAACCAGAACCCAGGGTTTTCGAGGGTGGGCAGGTTTTTGTAGCAGGAGCTTTTTCAATTCGCAACGGATACGAGAGCGGAAGCTGGTGGGTCAAGAGCGGAAGCTGGTAGACGGAAATGAGATGTTGGAACTTCTGTCAGCAGAACCTCTGCTGCGAGAGTAGTAGCGTCCGCCATCGCTGAGCAGCAATAACAACAACCCTGCGCCAAGCACAAACGCTAGCCTGGATAGTTCCAGGTTCTTGGTTCCAAGTAACTCAGTAAATTTTAGTAAAGTTAAATTAAAAGAAAACGTAATAGATGGTGAGAAAAGTAAATTCTCTTTTTCTGGTTTCTTCTCTCTTCTCTAAACCCTAAACCTCTTCTCTTTGGTTCTCTTTCTCTTCTCTTCCTTGAACCCTAAACCTCATCTCTTCCCTTCTCCGAAGCCCTTCTCTTCTCTTCTTCTCTTCTTTAAACCTCAGACCTCTTCTCTTTCTCTTCTCTTCTTTAAACCCTAAACTTGTTCTCATCTCTTCTCTTTCACTTCTCTAAACTGGAAAGCACTGCCTGGATTTTTCCTTTTGTATTTTCAGCTTGCCGTTTTTTCTTTAAAAAAAATTATTTTAAATATATTTTTTAATGGCTAATACTCGTGTGTTTTATGACTTCTCAAGTCCTTTTTATAAAATAGACATTGATTTAGGGTTTAAGATTTGAAGAACTTCGCGTGGCGCTTGATGTTGCACTGATGTTATGTCCTTTCATTGTAGCGTTGGATATTTTCACGTTGAAGGACACTGCCAAAACGCATTGTAACAATGCCGAGCTCAACGTCCTAGACAATGCACCCCTAGCAGTCTACTAGGCAGCCCTAGCCGAACATTGGCTAGTCATAGGCCTCAAGACCGACAGCTCACCTGTTGACGCGTGGTTGTCCAAGATGAAGGCGGCCATCGAGAACATTGCGTCTTTCATGGCCGTTGGCAACCTTGCGGTCAACCAGCTAATGGAGCATGAGGCGACCACGACTATCATAGCCAAGGCTGCGTTTGTGGAGGAGCCCAAGTGGACCACAGTGATGGCCAAGAACGTGTGCTAAGTGGTCAACTGGGATGTGGAGACCTTGGCCAATGCGCCCAAACAAGAGGAGCGCAAACTTAACCTGCGCCTCATGGGCTTTGAGGCCAAGGAAGGCGAGATCGTAAAGGAATTGGTGCAATAGTTCAACACAGAGTTGTTGTAGGGCCAAATGCAGCTACACACCAAGGTTGTCATCGCCACGTGGCAACGGCTTGTGACTCTGCGGGCTTCCGCTTCCACAACGAGAACTTGCCCCGACACGGCGGGCTTTCACTTCGACAACGAAAGCTTGCCCTAGCACGGTGTTATTGAAATTCGCAACAAGCGAAGACCACCAAGCCACGCTACGAGGGCGCAAAGGCCTAGCAGGGACCAAGCTAGGCTTGGACGAGGACCTCACACCTTGTGCAACAGGTGCACAAGTCGGAGTTATGGCCATTGTTCAAGGAAGCCAAGGCGACAAGCAAGTGTGCCTTCTAGTGTGGAGCCAAGCTCTTCGTTAACAACACTCAGATTTACCCGCCTTTTTCTATCTAGGGGCACGGGGACCAGAGAGACCTATGCGTGGTATTATGAAACATGCACGTGGGTGGTGTAAATAAATTGGAAATAGGGGTGCAAATACTAGAATTGTTTCAGGGTGTTGACCTTGTTTTGTTAACCGAAACCTAACATTTCCCAGGCGAACATTTGCCACACGTTGAAAGGTTTGACTAACTTGCAATAGCGCGCACTGTGCAGCTAGGAAAAACAAAAGCGATAAAACATAGTGGGGGGGTTGTTGTTTACTTTCGTAGCCACCTTAGCCCAAATTTGTCACAATGGAAGGAAGGAAGCCATGATTCTTATCTATGGCTATGGGTCAAGAGGGGTGTTGCCCCTGACTTGTTTGTTTATGTGGTGTACATTGCCCTTGTTGGTTCCAAACACAAGAGCGAATCCTTGTTCCAAAACTTGGCAAGAAATATTGTTGAAGTTCAAACTTTAAGGGGCATAGTACTATTGGGAGGGGATTTTAATGCGCATATTGCAGCTCTACCAGATGCCATTGACACTAACGACCTTTGTGAACTGTTACAGGCACCTGAGCTCGCTAAGACTAAGCAACCAAACATTATGGCTAAATGACAAAACCATGACAGCAGTGTTGGTGGCTAGGGCCACGAGCTCCTGGACCTATGTTGTGACACTGGGTTGTTCATCTTCAATGGCCGGACACCTGGTGACAAATCGAGAGAGTTCACTTGCTTGGCAAATGGGGGGCGTAACACTATCGATTATATTGTTGGTTCACCCGTAGTTTGGCAAGCTGCTACATAACTCGAAATGATAATAGATGACATCCGTTACTATGCGATGGGGGGAGATTCTGACCACAAGCCATTGCACCTATGGTTGAACATTGATTATAGTTTTGTTGAGCCACAACATATGGTTGTAACAAAAAAATTCTTGCCTAAGTTCAAATACGATAAATCAAAAGTTAAAGAGTATCAACTTGCCCTAATAGTGAGTCTTGGAAACCTGTTGGTTATTGATTCGATTGGGCATCTGGGGGCAAATGGGTTAGCTGACCTATTGCAATAGTGTGTGGGCGCTATAACATAATCTACTTTTGGCAATAAGCCTTTGGGAAGGAGCTGCAGAGGGAGACATTGCCATGAACCTTAGTTTGATGCTGAATTGCCGTATAATGAAACATGAGCTAAAGTTTTGGCTAAAAGCCAACCCCAATTCGCACACTACTAAACATCATGAAAATAAACTTAAAAATTTATTAAAAAGGAAAAAAAATTTCTTGGAGATTATAAGAGCTCAACATATGTGTGTGCTTACCAAGGTGAACACGCTTTCATTCTAGAAAAAGTACCGGCCAAAGGCACTTGTTGTGGACAAGATCAGTGCAACTACGTTTTTGGAAGGCTTCTACGAGCTAATTAGCTAGTCCCCGCCATCCATAACGCTGTGAATTGATCATTCGGCTCAGGTGACAAAACCTCCACCTAGTCACATTTTAAACACAAATATCACACTTGTTGAACTACTTTAGGCGTTGAAAAATTACAAACGAACAAGGTTGTTGGTTTGGATGGTATGAAAGTTGAGTTCATTTTGGATGTGGGAGAGCTACTACACATGCCACTATTGACAACGTTCAACTAATTTCTAGCAAAAGGCTTTCCAAAAGCCCTTTCCATTGGGGTGGTCCATGCGTTTTTTAAAGGAGGTGATGCTTCTAACTTTGACAACTAGAGGGGGATAACAGTTGGGCTTATCTTAGCAAAGTTGTTCACTATGATCCTTGACAAAAGGCTGAGCAAGTGGGTTGAACAACATGGGTTGCGTGCCAAGGGTCAAATTAGGTTTCGTAAAGATTATCGCATTATTGACCAACTCTTCATATTGTGTACTTAGATAGAATAGAGCAAGGCAAAAAAGAAGCCACTTTATTGTTGCTTTGTGGACTTCAAAAAACCGTTTGATATTGTGCCGTGTGAAGTGATGTGGTAGGTGTTGGTTAGCCTTGGGGTGGAAAGACGTTTCTTGCAATGCTTGCAGGTGTTGTATGCCAAGGATAATGTATGCATTAACCACCCAAGTGAGGGTCTCACCTCTAACTTCAGGTGTAATCGAGGTGTGAAACAAGGTTGCCTTTTCAGCCCCCTATTGTTTGGGTTATATTTGGATGCCCTGGAGGGGTGCTTGGACGATAAAGAATGCGATGCATTGGCCCTAGCAGATGTGCGCGTATGGTTGTTGTTTTTTGCAGATGACCTCGCTTTAACATCGGAGTCAAAGGTGGGACTACAACAACAATTAAACACACTCCAATAGTTTTGTGCTAAACATGGACTTACAATGAACATGAAAAAAAATAAAATCATGGTGTTCAACTCTGTTGACCCATGTTAAGAGTTTGTGTTTGAAGGTGATGTTATTGAATGTGTGAAGACCTTCAAATACTTGGGGATGCTACTCGAAACCACCCCAAACCTAAACAAGGTAGTGGAACATTTGGCAACTACTAGTAGGCGCTTATTATTCACACTGAACTATCGTTGTGTAAAGCTACGTATTATGGATGTTAAGCTACGTTGTGACCTCTTCAACATGTTGGTACGTTCCACATCAAGCTATGCTTGTGAGGTTTGGGTGGACTCCAAGAAAATAGAAGTGATTGAAGTAATGTACTGAGGGTTCTTTAAGTCCTTCCTTGGGTTGCGAAAAACAACCAGCATGTCCATTGTGCTAGCAAATTTTGGCAAATTCCCTTTGAACACTTTGCATGAGGACAAGTGTTGCTATACTATATCCATGTGAGCACGGTCACTAAAGACTGCATCTTGGGAAAGGCATGGGAAGCCCAGCTTGCTATGCTTACTAGAGGAAAGAGATGTTGGGCTAGATCCATGAAAAAATGGCTATTCAAGAATCAACCCTAGGAGGTGGCAAGTTTTCCGCACATAATGTTGAATGTAAAAAAGGTGAAGGATAATATGCAATTGGCTTTCGTTGAAAAGTTCTTTACTAACCTCGAGATTGGGACCAGCATGTAGACAAGATATTTGCGCTTCAAGGGTATGTCGTACGAGAGCGAAAGCTATTTATGTGACATTAGCTATGTTTAGCTGTGGAAAGCTCTGGCCCAGTTTAGGTGTGGCGACATGCAACTTGAAATAATGTTAGATTCGTGGAAAGACGTGCCATACGTAGAGAGGCTTTGTTGAGGCTGCGATTTGGGGAAGGTAAAGGATGAAGAACACTTGCTCTTTGTCTGTCCAAATACAAAGAAAGTTTGGGAACACTTTTGTTTGGCCTTGCCCCTCACCGACAATAGCACTCTTGTTGAGCTCATGCAGATTACGAACATAGTCACCCTGACCAAGTTTGTGGCATGCTACCAGTACCAGAGGACAATCTATCCTCCATGATCTACCTTTTGTCCAATGGACTCTTTGGTCCCAAGTGGACATAAATTTGTAAACAATAAATAGTTAGTCCTCAATTTTATTTCATATAGTTTGTCCAAAGTTCTCGCGCCCCTTCTCATTTATACATATAAAGATGAGTAAAAGGGGAGGAATGACATATTTAAATAGAAAATTTTATTTTATGGAATGTTCAAAGTTTTAGTTTTTTATTCATTTTTTTGGTGATGGGCCAATCAAATTGGCTCATTGCAAATTAAAAATGAAAAAAAGATGTTGAGAGGTGCCCCATCTAACTAGTAGAACTAACAAAGTTTCAGGTTTAGATCATACTTACCTTTTTTTTTCTTTTTCTTTTTAACAATGATGCCAAAACATATCTGACTTTAGGTACAGGTATTTCTTGCATATAACTAAGGGTTACAAATAGGGTATAATTGACCAAATTTACATACCCCTGGGTATATGCTGCATTAATATATATTGATATTAAGAAAACAAGTGAAGATGAATTTCATATTCTATTTATATTTAAAGGGTATATCTGGGTAAAAGTACACTTGTACAACACTGATAAAAACCAGTGTTGATCGGTTATTAAAAAAAATCGGATATCATTAAGATATTCTTATCTGAAAATTTCATCATGATGTTATTTTGAGTGATACCTCAACTGAAACCTTGATCACCAATTCTCACGTAAGTGAAAACCGGATGGGAGAACTGGATAATGAAAAAATATGTTGAGACCTGGTTGAGATAAAACCCTTTACCTGAGTCAGGTTTCTCAGGTACAATGTCCAAGGCATTAGGCTTAATGCAGAAGGTTCGAAGATTAATGCACAAAGTTGGAATTAATTTTAGTAGTTGTACTGTTCCTAGCAGTGAAAATATATGTAGTAGCAGTGGAGGCATTCAAGAAAAGGGAAAGACATGATGAAAGTCAGTTTACCACAAAGAATTGATGTTTTTTTGAGTTTCACCCCCCCCTAATTCTAATGTTCTTGTTTTGCAAGTTTTTTTTGAATTTCACCATGTGTATGACCAAACTCAGGGTTCGGGTGCTGTTTTTTCCTTACTTTACAGATAACTTTATTGCTTGTGATTTTTAAGAAAATAAATAAATAAAATAATTTTAAAATAATTATAATTGTTAAAAAAATTTGAATAAAATTATTAACTGGCTTGTGAGAACTGTCAAATGATAATTGATTGTTCTCAAATTTATGAAAATTAACATTGTGAGAACCGATTCAATTTAAAAAAAAAAAACTTTGATACCCTAATTTGGTGTATAAATTTTAAAAATAAAATGAAAACCAAAACCTTTTGTAAGTTATTTTGTGAAAACTGAATCCAATGCGTATCAAAAAACTATGATACCCAACCAACATTGGTCAGGACCTACCCTAAACCACTGGTTTTTTCATGTTTACAAGCAGTTGAATTGATTTTGCCTCGCTTCTTAGAGCTAGATTACTAATAAGACTTACTTGGTGTTGTTGGGTGTTGAACCAATACAAGAACAATGTTCAATTCACTACTACTACATAAAGCATTTCTTGAAATTTCTTAACTCTGGTTGGGGAGCACCCTAAATCTGTGAACATCCCACCTTAGCCTTTTTCTACTGGCGAAAAAATGTTTGAAAAAGTGGTTTTGGAGGTTTACAGTTGCTAGAAGTGACGGGAAAAAAATCACCACCTCATGATCTGCACAAGTATAGGCTTATGAGTCAAGGCAGAGGCTGTGGACATTACCAAGCATAGAGACCTGCTATGATTTTATTCTTTTCTGCCCGTGATCACGGCAAAAATGGTACGCAATCCATTTTTTTAAATGCCCCACCCCCCATCCCCCAAAGTGGAGGAAAAAAATACACTAGGTAATGTGCCCTCCAATTACACTAACAAAATTGGAGAAGGTCTCACCTGTCATCTTTACTACATCCTAAGCCCCTTAAGTTTGGGAGTGTCCCCTCCCCTGAGCTTTACTCTACCTATATAGATTGCTCCATCCCATAAAGTTAAATTATGGGCTTTGGCTACTCACTAAATTAAGACGTTTCAGATCTAAAGTTCCAAGTTTCAAAATCAGTAGACTAGGCACCTTCATTTAAAGAAGTTGTGTTTTAAACAGCCAGTGGAAAATTTAATACACTAGTCATTAAGCCGCAACCAGCTCCATGATTGGGCACTACACCCAACAAATATGAACTTACTAGTAAAATTAATTACACTTGTAACTTGGCCCCAAAGCACCTATCTAGTTCGTCTCTAATAATAAGATTGGCCTTCTTGCGTAGTTGAAGCGCTATTTCTTCGCTAGTTCTCTCGGACATCTTCAGTCCTGTGTTGTTGTGACTTGAATTTTCTGGAATTCGGTAATTTAGTTGCTATCTTATGTTTTTTGGCGTTTGGGCTGCAAATTCGTTGCTTCAGTCTTGTGTTTTTTTGCACTGGGCTCCAGTTTTGTTTGTTGGTGGTGAATGTGTATCCTTCTTTGGGGTTGATGAACGTTGGAGTGATCTCGATTCGCTAAGGTGTTTTTTTCGTACAAATGACCGCGAGATTCTAATGTCCGCTTGAGTTCCCTGGACGACACCCAACAGATCTCCGACTTTGGTCTGTCATAGCTGCTGGAGCTGATTGCACTATGAAAGTAGGATTCCTGGAACTCTTGCAACTCTTTTGGTCACGTTGGAACTACGAACTCTTTTGGACTCTCTTTTGATCATATTGAAAGTAGGAACTCTTGGAACTCTATTTTGGTCGCATTGAAACTAACACTTGCAACTCTTTTGGTCACATTGGAAGTAGGAACTCTTGGAACTCTCTTTTCGTCACATTGAAAGTAGGAACCCTTTCAATCACGTTGGAAATAGGAACTCTTTTGGTTCAGTTTGATTGAGCAAAAGCCGGAGTGGAGCAGATTTTGAGAGGAGTTAAGTCTTACGTCCTGTGTTCTTTGCTTACAGTTCTTTGTGTGGGGACGCAAGAAAGGTCCAGTAGTGCTCAAACGCTCGCCTGCAAGAGAGTCCAGGAAAGGTGCACAGCTCTGCATTTTGCCCATCTCATTGGTGATGCTGATGTTAGCTGGGGATGGTTACGAAGTTGGCGTTTCAGAGCACTTATAAGGCTTATTAGGAGTTGATATCCTTGGAATCGTCATTTTCTTGTTTTGATTAGGTGTGTGTGTGCGTGCAGATTCGAGAAGTAATCAGCAGCAAAGTATTGCTGGTTCAGACAATGTTGTTGTGCCTTCCGGTCCAAGAATTGGGTTGGAAGAACACCAGACCTATGCAGGTTCATTCTGCTCATTCGGTGGTGCGTTCAAAGGCTCTGCTAAGCGAATGATCTTCCAAGAGGCCAGTGCAGAAGAGGATAGTTCTAGTAATCCGGCAGATTTCCCGCCCAGCTGGGTTGACAAACTAAACGAAAAACTTGGGGTGATCTTCAGCCGTGAGCAGCAGGATGCAGGTCGTCTGTCAATAGGCACGCTTGCAATGGATCCGATGCAGGAAAGCTGCCACGGACATGACTCGCTTGATGAGCAACAACCACACGAATGTAATATCACTGCTGTTGACTCTCAAGAAATTTCTGCTGCTGGATCATACGAGTGTAGAAAGGCTTCTTCTGCAGCAGGAAGAGTTTTGGTCACGCGACGCATTCACGAATCCCCAGAAGCTAGAGTGTCCTGCATCGTAACATCTGCGGCGGAGTTGAATGAAACTACTAGCAGCGAAATGAAAGCTGTAATTCCTGCTCATCAGACCTTGCCGCCGAGAGCCACTTCCAAGGGCTCACGTAGAAATTCGAGTGCTGCAAGGTCTTCTGGTGGAATGTCCCGAAGCCCAAGCCAGGTTTGCCCTTTTCTGTCCGACTTGGAGACAGCCATAGACCCGGCCTGCAACTTGCCGCCTTCTAGTGCGAAGAACAGCCCTGCTACTGGACTTGCCTGTGGCCTATTCCCTACCCGCCTTAGTCGAAGAAGATCAAAGAATCGGCTGCAGAAAGTCAATAGCGACGGTACACATCTGCAGGAAGGTCATGTTCGGCAGCAACGGAGTTCAAAAGGGACTACTTTCAGGAGGCTTCGGAAGCTATGGCAGCCGAAGTATGTGGCCTCCCCAAAAGCATTGGCAGCTCATGAGAAGCAGAAGAATCTGATAAAATTAATTCCCACCTTCAAAACGCAACAGCAACAAGAGGTATAAAGCGGACCTCGTAGAATTTTGAGCAATTTGGACTTCCTGCTACATGATTAAGCCTCTTGCCTACATGTTGTTCATGTTCATGTCTCGTTCCTTCATGGGACTCTTGGCGCCTGCAGCATTTTGCAGCACGTCGGAATAAAAGCCCGGCTAGAATTGTGAAGACACAGAAGAAGTGGCCGTATCTAGACGGTACTGCCGGTCATGGGCAGGTTGCAGACAGTGGAGGAGGACTAAGGCAAAGGCTACAACCACGGAAATGGCTGCCTTGCAGATCAAGTCATGGGACGTCAAAGAAGAAGGGGATCGTAAGAGCGTCTGAAAAGGAATTGAATCAGCTCCAGAGTACACATGCAGAGCATTTCTTTGGAGAACAACAATGTCAGCAAGGCCAGTGGATCAAGACAGATTCTGAATGTCAGTGTTCCCTCTTTCCCCCTCCCTGTGTTACGGGCTTGGCCCTCTGAAAAAAGCAACCATTTTGCTGTTCGTTTGTTGTTCCTCTCCCTCTCTCTTTGTGCTAGGTATTGGTCTCAAAGATCATCACTTGATTCAGGTACTTGCATGAAACACATGGCATTGCTCATGGTGCTCTCAACCATCATTTACTTGTCAATTCAGGTTCTTGTGAAATTGGACATAAAATGCTCATGGTGCTCTCATGATCATTTACTCAATTCAGGTCCTTGTGAAAATATGCAATTGCTCATAAATATTCCTGATGATATGAGTTTAAACAATATTCACCTGTGCTTGGTGTGGATTGTGCAGATCTGGTACTTGAGATGTGACACACAATGTAGGTGCAGGTGTCCAGAAGATCTCATGCCTGTGCTTTTTTTTTTTTTTGGTTGGATTTTTTGTGCCTGATTCAGCATGTAAAAGCAAGCTATAGTAGAACCCTCTCTTCCCAGTTGTTGAGTGCAATTCTGCAGCCTTAGCAGATTGAGTAACCACATGATGTACATTTGTGAGTGATGAATCAAATTTCTTTGAAAGATATAAAAATGATCATGAACAAGGCTCTTTCAGTTCATGCACAGCATTGAAGAATTGCTAAGGTGCAGATTGATGATAATGCATTGTCGAACATGCATCGTTGCAAGAACATCATCCATGTTGCAAAAGCATCATCCTTGTTGTGAGAGTTAGTATACATATCTGTGAGAATACTTCCCACAATAGATTATGTTCGACAATGCATTGTCATCAATCTGCACCTTAGCAATCTTGATGATGACAGTTATTAGTATTCTCAATGTAGTTTGTGTTCGAGGTTACTTGTTTATCCTCTTAATTTAAGTTCCTCTCTTGATGTTCTATCTTTAATTCTCTGAGCTATTGTCATGTGATTATTCTTTGAACCTGATCTACACCACATGGCAAATTGAGAAAAATATTCTGCAGGTTTCAATGAGATTAAGTTCCAACAGACAATTTATTTTAAGCATCATGTAGGTGCAAATATTTCAAGATGCGACAAAACAACTTATAGACTAATTTATACAGGCAATATATCTAACAACACTTCAAAAAACGTCTCCACATATAAGGGAGAGTGGCACCACTCATTAGCCTTAACTATTAGTTGACTTGAGATTGTTACAAGTCATGATTAGTCCTAATTTGTAGGACAACATAAATTCCAGCATTCAATTATTGCACTTCCATGTATTTACATTATGGATATACCCTGTTGTTGCATGTAGCAGACTACATTGGCTTGATTACCAATTTTGTGCCATTGTGGATATGAGATATTTAATCTAGTGGAAGCAGGGCATCACAGACATGGTCATTGAATCCTCAAGGATGAAAGCTGCTTAAGAGATGAGGAGAAGAGAGTTCAACTTTGCAGTTTGCTTTGTGTGGCAAATCCATATTGTTTGTCATCCTTCAGCAACATGAATGATAGTTGACAAAACCACCAAGCCCATGGTTTGTTGTGTGCATTGGGATGTGAAATACTAGGGGAGGATGCCAACCATGTCCTAGGACAGGATTAGGTGTTGAGCACTGATGGTCTGGTATTGACTTGTGGACATACCAGCCTGGTCCTAGTATATTGGGTAATTTGAAACACTTTCATACCAGCCTCGTCCTGGTGTTTAGTCTAGAGGACTGATTTCTGTGTGGTATGTAGGTATAAACCTGGTATTGAAATTAGTGTGAGGCATGTAGTATACCTCGTACAGTACCTCAGGTTCCTAGAAGGCTGATATTGCTCCAGGTCATTGGGTCCTTGATACCAGTGTTCATACCAGTGTTGTGCAGTTATTTGATTTTTTAAATAACCAGTGGTTACTTTTCTTTAAAATGTTCATAATCAAAGATCCACTGGTTCCAGTTTTTTTAAGAAAAAAATCACAATCAGAGAGTCATCAGTTCCAGTTATTTCAGAAACATCAAACAATTGGCAGCCATAAAAATGATTATTTGAGAATTTGAGTTTAAAAAACAATCCATGGTTATATACGAAATCAATTTTTTATATAACTGGTGGGTGTTTGTAGCAGATTCTTATAACTGCACAACTCTGGTTGATACCAGGCATGTATACCAATACAACACTGGTATTGAACCCAAATTTGAAAATACAGATGGTGCCACTATCAAATTCTCCATTATCATTATGGCCATCGATATACATTGACAAACTCAAAGCCAAATTGCATCCAGTATAGTTTTGGTACTATGTGGGTCATGAATTTTCGTTGGAGATGTGTTTGTGCTATTGTGAGGGATTGTAGCTTGCTACATTGCGTTCAGAGTAATTCACGTTATTCTCTATAATAAAGGTTATCAGCCATTCAATTCTATGCACTGCAAGTGTTTTTCATATTTACAATTCTATACCTCAAAATAAAGGTTTGTTTTAATATGTTTTGGTGAACATTGGTGACCCATTTGTGTTGGAAATTTACAATGGATTGATGAAAGAATAGAGATGATTAAAATACTGATTTTTATTACAAGCTCTCCACTCAACCTTAGGATCACATAGATGTTACTACAAACTTGTGAACCACCCCCAAGCTATTGCCTAATCTAAATAGGAGGTGAACACCCCCATGCAGATGTTACCTATTGTAGAAGATAGATGGACAAGGTCATCATCTCATGCATTGAGATATTTCACATTAAAGTTAATTAGAGATATTTAAGTAAACTTACTTAACATATCTCAATCCCAAATCATGTACATGTATCACAAATATCTCTAACTTAATTTGAGTAATTAAAACTTGGTAAAAATAACTTTAGTAACTTGGTAGGAAGTTGATACCTAAAACCTTCATTCAACGAACTATCAAGTTACACATATAATCACACTCATCAAATGTCAAAAATATTCATGCTTGTCAATAGAAAGTCCCTTGATCAAAATATCTTAACCATATTCTTTATTTTGCAATACACAAACTTAACAAAGCCTTTTTTAGTCTTTTTTCACACCAAATGATGATGAATTTCAATATGATTCATATGAACATCAAAGACTAAGTTCTTTGATAAAGATATACAACTTTGATTGTCACCATATATGACAACGGGTTTCATCTATGGAACACCAATGCTTTTAAAAAATGATGAAAACCACATTGCTTGCCTTGTTGTTTGTGAAGTTTCCATACATTCAACTTTTATTGATGACATTATAATAAAGGTTTGGTTTTTGTTATTCCAATTGATAGCACCATTACCTAACAAGAAAACATAACCTAACATGGATTTGTGGTCATCCATATTGCTAGCCCAATCTACATCACAATATGCGCACATTTGTGTGTTTCCATAAACAATATCATAATCCCCAATATTGGGACATTGGCTTTGGTAAATATTTTTTTCAGAATGCACTTAGCCCATATTGTTTCCATTAATTCCTTGGCTATGATAAATGTCACTTTTGGAATGCATTTGGCCCTTCGTGTTCTTGTTGGAACCTTGGCTATGGCTTACATTTCTTTTGAAACATGTTTGGCCCTAGCTATGGTTTATATTCTTGTCATAATGCGCCTGACCTTTCATGTTCCTTTCAAAACCTTGGCTATGAATTACATGTTTGAAATAAAAATGTGCCTAGCCTCTAATGTTCCTTTCAAAACCTTGGTTATGGCTTCCATTCTTGTTAAAATGCACATGGCCCTTCATGTTCCTTTCAGAACCCTAACTATTGTTTACTTTCTTGTTAGAATGTTCCTAGCCTTTCATGTTATTTGGAAACACTTGTTATGACTTACATTCTTGTCAAAATGGGTCTAGCCCTTCATTTGTTTCTAGAAACTTGGTTATGGTTTTCATTCCTTTCAAAATGTGCATGGCCCTAGCTATGGTTAACATCCTCATCAAATGCTACCTCACCCATAATAACATCCTAATGTTTTTTTTGAAACATAGACCAAAATCCATTATGCCTTTTAGATAATGGAAAATCCATTTCATTACAATCCAATGTGATTGTCCATGATTAACCATAAATTGGTTCACAACCCACACTACATGTACAATATCAAGTTTTATGTATATCGTTGCATACATGAAACTTCCAATAACATTTTGAAACATGATAGCCCATATTATTTCCAAGTGTGCATCACTTTGAGGACCCATATCATGTGAAAGCTTGCAATTGGTCATAAAAGGAATTCATATTGGCTTACTTTCAAGCATTCCAAATTGTTTCAATATACTTCTTATGTACTTGCTTTGGTTCAAATAGATTGTTTGGTTTTGTCGAACATGATTTATTTATATCCTTAAATAATACTACATTTCACTTAGATCCAACATTTTGAATTTTTCAAAAGATTATCCTTTGTCTTTTTCAACAAAATGAAGGCATTAGAAGCCAAAATCAAATCATCAACATACAAAGTTATGATGAGTATGGTCACCATAACTCTTTTCAAGCTCTTAAGATAAGAAACATGCATTACTCATATGGTTCCATTCACAAGGAAATTACTTCAAGCCATAAAAGGATTTTTTAAGCTTACATGTACCATATTCTCCTTACCTTTGACCACAAAACCCTCTAGTTGTTGCAAATATCTCTTTGAAATATTCACATTTAGAAAAATAATTTTAACGTCCATTTGATGCACCTCAAGATCTTCAATGGTTGCAATTGCAAATGCATCTCAAATTGATTCCATTCATGCAACATGGGAAAAAAATTCATTGAAACCAATGCTTTCAACTTGTGTAAATCCTTTGGCCACCAAATGAGCATTGTGCCTTACCACAAAGCCATCAACATTAATTTGAGTTTGAAGATCCATTTGCAACTCACTAGTTTACGATTAGGTGGAAGAGGAATAAATATCCAAGTTTTATTGTTTTGTAAATACTAAAACTCATAATCCATGGCCTTTTTCCAATGTTTGTGAATTTTCACCATTCAAACATTCCACAAAAGAATCTAAGGTTCATCAACATCAATAGAAAAAACACATGAAAGATTCACATCTTTTTCAATCATTGTTGGAGTTCTTACATTTATTGAAAAGTTTTTTCATCCTCCATATCTAATTTGTGATTTAGAACCATTTGTTTTGATCCAAAAGTGAACCTTGAAACCATTGTTTCCCCGTTAAAGTTTTTAAATTCATGAAAAATAACACCATGATTGATGATAACATATTGGCTTATAAGGTTGTACAATATGTACCCTTTTGTTTCTTCACAATAGCCAATGAAAATGCATTTGACACCTTTGGAATCCAATTTTGTCCTTGTTTCCTTTGGCACATGAGCAAATGTAGCACAACCAAAAACATGCAAATGATTTATGGAAGTTTTATATCCACACCAAACCTTTTTTAATGTCATGCTATAACTATTTTTGGTAGGGATCTAATTTTGGATATATGTTACAATTGCCACTACTTTGGACCAAAATCTATGATCCAACTTCATATGTTGTAACATACATTGCACATTTCAATATTTGTTCAATTTTTCCTTTTAGCTACACCATTTTGCTCTAGCATGTATGAGGTGGTTATTTGCTTCACAATGCCATTTCCTTGCAAAATGTATTGAAATTCTTAAAGTTATACTCCCCACCTCCATCACATCTTATTACCTTCATATTTTTTCTAGTTTGATATTCTACCAAAGAATTGAAAACCTTAAGCTTGTCAAACACACCAAATTTAGTCTTCATGGTATAAAAAAATGTCTTCCTAGAGGAATCATCAATGAAGGTTAGAAAATACTTTGCCTTCCATGAGATGTTGCCATGGGACCACATAGGTCTATGTGAAGAAGCCCAAAAATTCCTTTGCACAAGAACCCCCACTCAAAAGAAATGGAGTATGGTGGTGTTTACCATACACACATCCATCATAGAAACTCAATTCATGATCTCCATTTAAATCCATGCCCTCGTAATGAAAAGAAATTAAGATGCATAGAATTGGTAAGTCGACAAAGCTAGAAAAGTAGACAATAGAAAAGAAAGTCAAAATGTGATAAAAAATTTGGGCATATGTAGCAAGTCAATTAGTTAATATGAACTTGCACTAAGGTGCCTTTGTCCATCTCAAGATCATAGAGCTCTTGACATAATTGCAATTTGTTGCCAACATGTCTTCTTTCAAATGTTACACAAAGATTGTCCCATGCATCTTTTGTAGTTTCTACACATGCTACATGATGCAACAAAGAATCAACAACATTTAGGTTAATTTTCTATGAGCCAATTTTTCCTTCTTTAAGAATAAGTGGTGTTGAAGAGTGCTTCCATTAATAACAACATTTCCAAATTCAAATTTTGATGGCAATAATTATTTTGAAATGATCTCACACAAATTTTTTTCATGCAGGAAAAATTCCATCTTCATTTTCCATGTATGAAAGTTATTTCCATTCAACTTTTCAATACTTTGAGCATCAAAAGTGGATTCCATGATTGTGAATAAAACAATGCCAAAAAATTAAAGAATCTAAAGCTTTGAAACTTTTAGCAAAAAACTTGGAAAAAACAAAAAAAACACACCTAATGTCAAAACTTTCAAGATTTGTAAAAAATAACTTCAATTTCTCCTTCCTTCAAAAGCAACCATGTTCCAATACCATGTTGAAAATTTACAAAATATTCATGAAAAAATAAAATGATAAAAATATTGATTTTTATTACAAGCTCTCCACCCAACCTTAGGATCACATATATGTTACTACAAACTTGTGATCTGCCTTCGAACTTTTTCCTAATCTAAATAAGAGGTGAACACCCCCATGCATATGTTACCTACTATAAAATGTCACTTCACATTGAAATATTTCACACTAAACTTAACTAGAAATATTTAAGTAAAATTACTTAACATATCTCATAATCTTGAAAGTATGTGCATGTAACACAAATATCTCAAATAACTATAACTTGGTAAAAGTAACTTCAATAACTTGATAGGAAGTTAATATCTAACAATTTGAAGGTTTGGGATGTTAATTACCTTAATTGTAAATTGACATCCCACTAATTTGCACACCAATATTAGGCTAGATTCCATCATAATCATACATAAATGTGTTCTTACATGATAAAAAAGGACTAGATAAAAAATATAAATAAATAAATAAAAGGTTGACGATGTGACAAGATTTTTGTACACTTCAAACAAAATTTGGACCCCCACTCCTTATGGTAACAACATAATTATATATAGTTGAAAATTATGATTTTTCATTTGTTCACAAAAGGTTCTAATAAGGATAATCAGTTGATTCCATAGGAGTCATGTAACCAAGCATGGATAAGGCTTATGCTTTAATTAAATGTTTGCAATAACACAAAATTTTAAATTCTTTTTGAAATAAAGTGAACCTCCTCCATTTCTTCATCATTTCTCATCACCACCATCTTTGGGATATGATCAACAAGATGTCTAACGATTAATCTCCATATGGATTACAACTTGAAAGGGAGTTTGTCACACATGGATTTCTCTTGGCAAATATCCAACTCCAACGTCTAATATTATCTTGGGAAGTGGGTAAACCTTTTTTACGATGTTTTGAAAGGTTCATCCTATTAGTGACATGTCTTTCCTAGCTTTCAACACTTGGTATTAAAGATGCGGGACTACGACATTCACACAGACATGAAAAAAAAGATATAACACTAAAATCATCTTTATAGACACATATGGCTTCTTTTCAGAAACCAGCTCTAAAAAATGTACAGGTTCAGAACTAACTCGCTTGTAATATTCAATCTGCACAGAATGAGAGAATGCAAGTTAAATTAGAAGGAAATATAATTTAATAATTTACATTTTGTACACAGATCTGCTATACACAGAATCAAAGGGTTAAAATAATTCCTTTACTAACATTATTCTAGAAGGTTCCATTCTTGGCATGTAAAATATTCATGTCACCTATACCCTAGGATTCAACCATGCAAATGCATGTTTCCATACACTTGGGAAAGGAGGGTAAGGATTAACCTAGAGAGAATCTGTACTTGCAATATATTTCAAAAAGGTATTTTGTCATCTTTTGTTACCAAGTCTCACACAAAAAATATTTAGTGTTGACTTATGGGCCTCACATTATTGTGCCATTTTTGTCTGATTATATATATAACAAAAAATTCATTATAAATGAAAAGGATGTGGTCATGATTGATCAACCCCACGTAATATTATTCTTATCCACTAAGATTTTTCATATGATTTACTATTTGAAATAAATTTGAAGAAAAAAAATGTAAAAGTGAAGCTTTGGTCATTGAGAAGTATATCCAATTCAAGATACATTAAGATACTTTTAAAAAGAAATCATCGGGCATTGTTAGTTTCAAAATTGTGCACAATGTGAGAAATAAATTGATAACTTTTCGAATAGAAAGAAGAAATGATCCACCACAAGTAGTATTAGAGCAACATATCAAAATGAGATTCTCCCAGTATTATTTATAAAGTTTGTTGTGCTTTGTGATGGTTTAAGATAATACAATTAGTCGTTGAAATCTTGTAAGATTTTTGCATGAGGCTATGCAAAAAAGGTACATGAAAGCATCCTTTCTCCATTCCAAGTGTCCTCACCACATGGTTTTGGTTTATCCTACACGATTATTTTCTTGGATTTTGTGTAGTTCCTGAATGAAAAGAAGAAGTGAAGACACTCTAATGGATAATATATTTTCCAACTATTTTAATGACCTAAACCAACCAATCAATCTCAACTTACTTTATATAGAAAAAGAATGATACAAACTCTACCCACCAAGAATGACCCAGTGTAAGGTAAACCCCAAGGCCACAGGCTTTGGTAGGCATTATCCAGGATAAAGACTTGCTCCAATTATTTTGCTTTCTATTCTTGTGATACCTGGAGGCTACACGCTGGCTATCACAGGAAAAAAACAGAGAAAATGGGGTTGTTTCAAAAGAAGGAATGGTCATTGGATCCCCAAACAACAATGGAAAAAGAACACATGCCCTCCAATTACACCAAAGAAATCAGAGCAGGTCTTTACAAGTTGCTCTCACCATTTCAACTAGAACTTACAAGCTACTTTTTGAGTCAAGGCATTAAGAGAAATTGTACACAAGCCAACTAACTCCATGGCTATTCTTTCCCCCAAGGATATGAAAACCCACAACTCTATGTTGGAGTGGGTTTACCTCATGGGTGGGCATTCTGTTTTGCCAAAGGCCCCCCCCATGCAGGGCAGGCCATACTCTGGGGCTACCTCTGTGCCGGCCTGTCTCAATCACTAGGCTGGGTAATGTATGGCGGCAGGTTATTACCCCATACATAATGCCTAAATGAGAAAGCATGTTCCCAAGTTGGTGCTCAAGGCCACTACAGAAATGGGGCTTGATGCTTATGGTGTGCGAAGAGATTAGGTATTTTAGAAGAAGTGGATTTCAAAAGGAAAACAGTCACCCTGACATGCCCTTCCGCTTGGGTTAACCCGAGTGGGGTAGGCTGTGCATCAGGACCACCATGGTGGGGCATCGTGGAAGACTTAGGCCAAGGTGACAGCTGTTGGATTTGACTCCTCAAATGGTCAAACATTGCTCAGGCAATAAGGGCCCAAGAGAGGTCAATGTAAATAAGTGAAGGTTTATTCGGGCCAAGGGGATGACTAGGGGTTGTGAAATGTCTTTTTTCATTTGTCACCTTGGATTTCACATGTCACACCAAGTTCTTTTCACATCACCTCTTTTAGTTCTTAGTTACATGCGCACCCCACAACACATTTGGTTAGTCTCAAAATCCTAACCGCTCAAGATGGACTCAAACTCTCTACTTAGACTTGCTAGACTTCACTATGGAGACTAAGTCCTAGTCTAACTTGGAGCTAGCCTTAGGCTCGACTCCCAAAGTTGACCCAAAAGGCCTTATAATTGGGACAACACCAAATTGCACCAAGGCCTCCCTGAGTTTGTCCAAAGAGGACTTCAATGGGGGCACCATTAAGTTGTTTCAAGGCCAACCTTTCCCTGCAGCCTTAAGCTTCAAAAAGATAGCTTCTAATCATCCCAAGTGCTTTAACAAATCAACCCCCTTAGGATCGGCCTAGGACAACAATGAATTGTCTGTTGAAGGTTTTAAAGGAATAGTGCCTTGCACTACAATCTTAAGGACAACCCCAAGTCATCCTCTTGGCCAACAAGAGCTTGAGCCTTTGCCTTAACCCATTTGGACCCCTAAGTCTAGATGTCATCTGACTCTTAAAGGAATTAAACTTTGCAAAGCCATTTTTAGCTTAATACTCACATCACCTCAATGCCCCACTAAGGTGGTTTCGACATGAAGCCCATTTTCACTTAAGACACTTCTTAAACATAATGGCATGTCAGGTTATCTCTGCGAGTGTGGCACCCAAGGTGCTACCCTATTAAAACCCCCAACAAATGATCAAGCGTTTCAAGCGTTTTTTAGGCGATAGTGAACCCATGAAAACATTGGGTGTTGTTACATTATAACCTTTAATGATAGCCATGTGAGTTGCCTCGAAACAACATCTAAATGTTGGCCTCAAATAAGAGTTTCAATAATGATAATGCATTCCTAAGGCAAGTCCAAATTAGATTATCATAGCTTCATTAATAAGTTTAAGTTCTTAGTTGGATTTGTTTTAAAAAGCCAAAGCTTTAAATTAACCAAATGTGTTGTGGGATGTATAAATAATTATGAATTAGGGAAACAAATAATGCAAGGAGTTCAACAAAATGTGGGAGTGCAAAGGTGAGCACAAAAGTGTATTGCATGCCCTCTCTACCACAAAAAATTGCTTTCTAATGACCTTGTGTCATCAACTCACCACCAACTTTCTTCATCTTAATGTTGGATTTTTGGATTACAAAGAGTAACCTTTTACATCCACTATGAGTAAAATTAGGGTATAAGATAGATCACAGATAATTTATAAGCCAATAGTTTAGGGCTTGTTTCTGATGTGAAAAGCAAGGCATCCATATATTAGCCTTATGAAACCTATTTAAAATTGATTTGATGTGGTGGGACTCAATCAATATTGACTTTCACACATTTTTTCATGTGTTTGTTTTTTGTTTTTTGGTTTGTTGATTTGTCACAAGGGGACACAAAGAGAAAAAAAAGAAGGAAAGATTCTTTGACCTTCAGGTTTAAAGAATCTTTAAACCATTGTGATTTGCGCTTGCTAGTTGATTTCTCTGGAAACAACCCCTTCAATTCAAGATTGCGCTTGCCACATTAATTTCTTTGGAAGCAACCCATCCTTTGAAATAGGTAGCAAAAATAGTTTTAGTCCTTGGTGATTTAGGCATCCCTGATCTACTCGTGAGTAACAAGGAAAAAAAAATCTTTTTGTAATTCAATAATGACCATTAGAGGCAAAATTTCTTTAGTGTTTGATAAAAAGTTCTAATTAGAAGGGAAGTACATTGCAATTTTTTTTAGTGTTCATAGACATCAGTGCAAATCTGTGTCAAAAAAGTAAGGTTATGATCGATTTGTGTAGACCTTAAGACTTCGAGAAGGCCAAAAACAAGCATCAACCAAAACAAACCCAAAAAATTGGATTGTATTTTCTTTTATAAACCACTATGTTTAGGTAACTAATCCATTAAAGGGTTGAATCAAGGGGTTTTTTTTAATGTTATTTTTCCCTTTGTATCTAGTATGTGACATAGGTGGATTATGGGACCTAGGCCATAAGGGAAAACAATTGGGAATATTAGCACTCTATATTACAGGGTCCTTATAAGATGAGTAAAGGCCATTACAACAATAAATACATATCTCATTGGGTCACCCAACCAACTAGCCAACCAAAAGTGCCATGGTGCATCCTATGAACATGTGAAGGCACAACACACTTTCCATTGCAAAATTAAATATAATTTGAAACTTTGTTGTACATAGTTTTTGAAGTAGATTGGGATTCTTTTGGAAAGGAGTATACAATCCATTACAACTTTTTTTTAGGAAATGTTTGTGATTGGTTTTGTAGTTTTGGGATTCTTTAAAAGGTTTCCTATATTTTTCCTTTCGATTCATTTAGTCTTGTGTGTTTGGTTTTGTAGATTTAGGATTACCTTATAATAATATACAATTTTTAGTGGGGCATGTGTTCTTAATAGGCCTCTTTCTTCATGGGCACTAAATGTCCCATGTCCCTTTTAGTTCCTTTTGTTTCATTGAACCTTGTAGCTCCCATCACCCATTTACTTTACCTTACACCACCATAGACCTATTTTCCATGTAAACCACGAACCACCCATTGAATCCCCTTCCCATTTTAACAAAACACACACCATTCATTAGTTCCCTTTATTAGCCCCAACCTTTTGTGTGAATGTGGGGCCCCAACCCTATACTTTCCCAAACCCCCTTGATCTTGCACAAGTAGGACCTTCCCCCTTTCCACTCTATTGGTTGCTATAATTACCCTAAACCCCGAACCTACCCCAATTTCTTCTACACACTCAGAACCTCAACCTAAAGTTTCTTGCCACACTTGTGGGCACCAATTCACCTACCTAAGGTTAATTTATCATCAACATTCTTATTAGGCATCTAATCCAAACCCTTGTGACCATCCCGACCCAATACTTTCCTTTGTTCTCACCTTGCCTACATAAACTTGAACTTGGATTTTATCAGTGGATGTCCTTGGGTATTTTCATTTAGACTTTTATCACCTTCGATTGTACAACTACATCCTTACCACCTTATAGCACAATGTACAAGTGGCATTTCATTTTCCATTGGATAAGTTAGCATGTCGCAACCCTACTTTGGGTGAAGTGGGAGGATGAAACTCCCACTCCCAAAGTTGGAGATTTGGAGTCCTCCGGGACTCCCGAACGTTTAGAGTTCGACAGTAGAGGCCAAAACGCCTCGCATTGGGGTGTTCTTGGTGTCATTGGAAAGGACTTGAAGTGTACATGTCCAAAATGCCCTCGCATTGGTCATTTGGACATCTGCAGCCCAAGTTATGGGCAAAAGAAGGGCCGGGAGTCAAACTGGCAGTTTGACTCCCGACCATTAAAAGTCGGGAATCGACCTCT
>Ga0116230_10000616_pt1 | contig 31522 bp, 28 predicted proteins | sample S1TSphfallax_3_FD_88678 | JGI IMG/M metagenome (GOLD analysis project Ga0116230, IMG submission 88678) | Host-associated microbial communities from peat moss isolated from Minnesota, USA - S1T2_Fd - Sphagnum fallax MG | ecosystem: Host-associated > Plants > Peat moss > Unclassified | place... | reverse complement strand
TAAGCAAGCGAAGGAAGTCCTCCTTTTTGTGAACAAAAACCAGCAAAAACCTTTACCAACCTGGGCCGTGGGCGCTGACGACGCCACCGCCCACGGCCCGGCAGAGTGAAAGTTTTTGCTTCTTTTTTCAAAAAAAAGCGCTTCCTTACTCTACTGTACCGTCGCCCTCACGCCCACCAGCAACGAAGCCCCCGGGATCTGCAGCCCGTTCACCGGCTCGAAATTCGAGTTCAGAATGTTCTGCCCCGTCGCGAAAACCGACAGCCTGTCGTTCAGCCGGTAAGTGCCGCTGAGATTGACGATCGTCCCCGGATCCGCACTCGCATCGCCGATCGCGTAGCCATCATCGGCGTACAGATAATCCAGGAACCGCCCGACATACGCGACCTGCGGCACCAGGCTGAAGCCCGGCGCCGGGGTGATGGTGAAGGTCGCCGAGGCCTGGTCCTGCGGCCGGCGCAGCAGCTGGTCGCCGCTGCCGGCATCCACCGCGCGCGTATAGGTGTAGTTGATATCGGCACTCACCCAGCTCGCCGCATGCAGCAGCAGCTCGCTCTCGACACCATTGATATCAGCGCGCCCGACATTTTCCTCCGACGAGAAATCCGGCGTCGTTGTGATCAGATCCCGCACGGTTGAGCGGAAATACGTCAGGCTCAAATCGGCGAAATCATCCTCGCCGAGTGCCGGGACGATGAATTCCGGCCCGATATCGAACCCGCTGCTATATTCGGGCTTCAGGTTCGGGTTGCCGACATAACCATCGTTCGAAACCCCGTAGAGGTCGAACAGCGAGGGGGCCAAAAAGCCCGTGCCGTAGGAGGCTTTCAGGCGGGTGAATATCTCGGGCAGCGCGAACACGCCGCCGACCCGCCCGGTCAGCGCGTTACCAAAACTGGACACGCTGTCATCGCGCAGCGCAGCCGCCACCGTCAGCCGGCCGAGCAGCGTGGTCTGCCCGCCGGCGTGGCCTGCGAGCGAATGCTGGGATGCCTGCACGGTCTCGGTGAACGGAAACCCGCCATCGTTCTCATCCACGTTCTCATGCGCCGTGTCGTTGATGTATTCGACACCCGCGACCACCGAGCTTTGCGCACTCGGCCCCGCATCCGGCAGTTTCACCGTGTTGTTCCACTGCGCGTCGCTCCGGTAGCCGTGATAAACATCGTTCGCCTGCACGCCGTTCGGATCTTCAGCATCCAGCAGGTTGGAATAGCGCAGCGTGTTCTGCAGCCGTGCGACGAACAGATCCGTCGTCCACCGCCCGTTCAGCAGCGTGCTCGTCACGCCGAATTTGCCGAACAGGTTGGTGTTGTAGTCGTAGGAGTTGGGATCATCGAATACCGGAAACCCGAGATCGGGAAACGCATCGTCGACCGACTGGTAGCGCAGCACCAGGTACACCCGCGTGCCGGCGACCGGCGTGTAGCCGAGGTTGACGGCGGCGAGGCGGGAGCGGAACGGATCGAGATTGCCGGCGTACACGCTGAGGCGCCTCGCGGTATAGTCAAAGCCCCGCTCCTCATCGATCGCACCGCCGAACGAGTAGTCGAACTTGCCGGTCGAGCCGGAAATGACCGCCTGGCCCTGCGCCTGCGCGGGAAACCCGCCGGCGAGCGTGATGCTGGCCTTTGGCGCGCCGCTGCCCTTGAGGGTGATGATGTTCACGACACCGCCGATCGCATTGGAGCCGTAGAGCCCGGACATCGGCCCGCGCACGACCTCGATCCGCTCGACATCGTTCAGCGTGTAGTCGCCGAAATTGAACGCGCCATTGGCATCCGAGGGGTCGTTCACCGGCACGCCGTCTAGCAGCACCAGTACGTCCTCAGAGTCCGTACCCCGGATGAACAGGCTCGCCTGCGCGCCGGGCCCGCCCGATTGCACGATATGCACGCCCGGCACCGCGGCCAGGGCCTGCACCAGCGTGGTGTATCCGCGCTGCTCGATCTCCTTGCGGGTGATCACGGTCACCCCCGCCGCCACTTCCCTGGTCGGCGTCACGACCCTCGTCGCCGTCACCGTCATCACGGGCGCCGCCGCATAGTCCTGCGCCACCGCCGCGGCGGGCCACAGCCCCGCCGCGAGGACAATCCCCAATGTTCCGATACGTTCCACAAAACCCTCCGCAAGCCGACAAGGTGCCGCGCAGGGCGCAGCACCGGTCCAAAACAGCGACAGAGGCTCAGGGTCTTTCTCCCTTCCATGTCCGGTGCACCCCGCCCGGCCACGCGCAAATGTCTCGATGCCGGCCGGTCTCCTGGCTCGCGGGTCTTCGTCTCGCACCGCCTTCTCACCCGGTGGGGCAATGGCTTCATGGCGCGAAACTCGCCGCTTACAGTTGCGGGGGCAGCTGCGGATTGTATCCCGCATTCCCGTTTCAGCCCTTTCGGGCCACCGTCATCTAACGGTTTGGTAAGCAGATAAGTTGAGGGAAGCAAGCGCTTCTTTTTTGAAAAAAAGAAGCAAAAAACGTCTGGCCTGGTAACAGTGGCGCGGACGCCGCCACCGCCCCTGGCCCAAATTATCAACGTTTTTTTGCTTACTCTTCCCTATTCGTTCTGAGTTTTTTGATGTTCCCCCGATGACTTTTCGCCTCCAGCCTCCTCGTTTTGGACGCCTTCGTCGGCCGGGTCGGCTTGCGAAATATCGGCGCCACGGCGGCCGCGCGCACCATCTCGAACAATCGCTCCCGCGCGTCTTCCCGGTTTTGCAGCTGTGTGCGGAACCGGTTGGCGGTAATCACGATCACCCCGTCCTGGCTCAGCCTGCGGCCGGCCAGCACCTGCATCCGCGCCTTCACCGGCGCCGGCAGGGTTTCGCATGTGAGGAGATTGAACCGCAGCTGCACCGCGGTCGCGACCTTATTGACGTTCTGGCCGCCGGGCCCGGAGGCCGCGATAAAGCTTTCCTCTAGCTCGGAATCGTCGATCCCAAGCCGGCTGGTGATCTGGATGAACATGGGGCCCGCGCGTGATCAGGCCCCGCCGCCCTCAGGCGGCTTTGGCGGCCTTTTTCGCCGTGGCGCGCTCGAGGCGGCGTTTCAGCGCCAGGCCCTCGACGGTCAGCTTGCGGTCACTCTGGCTCATCAGGAAGGCATCCAGGCCGCCATTATGCTCGATCGTGCGGATCGCGCGGGTCGACAGGCGCAGCCGCACATTGCCGAGCACGTCGGACAGCAGCGAGGTCTCCTGCAGGTTCGGCAGGAACCGCCGGCGGGTCTTGTTGTTCGCGTGGCTGACATTGTTGCCAGCGAGCACGGTCTTTCCGGTCAGTTCACAACGGCGGGCCATATCATCTTCCTCAAAACGCAAAACGGGCCGGCATGCGCCAGCCTGAACTTGAAGGCTGGCCTTATGGCCAAAACGCTCCGCCCGGTCAAGCCTCGCCGGCGTGGTCCTTGCCCGCGGTCGAGCGCATTTCGCCCGATTCCACGCTCTCGATCGCATTGTTGAGGATCTGCACCACCACCTCATCGGGCAGCGTGCGGCACAGCAGGCCCATGGCCCCGCCCAGCAATGCCGAGGCAATGGCGAGTGCCGAGATATCCTGGCCCATCATGTACTCGATCGCCTTGTCCACGACGGAGCCGGCATGGTTGAGGTCTTTCTCGGGCGGTGACTGTCTCTCGCTCATCGTCGCATCCAAAGCTGTGGTCTTTACGTGGTCATTGCCTGGCTGAGTTCCAGCGAAATTGTTTTCAGTCCGCTGCCGCGGGCACGGTATTTTCGAGCCGCGCCGGATCCACCCCCGCAGTCTCCGCCGCCTCGTCCAGCTCGACCTGCGCTGCCCACATGGCCGCATACACCCCACCCGCCTCGAGCAACGCCGCGTGGCTGCCGCGCTCGGCGATTTCGCCATCGCGAAGCACCAGGATCTCGTCGGCATCGGTAATGGTGGAAAGCCGGTGCGCGATCACCAGCGTGGTGCGCTGGGCGGCAATCGAGCGCAAGGCGGCGCCGATCTCCTGCTCGGTTGCCGTATCGAGCGCGCTGGTCGCCTCATCGAGGATCAGGATGCGCGGATTTTTCAGGATCGTGCGCGCGATCGCGACGCGCTGCTTCTCGCCGCCGGAAAGCTTGAGCCCACGCTCGCCGACCTTGGTTTTGTAGCCCTGCGGCAGCGAGACGATGAAGTCGTGGATCTGCGCCAGCCGCGCCGCCTGCTCGATTTCGGCGACATTCGCCCCCGGCCGGCCGTAGGAGATGTTATAGAAGATCGTATCGTTGAACAGCACCGTGTCCTGCGGGACCACGCCGATCGCCGCCCGCAACGAGTGCTGCGTGATGTCGCGCACATCGACCCCATCGATCAGCACGGCCCCTTCGAGCGCATCGTAGAAGCGGAACAGCAGGCGGCTGATCGTCGACTTGCCGGACCCGGTCGGCCCGACGATCGCGATTTTCTGGCCGGGCGGTGCGGTAAAGCTAACACCCTTTAATATCTGCCGGTCGGGATTATACGCGAAATGCACGTCCTCGAACCGCACCTCGGCGGGCGCCCCGTGCGCGGGCAGCACTTTTGCTCCGGCTTTGTCGGTGATCTCGTGGTTCACCCGCAGCAGGCCGAACATCTGCTCCATGTCCACCAGCCCCTGGTTGAGCTGCAGATATACAAAGCCGAGGAAATTCAGCGGCACGTAAAGCTGCATGAGATACGTGTTCACCAGCACGAACTGCCCGACGCTGAGGTGATGGTGCGCAACGCCGGTCGCCGCCATCAGCATCATCACCGCAAGCGCGATCGAAATGATCACCGCCTGCCCGATATTGAGCGCGTTGAGCGAGACCTGCGACTTCACGGACGCCCGCTCATAGCGCGCCAGGCTCTCATCGAAGCGCTTGGACTCGTGCGCCTCGTTGCCGAAATACTTGACCGTCTCGAAGTTGATCAGGGAGTCGATCGCCTTGGTCTGCGCCTCGTTGTCCGTCTCGTTCATCACCCGCCGGAATTGCGTCCGCCAGGCCGTGAAGGTGAAGGTGAACGCCATATAGAAGCCGACCGCGACGAAGGTGATGAGCGCGTACCAGCCATTGAACAGATGCCAGAGGATGCCGACGGTCAGCAGCAGCTCGATCAGCGTCGGGATGACGTTGAAGGTCGCGAGCCGCAGCACGTTCTGGATGCCGAGCGTGCCGCGCAGGATGATGTTCGATAGCCCGCCGGTCTGCCGGTCCAGATGGAACCGCATCGAGAGCCCGTGCAGATGCTCGAAGGTCTGCCGCGCTACGACGCGCGAGGCGCGCATCTGCACCGCCGCGAAAATCGCGTCCCGCAGCTCGCCGAACGACGCGGAGGCGATGCGCACGCCGGCATAGGCGACAATGATCGCGGCCGGCACGACGATGACGGCGCTCGCCTTGTCATGCGCCAGCCGGTCGACCGCGTGGGAATACAAGATCGGCACATAAACGGTCGCGACCTTCGCCAGCACCATCGCGATGCTCGCGAGCACGAGCCGCACCCGCAGGCCGGTTTCGTGCTTCGGCCAGAGATAGGGCAGCAGCGACAGGATGGTCGCGAACGACCCGCGCGGCGGCTTCTCACCTCCCGGAACCGGTGCGAGGTGGGGGTTGGCAGACGATGCGGGACGGACCATGACAGAGCACATGGCACCAGACGCAAAACTTGCAAAGCTCCTTGCGCACATCGCTGCCTGTCACACGGCCACCCTGCCCGGACGGCGCCGCCCGCTCACCGCCGGGCCCCATCTCATCGGTTATGTTCTGCCCGATTTTGCCGCCCGCCTCGGCCAGGTCACCCCGGACGTCACGGTAACGGACGAAGCCGTCACCATCGCCCCCGCCGCCCTGCCCAACCTCAACGCGATGGCGCGCGATACCGGCATCCACTTTCGCCATGAGGATTTCGACGTGCGGGCGAGCCTGGATGGCCCGGTGCTCGCCACCCTCGACCGCGGCGCCCTGCCGAGCTTCGGCGTCATCGGCGTCGGCGTGCACCTGAACGGCCTCGTCCACCGCGCGGACGGCGCCCATCTCTGGGTCGGCAAGCGCGCGCGGGATAAAAAACTCGACCCCGGCAAACTCGATCACCTGGTCGCCGGCGGCGTGCCCGCCGGCTTCTCGCTGGTCGACACGCTGATCAAGGAAGGCGAGGAAGAAGCCTCCCTGCCCCCGGCCCTCACCGCCCAGGCCCGCGAGGTCGCCCGCTTTGCCTATAATATGGAGCGCGCCGAAGGCCTGCGCCGGGACATCGTGGTTGCCTACGACCTCGACCTGCCGGCAGACTTCATCCCCAACCCCGCCGACGGCGAGGTCGAGCATTTTGAGCTCTGGCCGCTCACGCGCGTCTACGAGACCTTGGCCACGACCGATGATTTCAAGTTCAACGTGGCGCTGGTGCTGATCGACCTTTTGATCAGGCATGGGTTGATCGCCGGAGAAGCGGCAGAAAGGCTGAGGGAAGGACAGTAAGCACTACTTTTTGTGAACAAAAAGTAGCAAAAAAACTTTGATACTTTGGGTCATGGGCTTTGGCGGCCTGACGCCCATGACACAGAGTTACAAAAGTTTTTTGCTTCTTTTTTTCAAAAAAGAAGCGCTTGACTTGCTTTCCCTTCGGGCGCATCAGCCTCCCCTCTAGTCCGCCGTGCTGCGAGGGTTCGCACCACGGCGCATTTTGCGTTGTGGAGTAAGTCGCCCATGTTCGACTCCCTGTCGGGCAAACTTTCGGACGTTTTTGACCGGCTCCGCCGCCGCGGCGCGCTGTCGGAGGCTGACGTCACCGAGGCTCTGCGCGAAATCCGTCTGGCGCTGCTGGACGCTGACGTCGCCTTGCCGGTGGTCAAGGACTTCATCGCCGAGGTCCGTGAGAAAGCGGTCGGGGCGGAGGTGCTGCGCTCCATCTCCCCCGGCCAGATGGTCGTCAAAATCGTCAACGACGCCTTGGTCGCGGCCCTGGGCGGCACGGCGACCCCGATCAACCTGTTTGCCCCGGCACCGATCCCCATCCTGATGGTCGGGCTGCAGGGCTCCGGCAAAACCACCACCTCGGGCAAGCTCGCTCTGCGCCTGCGCACGCGCGAGCGCAAAAAAGTGCTGCTCGCCAGCCTGGACACCCAGCGCCCCGCCGCCCAGTTGCAGCTCGAGCAGCTGGCGGCGCGCGCCGAGGTCACCTCGCTCCCCATCATCGCCGGGCAGACGCCGATCCAGATCGCGCACCGCGCCATGGATACCGCGCGCCGCGAAGTCTACGACGTCGTCATTCTCGATACCGCCGGGCGGCTCTCGATCGACCTTGCGCTGATGGAGGAGGTCAAAGCCGTCCGCGCCGCTGTCAACCCGGTGGAAACCCTCCTGGTCGTCGACGCGATGACCGGCCAGGACGCGGTGCAGACCGCGAAGGCCTTCAACGAGGCGCTCGGCGTCACCGGCATTGTCATGACCAGGCTGGACGGCGATGCGCGCGGCGGTGCTGCGCTCTCCATGCGCGCGGTCACCGGCGCGCCGATCAAGCTCGTCGGCCTCGGCGAAAAACTCGATGCCCTGGATAATTTCGACCCCGAGCGCGTCGCGGGCCGCATCCTCGGCATGGGCGACATCGTCGGCCTGGTCGAGCGCGCCGCCGAGACCATCGACAAGAACGAGGCCGAAAAACTCGCCAAGCGCATGGCGAAGGGCAAGTTCGACCTTGAAGACTACGCAGCCCAGCTCAAGCAGATTTCCAAAATGGGCTCGATCTCGGGCATCCTTGGCATGCTGCCCGGCATGGGCAAGATCAAGCAGCAGCTCGAGGGCGCCAATCTCGATACCACCATGTTCAAGCGCCAGGCCGCCATCATCGGCTCGATGACCAAAGCCGAGCGCCGCAATCCGGACCTTCTGAAAGCCAGCCGCAAGAAGCGCGTCGCCGCCGGCTCCGTCACCACCGTTCAGGACATCAACAAGCTGCTGAAGCAGTTCGACGACATGTCGACGATGATGAAGCGCATGAACAAGGCGGGCGGCCAGGAGGCGATGATGCGCCAGATGCAGGCCGCAATGTCACAGGGGCAGAAAGGCGGCGGCGGCCGTCGTCCATTTTAATATCGCAACAAATTATCCAACATCGTTTTAACCGAAGGACCCAGTATGTCGCTCAAAATCCGCCTCTCCCGCGCCGGCGCCAAAAAACGGCCGTTCTACCACATCGTCATCGCCGATGCGAACGCCCCGCGCGACGGCAAGTTCATCGAGCGCGTCGGCACCTATAACCCGATGCTCCCGGCCGACCACGCCGAGCGCGTGACGCTGGTGACCGAGCGCCTGCAGCACTGGATTTCCAACGGCGCGCAGGCCACCGACCGCGTCGCGAAATTCCTCGGCAAGGCCGGTCTGATCAAGATGCCGGTCTATGCCGAGCAGCCGCAGCAATCGGCGCCGAAAAAGAAGGCGCAGGAGCGCGCCGCCGAGCGCGCGAAAGCCGCCGCCTAACCTGCCGGCAGCGTGAACGAGCGGTTGATCCTGATGGGCGTGATCGGCAAGCCTCATGGCGTGCGCGGGCATCTTCGTGTGAACACCTTCACCGAGGACCCGGACGCGCTTGAGCGCTATCCGCTTACCGACCGTACCGGCCGCCGTTTCACGCTCGCCTGGGTGCACGGCACCGTGGCGGCGCTGACCGAGCTCACCGCGCGCGGGCCGGTCGCCGTCGCCGACCGCAACGCCGCCGAAACGCTCACCAATGTCGAGCTCTTCGTCCCCCGCTCGGCCCTGCCCGAGCCCGAGGACGACGAGTTCTACCTGGCGGACCTGATCGGCCTGCAGGCCAAAAGCCCGGTGGGCGAGGCGCTCGGCACCATCACCGCCGTGCACGACTATGGCGCGGGCCCGAGCCTCGAAATCAGCCCCGGCCCGCTGCTGGTGCCGTTCACCCGCGCCGCCGTTCCCGCCGTGAACCTCGCCGCCGGCGAGGTCACGATCGACCCGCCGGCCGAAATTCTCGCCGAAAGCCCGGAGACATGACCTGGCGCGCCGGCATCCTCACGATCTTCCCCGCCATGTTCCCGGGCCCGCTGGGCGATTCCCTCGCCGGCAAGGCGCTGGCCAACGGCGTCTGGTCGCTCGCCACCACCGACATCCGCGATTTCGGCCTCGGTCGTCACCGCAGCGTCGACGACACGCCTTTCGGCGGCGGGGCCGGCATGGTCATGCGCCCTGACGTGCTGGACGCCGCCATCGCCGCCGTCGCCGATGACCGCCCGTTGATCGCGCTCACCCCGCGCGGCCAGCCGCTCACCCAGCGCCGGGTCGAACAGCTCAGCGCCGGCCCCGGGGTCCTGCTCCTCTGCGGCCGGTTCGAGGGCATCGACCAGCGCGTGCTGGACGCGCGGGGTGCCGAGGAGATCAGCATCGGCGACTATATCCTCTCGGGCGGCGAGCTCGCGGCCATGGTCCTGCTGGACGCCGTGATCCGCCTGCTTCCCGGCGTCATGGGGGCGGCCGAGAGTGCCGCCGATGAGAGTTTCGTCGCCCCTCTTCTGGAATACCCGCACTACACCCGCCCCGCATTGTGGGACGGCCGCGCGGTCCCGGCGCCGCTCACGTCGGGCAACCACCAGGCGATCGCCGCCTGGCGCCGCAAGGCCGCGATCGAGATCACGAAAACCCGCAGACCCGACCTCTACGGCCAGTACATTGCATCCCGGGCCCCCACGCCCTAAACACCGCTTTCGAAAAGGATTTCCGCCATGAACATCATCCAGACCATCGACGCCGAACAGATCGCCAAGCTCACCGAAGGCAAAGCCATTCCGGATTTTGCCCCGGGCGACACCGTGCGCATCAGCGTCAAGGTGAAGGAAGGCGAGCGCCAGCGTATCCAGGCCTTTGAAGGCGTCTGCATCGCCCGCTCCAACCGTGGCATCAATTCGAGCTTCACCGTCCGCAAAATCTCCTACGGCGAGGGTGTGGAGCGTATTTTCCAGCTCTACGCGCCGACCATCTCGGAAATCCACGTGATGCGCCGCGGCGACGTGCGCCGCGCCAAGCTCTATTACCTGCGCGGCCGCCGCGGTAAATCCGCGCGCATCGCCGAGAAGGCCCGCGAGATCGAGACCCCCGCCGCCGAATAAGTTTTTCCGCAAGCGGGTCTTCAGGAGGACCCCCTGACGTCCAGGGAGAGAGCCAAAAGCCGCTCTGGCCGGTAACGCCGAGGCAAGCATGGCCAAAACGCTGTTCGACAAAATCTGGGACGCCCATGTCGTGGATCGCATGGAGGACGGCACCTGCGTCCTCTATATCGACCGCCATCTCGTCCACGAGGTCACAAGCCCGCAGGCCTTCGAGGGCCTGCGCCTCGCCGGCCGCCGGGTCCGCCGGACCGACGCCACGATCGCGGTCGCCGACCACAACGTCCCCACCGAGGACCGCTCCGCCGGCATCACCGAGCCCGAGAGCCGCCTGCAGGTCGAGACGCTGGAGCGCAACGTCGCCGATTTCGGCGTGCCCTATATCCCGGTAACGGATGCGCGGCAGGGTATCGTGCACATCATAGGCCCCGAGCAGGGCCTCTCGCTGCCCGGCATGACCATCGTCTGCGGCGACTCCCACACCAGCACGCATGGCGCCATGGGCGCGCTCGCCTTCGGTATCGGCACCTCCGAGGTCGAGCACGTGCTCGCCACGCAGACCCTGCTGCAGAAACCGGCGAAGAACATGCTGGTCCAGGTCGACGGCTTGCTGCCGCCCGGCTGCACGGCAAAGGACATCATCCTCGCCGTGATCGGGCGCATCGGCACCGCGGGGGGCAACGGGCACGTCATCGAATACGCCGGCGAAGCGATCCGCGCGCTCGACATGGCCGGCCGCATGACCGTCTGCAACATGAGCATCGAGGCCGGCGCCCGCGCCGGGCTGATCGCGCCCGACGAGACCACCTTCGCCTATATCGAGGGCCGCCCCTACGCGCCGCACGGCGAGGCGTTCGACCAGGCCGTCGCCTACTGGCGCACGCTGCCGAGCGACGCCGGCGCCACCTACGACAAAACCGTGATCCTGAACGCCGCGGACATCACCCCGCAGGTCAGCTGGGGCACCAGCCCCGAGGCCGTCCTGCCGATCACAGGCACGGTGCCGGACCCGGCCGCCGAACCCGATGACGCCCGCGCGGCACAGCTGCGCCAGATGCTGGCCTATATGGACCTCAAGCCGGGCCAGAAGCTCGCGGGCCTGCCGATCGACGTCGTCTTCATCGGCTCCTGCACCAACGCGCGCATCGAGGACCTGCGCGCCGCCGCCGCCGTCGCGCGCAACCGCCACGTTGCCTCCGGCGTGCGCGCCCTCATCGTCCCCGGCTCCGGCCTCGTCAAAGCCCAGGCCGAAGCCGAGGGCCTGGCGCAGGTGTTCCTCGACGCCGGGTTCGAATGGCGCGAGGCCGGCTGCTCGATGTGCCTGGGGATGAACCCCGACAAGCTCACTGCCGGCCAGCGCTGCGCCAGCACCTCCAACCGCAATTTCGAGGGCCGCCAGGGACCGGGCGGGCGCACCCACCTGCTCTCCCCCGCGATGGCCGCCGCCGCCGCTGTCACCGGCGCCCTCACCGATGTCAGGGAGCTTCTCTGATGACGCCCTTCACGACACTCACCGCCATCGCCGCCCCGCTGCCGCTCGCCAATGTCGACACCGACAAGATCATCCCCGCGCGCTTCCTCAAAACCATCAAGCGCAGCGGGCTCGGCACGCATCTGTTCGACGCGCTGCGCTACCATGCCGACGGCTCGGAAAAACCCGAGTTCGTGCTGAACGAGAATAAATACCGCAGTGCCGAAATCCTCGTCGCCGGCGAGAATTTCGGCTGCGGCTCCTCGCGCGAGCACGCCCCCTGGGCCCTGCTCGATTTCGGCATACGCTGCGTCATCGCGCCCAGCTTCGCCGACATCTTTCACGGCAATTGCTTCAAAAACGGCATCCTTCCGATCGTTCTGCCAGCCGAAATCTGCGAGCAGCTGATGGCCGACGCACGGCTCGGCGCCAACGCGCGCATCACCGTGGACCTCGCAACCCAGACCATCACGCGTCCAGACGGCACCACCATCCGGTTCGAGGTCGATGCGTTTCGTAAACATTGTTTGTTGAACGGGCTGGACGATATTGGGCTGACACTTGAGCATGCGCCGGCGATCGATGCGTTCGAGGCGCGGCGCAATGCGGAACAAAAATGGCAGCCAAATATTAGGCAAGTGTAAGAACGATTTTTTTTTGTGAACAAAAAGTCGCAAAAAACTTTGGGAATTCGGATCGCGGGGTCACGTCATGAGCGCCAATAAGTCACTACTGCTGTTGCCCGGTGACGGCATCGGCCCGGAGGTCATGGCCCAGGCGCGGCGCGTGCTGGACTGGTTGCAGGCTGAGCGCCATGCCAGTTTCGCCATCACCGAAGGCCTCGTCGGCGGCGCCTCCATCGACGCGCACGGCGTGCCGCTGACCGACGCGACCCTCACCGAAGCCCTCGCCGTCGACGCCGTGCTGTTCGGCTCCGTCGGCGGCCCGAAATGGGACAAGGTGCCCTTCGATATCCGCCCCGAAGCCGGCCTGCTGCGCCTGCGCAAGGAACTCGGCGTCTTCGCCAACCTGCGCCCGGCGAAAGTCTTCGACGCGCTGGCGGATGCGAGCTCCCTCAAACCCGAGCTCGTCCGCGGCCTCGACATCATGATCGTCCGCGAATGCATCGGCGGCATCTACTTCGGCGACCCCCGCGGCATCGAAACGCTGCCCGACGGCAGCAAACGCGGCGTGAATACCGAGGTCTACACGACCCACGAGATCGAGCGCGTCGGCCGCGTCGCCTTCGACCTCGCGGCCAAACGCGGCGGGCGCGTCTGCAGCGTCGAGAAGGCCAACGTCATGGAAAGCGGCCTGCTCTGGCGCCAGACGATGACGGCCCTCGGGCAGGCCGAATATCCGCACATCCCGCTCACCCATATGTACGCCGACAATTGCGCGATGCAGCTCGCGAAGAACCCGAAACAGTTCGACGTCATCGTCACCGGCAACCTGTTCGGCGACATCCTGTCGGATCTCGCGGCCATGCTGACCGGCTCGCTCGGCCTGCTCCCCTCCGCCACCCTGGGCGCGATCGACGCCAGCGGCCGCCGCCACGCGCTCTACGAGCCGATCCATGGCTCGGCGCCGGACATCGCGGGCCAGAACATTGCCAACCCGCTGGCGCAGATCCTCAGCCTCGCGATGCTGCTGCGCTATTCCTTCGACATGGAAGAGGACGCAGCGCGGATCGAGCGCGCGGCCGCGGCGGTGCTGGCACATTCCGGCCGCACCCCGGACATCGCCGCCCCCGGCCGCGACCGCTTCACGACCGCCCAGATGGGCGATGCGCTCCTCGCAGAGCTGGCCTCCGCCTGAGGGCCGCCTTGCCCTTGCCTGCCCACCCACCTTCCGCTAAACCGCGACCCCACGCACCCGTAGCTCAACTGGATAGAGCACCAGACTACGAATCTGGGGGTTAGGAGTTCGAGTCTCTTCGGGTGCGCCACATGCCGTGGATACCGCCCGGCAGGTGTTAAGTCAGAAGGAAGCGCTTCTTTTTTGAAAAAAAGAAGCAAAAAAACTTTTGCCACGCTGGGCCATGGACGTAGGCGCCGCCAATGCCCATAATCCAGGTTATCAAAGTTTTTTTGCTACTTTTTGTTCACAAAAAGTAGGTCTTCCTCTCGTCTTCACAGTCCCAATGCGCTCAATCCCGGATGCTCATCCGGCCGCCGCCCCTGCGGCCACAAAAACTTCCGCTCCGCCTCGGTGATAGGTAGATCATTGATGCTCGCATGCCGCCGCCGCATCAGCCCGGCCGGATCAAAAGCCCACATCTCGTTGCCGTAGCTGCGGAACCACGCGCCCCCCGCATCGTGCCATTCATAGGCAAAGCGCACGCCGATCTGGTCTCCCGTATACGCCCAGACCTCCTTGATCAGCCGATATTCCAGCTCCTTCGCCCATTTGCGCTCTAGGAACGCGATGATCGCCTCGCGCCCGGTAAAGAACTCCGCACGGTTGCGCCACGCGCTGTCCTCGGTATAGGCGCCGGCAACGCGCACGGGGTCGCGGCTGTTCCAGGCATCCTCGGCGAGCCGCGCCTTCTCGGCGGCGGTCTCGGCATTGAAAGGCGGCAGCGGCGGGCGGCTCATCGGCGCTCTCCTTCACATTTAGCGCCAATCTTCCGCAGTTTGGCGCCGTAATCAACCGGGCCCGCGCCCTTGCCAGGGGGCAAAACCCCGGCCAGAACCGCCGGCATGGATCGCCGCCTGCACCTTACCCGCATCGACCAGTACATCGCGACCCAGCTCCTCGTCGCCCTCCTGCTGGTCACCGCCGGCCTCGTCGCCCTCATCTGGCTCACCCAGTCGCTGCGCTTCATCCAGATCATCGTCAGCCACGGCCTCTCGCCGTTCGTGTTCCTCAAGCTCACGATGCTGCTGGTGCCGAGTTTCGTCGCCACCATCCTGCCGATCACGTGCTTCATCGTCGTCCTGTTCATCTATGCGCGCCTGGGCGGCGACCGGGAGCTTACGGTCATGCGCGCGGCGGGGATGTCGGATCTCAGCCTCGCCCGCCCCGCCCTCGCCATCGCCGCCGCGGTCGTGCTGTGCGGCTACCTTTTGAACATCTACCTGGTCCCCGCATCGCTGCGCGCCTTTAGGGACTACGAATACGAGATCCGCAACCAGATCGCGGCCTTCCTGCTCGAGCCCGGCGTGTTCACACCCGTGGCCGCGCATCTCACGGTCTACGTGCAGTCGCGCGGGCAGGATGACAGCCTGCGCGGCATATTGATCGAGGACAACCGGGACCCAGCCAACCCCGGCACGATCCTCGCGCGCTCGGGCCAGCTGATGAGCGATGCGAACGGCCCCGTCATCCTGCTGCAGAACGGCTCGCGGCAGCAGATCGACGCCAAATCCGGCCGGCTCGACATCCTGACGTTCAAGCGCGACATCGTCTCCCTCGCCCAGGCCTCCAAGGCGGACACGCCGGAGGATACCGACGCGGCGGAGGCAAGCCTCCCGGCGCTGTTCAGCCCCGCACCCGACCTCACCGCCGGTGAGCGCGCGAAATGGCTGGTCGAGGCGCAGCGGCGGCTGACAGCGCCGCTGGCCGCGCTGAGCTACACGCTGATCGGCCTGGTTGCGACACTGAGCGGGATGTTCCGCCGCCATGGCGGGCTCGCGCGTCCGATCGGCGCGGTCATCGCCGTCACCTTGCTGGTCGCACTCAGCCTCGGCGTGAACAACCTCGCCGCCCGCGTGCTGCCGCTGATCCCGCTGATCTGGATCACCATCGTCGCCCCCGGGCTGGTCGCGGCGCTGTTGCTCGTGTCCAAGGGCGCGCCGCGATGATCAGCATCCCCTTCACGCTCTCGGTCTATTTCGGGCGGCAGTTCGCGCTCGCCGTCGCTGCGATGCTGGCAGCACTTTCGGCGCTGGTGTCGCTGTTCGATTTTCTGGAGCTTCTGCGCGAATCCGCGACCGCCCCGCATGCGAGTTTCGGCGTCATCGTCGAGATGGAGCTGCTGCGCTTTCCCTGGACCATGCTGCAGATCCTGCCCTTCGCCGTGCTGCTCGGCGGCATTTTCGCCTTCTGGCGCCTCTCGCGTTCGTCCGAGCTCGTGATCGCGCGCGCCGCCGGCATCTCCGCCTGGCAGTTCCTTGCCGTCCCGGTGCTGCTCGCCGCCCTGTTCGGCGCCTTCGCCACCGGCGCGATGAGCCCGCTCTCCGCCTTGATGTATGGCCGCGCCGAGGCGCTCTATAATATCTATCTGAAACCCGGCGGCGGCCCGCTTTCGGTCCATGGCGGCGAGCTGTGGGTCCGCCAGGCCGATGACGGCCTCGCACCCGGCGGTGTCGCGGTGCTGCACGCCGTTGCCGTGCATCTGCACGACAATGCGCTGACCGGCGATGACATCACCATCCTGCGCCTCGATGACCAGACCAGCCTGCTGCAGCGCATCGAGGCCGCCAGCGCCACCTTGCGCGCCGGCAGCTGGGATCTGCGGGGTGTCAGCATTCTCACGCCGGACGCCGCCCCGCGCCATCAGGCGCGGCTCGATTTTCCGACCGACCTTACGGTGCGCCGCGTGCAGGAGAGTTTCGCCTCCCCGGACTCGCTCTCCTTCTGGGAGCTGCCGGGCTTCATCGCATTGCTCAAACGCTCCGGCTTCTCGCCGATCCAGCACGAGCTCGCCTTCCAGGCGCTCGCCGCCTTGCCGCTGCTATGCGCCACCATGTCGCTGGTCGCGGCCGGCTTCTCGATGCGCCCGTCGCGGCGCGGCGGGGCGACACGGATGCTGGCAAGCGGCGTGGGCTGCGGCTTCGCGCTGTTCATGGTCTCCGAGGTCGCCAACCAGTTCGGCACCTCGGGCGCCGTTCCGGTCATCCTCGCCGCCTGGGCGCCCGCCGTCGCGGGGCTGTTTTTGGCGCTTGCGTTGTTGCTGCATCTGGAAGATGGCTGAGCCATGAACCGAGGCCGCCGATTCCTAACTCTATTAACGGCGGGCAGCCTGCTGGCCGCACCCGCCACCGCGCAGCTCGCCGCCACCGGCGGCAGCGGCGCTCCGGTCAGCTTCACCGCGGACACGGTCTCCTACGACAAATCCGGGAACATCGTCACCGCGACCGGCCATGTCCGCGCCATCCAGAACGGCCAGGTGCTGTACGCCGACAAGGTCACGCTGAACCGCAACACCGATGTCGCGACCGCGACCGGCCATGTGGTGCTGGTGCAGCCGGGCGGCGATGTCGTGTACGCGCGCCAGGCGGTCCTGACCAAGGGCATGAAGAACGCCGTCATGCAGGGCGTCGCCGCCCGCCTCGCGTTGAACGCGCGCATCATCGCCAACGGCGCCCGGCGCTACAACGGCAAGCTCGAGGAGCTCTCGAAGGTCGTCTACTCGGCCTGCAACCTTTGCAAAAAGAACCCCTACGCCGCCCCCACCTGGCAGATCCGCGCGAGCTCCGCGACCCGCGATCTCGAGCATAAAATGATCGAGTATCACGACGCCGAGATGGAGCTCGACGGCTTTCCCGTGTTCTACACGCCCTACCTCACGCAGCCCGATCCCTCGGTCAAACGCCAGACCGGCCTGCTGATCCCCGGCGCCGGCGACAGCTCGCGGCTCGGCTTCTTCGTCGACATTCCCTATTACATCGTGCTCGGGCCAGCCTCCGACATCACCCTGACACCGATCATCGCGGCCAAGCAGGGTCCGGTGCTGGATGCCAAATACCGCCGCGATTTCAACAACGGCGTGCTCAATATCGACGTCTCGGGCGGCCGCGACGAGGGCGCGTTCGGCGACTCCATCTTCTCCAACGGCACCTTCGACCTGAGCCAGGACTGGCGCGCGGGCTTTGCCTACAACCACGCCACCAACCCCAGCTATCTCAACGATTTCAACATCCTGCCGAATGTCGACTTCCTGACCAGCAGCGTCTACCTCGAAGGCTTTACCGACGCCTCCTACGCCCGCATCGACGCCGAGACCTTCCAGGGCCTGGTCGCCAGCGTCGATCAGAGCGAGCTGCCGATCGTCGCCCCTTATGCCCAGTACCATTTCATCTCCGACCAGGACGGCATCGGCGGCCGCTTCAGCATCGATACCTCGCTGTTCAACGTCGAGCGCGATCTCGGCACCAACAGCCAGCGCCTGGCCGCGATCCCGGGCTACGCCGTGCCCTTCGCCCTGCCCGGCGGCATCGTCGGCACCGCGCGCGTCGAGCTCATCGCCGCCGCCTACGACGCCTCGCGCCTCTACCAGCAGCCGAACTATACCGAGTTCGCCAGCACCTCGACGGCGCGCGCGCAACCCTACGGGGCGGTGTTCATGCGCCTGCCGCTGATCCGCTCAGGCGCGCTCGGCAGCGAGATCATCGAGCCCGAGGTCCAGCTCGTCGCCTCGCCAGAGGTCGGCATCGCGCAGAACCGCCGCATCCCGAACGAGGACAGCCTCGACCTCGAATTCTCCGACGCCAACCTGTTCAGCCTCAACCGCTATCCGGGGATCGACCGGCTGGAGGGCGGCACGCGCGTCGACTACGCCCTGCACGCCGCCTGGTATCTGCCGGACGGCGCGGTGCTGGACGGCCTGCTCGGCCAGTCCTACCGGCTGCACAAGGATAACGACTACCTGCCGGGCTCCGGGCTCGAGGACAACGTCTCCGACATCGTCGGGCACCTGAACCTCGCCCCGACGCCGTTCTTCAACCTCGACTACCGCACCCGCCTCAGCCATGACGATCTCGGCGCCCGCATGATCGACGCGACCGCGAGCGTCGGCGACCACCTGCTTAAATTCACCGGCGGCTATCTCTACACCAACACGAACCCCTACGTGCTGTACGACACGCCGCCGAGGCTGAACGTGAACCTCGACCCGCCGGCCGGCTACTTCACGCCGCGCCACGAATTCACCGCCGATGCGGCGACCAATTTCGGCCCCTGGTCGTTCTCGGCCGGCACCGAGCGCAACCTGCAGACCGGGCAGTTCGATACCGCGAGTTTTTCCGGCGGCTGGCAGAATGATTGCTTTGGCGTCAGCGTCGTGTACTACCAGCAGTTCACGTCCTTTAATCTGGATAACGGCAACACCACGGTGCTCGTCCAGTTCACCTTCAAAACACTCGGTAATGTTGGATTCAGCGCCCTATGAAGCAGATTTTCCGCGCCGCCCCCGTGATTGCGGGTTTTTTGACCTGCCCCGTGCCGGCTCTGGCGCAGACGGTGGCGCCCCCTGCCCCCGATAGCGCCAGCATCGCCGCCATCGTCAACGGCCAGGTCATCACCAACCAGGACGTCGCCAACCGCGCCCGGCTGCTCGCCGTCTCGACCGGGATGAACCCGACGCCCGAGGCGCTGGACCGGCTGACGCCGCAGGTCACCTCCCAGCTCGTCGACCAGACGCTGGAACTGCAGGAGATCGACCGCCGCAACGTGACGGTGCCCGAGAGCGACATCATCGACGCGATTTCCCGGATCGAGCAGGGCAACAACCTCGCCCCCGGCGGCCTGCGCGCGCGCCTTGCGCAAGCCGGCGTGCCGTTCGACACGCTGGTCAACCAGATCCGCATCGAGCTCGGCTGGCAGAGCGTGCTGCACCAGGTCCTCGGGCCCGGACTGCAGCCGACTCCGGGCGACATGAACGCCGAAAAAACCGCGCTCAAAGCCGAGCTCGGCAGCACGCAGTACCATATCGCCGAAATTTTCGTGCAGGTGAGCGACCCCGCGAACGACACCAGCGCCCGCAACTTCGCCAACGCCGTCATCGCGCAGCTGCGCCAGGGCGCGCCCTTCCCCATCGTCGCCGCCCAGTTCAGCCAGGCGCAGACGGCCCTGCAGGGCGGCGATCTCGGCTTCGTCGAGCTCAGCCAGCTCGACCCCGCGGTCGCCGCGGTCGTCACCACCATGCCGACAGGCGCCATCAGCAACCCGATCCGCGTGCCCGGCGGCTACGACATCGTGCAGCTCCAAGGCGCGCATCGCGTGGGTGACGAGCAGCAGACCATGCTCTCCCTGCGCCAGGCGTTCGCCCCCTATCCGCCGATCGCCAACGGGCAGGTCGGCCCCGCCCAGGCCGCCGTGATCGAACATCTGGTGGCGGCCGCCGCGAAGGCGCATTCCTGCGATGACATCGCGGCGCTGAACGCAAGCGTCGGCAACGTTCACCCCGCCGATCCCGGCCCCGTCAACCTCGCCACCGTCAGCCCGGCCGCCTTCCAGCAGGTGCTGGCCAACCTGCAGCCGGGCCAGGTCAGCCGCCCGCTGGTGGCGCAGGACGGCGTCTCGGTCGTCATGGTGTGTTCGCGCCAGAACCAGACGATCGGCCTGCCGTCGGATCAGAGCATCGCCGAAATCATCGTCGACCGGCGCGTTGAGCTCGAGTCGCAGCAGCTGCTCGACGATTTGAGGCATCGCTCGATTATTACGCAGGGGTAGAGGAAGCAAGCGCTACTTTTTTGAAAAAAAGTAGCAAAAAACTTTTGGCCTCGGCCTTGTGCCGCGGACGCCGCCAACGCCGATGGCTCAAGTTAATAAAGTTTTTTTGCTACTTTTTGTTCACAAAAAGTAGCGCTTCCTTCCCCCTTTGAAATTGTAACATCGTTGATACATGAAAGACATGGACGAGACCTTTCGGTCTGGTGTCCGCCGCGTTAAAGAAGTGTCTTAATCCTTCGACTTAAGGATGCTTTCAATGCGCCTAGCCTTTGATATACGCAGCAAACTTTTCATCACCGCGACCATCAGCCTGCTCGGCATGGTCGGCCTTGGCGCCTTCGCGCTCAACCTGCTCTACCAGACGATGGTGCAGGACCGCGTCACCGGCCTGCGCAACGTCACCGCCGCCGGGCTCTCCATTGCCCAAACCTTCTACGCGCGCGAACAGGCGGGCGAGCTGAGCGAGGCCGCCGCCAAAGCCGGGGCCGAGCACGTGATCGACCAGCTGCGCTACGCGGGCAATGGCTATGTCTTCGTGAACGACAGCAAGGGCACGCGCATCGTGTTTCCGCCCAACCACAAACTGATCGGGCAGAACACCTGGGAGAACCGCGACGCCAACGGCGTCTTCATGAACCAGATCATGACGCGGCGCGCGCTCGGCGGCGATCCGGCGCCGGTTTTCTACAGTTTCCCCAAGCCAGGTGCGACGGCCGCGATCCCCAAGGTTGCCGTCATCAGCTATTTCGGGCCGTGGGACTGGATCATCGGCACCGGCGTGTATCTCGATGATCTCAACCAGGATTTTGTCGGTCTGCTCTGGGCCTTCGCGAGCGTCACGGTGCCCATCCTGGTGCTGATCTGCGGTTTCGCATTCTGGGTGGCGCGCTCGATCGCATTGCCGATGCGCGCGCTGACCGACCAGACCAACCGGCTGGTACAGGGCGATCTCAGTGTGCGGGTCGAGGGCATCGGGCGGCATGATGAGATCGGCACCCTCGCGATCGCGATCGATGCCTTCAAAACCGCCGCCATCGAGAAACGCAGGCTGGAAGCGGAGGCCGCCGAGGCGCGCGCCATCGCCGAGCGCGAACAGGCGCAAGCCGCCGCCATTAGGGCCGAGACCACGGCCAATCTCGCCCATGTGGTGGACGAATTCGCAGCCGGCCTCGCAAAGCTCGCGGCCGGCGATCTCAGCCAGCGCATCAGCCAGCCCTTCAGCACCGACTACGATAAACTGCGCCGGGATTTCAACGCCGCGGTTGCGGAGTTGCACGCCGCGATCAGGGATGTCGCCGACACGACCGATGCGATCCGCGCCGATGCAGCGCAGCTTTCGAGTGCGGCGGACCAGTTGGCGCACCGGACCGAGCAGCAGGCCGCCAATCTCGAGGAAACCTCTGCCGCCCTCGAGCAGGTCACCACGACGGTCAGACACACGGCCAAAGGTGCGGACCACGCGCAGCAGGTGGTGACGGCGGCCCGCCGCGATGCCGAGCGTTCCGGCGAGATCGTCGCCAGCGCCATGCAGGCGATGGACGGCATCAGCCAGTCTTCCGGCCAGATCGGCCAGATCATCGGCGTCATCGAGCAGATTGCTTTCCAGACCAATCTGCTCGCCCTCAACGCGGGCGTCGAGGCGGCGCGCGCCGGTGATGCCGGGCGCGGTTTTGCCGTCGTCGCCGCCGAAGTGCGGGCACTTGCCCAGCGCTCCGCCGATGCGGCGAAGGAGATCACCCAGCTGATCCGCGACGCGGATGACCAGGTGAAAAACGGCGTCGGCCTGGTGAGCGATGCCGGCCACGCACTGACCCGCATCGCCGAGACCGTCACCGAGATCAATGGTATCGTCACCGAGATCGCGGCCTCGGCGCGCGAGCAATCCGCGGGGCTCGACCAGATCAACATCGCCGTCAATCAGATGGACCGGTTCACGCAGCAGAATGCCGCGATGGTGCAGGAGTCGACCGCCGCCGCCGCCGGGCTTGCCGAAAAGACCGATATGCTCGGTGACCGGGTCGCAAACTTCAAACTGCGTGAGGGCGCCCTCGCGGTGTCAAATCGCAAACTCACAATGCTGCCACGGTATAGGTGAACCGCACGGGATCTCGCGACAGCAAATCCCGCGTCAAAAGTCACAAAATTTTTTTGCTACTTTTTTTCAAAAAAGTAGCGCTTCCTTTCTATCCCTCAACGCCGCCCCGTTGACCGCATCGACCGCCCCCGCCACCCTGCATCCATGTTCCGATTTTTCGAGACCCGCCTCAAGCCGACGGCCCCGCCGCCGCTCAGCCCGCCGCCTTACGTCGACAGTGAGCGCGCGCTGCCGCGTTTCTATTGGCACTTCATCCGGCAGACGCCGTGGCTGATCGCGGCGTTGTTCGCCGCCGGGCTGTTCGTTGCGCTGCTCGACACGCTGATCCCCGTATTCATCGGCCGCATCGCCGCCCTCATCTCCGACAAATCGCGTCTCACTCTGTTTCGCGACGACGGGCGCGAGCTGCTCGGCATGGCCGCGGTGTTGCTGATTGCCCGGCCAATCGCCTTGCTCTTTCAGTACCTCGTCACCAACCAGGCGATCGCGCCGGGCATGACGAATATGATCCGCTGGCAGAACCACTGGCATGTCATCCGGCAGAGCTGGACGTTTTTCCAGAACGATTTCGCGGGGCGCATCGCCAACCGCGTCATGCAGACCGGCCCTGCCCTGCGCGAGAGCGTCGTGCAGGCGATCAACGCCGTGTGGTACATCCTTGTCTACGGCGGCAGCGCCATCATCCTGCTGGCGAGCGTGGACTGGCTGCTCGCGGTGCCGATCATTCTATGGTTCGCGGCCTACGCCACGTTGCTGCGCGTGTTCGTGCCGCGCATGCGCGAACGCTCGCGCCGGATGTCGGAGGTGCGCTCCAACCTCACGGGCCGCGTGGTGGACAGTTACACCAACATCCTGACCGTCAAGCTGTTCGCGCGCGCGCGTGATGAGGATGCGTTCGTGCGCGAAGCGATGGACGAGCATACGGACACGTTCCATCACCAGCTGCGCCTGATCACGATCTGGAGCCTTACGCTCGCCATCATCAATGCGTGCATGATGGTTGGCACCGGGACACTCGCGATCCTCGCGTGGCGGGCGGGGCGCGTGCCGATCGGCACGGTCGCGACGGCTTTGCCGCTGGCCTGGCAGATTTCCAACATGGCCGGCTGGGTGGCGCAGAATGTCACCGGCATTTTCGAGAATGTCGGCATCGTGCAGGACGGCATGCGCTCGATCGCAACCCCGCGGCAGATGCCGGACGCGCCGGACGCCGTGCCGCTCAACCTGATCGCCGGCGCCATCCGGTTCGAGCATGTGAATTTCGACTATGGGCGGGCGCGCCGCGAAGGATCGCGCGGCGGCGTCTTGCAGGAGCTCGACATCGCGATCAGCCCGGGCGAGCGCGTCGGCCTCATCGGGCGCTCCGGCGCCGGGAAATCCACACTGGTCAACCTGCTGCTGCGCTTTTACGAACCGCGCTCGGGGCGTATTCTGATCGACGGCCAGGACATTGCGACCGTGACGCAGGAGAGCCTGCGCGCGCAGATCGGCATGGTGACGCAGGACACCTCGCTGTTGCACCGATCGATCCGCGATAATCTGCGCTATGGCCGGCCGGATGCGAGCGAGGCCGACATTATCGACGCCGCGCGCCAGGCGCATGCGTTGGACTTCATCGAGCAATTGGAGGACTGGCAGGGCCGGCGCGGGTTTGACGCGCATGTCGGCGAGCGTGGCGTGAAACTATCGGGTGGTCAGCGGCAGCGCATCGCGATCGCGCGGGTCATTCTGAAGGACGCGCCGATTCTTGTGCTCGATGAGGCGACGTCGGCGCTGGATTCGGAGGTTGAGGCGGCGATCCAGGAGCAGCTCGACGAGTTGATGCAGGGGCGGACGGTGATCGCAATTGCGCATCGCTTGTCGACGATCGCGCGGATGGACCGGCTGGCGGTGCTGGATGCGGGGCGGATTATCGAACAGGGCACGCATGCGGCCTTGCTGGCGAAGCCGGGAGCGTATGCGGCGTTGTGGCACAGGCAGTCGGGCGGGTTTTTGCCGGAGAGGGCGGCGTTGGATTAGGAAGGCGAGAAAGAACTACTTTTTGTGAACAAAAAGTAGCAAAAAAACTTTGGAACCCGTCGGATCTGGCAGGGCCAGAGGCCATAGCGAGCAACGTTTTTGCTTCTTTCGTTCACAAAGAAGCGCTTGCTTACTTAAATCACAGCTTCCAGAGCGGCTTCCGCCGCCAGCCAATCCCGCTCCGCCGCCTCCGTCTCGCGTTTTATCGCCGCGATCCGCTGGTTGATATATGTCAGGTCCTTCGCCTTCCCCGGCGCATAGATCCCGGGATCCGCGAGTTTCTTCTCGAGCAGCCCGCGCTCCGCGGCGAGCTTGGCGAGCCGCAGCTCCGCATCCTTCACCGCCTGGCGCAACGGCGCCGTCCGGCTCCGCGCCTCCGCGCGCTCCTGCTTGCCGGACTTGCGATGCTCCCGGGAATGGTCGCGCGAGCCGCCGCCATGACTGCCGCTGCCCTCGGTCACGCTGGCGGCATAGGATTCAAGGTCGCCGTCCAGCGCGGTCACCTTTCCATCCGCGACCAGCAACAGCCGGTCCGCCACCAGGTCCACCAGGTAGGGATCATGCGAGATCAGCAGCACCGCCCCCTCGAACTCGGCGAGCGCCTTCACCAGAGCATCCCGCGCGTCGATGTCGAGATGGTTCGTGGGCTCGTCCAGGATGAGCAGATGCGGCGCATCGCGCGTCGCCAAGGCGAGCAGCAGCCGGGCGCGCTCACCGCCCGACATCGCGCCCACTTTCGTGTTCACCCGATCCGCATCCAGCCCGAACCGCGCCGCCTGGGCCCGCACCTGCGGCGGAGTCGCCTTCGGCAGCGCCCGCGCCAGATGCTCATAAGGCGTCTCGCTCGCCACCAGGTCCTCCTCCTGGTGCTGGGCAAAATATCCGACACGCAGGTTGCCGGTGCGGAACTGGCGGCCTTTCAGCGGTGCGAGCCGCCCAGCCAGCAGTTTCGCGAGCGTGGACTTGCCGTTGCCGTTGGTCCCCAGCAGCGCGATCCGGTCCTCCATATCCACCCGGAGCGACACCCCGTTCAGCACCGCCTTGCCGTCATAGCCGATATCGACGCCATCCAGGCTCAGCATCGGCGGCGCCAGTTTGTTCGGCTCGGGAAACTCAAAGCGCGTCGCCCTGTCCTCGACCACCGCCTCGATCTGCGGCATGCGCTCCAGCGCCTTGATCCGGCTTTGCGCCTGCCGGGCCTTGGAGGCCTTGGCGCGGAACCGGTCGACGAATTTCTGCATATGCGCCCGCTGCTCGGCCGCCCGCTCCGCCGCCCGGCCCTGCTGCAGCGCCCGCTCGGTCTTGATCCGGATGAACTCGGCAAAGCCGCCCGGCGTCAGCGTCAGCTTGCCGCCGTCCAGGTGCGCGATCGCCTCCACCGCGCGGTCCAGCAGCTGGCGGTCATGGCTCACCAGCAGCACGGCACCTGGGAACTTGCCGAGATAGTTTTCGAGCCACAGCGTGGCCTCGAGATCGAGATGGTTGGTCGGCTCGTCCAGCAGCAGCAGGTCGGGCGCCGAGAACAGCACGGCAGCCAGGGCGACGCGCATGCGCCAGCCGCCGGAAAAACTGCTCATCGGCCGCGCCTGCCAGTCGGTCGAAAACCCCAGCCCCGAGAGGATGGACGCTGCCCGCGCCGGGGCGGCATCGGCGCCGATCGTCAACAGCCGGTCATGCACCTCGGCGATGCGCTCAGGCGCGAGTGCGGGGTCCTCCGCCTCCGCCAGCAACTGCGTGCGCTCGGCATCCGCCGCCAGCACGACCTCGAGCGGTGTCACATCCCCGCCCGGCGCCTCCTGCGCCACATAGCCCATGCGCAGGCGCTGGCCGAGCTTGATGCTCCCGCCATCCGCCTGCAGCTCGCCCGCGATCAGTTTCAACAGCGTCGACTTGCCCGCCCCGTTGCGGCCGATGAGCCCGACGCGCCGGCCGGCATCGATCATCAAGCTCGCCCGCTCGAGCAGATTCCGCCCGGCAATGCTGTAGGACACGCTGTCCAGTATCAAAACGCTCATGCGCGTTGCTGTACCCCGCCGGCCGGGGGTTGCCCACCCCGCGCGGCCCCGCTATTGGCCCCGCATAGTCACAAAGGTAACAACCCATGGCCGTTGAACGCACCCTCTCCATCATCAAACCCGACGCGACCCGCCGCAACCTCACCGGCCAGATCAACGCCAAGTTCGAGGCGGCCGGTCTTGCCATCGTCGCCGCGCGCCGCATCCAGCTCAGCCAGGCGCAGGCCGAGGCGTTCTACGCCGTCCACTCGCACCGCCCGTTCTTCAAGGACCTGGTCAGCTTCATGATCTCGGGGCCCGTGGTCGCGCAGGTGCTGGAAGGCGAGAACGCGATCCTGAAAAATCGTGAAATCATGGGTGCGACGGACCCGAAGAAGGCCGATCCCGGCACCATCCGCGCCGAGTTCGCGCAGTCGATCGAGGCGAATTCCGTGCACGGCTCGGACGCTCCGGAAGCCGCGGTGACCGAGATTGCGTTTTTCTTTGCCGGTATTGATATCGTTTCGTAAGGAAGACAGTCAGCGCTGCTTCTTTGAAAAAAAGAAGCAAAAAAACTTCGATAACTGTGGGTCATGGGCGTTGGCGCCGTCACGACCCGTGGCCCAGGTTATAAAGTTTTTTTGCTACTTTTTGTTCACAAAAAGTCGTCCTTACTTATTAACCTGCCTAGCCCTACCAAACCCCCTTTTCCCGGCCGGCACGTCCTCGGTAATCGTCGACCCCGCCGCCACAAACCCGCCGTCACCCACACTAACCGGTGCGACGAGTGCGGTGTTCGAGCCGATGAACACCTTCGCCCCGATTTTCGTTTTGTGTTTGTTTTTGCCGTCGTAATTGCACGTGATCGTGCCGGCGCCGATGTTCGTGCCGGGGCCGATTTCGGCGTCGCCGATATAGGTGAGGTGGTTGGCTTTGGCGCCGGCGCCGAGCGTCGCGGCTTTGATTTCGACGAAGTTGCCGACATGGGCGCCGGGCCCGATATCCGCACCGGGGCGCAGGCGGGCATAGGGGCCGATAACGGCGCCGGCCTGCACGAGGCAGTCCTCGAGATGCGAGAACGCCTTGATGTCGACGCCGGATTCAACGCGCACGTTCGGCCCGAACACGACATAGGGCCCGATGGTGACATCGGGTGCGAGCACAGTGTCGGCAGAGAAATACACCGTCTCGGGGGCCAGCATGGCCACACCGTCCGCCATGGCGGCCTCGCGCAGGCGGGTTTGCAGCGCGGCTTCGGCGGCGGCGAGTTCGGCGGGCGCGTTGATGCCGAGGCATTCCGCGTAGGGCGCTTCGACCGCCGCCGCGCGCACGCCTTCCGACTGCGCGATCTTCAGAACATCCGTGAGGTAGTACTCGCCTTTGGCATTGTCGGGCCGCACCGCGCGCAGCCAGCGCGCCATGTCGGCGGCACCGGCGGCGATGGCGCCGGCATTGCAGAGGGCGATCTCGCGTTCCTCGTCGCTCGCGTCCGCGTATTCGACGAGCTTTTGGATGTAGCCATCGGCCACAACCAGCCGGCCGTATTTGTTGGGCGCTGTCGTGCGCATCCCCAGCAGCACGAGCCCGGCATCGCCGGCGGCAAGCCGCTCGGCCACGCCTGCGATCGTCTCCGGTTTGATCAGCGGGTTATCGGCATAGAACACGGCGCACATGCCGTCGCCAAAATGTGCCGCGGCCTGCAACGCGGCATGCGCGGTTCCCAGGCGTTCCGCCTGTACGACCACCGTATGCGGTGCGGCGATCTCCTCCAGCACCGCCATGCCGGGCCCCACGACGACGACGATACGGTCGAACACCGCGGCACAGGAGGCGATCAGATGTGTCAGCATCGGCCGTCCGCCAAGTTTCAGCGCGGCCTTGGGCAAAGCGGATTTCATCCGCGTGCCGAGGCCCGCCGCGAGGATGACGGCGACGCGCGCCATCAGCCCTGTGCTGCGAAGGCGGCCGGGCTCAGGATCGTCGTCTCCTGGGAGATGAACGCGCCGAGCTTGTTGGCCTTGGCGATGAACGCCTTCCAGGCCGGGTCCTGCACCATCGCCCCGCGCCGGGTTTCCCGGTCCGCCTGGCTCTCATACTGCCACAGATGCACGACCTGGTGCAGCTTGCCGTCGATGCTCGTGTACCAGCCGAGGCATTTGCCGAGATATTGTTTCTGCAGCGGCCAGGCTTCGGCCTCGTACAGCGCCATCCACTCGTGCAGGCGCCCGGGGTGGCAGGTGTAGACGCGCATATCGACGATCATCTTAGTCTCTCCCTTCTGGCTCAGGCCTGGTTCAGATCGATCAGGCTTTGTCTTATCTTGCGGCTGCGGACGATCTTATCCTCGATATAGTCGGTGTCACCCCACCGCACCGCGCGCGCCATCGCCTGCGCGTCCTCGGAGAAGCGCGAGAACATCTCCAACAAGGCTTCCTTGTTATTGACGAAGATATCCCGCCACATCACCGGGTCGGACGCCGCGATGCGGGTGAAATCGCGGAATCCGGAGGCGGCGAATTGCAGCACCTCCTGGCGCGTTTCGTCGGCGAGGTCATCGGCCGTGCCGCAGATCGTGAAGGCGATCAGATGCGGCAGGTGGCTGACGATGGCGCAGACGCGGTCGTGGTGGGCGGCATCCATCCGCGCGGTCTGCGCGCCGAGCCGGCGCCACAGCTGCTCGATTTTCTCCACGGCCTGCGCCGGCGTGCCCTCGGGCGGCGTGATCAGGCTCCAGCGGCCCTTGAAAAGCTCCGCGAACCCCGCATCGGGGCCAGAGAATTCCGTGCCCGCGATCGGGTGGGCGGGGACGAAAAACACGCCATCCGGCACCAGCGGGGCGACGTCGCGCAGCACCGATTGCTTGGTCGAGCCGACATCCGAGAGGATCGCGCCGGGTGCGAGATGCGGCGCGATGGCGGCGGCCAGTTTCTCATAGGCGCCGACGGGCGCGCAGAGGATCACACAATCAGCACCCGCGACGGCGCGCGCCGGGTCAGCCTCGTACACATCGCCCAGGCCCAGGGTTTCCGCGCGCGCAAGATGCGCGGGGTTGGCGTCGGAAATCACCAGCGTCTCGGCGATATCGCCGAACGCCTTGGCGCCGCGCGCGATCGACCCGCCGATCAGCCCGATGCCGATCAGCGTCAGCCGCTTGAAAATCGGCTCACCCATTCACGAAATCGGCCAGCGCCGTCGCGACCGCGTCGCATTCGTCATCACGCCCGATGGTGATCCGCAGGCAGCTCGGCAGCCCGTAGGATCTGACATTGCGCACGATGATGCCGCGCGCCCGCAAAAACGCATCCGCCGCCGCGGCGCGCTCAGCGGCGCCAAAATCGACCAGCAGAAAATTACCCTCTGACGCGCCGACCGCGAGCCCGAGTGCTCGCAACCGGACGCCGAGTTTGTCCCGCGCGGCGGCATTATGTTCGCGGCCCTGGCGCACCCAGTCCGGATCGCGCAGCGCGGCGATCGCGGCGGCCGCCACCGTCGCACTCACGTTGAACGGCGGGCGCATGCGGTTCAGCACGTCCACGATGGCGGCCGGCGCATAGGCCCAGCCGAGGCGCGCCCCGCCCAGCCCGAAGATTTTCGAGAACGTGCGCGTCATCACGGTGTTCTCGCCCGCTTCCACGAGGGCGACACCCGCATCGTAGTCCGGCCGGTCGACATATTCCGCATACGCGCCGTCCAGCACCAGCAGCACCTCGGCCGGCAGCGCCTCGCGCAGGCGCCGCACCTCGGCATCCGTCAGCAGCGTGCCTGTCGGGTTGTTCGGGTTCGCCAGAAACACCATGGTCGTGTGCGGCGTGATCTGCCCCAGCAGCGCGTCCACATCCGTTGTGCGGTTTCGCTCCGGCGCCTTACGCACCGTGCAGCCCGCAAGCTTGCCGGCGATCTCATAGATCGAAAACCCGTGCTCGCTCATCACGAGCTCGGTCCCCGGGCCGCCATAGGCCTGGATCAGCAGCGACAGCAGCTCATCGGAGCCATTCCCGCACACGATCCGCGCCGCATCGAGCCCGAAGACCTCGCCGATCACGGCGCGCAGTTTTTCCATGCCGCCCTCGGGATAGCGGTGCATGTCCGCCCCCGCCTCGGCGATGGCCGCGACCGCCGCCGGCGGCGGTCCGAATGCGCCCTCATTGGACGAGAGTTTGATGATGCGGGTGACACCGGGAATTTTGGACTCGCCGCCAACATAGGAGGCGACCGAAAACACCTCCGGCCGGGGCTTGGGCGCGCTCACGCCGCCTCGCCGTACGGCACCGCGAACCCGCCGATCACCACCGGCGGCGCATCGAGCCCCGAGATGGCCGCGAGCCGCGGGTCGTCATCCCCCAAAAACCCGGCAACCTCGACCAGCGCGCGGATCCGCGTATCGCCCACGGCGCGGCGTATCCATACCGGCCCGGGCGCAAACCCGGCATCCTTGATCATCGTGTTCACCTTCGTGCGCGAGGTATCGGCCGCGAGCTCGAGCGAGATCAGCCCGCGGTCATCGCCGCTCGGATCAGGCTTGATCGCGGCCACGACATAGGCCTCGCCGACAGGCGAGCCCTCGGCGCGCTGCGTCCAGAACGGCAGCTTCGCGATCACGAACAGCCGGTGCTCGCCGCTCGCAGTCAGCATCGGCCACCAGCCGCCATGCCCGTCATCGGCTTCAGAGGGCGCCGGCAGCACCGCGAGCTGGGCTGTGTCGCGCGTGATATCGGCCAAGGTCTGGGCCGGATTATGGTGCCGGCGCAGCGGCGTCAGCGGGCCAAAATGCTCGCGCGCGAGGCTGAGGCGGTCGACGCCGCCTTCGCCGTCGCACACCGCGATCGTCTGCCCGCCCTCGATGATCAGTGCTGCCGCAAACAGCTCCCGCCACACCCGCGTGATCGCCTGGCCCGGCAGCGGGCCCTGATGGCGCGCCAGCAGCCGCCGCAGAATGCTCGCCTCGCGCCCGGGACGGATTTTTGCCCCCGGGGTTTTCACACCGTCCTGCGCGACACCCGCGATGACGCCGGCGCGCCGCATCAAAAGGTCGTGGATCTGCTCGTCGATCACGTCCAGCTGCGCCCGCAGCTGGGTCAGTTGGTCGCTCACTGAGGGGGGCTCATGGGGGGCAAACCGATCATCGCGCGATGTGATAGCCAATTGCGCTGGCCGCGCCAAGCACGCGGAGCGTGCCGAAATTTTGGTTCGCGGAGCGTGCCGAAATCTCGGTTACGCGGAGCGTGCCGAAATCTCGGTTACGCGGAGCGTGCCCAAATCTTGGTTACGCGGAGCGCGCCCGGACGTTGGTCGCGCGGAGCGTGCCAGACCCTGGTTAGGCGGAGCTGGCGTAAGGACGAGCGCGGGAAACGCCTGGATATTGCAACGCCCGCGGGGGCGGCGCATATCCGGGCTCCATATGGACCAGTCTGCCGCCCAAGTTCAGCACGAGTGCGTCACGTTCACCGAAGGTTTCGACCTTGACTGCGGCCGCCGCC
>Ga0116230_10000615_pt1 | contig 31554 bp, 33 predicted proteins | sample S1TSphfallax_3_FD_88678 | JGI IMG/M metagenome (GOLD analysis project Ga0116230, IMG submission 88678) | Host-associated microbial communities from peat moss isolated from Minnesota, USA - S1T2_Fd - Sphagnum fallax MG | ecosystem: Host-associated > Plants > Peat moss > Unclassified | place... | reverse complement strand
TCTCTACAGCGGCATCACCGCCGTCCGCAGCACCGGCGACTGGCTGAATCAATCGCTGGCGCTGAAATCGGAAATCGCCTCTGACCGCTGGGACGGCGCGGAACCATTCATCTGCGGCCCGCTGTTCACCGCCAAAGGCGGCCATCCCGAAGAGTTGCTGAAATACTATCCTGACAGCATGCGCGCCCAGGGCGAACAGCAATTTCTGCGCCAGCCCAAAACCGAAGCCGAAGCGCGCTCGCAAGTGGACGCGCTCAAAAAAGCCGGCGTCGATTCCATCAAAGCCGTTCTCGAATCAGGCAACGAAGTCTGGGGCAATTTCAATCATCTGGACCCAGCCATTTACAAAGCAATTGTCGACCAGGCCACCAAAGACGGCTTGCCCGTGGTCACCCACACGGGCAGCATCGCCGACATCAATCTGGCCATTGAAGCCGGCTCCAGCACCGTGGAACACGGCGCCATGATGGAAGCGATTCCAGCCGATGTTTTCGCGCGCATGAAAGCAAAAAACATCGCCTACGATCCCACGCTGAGCGTCTACTCAGCCCTGGCCGAGATGGGCGCGGGCAAAGCCGATTTTCTGGACAATTCCTTGCTGCAATCCGTCGGCCCAGCCGATCTGCTCTCCGGCACCAAAGCCATGCTGGCCAAGGAAAAGCCCAGCCACGACCTTGCCTATTACAAGCCCATGCTGGACCGCCTGAACAAAAACCTGCTCACCGCCTATCAATGCGGCGTCACTCTCATCACCGGAAGCGACGCCGGCAATATGCTGGTCATTCACGGCCCCACCGTCCAGCGCGAAATGGAGTTGTGGGTGAAAGCCGGCATCCCGCCCGCCGTGGCCCTGCAAGCGGCCACCTTCCGCGCCGCCCAAGTGCTTCACGCCGATGACCGCATCGGCATCATCCAGCCCGGCAAAGATGCTACATTGATCTTGCTGGACGGCGACCCGGTCCAGGACATCGGCAACACCGATCATATCCACTCCGTCTTTTTCAAAGGCGAGCACGTGGACCGCGCCGACCTTTTTGATCAATACAATCCGTGAAGAAACAGATTCGCAATCGCCCGTCGGCCGGCACCCCGCCCGCCAGCAAAGGCCCCAAGGAACTGCTCAAAACCCTGGACCGCGTGCTCTCCCGCGCTGGCCTGGGTTCGCGCACCGAGGCGCGAAGCTGGATCGGCACCGGTCGGGTGCGCGTGAACGGCTTGCTGGTGCAAACGCCCGATTATTGGGTGAATCCGAAAACCGATAAAATTCTGCTCGATGACAAACCCATCGATGTCGTGGAGCGCCGCTACGTTCTTCTCAACAAGCCCAAAGGCTACCTAACCACTTATAAAGACCCGGAAAACCGCCCCACCGTGTACGATCTTTTGAAAGGCGTCGATCAATTCCTGGGCACCGTGGGCCGGCTGGATTTGGACACTTCCGGCCTGCTGCTTCTGACCAACGACAACGACCTCGCCGAAGCCATCACCAACCCGGCTTACAAGCTGGAAAAAACGTATCTGGTGAAATCCGCGACGCTTTTAAGCGAGGACCAGCTCAATCAGCTCAGGAACGGCGTGGAACTGGACGATGGTCCCACCAAGCCCGCCATTGTGGAAGTGGTTCGCGAAGTGGGAAAGCACACCTTTCTGGAACTGACCATTACGGAAGGACGCAACCGCCAGGTCCGTCGAATGCTGGAAGCCGTGGGCAGCCGAGTCTTAAAGCTGGTCCGCGTGAAACTCGGTTTCTTGGACTTGGCCGGTCTGCCCATCGGCACCTGGCGCGACCTAACCGAAGCCGAAGTAGCCCGGCTCTCCTCCGGCAAAATCCGCCCGAAACCATCTTCTCAATAGGGCGCTGGCCCCCTAAAGCACCGCTCCCACAATCGCCCCCACCAGCATCGGCCCCACATGCACTAAACCCAGCGTCACGCCGCCCGCTCCCGCCAGCGCCCCAATCAGCGGCAAACCCGTCAGCGCCGAAGCCATAAAAAACGTCGCCACTCCCAAAATAATCGCTGGCAAAAATACCGCCAGCAACGCATTCCCCAGCGACCCCGCCTTCCGCCCGCCCACAAATCCGGCCACCAGCGGCCCCGCCACCGGCAGCCAGAACAGCAAAATCGACAACACAAACATCCAAACCATCGCGCTTACCACACTGCCTTGCTTATTCGCCATATAATTCAAGCTTGACACTCGCCCATTTCACCTGCTGGTTTGCCCTCGCCATCTCGGCACAGGCTCAGTCTTCCTTCGACATCATCATCCGCAACGGCCACGTGATCGACGGCACCGGCTCTCCCTGGTACGCCGCCGACATCGCCATTCAAAACGGCCGCATCGCCAAAATCGGCAGCCTCGAAACCGCGCAAGCCCGCCGCATCATCGACGCCAAAGGCCTCATCGTCGCCCCCGGCTTCATCGACATGCTGGGCCAGTCGGAATTCTCCATTCTCGTCGACCACCGCGTGCCTTCCAAAATCTATCAGGGCATCACCACCGAAATCACCGGCGAAGGCGGATCAGCCGCGCCCCTCACGCCCAAAATGATGGCCGCCGACACCGCCGACTACAAACCCTACGGCATCAAAGTCGATTGGCCCACCTTCAAAGACTTCTTCGCCCATCTGGAAAAACAAGGCATCGGCATCAACATGGCCAGCTATGTCGGCGCAACCCAGGTCCGCCGCGTCGTCATTGGCGACGTCAATCGCGACCCCACTCCCGCCGAACTCGACCGCATGAAAGCCCTCGTCCGCCAGGCGATGCAGGATGGCGCAATCGGCCTCTCCACAGCCCTGCAATACGCGCCCGCGCCCTACGCCAAAACCGAAGAACTCATCGCCCTGGCCCAGGAAGCCGCGCGCTTCGGCGGCATCTACGCCACCCACCTGCGCAACGAAGGCAACGCCATTGACGACGCGCTCGACGAAGCCTTTCGCATCGGCCGCGAAGCTCAGATCCCGGTCGAAATCTGGCATCTGAAAGCCGGCGGCAAACAGAACTGGGGCCGCATGCCCGAAATCGTCCAGCGCATCGACAACGCCCGCGCCTCCGGCATCGACGTCGCGGCCGACACCTACGCCTATCCCGCCTGGTTCAATTCCTTTTCCGCTTTCATTCCGCCCTGGGCCCACGACGGCGGAGGCGCGAAACTGGTGGAGCGCCTGAAAGACCCCGCCACCCGCGCCCGCATCCGCAAAGACATGCTGACGCCCGACAGCGAATCCACTATCAAGTGGGACAACGAATGGCAGGAGATTCCCGGCCCTGAAGCCATTCTGGTCAGCGTCGTCCACAATCCCAGCCTCAATCTCTACGTCGGAAAAACCATCGCCCAAATCGCCAAGGAGCGCAACGCCGACCCCATCGACACCATCTGCGACCTCTTAATCGCAGACCCCGCCATGTCCGTCGCCGTCTTCGCCATGTCCGAAGACGACATCGCTCTCGCGCTGAAACAGCCCTGGATGTCCATCGACAACGATTCGCAAGGCACCGCCCCCACCGGCCCGCTCAGCCGCGAGCATCCCCATCCCCGCGCCTACGGCACCTTCCCGCGCATCCTCCGCAAATACGTTCGCGAAGACCACCTGCTTACCCTCCCCGACGCCATCCGCAAATTCAGCGCCCTCCCCGCCGCCCGCATGCGCCTAGCCGACCGCGGCGTCATCAAGCAAGGCATGTGGGCCGACATCGTCGTCTTCAATCCCGAAACCATCACCGACAAAGCCACCTTCGACAACCCCAACCAGCTCAGCGAAGGCATGCAATTCGTGCTCGTCAACGGCCAGGAGGTGATTTCAGACGGCCAGATGACCAACGCTCTTCCCGGCAAAGTCCTCCGCCACAACCGCTAATGGCCGCATCCGACGCGCGTTGTGGATCAGGCGGCTGAACCATTTCGAGGCTCCATAGATTTCGCGCGCCGCGCAGATGCGCAGCGTCTTTTCGGCCACTTCGCCGTGCGGGTCGGCTTCAATGGCCTGCACGAGCGGAGCCCAATCCGGCAGGCTGCCGCTTTCAAGAATGTCCTCAATGGCCGCAAGCGTGAAACCTTCGTGGGTCAGGTGACGATGCTTCATGTCTTGAGCCCCGGTAACGGCGGAACAGGCGGCTTTTCGCCGCGCTCGCGAGCGTCATGCCATTCTTCGAGAGATGTCAAAGCCGCATCCGCGTCCGGCGACGTATCGGCCTTCATCCGCGCCACCAATTCATGTGTCAGTTGATCGGAAAGACGGGCGCAGATCTCTGCCACATTCGCCCACTGATTCAGCGGCGCTCGAATGCCCTTGTACTCAGCCAGGTCGACGCTGTCCAGATCATAGGGACGCGGATCTGCAAGCTGCTTCACTAGCTGTGTGCGAACCGCCCATCTGTCACCATTCTTTTGCGGATACAGTTCGTCCATGGTCCTGAGCGCCGTCACGGAGGCGTCCAAACCCTGATGCGAAGTCAGCGCGGCCAGGTAAAGGTAATCGCGTGTCGAGTTGCGGTCCAAGCACAGGAACGCCTTAATCCTCAAGATTTCGGGCAGGGTCGGAAGCCGGACGGCAAACGCGCCGACGCTCATCATCGTCGTCTCCAGCGGTTGCGAGCGGCGCAACTGTCGAATGCCGGTATCAATCCCGTCCAGCGAGCCAAGAATAAGATGCGGGCGCCGCGCCCGCGCTGTCTCCCAGCCGGCGACGGCTTCAAGATCGGCCAGAACCTGGTCAAACCGGATGCGCAGAACGGGCAATACATGATCGTGGTCGAACGACACCTGATGGCCCGCGTAAAGAGCACGCGCCGTGCCGCCGACAACCACGGCGTCGGGAAAGACGCGCTGCAAATGGCAGAGAGAGGTCAGCACCTCGTCCCATGCACGTTCCCGGTCAGGCGGTGATTGCTTGGATTGCTTGCTCATCAGCCCCCTTTATCCCACTTTAGAGTAGGTCTTTGCCTCTGCGTGATTTTTAGCATATCGGAGGGCATCCTTCATTCATGTTGACGGCTCGGAGAAAGTTCCAGCTTCATCAGCAGTGACTTCAAAAGCGCTTCGCGGTCCCACAGAACGAGTATCCCGCCTGAAACAACCGCTTTAGTTCCTAAGTCAACTCGATTGATGCTGGCCCATCGGCGGGTCGTGAAACCAAACTCCACCTCGGTTCCATCGGCATAATGGACACGTTTCGACTGCACCAATCCCCAGTCTTCCACACGCATTGAGAGCACTTGCCCAAAGCGCTCTATCCATTCCGCTGGCTCTCCCAAGTACTTCGCGGGGGGTCGTCAACAATAATGACGTCATCCACGTCGGATTCTGGCCGTGCCGTACCCCTCGCATGGGAACCAACGACCGCAAGGGCGAGAATGTCGCACCGTTCTGCCGCCCATTGCCTCAGCTCAACAAGAAAATCATTTACCGGCCTACTCATATGCGCACAAAGTTACCAAGCTTCATTGCCTTAGTCCCCACAACCACCAATGCTAAATAATAGGGGTGAATCCCGCCACCATCACCGACCGCGCCACCTTTGACAATCCCAACCAGCTCAGCACCGGCATGCAATTCGTGCTCGTCAATGGCGAACCTGTGATTGCCGACGGCCAGATGACCAACAAACTTCCCGGCAAATATCTGCGCCATACCCACTAAATCCATGCCCTCCACTCCGCACACCGAAAAACACTTCACCTCCGGCGACCTTGTCCGCGACATCGTCATCGGCATGTCTGACGGCTTAACCGTCCCCTTCGCGCTGGCTGCCGGACTCTCCGGCGCAGTCGATTCCACGCACGTCGTCATCACCGCCGGCCTCGCCGAAATTGCTGCGGGCTCCATCACCATGGGCCTGGGCGGCTATCTGGCCGCGAAAAGCGATGCCGAGCAGTACGCCAGCGAACGCATCCGCGAACAAACCGAAGTGCGAACGATGGCCGAAGAAGAAAAGCGCGAAGTCTCGCTGGTCTTCGAAGGCTATGGTCTGACCACCGCCCAAAGCGCGCCCATCGTCGCCGCCCTGGCAGAAAAGCCCGAAGCCTGGGTCGATTTCATGATGCGCTTCGAACTCGGCCTCGAAGCACCCGAACCCGGCTGCGCCCTGCGCAGCGCCCTCACCATTGCCATCGCCTAATTCTGCGGCGGCATGGTGCCGCTCTCGCCGTATTTTTTCGGCCACTCCTCCAGCCAGTCGCTGCTGATCTCCATTGGCGTGACTCTGGTTGCCCTTGCTGTCTTCGGCTTCTTGAAAGGCAAGGCCACCGGCGCACCGGCTTTGCGCAGTGGATTGCAAACCATGCTCATCGGCGGTCTCGCCGCCGCGGCTGCTTTCGGCCTTGCCAAAGCGATTTCGTAGCACCTTTCTCTGCCTGATTGCGCGTTGAGCAAAAGACGAAAATGGGTACCATGTGAACATGGAAGCGAACGAGATCAACAATTTTTGGGAAGGCTTTCCGCTAGTTCACCGCGACCCGGAGACACGCGCTGGCGAACCCGTGCTGAAGGCACGCGTCTGACTCCCGATGCTCTGGTCGAAAATGTGGAAGCATTTATATAGCTTCGCGGAATGTCGGAACCGGAGGCCGTCCAGGCAACGCTGAAGCAGTTCCCTGGCGTTCCCGGTGGTGCTGAGACGATCCGCCAGCTTCTTGCGTATCAGGAAAGCCATACTCACGAACTCCAGCTTTGAAGGTCGTTCTCGATGAAAGCGTCCCTGAGGGGCTGGCTGATTGCTTCCCTGGGCATGATGTTCACATCTCCACGTCCCTGGGTTGGAAGGGCATAAAAAACGGCAGTCTACTGAAGCTTGTCGAGTCGATTGGTACAGAGGCGCTCATTACGTCTGACAAGTCGATGGAAAAACAGCAGGTGTTCCAAGGACGGCCGTTCCGGACGTTAATGATTTCCACCAACTCCTGGCCACTCATTCAGGATCATGTGCTGGTTATCGCGCAGGCTATAGACACTGCAGAGCTCGGTGTGGTCACACAGGTTGAGTGCGGGCGCTTTGTGCCGAGAAAGCATCGAAAGCTAGCACCGTGAGTACCTGAAAAGGCCCCAAGCCTGTACCCCAACCGACTCGGGTGTTAAATGAAATGGGAAATCGACGTGAATGCATAGCCCTCACCGCCGCCGTCCCCCTGGCCGCCATGACAAACCCGACGCGGCATCGACCTCTTCAAGCTTCCACCAACCGCGGCCTGACCGAGCGAGGCAGGTACGCTGACATCGTGGTCTTCGCTCCAGCCACCATTACCGACCGCGCAACTTTCGACGATCCCAAGCAGCTCAACACCGGCATGCAATTGGTGCCCGTCAACGGAGTTCCCGTCATTGCAACGGCCCGATGAACAACGCTCTCCCCGGCAAAATCTTACAAGGCAACCGCTGAGCCAATGCGTAACACTCCCCACAAAGAAAAGTTCCTCACCTGCGGCGACACGGGCTCAGAAGCGCATTATAGAGGTGAGGCCTTTCGTTGGAGCAGAGCTTTTGCCTCGCTGGTCCCGGGTGGGAGTATTCGAACTATGCCGGTGCTTTCATTCAGCTCGATCCATCGCTTTTTGTGCAAGCCCCGCAACAACCTAATAAAGTACTTCTTATCAGAAGCCTCACTCCAGTCTTTCAGATCGGCAAGAGACACATGCGGAAGGGTCGACGCAATAAGAAGCACCAACTGTTCACGGAGCGTAAGGGAGGGCTGTAGAACACGTTTCGTGAATCCGTCAGACCATATCATTGGAATCCGAACTTCGGCGAGCGCATCGACGACCTGCTGAGCGTCAGTTACGTTCAGACCGTGATACACACGCACCAGTTCTCCCATAATCCAATTGGCCATAGACAAGACCGCCACCGCGTCCATATGATTCGGGTCAACGTCTCCTCCGATGTGTCCTACGCTACGGTTGTTTCGAACCTCATACAGGACCGGGAGGATTCGGGGGATTAGAATCCGGAAGCTTCGCGGAACTGCTGAATTAGACTCCAGCAGTTTGAACATGAATATTATGTCACGCTAATAGTTTGCCGATGTCTGTCTTACTCGCTAACAAGTGCATAACTCACCACTAGAATTGACGCTATTACACGTATTTCAACCATAGTGAGCAAAGGCGAGCGCTCGGCCAAAACTGACCGCGTGCACCGACGCGCTCATGCAGGCCATCGAGAACAAGTCCCCGTGTTCTGTAGTAATGTCGGTGGTAGTTTCTCCGATCTGCTTGTTGATCTTTGCGTGCAAACGCCAGGTGATTGTGAGTATATTTTGTTATGACATTGTTATCAATAACTATTATGCATTTATCAAATTGCCATGGAATAAAACTTGAAGATGCCTAGAGAAACCAAATTTTACGCTAGGTTTGAGCCCATGCTTCTCGGCAAGTAAAGAGCGCTTTACTGGCAATCATCATGAAGTTAGTAAGTCGTGATAGTATCAGTCGGTAAATTATCCATTGGTATCAATATGTTGTAGCCAAGTCCAGTAGAAAAAATAAGTCACTGTAGATATTAATATAAAAAAGAAGACTTCGTGAATCGCCACTGCTGAATCTGAGAATTGGTCAAATCGCGCAAATTGTCGCCAGCCCCAACGTTTTTCAGTTCCTGCTGGTCGAGCGATGGAGCGCAAACCGCTATGAACTGAGCGGCTACTTGTCGGTGCCCCTTTTCGCTTTAACTATTGGTGCTACATTACCAACGTGAATCGACGTGAATTCCTCGCCCTCACCGCCGCCTCGCCCCTAATAGCCATGGCCAAAGAAACCCCGCCCGTCAGGCTCGGCATCGACATCTTCAGCCTCCGCTCCCAACACTGGACCCCCATCCAATACCTTGATTACTGCGCCGCCCAAAAAGTCCAGGTCGTCCACTTCTCCGAAATCCGCTTCCTCGGCTCTCTCGATCCCGCCAACCTTCAAACCGTCCGCGAGCACGCCGCCACCCTTAACTTGCAGCTCGAAATCGGCATGAAATCCATCTGCCCCACTTCGAAAATGTTCGAACCTGGCCAGGGCACCGCCGAAGCCCAGCTCACCCGCATGATCGACGCCTCCAAACTGATCGGCTCGCCCATCGTGCGCTGCGTCCTCGGCAGCGCGGACGACCGCAAACCCGGCCCCATCGACGCCCACATCCGCGACATGGTGCAAGTCCTGCACAACGTCCGCGCGCACGCCATTGATTCCAACATCAAGATCGCCATCGAAAACCACGCGGGCGATATGCAGGCTTTTGAACTGAAAGGCCTCATTGAACAAGCCGGCCCTGAATTCGTCGGCGTCTGTCTCGATTCCGGCAACCCGCTCTGGACCATGGAAGACCCGCACGTCCTGCTCGACGTCCTGCATCCTTATGTCCTCACCAGCCACGTCCGCGACAGCGCCGTCTGGAACGTTCCCCAAGGCGCGGCCGTCACCTGGGTGCAAATGGGGCGCGGCAACGTCGGCATTGATTCTTACGTCCGCAAATACATTGAACTCTGCCCCGGCAAAGCAGTTTCCATGGAATCCATCCTGCTCGGTCCGCGCGTCATTCCTTTCCGCGACAGAAATTTCTGGGACCAGTACCGCAACATGCCCGCCTGGGAATTCGAGCGCTATCGCGAACTCGCCGACGCTGGCAAACCTTACAAGGACGAGCCCTGGGAAACCGCCAATCAGCAGGAGCGCGAACGTCTCGCCCTGGAAGAAAGCCTCGCTTACACCAAAAAGCTCATCGGCTTGTAAACTGAATTACAGTCGCCGAATGGACCAATCCCCTGACACCCGCATCGCGCGCGTAATACTCGAACACGCCGCGCGCATCAGCGGCGAACAGGATATCTCCGCCCTGGTCGGTTTGCATGCCGCCCTCGCGCGCGACCTGGTCGGCGGAGACCGTTCCAGCGTCTGGCTCATCGACGAAGCCCACCAAGAACTCTGGACCCGCGTCGCCGACGGCGTCAAAGAACTCCGCATTCCTCTCACCGCCGGACTCGTCGGCGCCTGCATCGCCGGCGACGAAGTCATCATCGCCAACGATCTGCGCAACGACCCGCGCTTTCATCGCACCGTCGACAAAACCAGCGGCTATCAAACAGAATCCGTGCTCTGCATCCCCTTGCGCGCCGGGAAAAAAATCATCGGCGCGCTGCAGGTCCTCAACAAACCCGGCGGCTTCAGCCCGCTCGATGCCGAACTCCTCGGCCTCATGGCAGTCTACGCCGCCTCCGCCATTCAGGCCGAGCGCCTGCGCACCGAAGCCGAGGAAGGCCGCCTGCTGCGCCGCGAGCTCGACATCGCCCGCGACGTCCAGCTCAAGCTCCTGCCGCGTTCCTTCCCGCCCGTCAATGGCCTCGAATACACGGGTTTCTGCCGTTCCGCGCGCTTCGTCGGCGGCGATTATTACGACCTGCTCCCGCTCTCCGACGGCGGCTTCGCCTTCACCCTGGGCGACGTTTCCGGCAAAGGCGTGCCCGCAGCCGTGCTCATGGCCAGCATCCACACCCTGCTCCGCAGCCTGCTCACCCGCAATTCCGGCGACCTCGCCACCGTCGTCAGCGAATTGAACAAGGCCATGAAGCTGACCTCCAGCGACGACCGCTATTCCACCTTGTTCTGCGGCGTCGTCAACGCCGAGCGCAGAGAGCTGCGCTACGTCAACGCCGGCCACATTCCGCCCTACATCATCCGCGAAAACGGCGACATCGAATCTCCCAGCGGCGGCGACATCCCGGTCGGCATGCTGGAAGGTTCGCGCTACCGCGAGCGCGTCGTCGCCCTCCAGCCGCAAAATCTCATCCTCTGCGTCTCCGACGGCATCACCGAAGTGCGCAACGCCCAATTCGAATTCTGGGACGAAAAAAACATAGACCAAGTTCTTAGCCGTCATCCCAGCGGCTCGCTCGACGGCCTCACCGAAAACCTGGTCGCCGCCGCCGACGCCTGGGCCGGCGCCGCCGAACAGCACGACGACATGACCATCGTCGCCGTCCGCATCACCCAGTAGCTCTTGGCCGCCAACGGGCTTATGATAATGGAAGGGGCATGACAGACCAACAATTTTATCTGGCAGTTGGCATTCCCAGTGCATTCTTCGCGCTGTACTTTCTGGCCTTGCTAGCTGGCTTCTTCTGGCAATCCAAGCGGTTTGAAGATATGCGGAGTGTCATGCAGGCGGAAATCGCCAGCGTGCGCTCGGAAATCGGCGGCGTGCGCGCAGAAGTTGGTGGCGTGCGCGCGGAAATCGGCAGCGTGCGCGCGGAAATCGCCCGCGTGGAATCCACCTTAAGATCCGAACTGCAGAGAGTCGAAGGAGTCCTCTGTGCCAAACTGGATGGCTTGTCCGCCCGCGTGAAGGTTCTCGAAGACGAAGGGCGCAGGCCGCTCGTGACCCAATAACTCTCCCGCCAAAAGTACCAACTACCAGCACAACTACCTTATTTCCGCCGACACTGATACACTCTGAGGTTTAAATACAGAAGGGTTTATGTTCAAATCGGTTTTACCCATCATTTTTGCGTTGTCGGCCGTAAGCCTCTTTGGCAGCACCATCGGAACCACGCCTTGCGGTACCGGAACCCTGGCTGGCTATGAATCCAGCTACGCCCCGCCTTCCTTGGGCTGTTCCATCGGCGTTCTCGACTATTCAAACTTCACCTACGTCGCGCTGCAAAACGCTCCTTCTGCGTCGAGCATAGAAGTCTCGCTCAGCGATGCGGGCAACGGCCTCAGCTTCTCGCAAGTGGGAGGCGCACCCATCGCCGCCAATGGCGACATCGTCCAGTTCGCCATTTACTACAACATCTTCATTGACCCCGCCCCCGTCATCCCCGGAGCAGACACCCATCTCGACCCGCCCGTCGGCAACGTCAGCATCACCGAATACTTCTGCAACGATTCCGTCCTCTACCCCGGAACCACTTCCTGTTTTCCGCCCACCTCGCCCGCCTATTCTTTGACCGTCACCACCGCTTCGCCCAACGCATCCGTCACCTTCAATCCGCCTGCTGAACAATATGAGACCGTGGGAATCGTCTTCACTCTGAACGGGCTCACCGGCATCGCCTCTTTCGACGGCCTCGACACCAATACCGATGTCACCATTGCTCCCGAACCCGCGTCCTTCGCTCTGGTCGGCCTGTTCATGCTCGTCGGCGGTTATAAACTGAAAAAACGCTGCGACTAACTTTCACACTGGCGCTGGCCGCCCTTTCTTTTCTCGTTCCAGCGCGCGCCAGTCTCAACCCCGAAGCTGGCGCATTCTTCATTCACACCTACACGCCCGCCGAGTACGGCGCTTATCCGCAAAGCTGGTCCATCGTCCAGGATTTTCGCGGCCTCATCTTCGTCGCCAACAACGACGGCGTCCTGGAATTCGACGGCGTCCAGTGGCGCAAAATCCCCATCGCCGGCCAGTTCGCCCGAACCCTCGCCATTGATTCCCGCGGCACCATCTTTGTCGGCGGACGAGGCACCTTCGGCTATCTCGCCCCCTCCTCCACCAGCGAGCTGCAATTCGTTTCTCTGGCCGCCAAGCTGCCTCAAGCCGACCGCGAATTTAACGACATCTGGGACGTCCTGCCCACCGCCGACGGCGTCTACTTCTGCTCTTACGCCCGCGTCTTTCTCTACACTTCGGGCGGCACGCTCAAAACCTTCCGTCCCCCCGCCAAACAATTTGGCCGCGCCTTCACCTACAACGGCGAATTCTTCATCACCTCCGAAGCCCGCGGCTTGTTAACCGCGCAAGGCGACGACTTGGTTCCCGCCGCAATCACCAGCGATTCCGCCGTCACGCACGAACGGCCCATCTTCGCCAGCGGCGCTCTCCCGTTGATCGCGCACAATCGCCGCCTCTTTCGTTTCTCTCTCAGCTCTATCGATCCGTTCCCCACCGCGGCCGACCAGTACTTTCGCGACAACGACATCTCTTCCCTCAGCCAGCTTCCCGGCGGAGACATCGCCGTCGGCACCAAAAGCGGCGGCCTGGTGCTGCTGAATCAAAAGGGCGATCTGGAAAGAATCGTCCGCAAGGCAGACGGCCTCCCCAGCAACTCCGTCGCCGCCATTTATTCCGACCGCCAGAACGATGTCTGGCTCGCCACCGACAGCGGACTCGCCCGTTTCCCCCGCAACCTCACCCGCTTTGGCGAAGCGCAAGGCCTGCGCGGTTCCTTGCGCGCCGTCACCCGCATCGGGGGCGTTCTTTATGTGGGCACATCCAACGGCCTTTTCCGAATGCACACCGTGCCTGGGGCCGATCCCGTCTTTGCTCCCGTGGCGGAGGTGCCGGTCGGCGTTCTCTCCATCGTCAAGCGCTCCGGCCTGGAATTCGTCGGCACCGAGCATGGCTTGTTCGTCCTCAGCGGCGGCTTCTTCCAGCAAGTTCTCCCCAGCGTCTTGCATAGTGTCTATGACATCGCCTCTGCGCGCCAGGACAGCAGCCTGTTCTACACCGCCGGCGGCGACGGCGTGCTTGCGCTCAAACAGGCAGGCGGCGCCTGGGCCGTGGTGAACAGAAAGAGCATCGGCCAGGATTTCTTTTCCGTCATCGAAGACCCCGGCGGCCGCGTCTGGGCTGCGGCTCTCGGCAGTATTTGGCGCATCGATTTCTCGTCTGTGCCCGCAAAGTCAGAGGAGTTCAATCGCGACCAGGGAGTTCCCGCCAGTTGGATTTATATCTATGACTTCCGCCATCACATCGTCTTCGCCTCGCGCCGCGGCTTGCTCCAATTCTCCGATTCCGCGAAACGCTTTGTCCCCTTCACCGATCTAGGCGCGCGCTTCTCCGACGGCAGCTTGGCGGTCTCCACCGTTCGCGAAGATCCGCGCCACGACGTCTGGCTTACCGGCCGCGGCTATCACGGCTATCTGCATGGAAGCGAGTGGATCGGAAACCCGCTGATTGAAGGCCAGCTTGACGAGCTATATTGGCTTGATTTCGATTCTGCTGGCGCACTCTGGACAGGCGGCGGCAACGTGGCCCTGGTGCGCTACCAGCGAACGCGCTCTGCCACGGCAAGCAATTTCACCACGCTGCTGCGCGCCGCCATTCTGACCAACGAAGACAAATCCATCTTCGCCGGTGACGGCCCGGCGCAGTCCATGAAGCTGCCGTATCGCGACAACGCGCTGCGCTTTGAATACGCCGCGCCGTTCTTTGAAGACGATGCGGCCGTCCAGTATCAAGTGCGCCTGCTCGGCAGCAGCTCCAATTGGTCTGCCTGGACCAAAGAAACGCAGAAGGATTACACCAACCTCTTTGAAGGTAAATATACGTTTGAGGTGCGCGCCCGCAATCCGCATGGCATCATCAGCCCCGCCGCCTCCTACAAATTTTCCATCACCGCGCCCTGGTACCGCACCTGGCTGGCCTACGCCGTCTATGTCGCCGTTTTCCTGTTTGCCGGCTGGCTCATTCTCCGCTTCCGCCTGCGCGCGCTGGAAGCCCGCAACAAATGGCTGGAAGGCGTTGTGGAACAGCGCACCGCCGAAGTCCGCTCAGAGCGCGACCAGAACGAAGCCCTGCTGCTGAACATTCTGCCCAAGCCCGTCGCCTCTGAACTGCGCGCCACCGGATCGGTCAAGCCCACCTCGTTTGAAGACGTAACCGTCTGCTTCAGCGACTTTGTCGGCTTCACCCTGTCCAGCGAAAAGCTGGCCCCGCAGGAACTTATCACCTCGCTCAACGAATACTTCACCGCTTTCGACGAAATCATCGGCCGCTATGGCCTGGAAAAACTCAAAACCATCGGCGACGCCTACATGTTCGCCGGCGGCTTGCCCAGCGCTTCTCCCTCGCACGCCGTCGACGCCGTTTTGGCCGCCATGGAAATGGTGGAAGTGGTCAAGAAACTCTCGCGCCCCGAAAAAGGCGTCAACTGGAGCATCCGCCTTGGCCTCTACAGCGGCCCCGTTGTGGCTGGCGTTGTCGGCGTGCGCAAGTTCGCCTTTGACATCTGGGGCAACACCGTGAACTTCGCCGCCCGCATGGAATCATCTGGCGCAGCCAACCGCGTGAATCTGTCTGAGACCACCTGCCAGCGCGTCTTTGATTTCATTGAATGCGAACCGCGCGGACCCGTGCGCATAAAGGAGGGAAGGGAAATGCAAATGTACTTTGCCTTGAAGCTGAAACCAGAGTTGCTCACCGGCCCAATCATCGATGGCATTCCCGAAGCCTTCCGAATCCGCTATGAGCAAGCCTTCTCCAAACCTCCGAAAGCGTTTCCCCAAATGAATGGAACAAATGTCCATTGAACTGAAATTCTGGGGTGTCCGCGGCTCCACGCCCACGCCGGTATTGGAAAACCTCGGCTACGGCGGCAACACCACCTGCCTGGAGATCACCGGCGCGCATGGCGAGCGAATCATCTTCGACGCCGGCAGCGGCATTCGCGAACTGGGCCTGCAGATCTCAGCCAACAAGCAGCTTCAGGAACTCGATATCTTCCTGACGCATTTCCATTGGGACCACATTCAGGGCATCCCGTTCTTCTCGCCGCTCATGCGCCCCGGCAACAAAATCAAGTTCCATTCTTTCCCCTCTGCCGAAGAAATTCAGGCGCGTCTGGAGCGGCAAATGGCCAATCCTTATTTCACCCTCGAATTCGGCATGGTCGGCGCGCAGCGCGAATTCTTCACGGTCGAAAACACCTTTCATAAAGGCAGCCTCTCGGTCACGTCGTTTCCGCTCAACCATCCGCAAGGCGCATTTGGTTACCGCATTGAATCGGAAGGCAAAGCTATCGTCATCGCGACCGACTTCGAGCATGGCAACGAAAAACTGGACAAGACGCTGCGCGAATATTCTGAAGGCGCGGACGTTCTGGTTTACGACGCCCAATACACGCCGCTGGAATACGAGGCCCGCCAAGGCTGGGGCCACAGCAGCTACCTGGAAGCCGCCGCCGTCGCCCGCGACGCCAGCGTGGGCCAACTGATTCTGTTTCACCACGACCCCGCTCACTCCGACCGCGCTATCGGCAACATCGTTGCCGCCGCCCAGGCATTGTTCGAAAACACCGCGGCCGCGCGCGAACTCAGCACAATCAGCCTCTAAAAAGCCATGCCTGAATGCTACGCTGAGGGTTCCATGCAACTTGAGAAAGTCTATGAGCCTCAGCGCTTTGAATCGCACTGGGCGCAATGGTGGATTCAGTCGAAAATATATCAAGCCGACGCTGAAAAAGCCAAGTCCGGCCGCTATTTTTCGATTGCCATTCCGCCGCCTAACGTCACCGGTTCCCTCCACATTGGCCACATGTTTGAGCACACCATGATGGACGTGGCCGTCCGCTGGCATCGCATGAAAGGCGAGGAAACGCTGTGGCTTCCGGGCACCGATCACGCGGGCATTGCCACCCAATTGATGGTGGAACGGCAGCTTGCGGCGGAAGGCCTGACGCGCGTTGGCATTGGCCGCGACGAGTTTGAAAAGCGCATCTGGCAATGGAAAAACGAGTACGGCAACCGCATCACCACTCAGATCCGCCGCGAGGGTGCCAGTGTCGATTGGTCGCGCGAACGGTTTACCCTGGACGCGGGTCTCTCGCGCGCCGTGCGCGAGGCGTTTTTCCGTTTGTGGAACAAGGGCCTCATCTATCGCGGCGAATACATGGTGAATTGGTGCCCGCGCTGTCAGACCGCCATTTCCGATCTGGAAACCATTCACGAAGCGGCGGAAGGCAGCCTCTGGCATATCCGTTATAAAGTTGCCAATTCGGACGAAACCCTGACGGTTGCCACCACGCGGCCGGAGACAATGCTGGGCGACACGGCGCTGGTGGTGCATCCCGGCGACCAGCGCTACAAACATCTGCACGGCAAGACCGCGATTCTGCCGCTGGTGGGGCGCGAAATTGCCATTCTGGCTGACGCCATGGTGGACCCGAAATTCGGAACCGGCGTGGTGAAAGTGACGCCCGCGCATGATGCCAACGATTTTGAAGCGGCCCGCCGTCACAAGCTGCCCTTCATTAAAGTGATTGGCGAAGACGCGAAGATGACGGCGCTGGCTGGCGAATATGCCGGGCTCGACCGTTTTCAGGCGCGCAAGCGCATTGTGGCCGCGCTGGAAGCTTCCGGGGAACTGGTGGAAACCGAAAAGTACACGCTGAATCTGGCCAAATGCGACCGCTGCCGCACCATTATTGAGCCGCTAGTTTCCATGCAATGGTTCATGACCATGAAGCCGCTGGCCGAACAAGCCATGGCCGCTGTGCGCGACGGGCGCATTCGTTTTGTCCCGACTGATCGCGAACCTATTTTCTTTCAATGGATGGAAAATATTCGAGACTGGTGCATTTCGCGCCAGCTTTGGTGGGGCCATCGCATTCCGGCGTGGCATTGCAAAAAGTGCGCGCAGATGACCATTGCGCGCGAAACGCCCGGCGCTTGTTCGAAGTGCGGATCATCTGAACTGGAACAAGATCCCGATGTTTTGGATACGTGGTTTAGCTCCGGCTTGTGGCCTTTTTCCACGCTGGGCTGGCCGGACCAGACGGAAGATCTGGCGGCGTTTTATCCCACGACCCTGATGATTACCGGCTTCGACATCCTGTTCTTCTGGCTGTCGCGCATGATTATGCTAGGCATAAAAATGACCGGCGAAGTTCCGTTCCGCGAAGTTCACATTCACGGGCTGGTGCGCGACGCCGACAAGCAGAAAATGTCCAAGACCAAGGGCAACGTGATTGACCCGCTGATTGTCATGGAGAAATACGGCACGGACGCGGTGCGGCTGGCGCTTCTCGTCTCGGCCGCGGCTGGTTCCGATATTGCCTTGAAAGAAGACCGCATGGAAGCGGGGCGCGCGTTTGCCAATAAGCTTTGGAACGCCTCGCGGCTGCTGTTCATGAATATGGAGCGTTCTGGCGTCACCTCTTGGACGCCGGCGGAAACACCCGAACTTTGTTCCTCGGCCATGGAAGATGTCTGGATTTTTGGCGCTCTGAAACGAACCACCGACGCGGTGAACCGGGCGCTGGAACTGCATCGCTACCATGAAGCGGCGCAACTGCTGTGGGATTTTACGTGGCATGAATTTTGCGACTGGTATTTGGAAGTCAAGAAGCTGCGCTTTGAAGCGGACACCGGCGTCAACGCGCACTGGCAGGCCACGCTGACTGTTTATGAAGCCACGCTGCGCTTGATGCATCCAGTGATGCCGTTTGTGACGGAAGAGCTGTGGCAGCGTCTTCGGAACAACAATCAAGCTTTGCCGGCTTCCATTTCGCTGGCGCATTATCCAGCCAGCGTGCTGGGCCACATTCATCCGGAAAGCGTCGCGGCGTTTGACTTGCTGCGCGAGATTGTCAAGGCCGCGCGCGAACTGCGTGCCGACCATAAAGTGGACACGAAAGCCGTCATTGAAGCTTCGCTTTTCCTGCGCAAGTCTTTGTTCACGCAAGCGGACCTGGCGGTGATGGGCTCAATCGCGAAGCTGGTGCTGGTTCAGCATGAGGGCAGCGTGGCCGGCAAGCGCGGCTTGATCCGGTCGACGCCGGATTTTGACCTTCAGCTTCAGGTGGAAGCGGCGGCTTCGCCCAAGGAATCGAAAGAGCGCATTCAGAAAGAAATTGAAAAGCTGGCGGCCAATATTGCCAATGCTGAGCGGCAACTGGCTGACCCGGTTTTTCTGGGCAAAGCGCCGGAAAAGATTGTCAACAGCATCCGCGCCAAACTGGCTGAATACCGCGCGCAGCTCGCGAAAAATCAAGCGCTGCTGGAAGAGGAATAAATGCCGTTTGCTGTTTCGCGGGTGGAAGAGGCGCGTCCCCGCAATCAACTGCATTATTTTGCGTCCATTGGGTCCACCATGACCGAAGCTGCGCGGCTGGCGGAAGCGGGCGCGGCGCACGGAACCGTCGTTTTAGCCGATGAACAGACGGCGGGCATTGGGCGGCTGGGACGCAACTGGATATCGCAAGCGGAAACAGGAATTTATTGCTCCATTCTGCTGCGCCTGAAATTGCCGCCTGCGCAGTTGCCGGTGGCGAGCTTGCTGCTGGGGCTGGCGGTGGCGGAGGCGATTCAGAAATCGACCAGCCTGATTTGCGATCTGCGCTGGCCGAACGATGTCTTAATCAATGACAAGAAAGTGTGCGGCATTCTCACCCAGCTTGTCGGATCTTGCATCGTGGCCGGCATCGGGATTAACGTGAACCAGGGCGGGTTTGAGCCGGGCCTGCGCACGCCAGCGACTTCGCTGCTGCTGGAAAGCGGAGCTAAGCAATCGCGAGAGCAAGTTTTGATCGCTCTGCTGGAATCTTTGGATGCTTTTTGTGAGCTGGACACGCCGGCCATTCTGCGGGCATTTTCCGCCACATCGAGTTACGCCAACGGACGCCGCGTCACGGTGGAAGAAGGCGGGCAGGAAGGCGTGACGGCGGGATTGGATGAATGCGGATTTCTGCTTCTGCGCACGGGCGACGGCCAGTTGCAGCGCTTGTCAGCGGGCGGAGTCCGGGCAATCGGCGCATGAACGACGAAGACGATTGGCCGCGAAATTATTTCAACTACTTCACCGAAATTGAAGAGCACTTTCAGCGCGCCAGGGGCACCGTCCTCTTTATGCTGTCGCCGCTGGATTGGGCGCTGATTGAAAACTGGAAGAACGCCGGAGTCCCGCTGGAAGCGGTGCTGAAAGGCATTGACGCGGCGTTTGAAAAATGGCGCAGCCGGAAGGTGAAGCGACGCTTGGTGAATTCGCTGGCGTATTGCGCGCAGGCTGTTTTGGAAGCGGCGCAGCGTACCAGTTCTCGCGCGACAGTGGCCGCGTCCGACGCGCCATTTGCCGACGAAGAATTGCGCGGTTATTTGAATAAAGCGGCGGCTGCTTACTTAGCTCATCACGCGGTCGCGGAGATTGGCGCGTCCCTGCAGGCGATTGCCGAGGACTTGGCCGAGCAGTCGAAAAATCTGGAAGATCTGGAACGGCGGCTCACGACGCTGGAAGAGAAAGCGGTGGCGACGATTCGCTCTGGCCAGACCGATGAGGATTTGTACGCGATTCGCTGCGCGCTGGATCAGGAATTGAAGCCCTATCGCGGCAAGATGACGGCGGACCAGATTTCGATGCTGGAGCGGCGGTATTTGGACACGGCGCTGCTGGAGAAGGCGAAGCTGCCGCGGCTGAGCTTGTTTTATTTGCACTGACGCCTAGCATGGGACGATGGTAGGTGGAGGGCTTTATGGCTGTGCAAGATGAAATCGATTGGTCGGAGTACCCGCTTGTCCAGGTTAAGCCGGGAGTGCTTAACGGCGCACCTGTGCTGCTAGGCACACGGATGCCGGTAAACGCGATTGTGGATAACTTCGCCTACGGTGTCGGTATTTCTGAGATCGCCGAACAGTTTGAGCTGCCGCCTGATTGCATCACGGCGATTGTTGCTTACGCTCAGAGCCATGGCGTTGCGCATCCTGTTTGACAAGAATGTCCCTGTAGGAGTGCGTCGTTTTCTATCGGGGCATGTGGTGCGCACATTCGTTGAAATGCAGTGGCACCCTCAGCTAGAAAACGGCGAGCTTCTTAAGGCCCGCCGAAGCCGCCGGATTCGACCTCATGGTTACGTGCGATCAAAACATCAAGTATCAGCAAAACCTGATTGGGAGAAAATTGGCCTTGCTTGTGCTCGGCTCCAACATCTGGCCAGTTGTGCGCGTTCACGGCGCGGTTATCTCAGCCAGCGCAGGCTCCGCGACGCCAGGAAGCTATGAATTCATCGAAATGCCGCTGCCTCCTAAGAGCCTTAGAAGACCTCTATAATCAGCGTTGTATGAAAAGAGTCCTCGCCTTTCTTCTGTTCCTGTTCCCCGCCGCTGCCTTCGCGCAAACCGAACACCTGGGAGCAGTCGCGTTCTCCACCTCCTGCGCCGCTTCGCAAACCGCCGCCCTCAATCGCGGCATCGCGCTGCTGCATGATTTCTGGTACGAAGAGGCGCTGTCCCAGTTTGATCAAATTGCCAAGGCTGATCCGGCTTGTTCCATTGCCTATTGGGGCAAGGCGATGAGCGAGTTTCATCAAATTTGGAATCGCCCGGATGAAGCGACATCGGCGCGAGCGTGGAGTTACCTCAAAAGCGCGCCACAAGCGAAAACCGCCCGTGAAGGCGAATATATCTCGGCGCTCAGCGAGTTTTTCCGCCCCAGCCAGCAGGACTTTCAGGTCCGCATTCAGGCTTATTCGTCAGCGATGGCGAAGCTTTACGCGCACTATCCCGACGACGTGGATGCGGGCGCTTTTGATGCGCTGGCGCTGCTGGCGGCCGCTTCTCCGACAGACACGACATTGAAGAACAATCGGGATGCGCTGGCCATTCTCAATCCGCTGTTTGCGAAGAATCCCGATCATCCCGGCCTGGTTCATTACATCATTCATGCGTGCGACACGCCGTCGCTGGCGCCGCAGGGGTTGAAGGCTGCGGAGCATTATGGCGAGATTGCCTCGTCGGCGCCGCATGCGGTTCATATGCCCGGCCATATTTTTGCGCGGCTCGGAATGTGGCAGGAAGATATTGATTCCAATGTTCTGTCGGTCAAGGCTTCGGAAGCGGCGGAAGCGCACCATCAAAGCGGCGCGTTTGACCAGTTTCATGCCGATGATTTTTTGCTCTACGCTTATCTGCAAAGCGGCCAGGACGCCAACGCCAAAAGCGTGGTGGAGAAGACTGCGGCTCTGATGAATCGCTTTCAAGCCATGCCGCATTTGGCCACGCACGGCATGGATTCCATGTTCGGCGAATACCGCGCTGAATTTCCCACTATCTACAGCCTTGAAATGCGCGACTGGAAATCAGCATCCGCCCTGCATCCGGTGGCCGGTGCTCTGCCCCAGGCCCAGACGCTGACGTATTGGGCGCGCGCCATCGCCGCCGGTCATCTGCATCAGCCGCAACTGGCGCGCGAAAGCCTCGCCAAATTCGAATCGCTCATGGATGAAGTTCGCAAAGGCAAACACGCTTACATGGCCGATTCCACCTTCGCCCAAATTGAGCATGGCGAAATGCTTGCCTGGAAGTCGTTCGCCGAAGGCAAGGAGGAGGAAGCGCTGAAGCAGATGCGCGCCGCCGCGGATTTGCAGGACAAAGTGGGCCAGGGCGAGGTGGACATTCCAGCCCGCGAAATGCTGGCCGATATGCTCTTGGAATTCCGCCATCCGCGGCAGGCGCTGGCCGAATATGCCGTGGCCCTGCGGATGAGCCCCAACCGTTTGAATGGCCTGTATCATGCCGGGCTGGCGGCTGAACAAGCGGGCGATAAGGCGCAAGCCGCGCATTACTATGCTGCGCTGATGAAAGCCACGCACAACGGTTCGGCGTCCGCGCGTACGGAGTTTGCGCACGTGAAGGAATTTGTTTCCACAGGGCAGGTTGCAAGTAGTTTTGCTCATTGATATAGTGCTTTACACATATGTCAACCCAAGCTGCTCCTCAAGCTTTGCCGCAAGCCGACTCGCCCAAGCCGCTCAGTGAAATTGGCCGGATTGCCGGCGTCTTCGCCAGCCCCAAACCGGCCTTTGCCGACATTGCGGCCCGGCCGCACTTTTATGTCCCAATCATTCTGGTTTGCATCGCCAGCTTGTGCCTGATTTTTCTTTTCTCGCAGCACGTTGGCTTCGACCGGCTAATCCAGCAGTCGCTGGATCAGAATCCGCGCACCCAAAACATGCCCCCTGAACAACGGGAGCGGGCGATGCAGATGGGCATGTCGATAGGCCGCACCATGGCCTACGTGACGGCGGTGGCCGCGCCGCCGATTTCGGTTCTGGTGATTGCGGCGGTGCTGCTGTTTATCGCCAATTCCATGCTTGGCTCTGAGTTGCGCTATGGGCAGATGGCCGCCATCACGGCTTATGCCATGCTGACCAGTCTGGTGTCGGTGGCGCTGTCGATTGTCGTTATGTTTGTGCGCAGTCCGGAGGATTTTGACTTGCGCAATCCGCTGGCGTTCAATGTTGGGGCGTTCCTGAACGCCGACACCACGCCGAAATGGCTGCTGTCGCTTGCCACTTCCATCGATCTTTTTTCCTTCTGGACAATGGCGCTGATCGCCATCGGCATTGTGGTCGCCTCGCGCAAAGTTTCGTTCAGCAAGGCGCTGGTGGCGGTCATCATTCCGTGGGCGATTTACGTCGTTTTGAAATCGGCGGGCGCTGGGATTTTCGGATAAGGCGCATGCAGCACCTCCAGCACGCGCTGGTAAACCAGGTTGCGAACCTTTGAGCGCGCGGCCGCGCGCGTGACATAGCGGACCACAATATCGATGCCGCTGGCAGCCGGACGCATATTCACGGAAGCGTCCGCGCTCACGCGGTTCAGGCCGTTGGCCCGGCCCGTGGCGCTCCATTCTTCCTGCGCCAGTTGCGATTCGGCTTGCGTTTCTTCCAGCACGGCTTTGTGAATCAGCTCAATGGTTCCGTAGGCTTCATCGGCCGGGACATTCACGCTGATTTCGTCCCACAGCCACTGGCCGCTGGTGGTGAAGTTGAAATACTGGCCCTTGATGGCGTAGCTGTTGGGGAAGGTGACGCGGCGTCCGGTGGGATGGCCATGGTCGGTCCAGTTGCCGGTTTCCAGAAGCTCGGTTCGAAAAATTCCAATGGTGCCAACCTCGCCGGTGATGCCGTCAATTTCCACCCAGTCGCGCTCGCGGATGCCATGCCTGCCCATCAGCACGAACCAGCCGCAGAAGGAAATGATGAAGTCCTGGAGCACGACCGTGAGCCCGGCGGTGGTCAAGCCCAGAATGGTGGAGAGCTGTTCGGGCGGGCCGAAAATCACCAGAAAGACCATCACAGCCGCCACAACCTGAATGGCGAGCTGAAAGAGGAGCCGGACGGTGTCTTGCCGCAGCGCAAGGCGGGTTCGGACCAGCGTCTCCAGGGCCAGCGCGCTTAGCAAGATGAGGGCGAGAAGCGCGAGTGATTCCATCAGCAGGTGAAAGACGATGCCATGCTGCACCTGAACCTGCAAAGCCCATTTGCGGTAGACGTCAGCCAGCGCCTTTTCATTCTCAATGCGGTCGGTGGAAAGCATTACCAACTGTTTGTGGATGGAGGCTTTCTTGAGGGCATTCGTGCGGCTGAGGCGGTCGGTCGCGGTAGCAGGCTTGGGCGGCTGGCTTTGCGGCTTCTGGAGTTGTGACATCCGTGCGGAGGTTTGTTCGGCTGCCTGCTGCAGGGCGACATAACGCGTGCGCTGGTCGAAGTAAGCGCTGAGGCGTTTGGCGACGGTGCCGTAATGCTGGCTGGTGGCGCCGGCGCTAAGGCTTTTGGCTGCGGCGTCGGCGTTGTATTTTTTGACGGCAGCTTCATGCGCGGCCAGATCCTGTTCCAGTTGCGGGCGCTGGTCGCCCAGGTTGCGTTCCAGCGCCTGCTGGGCATCTTTGAGATCGTCGGTGTCCAGGTCGAGCTGGGCGTTGAGAAGGTCCAGATCGTCGTTGGGCTGGGGGGATTTGATGAGTTCCTGATCCTGGTTGACGGTCTGCTGGCGCTGATCCACAATCTGGGCCAGGCGCAGGGCTTCCGGCTGGCGCTGGCGCTTTTGCACTTCCAACTGGGCCTGGTCGAGCGCCGCCTGAAACGCCTGATGCACTTCATGGTCGGCCAGCGTTAGGGCGGCATGCGCATACTGCTGCTCTTCGGCGGTGACAGCCAGCGACGCCAGATCCACGGCGGTTTGCCAGGGTTCCACCAGTGCGCTTTGCGTGACGAATGCCCCTGGGCGCACATGGGACATGACGTCGCGCGTGATCCAGGCCAGAATCAGGCAGGTGAGCAGAATCAGGCCCAGAAGGGCAAAGGAGGCGCGCCGCAGCATCCCGTTATTTATAACAAGTGATGCGTTCGATGGAGCGTGTTTTTCCGGTGGATTCATCGGCGTTGACAATGACGCCATGCAGTTCCAGGCCGTCCTTCGCCGCTTCCATCTTGGCGGTGACGCCGGTGAGAAAGCGCTTGACGATGCTTTCCTTTTCCACGCCGATGACGGAGTTGTAGGGCCCTGTCATTCCGGCGTCCGTTTGATAGCCGAGGCCGCCCGCCAGCACGCGCGTGTCGGCGGTGGGAATGTGGGTGTGGGTGCCCACCATGGCGGTGGCGCGGCCGTCCAGATGCCAGCCCATGGCCATTTTTTCGCTCGTCAGTTCGGCGTGAAAATCGACGAAGCGGATGCGAATGGCCGGGTCCAGCGCATTCATGATTTCGTCGGCTTTGCGAAACGGGCAATCGATATTCGCCATCTGGGCGCGGCCTTGCAGGTTGATGACGGCGTAGGGGATGCCGCTGCGCGTGGCGCCCTTGTAAATGCCGCTGCCAGCCACGCCCGCGGGATAATTGGCGGGGCGCAGCAGGCGCGGCTGGCTGGCCATATAATCGATAATTTCGCGCTTGTCGAAGCTGTGGTTCCCTCCGGTGAGCACGTCGATTTGGAGTGCGAACAGTTCCTCGGCGATTTGCGGGGTGACGCCGAAACCGCCGGCACTGTTTTCGGAGTTGGCGATGGCCAGATCAATTTGCCGGTCGTGGAGAATGCTGCTGATATTTTCCGCGACCATGCTGCGGCCAGCGGCGGCGAAGATATCGCCGATAAAGAGAATATTCATTTACTGACAGGGGAGGGAAATGAGCGTTGCCAGCGAGAGCATCCAGTCAAAACCTCCGTCATTGACCCCTAAGAGACCAGGGGGGAACCCGCCGAGCACCTTTAGGCTTCTCCGTGGCGCTTTGAGACGCCGGAGCTTGCACACGGGCACTTAATTCGAGCAAGATTCCATGACATTGACTATCGGATCAATTTATAGGAGGCCTTGGACGGGAAGCCCTCGCGGGGAACGCTCAAGGAAAAGGATAGCAGGAAACGGGTGGGCGGCGGTAAGATTTTGGCATGATGCTGAGGCTGATGGCTGTTTTTCTTTTCGCCCTGCAGGCGAGCGCACAGGGCACAGGAGCAGGGGTGCTGGCGGGCGTGGGCGATGGCTCGGTTTTGGTCAAGATTAACGGCCACACCAGGCGTTTTGTGGTTGACAAGCAGACAGAGATCTGGCGCGGCCAGGATGTTGGTTTGCGGCAGCTTCGCGTGGGAGATCAGCTTGATATGACGTATCGAACCGCAAGCAACGGTGAGGCGGTAGCCACGCAGATCTGGGCCAACATTGACCGCTGGCATGGCAAGGTGGTTCGCGTCACTGGAGAGAGCGTTGAAATTGCGAGAGTTGGCGAGCATCGGGAACGCTTGGGCATGGCTACCGTAGTGTTCGATGGCCGCACAATATTTAATGAGGGGTCAAGGCAGGATGTGAAGCTGGGGCGCGAGCTGGAGGTGATTGGTTTGATGCTCGACAAGCACCGGATGCAGGCTTCGCGGGTGTTGCATATTTTGGAGTGAAGAGCGGTTATCGGAAGGTCAATAGACTTGCCACGCTGACGGAAAAGCCAGGAAGCAATGGCGTTTCCAGAAGCTCGGTTCCTTCAAGGATGCGGGCTTTTGATTTTGTTCGCACGGTCGCTTCACAGTTCTCACGATCAAGAACCCAGACTTCATGCGTTCCGGCTGAAAGGTATTCGCGTATCTTTCGGGTTAGCGGGCCTAACTCATCAAGCGGATCCAAAATCTCCACGCAAATGTCTGGGTGCGATGGGAACGGGAACCTCGTTCATATCCAATGATTTCCAGCGTTCCGCAAGAAAAATCGACACATCAGGCCGCCGAACCGTGCGAAGGCTGAACCGGCAGTCGGTCCCGGAAACGGGATACCCAACCGGATTCTTGTCAACGTAATTCAAGATAAGGGTGTTCAGCCGGCCGCGAATGACGTTGTGCCACGGAGTGCAACTGGGCAGCGGTACCAAAACTCCATCCACCAATTCATAAGCTTCCGTCTCCGCCGTTTCCATCTGGGCGAATTCTTCAACAGTCATTAGTGCTCTCTAATTTAACGTAAAAGCGAACAAAGTGTCACCCGCCGACACCAGTACATATTGCTTCCCGTCAATCATATAAGTGATCATGCCGGCGCTCGGGCTGCCGGTAAGGCCGGCGTGCCACAGGATTTTGCCGTCTTCAGGATTAAACGCAATCACGTTATTCCCATTGCTGGTAAAAAGCAATTTCCCCGCCGTGGTCAGCATGGAAACCACGCCGTTGCCGCTGGGCCAATCGTGCCGCCAGGCGGGTTTTCCGGTTTTGTAATCCAGTGCGAGCAGTGCGCCGCCGTCGCTTCCGGCCTGGCGGTCCACGCCGCCCCATCCTTCCGGCCGCGGATCGGTGTCGGTCAGGTAAAACATGCTGTAGCTCTTGGTGGTGCCCACATAGAGAAGGCCGGTTTGCGGATCAAAACTCGGCATGGGCCAGTTCGTCGCGCCGCCGGAGGCCGGGGAAACCAGAACGCCGTCGGTGGACGGATATTTCACCGGGTCGCCGATGGGCGCGCCGTTTTTGTTGAAGCCTTTCGTCCAGTTGATCGTGTCGATAATGGGCTGCGTCACCAGGTGCTGCCCATTGGTGCGGTCCAGCAGAAAATAAAAACCGTTGCGGCTAGCCTGCGCCAGCAGCTTGCGCGGCTTGCCGTCAATCATGCCATCAATCAGGACCGGCGTCTCTTCGGCGTCCCAATCATGCACATCGTGCGGCGAGACCTGGTAATACCAGACCATTTTGCCGGTGTCTGGATTCAGCGCCACGATGGAGCAGGTGTACAGATTGTCGCCTTTGCGGCTCTTCTCGGCCATCACCGGATTCGGATTTCCGGTGCCGATGTAATAAAGATTCAAATCGGGATCATAGGTGCCGGGCATCCACGTTTGCCCGGTGCCGTGCGCGGAGGCGTATTCATCGGGCCAGGTTTCGATGCCCGGTTCGCCTTTGCGCGGCGTGGTGTTAAATTTCCACTGCAGCGCGCCGGTTTCGGGATCGCGCGACTGTATGAATCCGGGGTTATCCAAATGATCGCCGCCGATGCCCACCAGAATGTGATTGCCGACGACGACAGGCGCGACGGTGGAAGTGTAGTCAAGCTTGGGGTCGGCGATTTCCACCTTCCAGCGCTCCTTGCCTGTGAGCGCGTCGACGCTGACCAAATGGCTGTCGGGCGTCTCAAAGAAGAGCCAGTTTTCGTACATGCCGACGCCGCGGTTGCCAATGGTGCTGCCGGTGTTGGGCGGGTATTGATAATGCCAGATTTCGCGGCCGGTGCGCACATCGGCCGCCCAGATGTTGTTGGGCGCGGTGAAGTACAGAATGTCGTTGATCAGCAGCGGCGTGGACTTGATCACCGGCGCCGGGCCAGGCCCGCCCGTGACGCGCGTGGACCAGGCGAGCGAAAGATCTTTCACATTGCCCGAATTAATCTGCGTCAAGGGGCTGAAGCGGCGGCCCGAATAATCGCCATAGTAAGTGGGCCAGCTATTCTGCGTCGGCTTCAGGAGCAATCCGGGAGTGAGGCCCTGGGCGGAAAGGATAGCGGCGGCTGTTGCGAAAAGGATGAGCGATTTCATTTAAGGGTAACCAGGTAAGCGGTGACGTTGTGAATGTCGGAATCGGAGTACTTGTGCAGCAGTTCGGCGTGGGCATGCACTGGGTCATTGATGACAACGCGCGGAACGTCGCCGTCGCGCGAGAACGAATGAAACTGGCCTTTGGCGTCGTGCAGGGACACGGTGAAGTCGTCAATAAAATCGAGCGTGCCTTGGAAGGTTTCCCCCGATGCGGTGGTGACGGTCACTTCGCGCTTGTGATCGCGGCCGGATTGCGGCCCCAGCCAGCGGCTTTGCAACGAAAGCGGATCGTATTTCTTGCCGATGCCGGCCAGATCTTTTTGCGCGGAATGACAGCCGGCGCAGTTGGCGCTGAAGTAGGCTTCCCCTTTTTGCGGATCGCCGGTGACAATGTTCTGGAACGTGTAAGTGACGCGATGGCCGGCCTGGTAGGTGCGCACGTGCAGCCAGGCGACCACATCGGCAATTTGCGCTTCGGTCAGCCCGAGTTTGGGCATGCCTTTGTCGGGACGGCCTTCGCGAATAACGGGAGCGATGAGTATCCCTTTTTCGTCGTCAAGCACCAGCACGGAGCGAATCAGGTCAGGAGCGCCAGGTCCGCCTTTAGCCGCCGCGCCATGGCAGCCGGCGCAATAGACACCAAACACTTTTGCGCCCCGGTCCACGGCGGCGGGGTCTTGTTTGGAGCCGGCCAGAGCGGCCGCGCTAATGTCGCTGGCCGGTTCCTGCGCGAAGGCGGGGAGGGTGAAGAGGAGGATGAGGGCAGCGCTGGCGGCGGAATTGCGAATGGACGGCATTGCCTTCATATTTTGTCAGACTGGCGTTCGGGGGTTTATTGGTGCCAAGTCCCACGGATTTAAGATTCTGACTCCGAAACCCACAAAATCACGGGTGTTCCTTGTGACGACTGTCAGATTGTGCTCAGCTGCGGTTGCCGCAATCAGGCCATCGGCAATCTTGATGGTGCGGCCCGCCGCTTCTCCTTCGCCAGCCCAGCGTCCCATGCGCTCCGCGACCGCTTCGCTCACGGGCAATATTCGACCCGCAAACCAAGGCCGCAGAGTTTGGTCGAGCCATGCCTGAAGTTGAGTGCGCTTCTTGCTCTCAGGCAGCTTGGCAATGCCCTTGCAGATCTCAGCAAGCGAGATAACGCTGAAGAAGAGGTCGGCTGAATTGACCTGATTGAGCCAGATTTCAACGAGCGGCTGCGGCCTTGGATTGGTTAGTTCCGAGGGGATGTTTGTGTCTAACAGAAAACCATTCACGGTGCTGTTGGGGGCCAAGTATCGGGGAATCGTTCAAAGTCAAGGCTCATCCCTTTGAAAGGAGATTCGGCGAACAACTGAACCAGCGTCTTATTCTCGATGGCCGACGGAGGTTTCAAACCGGTCACGTCTGCGTTCAGCGCGTGCATCAGAACGTCCTCCACGTTGCGGAATGCGCCGCTTTGCAGGCGCTCTTGAATTAAAGCTTCAAGCTCCGGTTTATTGATTTCGATTGTCACTCTTTCACGGTACGACAATGCAGCGCTCTTCGCAAACGCTTACCTCAAGGCCTTCAGTTCCAGCGCGCTCAGCCTGCGCCACTGCCCAGGCGCAAGCCCATCCAGCCTCAATTGTCCAATAGCCGCGCGAACCAGGCGAAGCGTGGGAAACCCAACCGCCGCAGTCATATGCCGCACCTGCCGGTTGCGTCCTTCGCGCAGCGTCAGGCTCAGCCAGGACGTCGGAATGCTTTTTCGGAACCGCACGGGCGGCTGGCGTGGAGGCAGATCAGGCTCAGGAATAGCTTCGGCCTGGCATGGCAGCGTTTTCTTTCCGCCAAACACGACGCCTTGCGCCAGTTGTTCCAAAGCGCCATCATCAATTGCACCCTCCACCTGAACCCAATATGTGCGCGGATGGCCGAAGCGCGGATCGGTCAGGCGGTGCTGCAGAGCGCCGTCATTCGTCAGCAGCACCAAGCCTTCACTGTCGAAATCCAGACGCCCAGCGGGATAAATGCCGGGCAGGCTGATAAAGTCGGCCAGCGTTTGCTTGCCGCCGTCAGGGCTGAACTGGCACAAAACCTGAAACGGCTTGTAGAACAGCACGCACTCTTGCATGGTTTATTTTTGAGGTATGGGTCTGAAAAAAATTTTGCCTTACACCACGGCGATGCTGATTGCGGCCATGCTCTACGTCGGCTACATTTTCTATTCGCGGCGCCAGAGCGACATGGAAGCGGAAGCGCGGCTGGAAGCGCAAAAGCAGGCGGAGCGCCAGCGCACCGTGGCGGCGGTTTTTGGCAATGGCGAGATCCGCTTCAACCAATTCACCATCGACAGAACTTCTCTGAAGCGCGGCGAGACGGCGCGCCTTTGCTACGGCGTGGAAAATGCCACCAAGGTGAAAATGGATCCGCCCGTGGAGCAGTTGAAGCCAACTTATCTGCATTGCCTGGATATTTCCCCGAAGCACACCACCACATACACAATTACTGCGGAGGACGACAAGGGAAATAAGAAAATCGAATCCCTGGTGCTTCCCGTACACTAAGCTTCGATAGCTTTGGGCAGGCTGTAGACAGGCTGCATGGGAATGCCGCAGAGCTGCTTAAAATAGCTGATGGTTTTCGACAATCCGTCGTCCAGTCCGACTTTCGGTTCCCAGTTCAAAAGCGCTTTCGCCTTGGTAATGTCCGGGCGGCGCAATTTCGGGTCATCGGAAGGCAGAGGAAAATATTCAATCTCGATGTCCCCTCCGAACTTCGCCTGAATGGCTTTGGCGAATTGCAGAATGGTCATTTCCGCCGGATTGCCCAGGTTCACCGGGTAACGCTCGTCTGATTCGCTGAGGCGCAGCAAACCATCCACCATGTCGGAGATGTAGCAAAAACTGCGCGTCTGGGAACCGTCGCCGAAGACCGTGAGTTTAGACCCCTTCAATGCCTGATCGATGAACGCCGGAACCACTCGCCCGTCGTTCAAGGCCATGCGCGGGCCGTAAGTGTTGAAGATGCGCGCAATGTTGGTCTTCAAGCCATGGACGCGATGATAAGCCATGGTGATGGCCTCCGCATAACGCTTGCTTTCGTCATAGCAAGAACG
>Ga0116230_10000614_pt1 | contig 31561 bp, 25 predicted proteins | sample S1TSphfallax_3_FD_88678 | JGI IMG/M metagenome (GOLD analysis project Ga0116230, IMG submission 88678) | Host-associated microbial communities from peat moss isolated from Minnesota, USA - S1T2_Fd - Sphagnum fallax MG | ecosystem: Host-associated > Plants > Peat moss > Unclassified | place... | reverse complement strand
TTGTATACATTATGTATATACTGGCCCCATCGGATGAAACCGTATATACTACATTTAGGCTCCATCCACCATCTGATGACGTCATGTTGATGTAATTGGTTTTTGCGACTATTTGTCGTTTGCAACTTGTCTTATGCGACTAACATCAAAATAGTTGTAAAATGTCGCTTTCGACTAAAAATTAGTCATAAACACCAGTCGTAAATATGGGGATTTCTACTAGTGAATAAAAAATTAGCATGCAAATCTAAAAGCAATTTTACGCTCATTAAAATGAAGATTTCACGAGGGGCAGGTTGATTAGGCAATACATGCCCTAGTTGGTGACGTTTTACTTCATTATTGGTACAATGGACTAAGGAAAAGCAATGGCTTTGTTTTGAACAAAAAACAAGAAGAATTTGTGATCAATGTAGTATTCAAAGCTAGGATAATACTCAACTTGTGTGTCACGTTACTGACCATAGGTGCTAGGGTGGCCCTTATTACATCCAAAAACACCCTAACACAATAACACATTATTGTGTTGTCTTGAAAAGGACTATTGAAGGAGGTTTGCAACACTTGTTCAGTCTTTAGGGCGGATTTTCACCTAGCAGCATCCAATACACACCTTTGGTATCAAGGACACCAATTGAAACACGTGTAATAGGGCTATAAAATAAGATTTGTTGATTTCAAATTGAGTTGGTTGAAGAAACACAAGCCAATCAAGTACTCTTGGAGCACCTACTTGCATTGTTCCAAACCATGGATGGTAAACAGAAGACATTAAAAGCAAAGCTTGACCATGGGTTGATGCCTCATAGTGGTGTTGTTAGGTTCAAGTGTAACTTGAACTCCAATGGCTGGAGTTTAAAATGACAAAGGGATTATCTAAAATAATGTACATGTTAATAGAACAATGTTGTTTGTTGAGATTGAATTGAGTTAAATTCTCTATTGTGAATGAACCTCAACTAGTATTATAGCTAGTTTCACCTTTGTAATCCATTTTGTAAATAGTGGGTCTTCTATATGTAGGTAGATATGTAGCAAAATAGGCGACTGGTAGCCGAGCATGTGGATTATACATGGGAGAAAGAGCAAGTTTTGCCACAGAAAGTTGTTTCAACAAAGATAGTTGTTGTACCACAACCATAACAAGTTGTTTTACCATAGAAAGTTATTTGCTAAGGAACTAGAACCTAACAAATTTTTTTTTGTGGAATTGTAGGTGTTGGTTCACTTTATTCCCAAAACACCCAGAGCGATCTTTGATGTCAAACTTGGGCATTACAAATTTACAATTTTGTGTTAAATAAAACACCATAACTTATATGTGAACCATATCACATATGAATGGTTCCACCATGAAATAAGTTCATGAAACTAACAATAGTTAAAATAGGAATGTTAATCCATGGAATTCACATGAACAATTCACAAATAATAGTTCGGAAACATTCCTTAAAACTTGGGACCCAAAAACAAAACCATGCCTTGTAGGCTCTTCCTCCTTCAAAGCCAAAGAGCTAACAACCCAACTTTTGTTCAATTGAGATTCTCTTGCAAGTTTAGTGTGGAAATTTGAAACAAGGCTTGTGCATAGTTAAAGAACACATTTAATTTATTATATTGAATGGTGTTATAAATGAAATCCCCCAAAATTGCAACACACATGTGTGAAACTAAATTATGGACTTCAAGCTTGGGGAAAGGTGCAAAACAAAAGGCAAATCAAAGTGTTTACTTAGGTTACGTGTTCAAGCTTGTGGAAGATGTTTTTGCTGGAATTGTAGGAATATTTGTGGAAAACCAAAAGCTTTGTATTCATAATGGAAGGTAGCATAAGCCTGTGGAAGAGGCTAATACTAAAATTATAGGAATCTTTATGGAAAACCAACAACCTCCTCTTTGTATCATGGAAGTAACTTGGGCCAATGGTTCTAGAAATATAGTAAGAGCTTATGTGTTTGAAAGTACTTTAACTAATATAACAAAAATCATTTGTTTGGAACAAAACAAGATTTGGGGTAAGCAAGAAAATGGCATTATGAATATATACATAGATTTATGTCATGTGAGGGGTCACAAATTAAGCAATGTTCTAATCCATTTTTGTTAGTTGTTGAATGAAATAATTTACAAAGTGAACCATATATGCTACATAGTTGAACCAATGTACAAAGTTGTACATATGTTACAAAGTACAAGGGTTTGTAACTAAACAACCTACATGTACAAATCTCCTAAAGTGTGTTTATGTTTGTTTCTACGTTACTTGTTTGGGCCATTACATTTCAATTTCATGGATAAGGGAGATTTGGGTTTTTTTCGAAAGGAGTGGGAATGGGTTGTTGTCTTTTTCTTTTCCATTTAAAGGAAACCTTTCCTTCACCACCAATTGTGGATTGATCTGTATTAATTGCAACAAGTGGAGTAATAGGTGTGCGAAGGAGAAAAAGGCTTATTAAATGGCGGGAAACTTCTTATTGGGGCTTCTTGCAATCACTATGCAAGGTGGCTTCTATTGTTGTGGAACCATAAACAATCACCTTGTGACCAAGCAGAGTGTCTTTTGATGTTGGCATGTGAAGGGGTTAATAGCCCCTACTATCACCTTTCGCTTTCAATTCCCCCACTAGTGCTCGGATAACACAATATTGAATTTTCCCCTTTAATTCCTTTCGTCACCTTAAACAAAACCAACAAATTATATAATCAAGGCAACATTGCATAATCGTAACATGGCTGTAGGCACATTACTTGTTACATGTTTTCTCATATGAAACAACAAGGTGAATTATTCATCATGTAGGGTCAACTGAGCATGGGTTATCACTATATAAACAATATGTAATGTGCATAAAGTGTGGCATGACAAGTTGAGTTTGAACTCATATGATGACTAAGAAATGAAGCTAATGTCCTTCATTCTTGTAGGTAGGTCATAAAGTTGAAGACAATTTGGTGGCCACATTCCCAATAATTCTTTTGAGCAGAAACCTTGGGCAAAATGGTATCCACATTGACAAATGTTGTAAAATTTGCATCATTTTCATTTAAGCCCCTAAAAAGGGCCCATGCAATGCGCACATTTTGAGCAAACTCCTTAGATGGTTTGCTATTTTGGTAACCTAATATAAAATCACAATGAATGGTGCATCCTTCTTCCAAGATGTATAGGGACCAGTGTTGTTGTCCAAATATGGCACAACCATAATGTTACTTAAAAGTGAGTCATGTTTAAAGTATTTTGTCCCCCATTGTTTTATCCCTCTTCCATTTTGAAGTTGAATTTTCAGTGACCTAGAAGCTTGTGCATTTAACAAAATGTACATGCATTTGTTTGACATAATGTTCTTTGCAAGTGTATGTACAAGCATGAAATCTAAACACTTGTCAGACATGACTATTTCAAAGTTTGTGAGACATTGAAGATCACATAAGAAGATGTCGATTTCCATACTTTTAAGTCCTTTAAAGAGGAAAATGTATTCCAATTCGTTTGAAGTTGTGTCAGTCCTCAATTCATCCAACAACTTATCAACTTTACAAAAAACAAGAGGTTATAAGCATGTTGCAAATATATGCCAAGCAAGAATCAACTTCAACTTCCACCTATCAAATGATAAGAGTAAGGAACAACTTTAAAATTTGCCACAAATGTTGTAGTGCTTCATCTTTTAGGGGCATAGTATGGCAATGTAACATTATCATGGACAAAGATTGTTGATTTTGTTTGTAGGGTCCAGACATGGCTAAAGCATGCACCTCATCAAACGATGTAGAACTTATAGTTTGTGATGCTACTACTAATGCAAGCTCCCTACTGAGGTTTCTTGCTAACCAGTTTGCAAAGGTTATGCAATTTAGATCTTGGGTTGTTAAGCACATGTGCTTATTTAACTAGTTGCATTTGATGTTTGGATCACACTCCAACAAATTACCCAATTAGCTAAGGTGTAAGCTTGACCCAAACTAGGTTATAAATTTTAAGTCTAGTTCAAGTTGGGTGAAATGTTTTTGTAGCAATCTATTTAACTTGATGTTAAGTTACATTTGACTTTGTGTTGTCTTGGTTAAGATTGCCATAAGTAAAGAGATAGTTGATGTAACAACTTCATTATTTTGTTGTTTTGCTAGCACCGCCTGGTTGATTGTCCTCCCCACTATTTACATAAGGGCGTTGGTCCATTGCATTCATGGGCATGTGGGTAGTTATTAATGATGGGCCATGGATGAGAAGGTTATCACCATCAAAGACTTCAATGTTTCACCCCACAAACAATTGTTCCCTAGCTAGGTACCTTTGCATGTGACGATCCTTGTCGCAACCCTAGCCTTGGGTTTATGACCAAGGCAAGGGTTTGCAAGGTTGCGGGTCAAGAGGGAAGCTGAGAGTCACACAGCATATTCCCGGGAGTGTGAGAAGGTGTGAGGGAATGAACCCTCACACCCCAAGGGAGTTCCATTTTGGGAATTGGAGTCCCAGTGGATTCCTGAATCTTCAGAGGGCAATTTTAGGGGTCAAAACTCAATGGCTTGAAGAATTATTTATATCAATGGAAAGCTCTTAGAACGTAAATATCTAAAATGGCCTCGCATTGCCCATTTGGACATTTGAAACACAAGTTATGGCTAAAAGAAGGGTTGGGAGTCAAATTGCCAATTTGACTCCCGACCACTAAAAGTCAAGAATTGACCCGATTTCCGTGCGTGCAGATGGCGTGCGACATACCGTTGGAAATCTCTTGACAAGGGCTACAACTTTGCTTAAGATTTCATCTCAATTAAAGGTCTACATGCAAAGTTATGGCGCCCCAAAGTCGCGGGAGTCCCAACCTTGGCAATTTCGGGACTCCCACTTGGGAGTCCCGGGACAAAAAGCCATTTGGATGTGGGCCTCGTGGAGAGGTGCAGAGTATACTATAAGGGGGAAGGTGGTGGCTTCCCCCAAGTTCGGGCCGTGGTGAGTCTTGTGTGTCTGTGTTGCACGTGGCTCGTCCTAGCACCAAAGGTGCTCCAACTATGCACTAACCACCTTGCGTTGGTCTTGTGCAGGTTTGTGTGAGTAGATAAAGCTTGTCAACTCTTCCTAGTCCCATCCCGGAGCTCCCACACCATGGAACTAGGTAAAACATACCAACCCTTTCCTTGTTACAGATTCCATCACATATGGTTATGGCCTCATTATTGTTCTGTGTCCAATGAAAGGTTGGGGTGAGGGCCTCAAAGCAAGGATTGTTGTGAAGATGTCAAAAAGCAAGTGCCACCCCCACTTTTTTTGCTCAACTTCTAGAGCAACAACTCCATCATAGTTGTGCATTTTTTTGTCCACGTATTTGAGAATCCTCTTTTCATGCTCCTCCCACCATTGGGCTTCAAGCTTCTTATTATTTCATTCAAGTAAGTTGTGTTCAATATACTCATCAATGCATGGAATTCATCCTCTTAAGTTGCAAGGTTCACCACATGACTAATAGAAATGTTCATAACATTTCATTACAAGTCTATGCAACAATTGTGGAAAACAAATAAAACCAAAGTTAGTTCAACTAAGTTTAGAGGGTTATAAATGGGTTGCATGTTATGTAGGTTGTTTTTTACAAAGGTCCAAAACCAAAAGTTTCATAAATGCCCTAGTGGTTCGACATTTGTGGCTTACTTGGTCTTTATGGGTCCACATCCCAAATGATGCCATAAATGTGTTATCAATCCATTCATCCCATCATTCTAAATAAGCCCAATAACTTGCAAGCTTGGCCTTGAAATCATCCAAGGAAAAATTTCCCAATTAAACTTCTTCAACATGTAATGAAGCAAATGAAACAACCCGAGTTGTGGCTTAAATAGTAGAGGTACAAGAGGTTCCCATGGGACCATGACATGTTGATCAACTTCAACTTCGACAAGTTTTTGATAATGATTCTGGGCCCCTTTGATGTTTCTCAATATTTGTAAGTCTTGTAGAATAATGTTTGGGTGTAGCAGAGACGGATGGATAATTGGTGAAAATACTGGGCTATTTTGATTTTTGATTCCCATGTTAAGATGAAGTGGATTTGATACACTAAAAATTCTTACCTTTAACATGTCTTGGAATGTGTCTTTGCCTTCAGCACCAATGCATTCATTATCTTGTTTTTGTCCATCATTAAATGAAATATTGTCTATGCTACCAAAAGTGGTAATTATATCTTGATCATTTGAAGGCGACATCTTAGTTTCCTTGGTAATCTAGTTTGAACCTTTGAATTCATTTACATCCAAATCTTCCTTTTCTTGTGGCATATCCAAGACGAAACTTTCAAAAGTACATGTACTTGCATGTTGCTTTTTGGGAAATGGCCCCACCTTAAATCTTCCCATCTTTTGTTGAAGAGTTTTGAATAAGCCTTTTCGATGTTCTCTAGTGTAAAGAGGTTGTGGCAAAAGACCTTTCAGAGATTTGAACCTGCACACTTGGACATGAACATGTTCGGCATTAACTAGATTTCTTTCTAAGGCCATTTCTACATCTACATCTGCTTGGGTCCTCATCTTTAATTGAATAAAAGAAGCATCATTTTTTTTCAATCTATCACTTCAATTCCTTCAACAATTGCGCATTAGCCAAATTGGGTGGCATTGGAATATATATGGGGTTATTTGTTCATGGGTCCCTTAGAGCATTTGGGCACCCTTTAACCCTATGGTCAGAAAGTCGCAACTTACTTCCCCTCCACAATACACACACTGGAAGTCAAAACAATCCTTGTCCCCATTTAATGGGGTCACACGTGTTGAAAAAATCTCCATGAAAAGTTCATTGTATAGTTAAAGAGTGACACATTGTTTTATGAATCAAGTACAACTTAACTTCATGTAATACCTCAACAACCCCTCAAACCCACATGGCCCTTTTATCTCCTTTATAGCCATATTAAACAGAGTTTCCAAAACATTAAACTCTTCCAACATCCACTCAATTTTCTATTGCTTCCTATCGCATCATAAACCCACCACCATGCTAGGAGAAATTGTGTGTAACTACTTATGCCCACATTTATGTAAAATAATCCTATAACCTAAAAATGTTTGCTACATTGCTTTGAGCTACTTGTTTTAGGGTTTCACATTTTTATAAGGTTTAGGGCATGATACCCACGTCACCATCATTGTGTGTTTTTGTCTCCCCCCCAATCTTGCTACAATAATAGGTCCCATGTCATATTAGTCCCCCTATTACAAACAAAGAAGAAGAGAAATACCTAATTCTGATTTGTTGGATTGGTTGAATTTGTAGTCAAATGTGTACACTTGGATCACAATGTTTTGCAATGCCCCCTTCAAATGAACAACATGACCCTAGAAGAACTTGAAAGTGGACCAACATAAGTTTTATCAAACACTCAAAGCAAAGCACAAAAGCTTAAAAGAAAACTCAAAAAGGAAATATTTGTGAAAACGCATGCACAATAAAAGCTTTGGAACAACTCCATGACAACTAAAGTTAGACAATTTAAAGAAGAAAATTGAAACATTGTTGAAGTTTGGAGCTTGCCAACAACATTCAAGCTATGAAAAACAAGAACAAGGAACACAAAAGCGTAAGAGCACAAGTGAGAAAGAGTAAACCCTAATGTGAGGTACCTAATGTATGTAAACCCTAATGGAATCGGCAAGGGAACATGGATGGGGCATGGGGACCATCGCATTGTTGGTACCATGGATCCCCATGGGGATGGGGATGTCGTAGTAGGTTATGAAGTTTGTGTAACAAGAGTACGTTTCACAAGCCTTCCCATCATCCTGTTAGGGGGATGTTACTAGAACAAGCCCCGGGTAGGAGGATGGCAAGGGGGATGGGGTGGGGAGTGCAAAACTTGTCCTAGGCGACAGATTTGTACCAGATGCATTCATTTCCTTTGACATGTTTAACATCCTCCATATATAGTGTCTCTGAAAATTAATGCTCTATTTTTCATATTTTTTCAGGTCATCTCACTAGCCCCATTTCAAACCGTGTGAGGTGCTACACACACTTGCAATTGAAGCACAGTGAAGGCACAGCAACCACAACAATCTTTCCGCAAAGTGTCACTTTTTTCTTTTGTTTTTTTTGTTTTTTCTACGTTTCCCTTTCCTTCTCCGCTTTGTCTTCATTTGGAAAAAGAAACAAACTTGACGATCCATCTTTCGAGGTGTATGCAATAATAATCTTGCACAATAAAAACATTTTGGTTGCAGAACACTTCTTTAGTTATTTTAGGGGATGGTTCCTTCCAGTGCCCACCTCAAAGGGATTGTTGGCCCAATTGCTATTCACGATCAAAACATGCTAGAACAAAACATGTCTCTGTTCTTTATGGCGAGCTCAAAGTTCAAACAAGCAACACTTCGAAGTTATGAAATGTTCCATATATTTCTTAAAAATTTGAAGTATTCCTTCGCAGCATACCTGGTGAACTTTCCTCAAAGTTTGGGACCAAATGATAATAACATTGTTCAATAGTCTCTCCCTTGCAGACAGAGCCAAGAATATATATATATATATATATAATTTAAAACTAGTTCAATTCTAGGTAATAGGTAATAATCATTGTGTCATGAAATTTAGTAACCACCAACCTGACTATTTTTCTGAAAAATGCACAAACCTTTCTAGGCTTTCTGAGTGCCAATTTGTTTTTTTCCTGAATCTTCTAGATTCTATCTCAGGTTTCAAGTTTTATAACAGGTAGTTAAAAAAAAAAGATCCTTCAAAAATTCCTACTTTCATATTTTGTTTGTAGCCAAATTTGGCTAGATCATTTTACCATGGATGATCACAACTTGTGCTACTTCATGAATTTGGGGGAAAATGCGCATGTGTGCGCACATATTTAGGTACCAGTGTGTTCTTTTTTCAATTTTGTGAGCTAGGTGGTCTGGGCATCATCCACAAGAGGACTTCGCCAAATTTGGTGACAGGTAAGAGAGGTAAGTAAAAAAAGCTAAGGAATATTGTTATATTTGGCAACATGTGAAAACCTGTTATCTAAATCTTCTGATTTCAAAAAACAAAATCCTCATAATGCCGCAAATGCCGACCATTTTTTTCCAATAATTTAAGCCTTTGAATGGGTCCTATTGGTTTTTCTTTTGTCGCCAGGATGCAAAAATTCACAAAAAATTTAAAAAATAGTGTTATGTACCCTTTTTGTTTTAGGTTGCAACAAATTTTCTTAGAATCGAAATAAAAACGAAATTTCTTGATGGAATGAAATAAATGTATCACTACTTTACTTTCAATAAAAGATTTTTGTATATGCGATTTGATTGGAGTAATTAATTAATTAATTACGTGGGATAATGAGAAATCGACGGTTGTCTTTTTTTTTGCCCTTTTTTGCGGTTTTTTTCCTCTCCTCTGTGCGAGTCATTTTCTCTCTTCTGTTTCTTCGGTGTTTGCGAGGATCATCACCGAGCGCAGCGGTGAATTGTGTTGTGACGATCGTCATGTGATGAGGTATTGGTTGTGTAGGCCTTGTTTGGAGTTTTCTTTTGATATTCTTTTTGCGGGTTTTGGTCCAGGAGTTGTTGGTGTACCTTTCGTTTCTACAGTTGTTACTGCCAGTGTTGCTACTGTTGTTGTGTATTCAAACTTACGCACAGCAGATTTGCTTTCGTGAGCTGGTGGACGGATCGCTGCTGCTGTAGTCGTCCTGTTCCCTTGTGTTTGATGCGGAGCATTTCCTTGGGCGCCTTGTTATATACATGAGAAAGTTTACATAATCAATTGCATTCTACTACTGCCATTTTGTCTTCTACAGCTGGCAGCTCAATCTAGATATATAGCTACTCTGCTGGTTTACTTGTTTGCTACCAGATTTTATCATACTTCTTTAAACAGTTATATGTTACGACTGAAGGTCAGTGAATGGGCGTCGAGTGTTAATTACACGAAGCTAGCGGCTGCATTTTGTGGCGTTCAGTGAAAGATTGCACACTCGATCATGCGTCATGCACACTTAATATCTTTAAAAACTTTGAGTGCAAGGTTTTGGGGATGGCGTGTCTTATTCTATGTGCTAGATAAAATTTTGAGATTGCAGATGCTTGATTGGGAAGGCTAGATTTTCTTCTGACTCGTGGATTTCAGCATCTCACCCGTGTTACCCTTTTTTTCCTCTTTTTTTTCGTTTGCTTCGTTCAGTAGTGCATCAACTAGAGAGACCTTTGAAGAATAAAAGTCGGATCATCTAAGTCATTTTCTCTCCGCCTTGGTCGACGATTGACAAGAAACTTTTTTGTCATTCCCTGTAGAGAAAAAGGAGTAGAAACCTATAACGAGTTAAAGTTGAATTAACAAAATTTTTGGAAATATCTCCAAGGGAATCGTGGGATCAATATTTCAATTTTCCTCTCCTAATTTTCCCATTGTGTGTGAGAAAGAGGAATCGTTGTATTTTCCCATTGTCAAACAAACGATTTCATGTTTGCATCGGGGAAATTCAAGGTTTTGTTGATGGTCCCACAGGGATCCTAAAAACGTTGCTTGTGATTAATATCCCTAGACTGCTAATCGCTTTTGGGACTCGCATAGACAAAAGTATTCCGTTGAAATTTTTATCCCCTAAGATTCTTCTTCAGTCCTGATCCCAGTCTCCAATGCACGAGTTCGACACGATACGTCACCGGCGTCGCTGCGCGCGGGTCTCCCAGTCCCCTTCGCCGAGTTCTCCAGTACCTGCCGATTCGGCCGGTTTACCGGACCTTGTTAAATGGCAGAATCCGCTACCACAGTTGCCGATTCTGGATTTGCTACCTATCTATTTATAGTTACGACCTAACTCGGCCATTTTACGACAGACCTTTACGCAAGGGAACGGACAGGGTTCTACCGGGCTCAGCTTCTGGCGGCTTTCCTAGTGACTGGAGAACCTGGTAACGCCCTGCCCGTTATGAGGACTCACAGTCTTTTTTTTTCTGGCTAAATTTCACCAGTTTTCGACAAAGAAATTGGGATTTTTTTGGATTTTTTTCCCTAGTGCAAAATTCGATTAATCTTGCTCAATATACTGTTAAATTTGGCCAAAATTTCGACAGAAAAGAATGAGGAAAAAAAAACATTGATGAGGAGGAGCCAAGGTGAAGGAAACCCATGTTTCTAGGATTTTCAAATAAGGGTCTCTTTAATTTACGTCCTCAATGTCCTGCAGTTTGTGCCCTTGCCATAGGTCAAAAATGGTAAAGAACAGAGGTGGACATAGAATTTGCTGGCAGCCAATGAGGTGAGCCAGCATACACACCCAAGAGGCCCTATATCCCCCACATGTTCAATACTTCGATACTTCCATAAATCAAGCCTTCTCCTATTTGACCTTTTCTTTTGTCCCCAATTCAAGTGCCCAATTCAAGTACCCTAAACCTTTAGCCTCCGAGCAAATTTCGAACTTGGGTACGTTGTTACTTAATTTTAGCAATAGTTAATTTATATGTGACCATCGGCACTTTAGCGTTTTTCCTTGTTATAGATGGTTTGCTGATGGATGTAGGTTTTTTGTCTGAGTGGACGTAGCGATCGTGTCAACACCTCGTTGTCCGAACGAGTTTATTTTCAACCTGATCATCAGAATAGGCGGTTGGCCACTACTGATATATGGACTACAGGTATATGGACCTTAAGAGGATTTTATCAGAGAAATTCTCTGGTAGAAAGGGTCAGAGCTTCAAACATAAGACTAGCTACAGTCGTTTTGCCGCGTCGTTAATTATGGTTGAGTTCAGGACAAGCTTATATGAATCATTTTTTTATCAACCTCGGATGAGCAACTTTCTTCTCCTAAACTTTTCAATGGGGCCGGACGGCGGGGACGTGGTGGATCACCGGGGGAAAAAAAATTTGTTTGTTAAAGACGTCTTAAATTATAGCTTATTTGCACTTCACGGAAGAAGCGGAAGCTTTTCTCCTCTTCTCCTCCTCCTCATGGAACAAGCTAGCTGCTGCAGTTGTTGTTGTTGTAATGGCAAAGAGCTCAGCTGCTGCCTTCCGATATTGTAGATTTACAAATGAAATTGCGGTTTGTTCCGAACTTTTCTAACTGTAAATAACTTGCGAGTGATCAATCTTCCTTCGACATTGATCTGAAAATACCTTCCTGCAAATACGTCACCAGATCTGCTGCTGCTGCTGCTCCAAGTACTACTGGGATATTCGGGGTTAGAATGTATGATCTAACCTGAGAAAATAAGAGCGATTTGTGGAAGGAATAAGGAACATCTTCAGGAAGATCGTTTGGTTATACGTCAGTGCAGCCATGGCAGCTTTCTATGGAGATGCATGGAGTACTGGAAAGACAATCTTGCATGATCATGATCCAAGGTCTGCATCGTACTGGCCGCTTGCTGACTACGTCGACAAGCCTACTCTGGCTTTGGTATGTCTCGATGATATAGACTTACTAATGAGTATATAGTAAAATCTGATGTGTGTTCCTGGAGTTGAATCCTTGATCAGGTGCAAGTTTCTTAAGAGTTCTATAAGCCAGGGTATGATGATCCAGGGAAGATAATAATTGAACTGCATTAAGAGGATGGATAGCACTGCAGATTTTGCTGCATTGTGTCATAATGTGTGTGCACCTCGGATGGATCTAGACCGTTGCAGAAGAGTCAAGTTCCAAACTACTCAACTTTAAAGTTTGAATTGATGTTACTTTGCATGACCTAATTTCTTTGGGGTGCAGCTGGATAATGACCCTGGAGCTCCTCCAGAGCAGGCGTGGCGACGCAAGCTGAACAGCCATGTCAATTTTCTGAGATCATTTTCACTGACATTCATGGAGATTTTAAGCATGGTGATCTTTACATCATCTTTTGCCCCCACTGCACCGGCCTTCACCAGTTTAGAACTACGAGCATGTGACCAATTTGTATTTTCTTGCTCAAGTGCTGCTGCTCCTGGCAAATCATGTGTCAGCAAGAAAAATATAACTTAATGGTACCATATAACAATGCTTAAAATTTGTTGCAATTGAGTTTGAGAAATTGAAAATGAAAACAGATTGAAGATTGTTGTCTTATTTGGCTCTGCAATGGCAGTTACCATTGGGATTGCGGATGTTGTTTTATGTGGGATCAGAACGTGCACAAGGACGGGTATCAAACTTCCAACCATAGGAAAATTCTTGTTCAGTGCAGATTCTTGTATTTTCTGTCTGTGTAACAAATGCTTTCATACTTGTTTTGTACAAGATCTACCATCAGATTTGGCATCATGAACCTTGCAGAAGTCCTGATATAATTTTTCATCTAAAGGGCTAGGTACCAAAATTTTGCTTCTTTTGGACCATGGTTTTTTTTTCCTCCTGCTGTAAGCTCTGATTACCAGCTTTGGCTGTGCAGACCCCTCCTATTGACCCTTTTACCCTGGGACCAAAACCTTCAGCCTGCCATGGGGTACCTCTTGGTGGAATCGGGTCAGTGCCAGGAAACTTTCTTCTTTTCCTACAATTGCGACTGTCCTTTCGAATCTTTTGTCCGCACGATGTTCACTAGCCCAAGTTCCACATTTGTTTTCAGAGGAATCACATCTCCACATTGGAGTAATGTAATGTGATTGCAGTTCACATTCTTACTGTGTGTGTTTTGGGTCTGGCTAGAACTGACACACTGCAGGTTACTCTCAAATTGTTTTTGTGAAGTTTTTTTCTACAATCTTGAGAATGGATATACTATGTAACCTTTTGACATCATAGTTGATGTGCAGAGGTGGAAGTATAGGCCGGGGCTTCAGAGGTGAATTCAATCGGTGGCAGCTGATCCCAGGTGTATGTGAGGAATCCCCCGTGTTGGCCAACCAATTCTCTGTAAACTTTCAGCCTGAATTCCCCTCATCTCAAACTTGGGCACCTTCATAAATTAGTATTATGTGAAATCCCATATATTCACAGCCGACACATGATGATGTCACTGTCTTTATTGCAAGTGAAGAAGATGGCATGGATTCTTCTAGATCATGACCAGGAATACAATTGGTTGCATATATTTAGTTGACTCTGAGCTTTTCAGTTCAGAATTAACAATTGACCATTTGAAAATTCAAAAACTGAAGAGAAATTTTGATTTGGGAATCACTAGATGATGCAACAACACATATTAATAATGTTTTGTTTCAACCAATAGATGTTAGCAATATTTTTCCTGTAGAAAACTTGATCCAATCACCAGGTTAAAAAACTCCAAAAGGAACAGTTCAATCCAGAATTAAGTAAATGGTCTAAGAATTTTCAAGAACACAAACTATAACTTACAATGTTGAAGCTCAAATTACAGCGTAACAGTGCTCTGACAACCTCTTGCTGAATGTTGGGTAGGTGTTTGTCACGCGTGACAAAGCAGATGGGGGTGCTAAGAAGCAGACAAAGATTTCTTCAGTTCTTTCTCCTGGTCGTCCTCAGGACCTTGAAAGGTTATATTTGCACGATAGCATTTAGAAATCTGAAGTTCTTCGTGACATAAAACTGGTTGATCCTGGACCTTCTAAGTTCTCTCAACCTGCCATAAACCTCAATTTGTCTATAAAATTATAGTGTTTCAAAAAATCCCCCTTCAAGATTGGAAGGTTTGACCCAAATTGTATTCTTTTGATTGTAGAGAGGACAAGAAGTCAGGCATCTTATCTTGGGACTGGAACTTAAATGGTCAGTATTCTACATACCATGCTCTTTTTCCTCGAGCTTGGACAATATACGATGGTAAGATCTCTTGTTGCTCGTGTAGTTCATACAAATTTTACTCCTTGCCTGTTTACTGCGATTATATAAGATCTGCTCACATCAGGCTCCTAGACGATGCAGTTTTCCCAAGCTAGTTAGAGGCAAATTCTATCTCCATTGCGATGTTGATCCAGTTGTCGATTTCATATCTTCTGAATAGTTTCTGGGTTGTCCCTTTTAGCATATCACTCCTCAATTGTATGATCAATCACACTGCAGGTGAACCGGATTCAGATCTGAAGATCTCATGCCGACAGATATCTCCATTCATACCTCATAACTACACTGAAAGCAGCTTCCCGGTGTGCGTGTTTTCATATGTGGTGAGAAACCACCGCTCCACAAAGCTTGTATAATTCACAATTCTTTGGTGGGTTAATCTTGAATCTGGTGATGTATCCTATCTGTAAGTTTGCCATTTGATCAGCCAGGTGCACATTGACCCTTTTTGTTGCAGCTCGTCAACACAGGAAATGAAAATGCAGATGTGAGCCTCCTTTTCACATGGGCAGTAAGTCATCGTTCCAGCTCTCTATTAAGAGTTCCACTTGCTATGATATAAGACTTATACGCTACTTCTTTATGCCTAATTTCTTCAGCCAGGGGAGGTTCCTTTCAAATTTTTTCAAATGACATGCTAAAAAATACAAGGTGCAACTTAATGATAATTAGTAAGTTTTATAATTCATTTCAATATAAATACTGTGCCAAGAATTGGATTAGAAGCATATATTCAGAATAAGGTGAAAGCACATTACGATGCTACATTTTAGGGGATTAAAAATGTATTCGGTTTTTAATATATTTTGTAATATTTTGAAACAGATTTTTTTCATTTTATTTAATTTTTTGAGAAACATTGAAAATTGATTGTTAACACAAATCTTTCAACATAATTCTTGTTATTTTTCAAATGGTAATTATTTTTTAAATTAGGAATGAAAAATTTATTCAAATGTTTTTTTATGAAATCACATGATTGAAATTGTTCATATAAAATTGAAATGGGACAAACTCATATATAATCTATGATTAAATATTTCATCAAGTTAAATTTGATAATTAGTTTAATAATTTTAAAATATATTTGCACTTTGCAATATATCGGCATGATTACAATTTTTTCAATCATGTATTTTTCAATCATCTAATATCAAAAAAATTTAAGACAATCTTATTCTTTGAATGTTGAACTACCTTATTTGAAATAATATTTACAAAAAATCATTTCAAAATTAACTTAGTAAAAGTTCAAAAACACATCATTTTAAAAAATATTATTTATAACAACAATCTTTAACCACCATAGTGTGCTTTCATTCAATATATTTAGAATATTTTCGGCTTTAATCAAATATTCTCTTAATTTTATTACAAGTTCATACCATTTTTTAAAATCTTTTTTATTTCACATGCTTCATAAAATATACAAAGAGCAACCTCCCTAAGTTCTTCAGCAGCATTAATGGGGCCTAAAAATTGCCTGGATAGTTTGGAGCCTCGTGACACTGTGACAGATGCGGACAAACGTGTACAAACATTTGAGGATTTCAATTCTTGTTTGATTTGTGTGTTTAGTCGACTCAAATCTCTCAAACTAATCTCACATGGCAGTTCAAGTGTGCTGATCTCGGTCTTGTGGACACTGGGTTTGTGACAGAACTCAATTGGTGGAACTTCTGCTTCAACAGGTGGACACTTCAACGAACCATATGTGTTAGTCACAATTCCCATATACCAAAAGCTGAATGCTGATATTGTTCTCAGGATTACTATGTACAAGATGTTTACTCGATGCCTACACAGAGACAAGTATGAGAGCATTTACTATAAAATTAACAAGGGTTAGAAATCTCACCCAAATGATTTGAAGGGTTTCTTATTGGGGGGGTTTGAGGAAAAATAAGTAAAAAATTTCTTGATGGTTCTGGTGATTCCAGGGATGAGGATGGAGTACGCGGTGTGCACCTTCATCATGAGCAAGTCTCTACCTTTTCACCCAATTTCACATCGATGCTTGTGTGACAGATCTGATACCCTGCATGCATGTTCATGCAAGTTTCAGTTGATATCGGCCGTTAGGATCTAGAAAGACAACATTTGGTTATGAACGTTGTTTTCTCTAAGAGAGCTTTGTCAGGTATTTAGGAGAATTCTTGCACCAATCTAACAAGAGATAAGAGTAACTTGGTTCCCATGAAAACAAGTCCGTTACACTCTTCGCTTTTCTGAATTCATGACAAAAGCATTGATCAGCCATTGAAAACTAGTTCAACAAGCTTCAAACCCATCTTTCTGCTAGTTAATATCTATTATCGAAGTAGCTTATATAATTTTTTTTGCTAATAATTAGGTTGGGAAATCTGCAGGACAGCTGCTAAAGGAGGCCGCCCAGTCACATTTGCAATTGCAGCCAAGGAGACGCAGGGCGTAACGATATCAACATTTCCCTGCTTCTCAATTCTTGATAAAGAGGGTGACCACAGTGCAAAGGCGATGTGGGGGGAAATGAAGGAGGTATGATCCCTTGAGCTCCTCTTTTATATTGTTGGCTATTGTCTTATGTTGTTGACATGTTATCTTCAACTGGAAATTGTCTGTTGCTCTTTGCACTTTGTGCGAGCCAGACATCCGCATCAAATCCGCAGGTGTCATTCTTCAACTCTTTTGTACAGTGATGGATGTGGAAGCAAATAGTGAGCGTTGCTTGAGGATGGCTTATTTGGTTCTTAAAGGCTCTTGAAGCACTTAGAGGAGGTCAAGCTTCCATGTTGAATGTGATCGATCCCATGTCTTTGTTGAAGTGGCTGGCAATGTTGTTGATTTTGATGAAAAAAACTTCCAAGTCATGTACTCAAGTGCAGCTAAAGTTTGCCTTACATCTTTATGTTATATTTTGGTCGGTCTTTTGACAGCTATAACAACACATGCTTTTTTTGTCCTCTCTCTTTTGCAGAAGGGTGCCTTTGATAGTGGAAATTGGCATTCTGGCATCTCCAAGCCTTCACAAAAAGGTGCATCTATTGGTGCAGCTCTTGCAGCTCAAGTCCTAATACCTCCAAATGAAAAGAAAGAGGTTGTCTTTGCACTGGCATGGGATTCTCCAGAAGCCAAGTTCGGGAAAGGAACTTCCTATTACCGGTGCGCTTCTGGTCACTTCAAAAGAATGCCAAATTTGTGTTTATTTTTACCTGATAAATTAGTAACCACATATTTCGCGTTGATTGCAGGCGATATACACAGTTCTATGGTACCAAGGGCCATGCTGCTTCAAAGCTTGCACATGATGCACTTCTTGGTACTTAAGACTCATTGAACTACTAAGAAATCTTACATTGGACATTAACTTGGATTTCAGAACTTGAGTTTGTGAATAGAAAGAAATTTACTACACTCCTCTGCTTACTACGTGATGCATACAGATTATCGAAAGTGGGAGGTTGCCATTGAAGATTGGCAGCAACCAATCCTAAGGGATGAAACCTTACCTGAATGGTGAGTACAGTGCCTTGATGATCTCTTCTCAAAAGGTTGCTACTACTTCAGTGTCATTAGAGATGCTAATTTTTTTGCATAAATCAGAAATAGACTAATAGGTACTTAGTTGTTTTCGCAACACATTGACTTGTGGCTTTCAAACTCACCCCCGGTGATACATTCGTAGTTATAGAGCACTATAGCAATTGCTTATTTTACATCGTTTTCAATTACAGACTAGGTTAGTGTTGAAAATATGTGATATATTTACATAATGATACTTCTGATCTCTCACTGTAACATTAGAATAAATCTGAAATGAATCTAACGAGGATGAACTTATCCAAAAAGTATTTTTTGAGAATTATAATCAATTCTTTCAAGCAATATTTAAACACTATAATCAATCCAAATAAAAAAGAGCAACCAATCCTAATATACCACATCAACATGTTTCAAGGTTACCTAAGTGTGCTTCAATATGCATTGCCTGCTCATTATACCCCATTTTTAACCCCAACCATATATAGAGAGGCTTTGCAACAAGTGTGTTACACTGAAGCTCACCAATTTGGGAGTTAAGTAGGTTAAGGTCTCATTGAGTGATAATGTTGCAGTGAACACAAGGGGACCTGATACAATCTTCTAGAAACTTCTAAAGAAATGACCAAAATGGACTGATTTGTGTACTCCTTTCTTCTCAAAAACAATTATTAACTTTGATGTTGATTTGGGTGTTCATGGGTACTTTTCAGGTACCGTATTACTCTCTTCAATGAGTTGTATTATCTGGTTGCTGGGGGCACAGTTTGGACAGGTAGGAATGATCAATATGTGTTCAGCAATGCATGATCCTACTACACTTATGTAAACTAATTTCCCTTTTGTCTCAGCTCCCACACTGCCCATCGCCCAACTCCCTCACCCCACTGATGCAAGAACTCTCATGGTCCATATACCACTGTGTTGCTCTCTGGTGCAGATGGTCAAGCAGCAATTGAAGCAGGCTCAAATATCTTGTTGGCAAACTCAACTCCTGCTTCCCGAGTTCTCAAAAATTCAATCAATATGGAGACAGCAAAGATAATTGAGGCAGTAGAGAATAATACAAAGCAGCTTGCACCAATAGAGAGAACAGAGGTATTGCTACTGAAGGCTGTGCAGGCAGCAATGACTCATGATCCAAAAGATGGATCAAAAGCAGGACTGCCTTCTGGTTTAGCTCTTCTTCAGAAAGGAGAAGAAAATGTGGGTCAGTTTCTTTATTTGGAAGGCCTGGAGTACATAATGTGGTGTACATATGATGTGCACTTTTATGCCTCATTTGCTCTTGTATCTCTTTTCCCTAAGCTCGAGCTCAACCTGCAAAGAGATTTTGCAGCTGCCACTCTTTCCAATGATAGAGAGAAAGTTATGTTCCTGGATAATGGAAGAAAAGGTATCAGAAAAGTTTTTGGTGCTGTGCCACATGATCTCGGTCAACACAATCCATGGGTACAAGTCAATGCATACAATATTCATGATACCAGTCGCTGGAAGGATCTCAACCCAAAATTTGTGCTTCAGGTATTTGATATTATTACAACTCCCTCCAAGGTTGTTGGATTTCTCTCCTGAAATTCCTATCTAAGGTTGTTGCAGTTGTGGCATCCCAACTTAGGGGAGGTTACTTCTATTTTTTCCCAAATGATGTGCAAAAAGATATAAGGTGCAACATAATCGAAAAAAAGAAAATTTCATAATTCACTTCAATATAAATAAGGTGCCAATAATTGGATTTTGCAAATATACCTGAAATATATCTAAAATATTCCCAATTTTAATAAAAAAATAATTTTTTAATATTCTATTATTTCATAGCATATGAAAAATGGCCCCTTTATTCCTTTATCTCACATCCTTCATAAAATATACAAAGAGTAACCTCCCTCAGATCCCAGCAGAATTTTTCCCTGGCATCATCAATCATGTCACGAAGGTACTGAATTTTTTGCCTTATAAACCAGGTATACAGGGATGTGGTGGCAACAGGAGACACAGTATTTGCAAGGGCAGTGTGGCCTGCGGTGTTTGCAGCTATGGCATATATGGACCAATTTGACAGAAACAGGGACGGTATGATTGAAAATGATGGGTTCCCTGACCAGACATATGATGCTTGGTCTGTGCATGGTGTTAGTGCTTACTGTGGGGGATTATGGTTGGCTGCTCTCCAAGCAACTGCAGCCATGGCAGACATAGTAGAAGATAAGGAGACTGCACAGTACTTTCGAGCAAAATTCTGCCAAGCTCAGGAAGTGTATGAGAAGAAATTATGGAATGGTTCCTACTTCAATTATGATTCTAGTACAAGCGGTGACAGCAATGTGATTCAGGTGAGTCCTGTTGGTTGTAGTAAGTGCAATGAACTGGTTTTTTCTTCTGGAGTGGAAGGTCAGGATTACTGCAGGTAGAGCTCCACATTTTGTCTGATTACAAAAATCTGTGTGATACTTACATTGCAGGCAGATCAGATGGCTGGACAATGGTATTCTCGGGCTTTAGAGCTGCCTCCCATTGTTGACAACAACAAATCTCACAGCACATTTCAGAAAATATATGACTTCAATGTGATGAAAGTCAAAGGTGGTAAGTTTGGTGCCATGAATGGAATGCACCCTAATGGAACACTTGATACAACATGTATGCAATCTCGGGAGATTTGGACAGGTGTTACGTATTCCATTGCTGCCGCCATGATACAAGAAGGCATGAAGGACCAAGCATTCACTGTAGCTGAGGGTGTGTTTCTTGCAGGCTGGTCTGACCTTGGGTAATGGATCCATGACCTTCATAATATGTTGTGCTTGATCATGTGCTTCCTTCAGCTTATTGATGTGGAGGCTTCTGGATATTATGACTAAATGTGTCAAAGGAAGGGATCTCACATTTGTTGTAAGCTTTGAACTTGTTCAAGAAATTCTAGTGTATTTTGTTAACAGGTACAGTTTCCAAACACCAGAAGCATGGACTATTGATGGCTACTACAGATCACGTGCATACATGAGGCCACTAGCCATCTGGGCCATGCAATGGGCACTTAACCCCCCACACAAGGCAAAACTCCTTGAAGTTTGTGAAGTCCCAGTGATGGAGCATGATGGCTCCTCAAAGGACATTCATCATGGCTTTTCTTCACTTGCAGACGCCCTCCGACATGATGCTACACCACAGCTAAGAAACTCCCATTTGAAAAACTTTGTCACACGTGCATTAAGAGGAATTGCTAGAATTATGTGCATATTTCATGTTCACTTGAAAGATTGAATTTCTGCTAGCTCCAAAATGCATACCTGGATTATGATGGCAACAGTTGTGATACGTAGTATGTAGTAAATCCAGTTGCTGAACTGTTTTTTTTTCCCAAAACGTTATAAATACATTCAATCATTCTGTATGAAGTGCTCATTCTTATGAGTCAGTAGATTCACAGTGCCCTGTGAGGGTTCTTTCATATCTAACGGACATTAAAGTTTTCTTTTAAAGTGTTCTTTGCATTGCTATAATGGAAACTCTGTCCCTCAATAATTGTTTTAACCTTCAATCTTTGATGTTTTTGTGTACTTCCACCAGGACTTAGCTCAATTGAATCTCTTCCCTTTAATCCAAGGAAACAGTGGTTGTTGTAAGGGGACCTTGAAAACCCTAAGAAAGCATTATAACATGATTTCGTTCTAGGATTGTTCAAATTTGCACCACTCTTGTATTTATAGATACCACATATCACCAGACTGCATCCTTTCAGATCCACATTGTAAGAGTGTCTTTTCAACCACCAGAGCCAGAACTCCGTTGCCAAACTAACAAATTGCTCAGCAGCCATGTCATATACCACCAGACTGTGAGCAGTTTATCTAAGGCAACAAAAAATGAGCATAATCTTCAATTTCCATCAGTCATCAACATTACCAGCAATTAACTGGAATATACATACCACAAAATGCTCAAACATGTATCCTCTACACCTTTTTCATAAAAGAGAACTAACTGGAATATACTTACAACAAAATGGTCTGACAAGATGCATTCTGTAAACCTTCACATAATAAGAGGGACATGTCCACTGGATGGAATAATTACTAGTGTAAACCACCTTGTCATATTTTACAAGTCAAATCACTTCAAATCCATCACTACAACAACACCTTTTGCATGCTGCTTATTCTACACTATCCATGCACTAGGGCTCATTTACCTCTGGAACAAATGCCCTTTACTGATATTCCTCCTAATATTGTTGTACACCTCCATAAGTGTACTACTACATTCTAAAATCAGTCAGGGACAAAGTGCTTAGGGCAATTGGTGGTTTTGGAAAGTTTAGGAACATCTCAAATCGAAAGAGTAAAATGCAGATTCATACCTGTGCCCAAACACACCATGATAGGGCATTACATCCCAAGCTTCTTTGATCAGCCATGTGTTCTCTGCTTCTTTCAGCAGAATATAATCTTGTTGCATGTCTTGGAAGTCCCAAACATGATGTTTTTACCTTCCATTAAGAAAAGACATTTTGCAAATATAGTTTACCCGAAGGCAGAGTGAAGGTTTTGATGTAGCCGCTCTTGTAGTAAACATTGCTACAAATAAGGATGCAGCCATCATCATATCTGACATCTGCATCTTGGAGGTCAATTGCTGGGATCACTGGTAGTGGAAACCCCCTCTTCATATTGATATTCAATATGGGTATGATTACCTTTGACAAGACCGTGCGCACCATTGGCTGCACAGAAAAAAGGTAACACCCAGAGGGCAACTGTCAGACACCATAGTTCACCAATTCTTGACATGTATTAGTGATGTTCTGTAAAACTGCAAACATGTGTATGAAGAGGCTAGAGCACATTTGATGTCAGCCTGACAACTGAAGGCACAAACAACAAAACAAAAGACAAGCATTTAATAGTACCTGCAAAAGTTTGACAGGGAATGTCCCAATGTCACTCCATTTCAGCTGCAGGGTAAGATCATTCAGAGTGACTTCTCCTGTGACATTGATCCCATCTAGGCCAGCTATCGCATCCATTGACAAAGTCTGTAACAAAAGGGCCCCCCAAGTGTCATTTCAGCACCTACAACACACATACAAGGTGGTACTTTAAAAGGTCACACATGGAATGTGCAATGTTTTTCCACACCCTACCTACTCAATTAGAACCCTTTTTTTTGTACAACAAGCATATCCACCAGCATTACTTGCAAGAATGCTGCTTCATGAGCATCACATACTGCAGCCCAAATAGTACACCTTGATGCCAGAATGGTTCACTAAATACCACTGTATATACCTTTGAGAACAACTTATCAAACCAATACAATGAACAGGATACCTACCATGGATAAGCAGGCTACAGGCACTGAACCATTGCCAGTCTTGACAAGAACTGTCACATCAGCAACTGCCAATGCCTTTGCTCCATCTTTCGTAAGCTCAACTTGAGGTGCAGCAGAGGCAGACAAGTGAAGCACCATGTCGTCATTTGGATATTTTTTGTACAGCTGTGGTATAATCCATTTCCAGAAGGCGGTGTTTAATATTGACTCTTGAGGTAACTCATCCACCAACCAATCCAATACCCCTGCCTGAGAAAGCCAACACTGCTGAAATCAAAACGAGGGGTGAAAAGAACAGGGTAGGGGGAAAAAGAACATTAGCATTGTTGCATTCACATGCCTTCAAAGGGGTTGTGTGACCAAGGACAGTTTGATAACTTTGTGGGTAGCTCCAAGAGCTAGGGGATTGAGGAGAATAACAATGAGAAGAGAATGCAAAATTAAATGCAGTAGGACAAGCAGAATAAAAAAACAAACATGTATCAATAGCTCAAAGAGAATATGGGTAAAACCAGAGAAAGGACAGATCGAACCCGAGAGGCTCATGGAAAGGGAGAAACGGAAAGCCAAAGACTAAGTACATTATCAACTCCAAAAAGAGAGGAACATACCTCAAAATAGACTTTGGCAGCTGAATTGATGACATAATCACTTATAGCAATGGTGACCATCTTTTCCAATTCACTACAGATGATACCTGGGTGCAAGGAATGGCCAGGCTGTGGGGGAACAGTGGGTTTCTTCAAAGAAACAAATTCACCATTTGCACATACAGTCAAAAAGTTCGGACCCAAAAAAGGATCCTCAACAAGTGCAACATCAATTGCAGATGTGTCATCAATTGGGAGACTTCGTGGAAGTTCCATAAGGAGAGCATCCAACTTTCCAGCCCATGTGTCGATTGTTGTCAAGATGGCTGACTCAATTTCTGCGCGGATTTCATCATCAAATGCATAGACAAACCTGGTTTGGAATATGTTCAGAATTACTGAGAACTTCTCCAAACTTACAACTGACACCTGAATAGAATTGAGAGATGAACCAATAACAGATAGGAATTTTGCATCAGGCAAACAAGTCAGCGAACAAGAAAAAGAGGAAAGCCAATGCTAAAAACAGAGGAAAAAACAAAAATTACACAGGAGAAGTTTCAATCACAGCAAAAGTCAGTGACCAGTATGCAACATCATAACTCAAACCTGGGAATGCTTCTTAGAGCTAGTACCATGTGTGAATTATTGCAACAAGATGCAAACAATAAGACAACATAGCCATTTACTGCATCCTAGAAGGATAAGTTAATTACCACTGGTAAAGCCAGGAAGCACCGCCATGCAACTGGATGTCCAGATTCTGAATAGAAGTCGTATGCTCCAGAAGAATTACCCGCAAAGTTCCATTCTGTGCTTGCAACATGACAGTAGCACCAGCCTGCATGCCTGTCACCTGAAAATACCACAAAACCTCAATGCCCTTGTGGTTTTCTTCACTGATAGGGTTTAGCAAAGAAACCAACAAATGTGATGCTATTATTACTAAATGAACAAGCTAGGGATGTTGAGAACAATCCTGTAGCATGAAATTGTCCAAATAAACCCATCAAATTTTCTCTGGTTCAAGGTACAGAAGAGATGCAATCTTTTGCATTTTCTTTTGTCCCAACACTGACATCCCCTATCATGGGTAGCATTAAGTCTTCTCTTTCATATGAGCCAACATTGCATCATCATCATGGACCAAAGGTAAGCCATTGCTATTATATAACTTGGTCATGGAAATAGAAAAGGGAGCAAAAAGAACTGACCTCCACATCAGCCCATCCTCCATCTGTTACAGGAAATGGGATATAACTGGAAGTATATTGGTACACCCAATGAAAGTGTATCTTTGCCTTGATATTCTCAGCAGAGACCGTAATTGCAGTCTTCCCCAACTTGACATCAGAGTGAGAAACATTAGCACCTGATAACTCAAGCCGAGTAATGGTGGTATCAACCAGTCCAACTGGAGCTTTCACTTGCAAATGTATATCCGGAAGTGCCAGCGGTATAATGTCACTCAGTATCTGATTCACCAAAACTTCTTTCACATAAGTGATGCCCACCTCAGAAAGGGTTACCAAAATTCCCGCCACTTCCTCACTGTTGTCAATGTTGGTCAGGTACTTCTTCAGCATGGGGCGAGAGTTCTGCACCAAGCAAAAAGTAGTCAATCCTCAAATCCAAATTTCAATTGCCTCCGTAACTGTTGTGCCATGCTTTCAAAATGCCATGTAGCAATAACCATGTCAAGAAGAAAACAGGCACAATGCTGTAGGTAACTTCATGACCATCACTAAGCAAATCAGCAATGTGGATGATGGTAGGAGGATCATGTGGTGATGATGATGATGACATGACCGTCCAAACAATTGAACACAAAGATCGCAATTGTGAAGTTTTCTCATGCAGCCATGAAATCTCATGCAACTGAGCATACACTGAAACAGAACTTTCCTATGCAAAAAAGTATTAATATGATGCTGAAAGAACAACCCAGGGTGCGGATTCTACCTCCTCCTCTTCTTCTTCTTCTTGGTTTTCTTCAATGGATTCTAGTGTCTTGTCCTCTTTCCCATCAGATTGAAATAATAACGTTCTTAGAACCCTAGAATGATGATACTCACTTCTTCGCTGTTGTTCTAAAACAATTGAAGAAAAGCTTGGTAGAGATTTATCTGAAACCCTGCAGTCTTCTTCTTCTTCTTCTGCGGTCACAAATGATTCCAGAAGCTCCACCACTGGGAGATTGTTGTTATGGTTCACTGATGCTGCTGTAGCTGGTACTAGTTCTCGTGCTGTGTTGTCTACTGCTGCTACTGCAGCACCCATAACGCACAAGAAAAACAGGAACAAGAATAATAAGCTTGAACGAAAGAAAACTAGCACAGTTCCTGCTGCAGCACCACCACCTCCACCTCCTCCTCCTACAGGACGACAAGATTGTCTACCCATTTCGTCCGTCTCTTCGACGATGAAAGATAAAACTCAAGCGCTTGAAAAACAACTACAACAACAACTGTGCATTTTTCCAGAATCACGCAAACAACAACGAACTACGAAGCTCCTGAAAACTACTCAAACCTGCGAACTTCTGAAAACTGAAGAAGACATACTTTGTGTAATTTGCAAATTTGGGTCGTCCATTATTTCACCCTCTCCTCCAATAAGAAGACGAATTGATGTTTTTATGTGGGCCCCATTCTGATAAAGCCTACGGGTCAAGGGCTTTATCCTGCATAAGGACTCCTTGGATTTCTTTTCTTTTCTTTTCTTTTTAATTGTTTTTTTTGGTGATAGTGTAAATCTGCCAGTGAGCGAACACTTAAGAAGTCAAAGGAGGTCTAATCCTTACTTTGCTTCTGAAGCTCGAAGAACATTTTTTTGCCCTCAACCCCGTTCCAATGCCACAAAAATTGCTCAATCCAGTGTAGGAATGGGGAAGATATGGGTGTTTGGTGTAAGAGGGTTCAGTGTTCGACAATCAGTGAATTCAAACAGATTTGGATTTCCAGCTTGAAATACATTTACCTACTTGGTGAGTATAATGGAGGAAGAAACATAAAATATAAAAGCAGGTGTTTGGAAAAAACAAAACTCCCATGGAAGCAAGCATTACGTGGTTCTTTTCCTTTTTTTTGGTTTTGTTTTTTTCCCTGTGATACTTGGTGGGTATCATGGAGGAGAAAAGATAAAATAGAAAAGTACATGTTTCAAAAAAAAACAAAATGCTAACAGAAGCAAGCATTCCATTTTTTGAAATGTCTGGCCTTCATGTAGGCAAAATCACACGCAATAACGTGCCTTCATACTAGGTACACTACAAAATTCCAAGGAGGTTTTAGTATTTTTGGGGGTTCAGTGGGAATTGGGTTTTTGAGTATTGGTCTTGGGAATTTTAATAAGACAACCAATGAAAAGTCCTGTCAAAAGAATGTAAGATAAGCTGTGAAGTAAAGGTACTTTTGCAAAAGGTCGCTTGTAAATAGAAAGAGTACATATGTAGATATATTAGTGTAGCCTGTGTCATTGCCCCAAGTGTGAACACATTGAGGGCTTAACTGATTTTTCCTTCCAAACCCAACTTTTACAATTTATTTGAATTTCCAACAGCAAAATCCACTCACATATCAATATCTTCCACACCTTAGCTCTGAAAATTGTGGAATAAACTCTATTAAATCTGACTTTCCAAGGGCTTCCAAACCCAACTTTTACAATTTGTTTGAATTTCCAACAGCAAGTCCACTCGCATATCAATATCTTCCACACCTTAGCTCTGAAAATTGTGCACCTTAGCTCTGAAACATTGTGGAATAAACTCTGTTAAATCTGACTTTCCAAGGGCTTTCCAACAGCATCAACAACGCCCCCAGATTCCAATACTGTTTTCAGTTTCGATTTTATTTAGTTTTCATTAAAAAAATAATTCAATAATCAATAGCTTTACACCATAGCTTCAAATCAAGTCCAATGCACCCTTATTCATTGAGAGCTTTTCGAAGATATCAAGAGTGTGGCATGAAGCGCCATGGTTTGGGAGATTTCAGCATAACAAAATAAAACATATGTAAATATATGTGTAGAGGTATGTATTTAATTGCTCACTTATCTATCTATTTGTTTGACTCTTTTATATATTTTATAATTTAATATTGAAATTCTTGGAACTTAATGTAATTGAAATTAGATTAAGTTCCAACAATTTCAATATAAGTGGCTTAGTAATATGGCAAAGTACCTATATGTATTGAAGAGATGTTTAAGAATTTTGAGTTTAATTTCGAAAGTGAAGCAAACATAATGACCGAAATGTAAAACTGTGGAAAACGGATATTGATTTTTATTTTTATTTTTTCTCCTTTTCAAACTACTTTTTCCACTTCTCTTACTTTGTATTTCTTGGTTTTTTTCCATGGGACTTGTGTGAAAGTTGAACTAAAATGCCTCCTTTGGTGTCATATGTAGACACAACTTCCAAATCAAAACCCCAATATTAGATGATAAATATGAAACATTCCTTGCTATTGATATGGAAACAAACCAATCCATTAATGATTGTCATAACCTTTTGACCATAAACCTTATAAGTTGGGGATAAAAATTGAAGTGTTTTGCTCCTAAGAATGATGCATGATTTAATGGTTAAGAAGCTAATATTGAACAAAAGGCTAGGAAACAACCACCAAAAGTAGATTAAAATAAATAGGGTTAAATCTAATTAAAATCATATTGTTCAACCAAATTCATCAATGGTTTAAGAGGATATTTCATTGACCAACAACATTATTGGACTCATCAACAATTCCAAATTTTTTTTCTTGTCCACCCCAATCAATTGTTTCCTTCAAAGTTCCTCTCTCTTACAATAAGCTCAAAACACCTACTAGCCCTTTTCCTACTACAACTTCATGGATTGGTTCTACCAACTTACATTAGTATCCATCTCCATCTCCCTTTGAACTTCTGCCATGTTTGTATCTTTGATTTCTATCCATCCCCTTTCAACTTCTTCTTTCACAACAACATGAGCTTCTTCCTTTTTTTCAACAAATTTACATCTTTTGGTCCAACCCCTTAGGTAAGAGTTGCAAATAAAACCATTTTTCTTTCATGCCTTTTGGACAATTTGATGACATAAACACCTACCACAACTTGACTTCTACTATCAAGTGATGCATATAAATAATTATGTTCCCTGCCCATCATACTACAAAGTTCAATTTCACAAAAAAATAATCCACAAAAACAAGCAAAAATTCACGATCCATATGTGTAGATGACTTTGAGGATGTTTGTCATTATTTTTAAAAATCATATAGTAATGTTTATTTATTTGGATCCAGAAATTGTGCAAAGATGTTATCAACAAAAAAATAATTCTTACCTTCATCTAGCTACAAGCTCCTACAAAATTCTCTTGTGTCATTGAACACAAGCCTTCCCCCACTATCTCCACCACCAGACAAAACTCCATCTACAAATTGCTTTGATGCTCATATGCGAATAACCACACCTTGAGCACTAATCACACTATCAACTTGCTTTCCTAAAGCAAGTTGCCATGCCCTTTCCAACAATTTGTACAAATCTTTATTTGCTTTTACACCAAATTATAGAGTATCAATCTTCATGTGTATATCTAAAGCTCCAACGATATGTTGTTCACTCAAAACCTTTGAGGCATCTACACTTGAGCCTAATTTACCAATTTTTGAAGTTCGATAAAGGCCACTAGAAACATGAACTTTTTGTTAACATACATTTCGCGAGTCCCCTTGAGTGAGATCGCTTGAATCAACGGTAAAAGTTGGGCGACATACTTCCCTTTAAGTTGGGAAACCCTCCAGCCTTCCTTCTACACAAATGCTTTCAAGGGGGCCATCTGAATGTAAAGGTTCGTAGCTTTTGTAAAACGCATTGTGGGCGATTCTAGTTTGTGGTAAACATAACATCTTTACAACATGATTTTCAATAATTATGACCAGAACTCCTTACACCATAGATTATATTATGTCTATGTTTAATCGAACTATTGGCTATAAAAACTTCTTGATCAAATGTCGAATGGGTGTCGACTTAAGGGTCCTTAAATCGAAAAGCCCGATCATACATGCCCATGTTACATCTTTGCTAACTAATTAGTTCTGGAACTTGTCCATCTAGCTAAACATAATCCTACCTCCACCAAAAAGATTTACAATTTTTCACTTTCTCTTAATTTTTGGTCTTGTCTCCATTTCGATTATCTTTTCTTCCTCGTTTTGCTCAACAATAGTTTTTTATTGTAAAGTAACTTTCTATTCTAAAACAATTTTTTGCCTATCTCTTTTGATGTGAGAGCTTTTTTACCTCTTCCTTGCTCACTCCTCTTCTCATTTTGTGGAAAATTAACTTCTTAATGGATCTGTCGAAGTTCTACACTCTAGGAGTGACTTGAGAGGGATGAGAAAAAAAAATGTAAAAGGTGAAATGGGAGAAAGGGTCCCACATTTATATTTGGTGGGCCAACTAAGTTATTTCCAAAAATAGCCAAGTTGTTTGCAAAATGCAATATTGGTTCTTGGACACCAATTCAGGTTGTTCATTATACCTTTTCATAGTAATTTGAAAACGTGTCATTGCCGAAATGTGGCATTGGTTCGCTAATGCTCTATTTTTGGTTCCATTGGATATTATTTCAAGGAATAAATAAAAAATGCAAATGGATGCTAGAAGACATGTTCTACTTTCATCCATCAATTCCCCATTGACAACATTAACAACTAATTTTGTAGCATAGAAATCAGCTATTGGATATTTTGGATTCAAAATTTGATTAGTTATCCTTGATTCAACAATTTTGTTTAACTCGTGTAATGACCTTGAGTTAGGAATTTTGGTTGTTCACTCCAAATCTTGGATTTTAATTATGGGAAACGAATTCTTGATTGGCAACAAATTTTCGGTTTTGGATTCTATGGTATAGATTTCAGTTCCAATTCGACCTTCCAATTTTTTAGTTCGAGTTACAGTAAAACCTGTCTAAAGTGATATTATTGGGACCAGAGGTAGGATATCACTTTATACAGGTTATCACTTTAGGCAGGTACAGTACATACAGTATCATACACACATGTTTTCCTTTTTGTTATCGTTATCGTTTGTACCGATAGGGCGTTAGTTTGTGGCTGCTCGTACTCGCGTGCCGTGGGACGTTCCACAAAAAAAAAAACCCATGTTTGCGTGTGGGTCCACCTCAGGAACCGCGTTGCAAGTACCACCTCGTCACATCCTCATGCGCAAAGTCTTCTCCATGTCGAAGAAAGGTCAGTAATACACCATGATGACGGACGAGGTCCGCCTCGCCCTCGTACGGTACAAGAAAGATCATCCTGGTGCCACACAGAAAGAGCTGATCAAGTGGCTGGAGGACACTCATCAGCTCAAGGTCAGCCAAGCAAC
>Ga0116230_10000612_pt1 | contig 31622 bp, 20 predicted proteins | sample S1TSphfallax_3_FD_88678 | JGI IMG/M metagenome (GOLD analysis project Ga0116230, IMG submission 88678) | Host-associated microbial communities from peat moss isolated from Minnesota, USA - S1T2_Fd - Sphagnum fallax MG | ecosystem: Host-associated > Plants > Peat moss > Unclassified | place... | reverse complement strand
ATATAGTACCCATTATTAGTCATTAATAGAATAACCACCAATAGTCATTTATAGAATGACAATCAATAGCTATTAATAAAATACCCACCAACAACCATTAATACAATAGCCATTAATACAATAACCATTAATATAATAACCACTAATAGCCATTAATATAATAACCATTAATAACCATTAATATAATAACCACTAATAGCCATTAATATAATAACCATTAATAACCATTAATATAATAACCACTAATAGCCATTAATATAATAACCACTAATAGCCATTAATATAATAACCACTAATAACCATTAATAGAATCACCACCAATAACCACCAATAAAATAACTACTAATGGCCATTAATAAAATAACTACTAATGGCCATTAATAGAATAACTACCAATAACCACTAATAGAATAACCATTAATAACTATAAATAGAATAACCACTAAAAAACAACAATAACCAAAAATAAAATAGGTATTAATAGCCATTAATAACCACCAATAACATTAATAAAATAACAACCAATAGCCATATATTAAAATTGTTTATGATTGCCAAAAATATCTTATAATAGCTATAAGTAGTCTAAATTGAAATAATTTACAATAGCCAAAAAAACATAAAATAGCCAAAAATAACCAAAAGTAATTAATAATAGCCAGAAATAATCGTAAATAATATAGGGTGAAATAATTTAAATCAATGAAAAATAATCATATAATAATTGAAATTAGCTTAGCATAGGTAATATTATTGTATTAACAAAAAAAATCCATTTATTAAACTTTCTTTTTTTTTCGAAAGGATGATCATTGAAATGTTATTAAATAATGATATTCAAATTTTTTTGTTGTTCAAATGATTTTAAACTTTCAAAAGGAAATAAATGTAATTATGTACATTATTGAAATTAAAAAAAAATAAACTCAAATCATTTCATTTAAACAAAATTTTAATAAGATATATTTTTTAAGTTTATGTTTTTGTAATGTATAAAATGAAATATTGGATAAATAGAATGTAGTGTAACATATTATCACAACAAATGGGGTGGTTTGATGGTTATAATGTTTGCCTCTAATCCAAAGGTCAAGGGATTAAACTTCATGGGTGGTGTTGTGTGTGGTTAACAATGGTATGTTGACCAAATATTTTCCTAGCAAATTCTTATAATTGGTGCCTAGGTTGATTATGTGGCCTATCAACCTACCTAAGCTAGGATTTTAACCTAGCTTAGGTAACCTAGCCTAGGTAATGACATGTGTCAATAAATAATGGGCTTTTAAAATTATGAAATTATCAATAATATTATATATTAAATAATTAAATTTTAATTGATTTTCATGCTAATTAGCTAATTAATTAACAAGTGAATGGTTTGGTAAGTTTATATTTCATTTGAGAATAACCTTGTTTCACTAGTGAAACAAATCATTGTCCATAGCAATTGGTCCCCGTTCACTACGAAGTTAAACAATTTCACTAGGTAAAAATGTCCAAATTCACTCAAAATCTAATGAAACTTATAATGAATTAGGATGCATTTTATAGTAGTGCATAATAGTGGTCTCTTCCAATAATCCGAAATCCATCCATTGTGGGCATCTTACCTATGTCAAAAACAAAGTTAAAGACTAACACACTACATTCATTTGCCCACATTTTTTATTCCATTCCAAAGTGCTATTAATGGTATTAGTTTATTAAATAAGGCCATTATAAACATGCTCTAATTAACACACCTTTATGCATTCAATGAACCATGGTGTCTTGTCTTTAATGTTTTTTAGGGTTTAGGGTTTAGGGTTCAAGTTCAAAATAAAAAAATGCCTTGGACAATTTTGATGTGAAAATGATTTTTGTACATTTTTTGTTCGTTTGATTAATTCAATGCATAATGAAATTGCATGGAATGCCAATTCAACAAAGACATGAAGGACAATCATTACAATCTTGGATTGTTGTTGCATTTATTGTTTGCTTCCATTACACTACACCTCCATTCTATGTGTTGGCTTGCTTGATATAGATGTATTATGTTGTCACCAATTGCAATCATTGACATGAACATCAATTCATTTTGGGATGCACATCCATCTTGTTGCACATGGGAAATGTTGAAAAACAACATGTCAAATCAAAGACATGGTTAAAAAGGAGGTAGACCTAACTCCATATACTAATGCTTTTGCAATTACATTGGCATCCAACAAGACATTTTTGTTTAAGCACCTCCTAAATGATGATAGTAAGGGTCCTATGGAATTATTGAAGGACAAAAGACTCCACAAGGGAATGGAAAATTTCTTCACATTGTGTTCACCCAATGTTTAAAACTTGATTACATCTTTGAAACATTACCTCAGAATTCAAGTATACATAGATAACATTTTGGCTTTGAAAACTATGAGTTTTTATTACAAATATGAAAATGTTGGGTGGGTATCAATTTGTTTTGATACCCATTGGATTCAATTTTCACAATAGGTTCTAATATCACATTTTATTTTATTTTTAAAAATTATACACTAGGTCAAGGTATCAATATATAATATTAAAAAAATTTAATTGATTTGCACAATGCCAATTCTTATAAATTTGAGAACAATCAGTTTTCACTTGGTTGTTCTCACAAATTGGTTATTAGTTTATTTTTCCAAATAAATAATAATAAACTTACATAAATAAATAAATTTTATTCTTATTATTAGAATTTTAAAAAATCACATATTGTTACCCAAAAAAATCTAAATAATAACCAAAAAAATCTTTATAAAATTTTCATACTTCAACAACTTCATCCCTTTCAAAATCACCTTCAAATTATTCTAACTCCTCTTCTAAATATACATTCCTCTCAAGGAATTCTATTAAGTTAAGTGGAGATTTACATGCTACTCTAAGGTCATTAGACCAATTTTTCTTCACAAATATCAACTTTTCTAAATTTGTAGTTTAAATGACATCTTTTAAGGTTAACAAACATTTCAACCAATGAAAAATTCCTTTCTATTTCAATTGGGATCCTACAATGCAAAAAATTTGGTGAGCCAAAAAACCAATAATATAGAACATTGATTCATGTTTCTTTCACAACCACCATTGGAGAGGACTTTTGTTGTTTTAACATCCAATTAATATTGTCTAAAAACTAACAACTTTCTTTTAACAAGTTCTTTTGCTAGTTTGCTTGTATTTGTAATTTGCTAAAAAATGTCCAAATTGCAATCTTGATAATAAATATCTTGGTTAACATAATGTTTATATATGACTTTATCAAAGGATGCAAATGTTCATAACATTCGACCCAACAAAACAATCTTATTAACAAACTTGCAAAACAAAACAACAATACTAACAAGTATTCTCATTCAATTGAAATGTTCAAAAAATGAAAAAGAATTCAAACAATATTCAAAATTAAAAGCCTAATTGGTTTTCATTAGAATGTTCAATGTTCTTGGCCAAATTTTGGTTTCAACATAAGCCTTATTCCATTCATGTCTTCCCTTCCTAGATTTCTTAGGCAAAGTGACGCATTTTTGCAAATATGCTTGAATAGACTTAATGGACACATATATCAGATTTTTAAAATCTTTTTATTCTATTGTGCCATATTGACATGCTTTTGAAAAAAACATGACTAAAACAAGTTCCCTAGAAGTTTTCTTCCAACCCAATATATTCATAACTTATAAGAAATTTCAATACAATAATCATGACATTGAGATTAGAAACTTCATGTTTGAGATAAACAATGATTTTTTTTTCGTCAGCCATATTTATCCAACAAATCTATCAAATTTTTACCAACGCTTGTCTTGTCGTTTCATTGGCCCCAAACAAGCCAATAGTCACATGCTTTGGTTACCAATCATTCCCTAAAAATTAATGATTAACACAAACACATTATAAGTTCTTTTGGACATCCAAAAATCAAAACTAGTAGTTGCATAATGACATTATTCCAATGCAATAAAAACACACAACTGACTTAATTTCTCCACTAGCCCTGCCAATATTTCTTGCATAATTTTTCTTTTAAAAGGGAAATTCAGTTTTGGACATAAATGCAAAGCCAAATGTTTCAACTAGATACTTTCCACAAACTAAATTGGTAATTTTTTTTGACAAATAAAAAACCAAGATCCTTAAGGAATTCTTTTTGTGGAACATCCTCTTTTTGTGCATCCTTCACAACCAATTTTTTTTGAAATTGACCTCTAGATTTTATCTTATTTTTGCATGTTCTTTTTCCTTTGTTTGCTTCAATAAATTGTTCATTTCCTCTTCAAATTTCTTTGAAATAAAAATATGATTTGCACCCACATGTTTTTAAAGTGAAGTTATTCCATTCGTTTTATAATAAGAAATTAGTCCATTTCTTGCTTGTGTTCTTGGATTTGTTGCAATTATTGGATTTTTATGACAAAGTATACAATGCAAGATTTGTGCATTTTCAAAATCAATTTCCCCATTAGCATTTACACAATAAAAGCCCCAACATAAAGTTATTCTTCCATGAGGTTTTCAAATTTTTCTTTGAACATGTAGTTTTTAAAGGTTCATCTTCATTAATTTTTCACTTTCCATTTTTTTTAGTTTTTCTTGCTTTAATCTACATGTACTAGGATTTTCTCTAGATTTGTCTTCCATACTTACATCATTCATGCATATTTCAAATGTCTCATCATTAAGGCTTATTATATTTTCATCTTCACAATACTGATCCACTGATAGTTTTCAAAAGAATATATCCAAAGCTAATGGAGAAAAAAAAGATTTTATATCAAAGAACTCACTTTTTACATTGAGCAAATGAAATATTTACAAACAAAGAAAGTAAGGGTTTAAGAAATGGGGTGTAGGGTTTAGAAAATTAATCAAACAATCACTTTTTTTTTCTCATCATAAAAAAAAACTTATTTTGAGAGGGTAATTGTTTAATTGAAAAAAGATTAAAATCTTGCACACACAAAAAAATTAAAAAAAACAAAAACAAAACAAAACACTAAAAAGATATTAAAATGAAAACAAAAAAAAATTAAAAACTCCCCCCCTCCCCCCCCCCGCCCCCCCAAGAATAAAAACTTACCAAGGTGAAGAAGCTCCAAGCTCCTTAACCAACATAAATGAAAGAGCGCCACAGGGGGGGGGGGTATGGGGGTTACTAGTTGACACAAGGCAAGCAACAAGGCAAAACATGAAGGAACATACAGTGAAGCAACAAGGGGGAGGGAATGACAATAGTACCTTAGGTTGAAACAATAGGATGAGGCATGAAGGAATAGGCAAGTAGCAAGGCAAAGGACAAAGGGGGGAACATGTAGTAGCAAGGTGAAGCACAAAGGAGTGAGGAGGCAACAATAGGGCCAAACATGAGGGAAGGAATAGGCACCAACAAAGCAAAGCATGAAGGAAGGAGCATGCAATAATAGGGTGAAACGTGAAAGAGGGAGCATGTAACATTAGGTTCAAACATGAGGGATGGAACATGTAGAAGTAGTGCAAAACATAAAGGAGGGAACATGCAACAATAGGGCCACGTGTGAAAGAGGGTTGAGTAGGCAACAATAGGACTAAACATGAAAGAAGGAATAGGTAGCAATAGGGCCAAGTGTGAAAGAGGTAGCAAGCAAAGCAATAGGCAACAATATATAGGGCCAATCATGAAAGAGGTAACAAATAACAACAAGGTGAAGCACAAGGGAGGGAGTAGGCAGTAGTAGGCCAAAACAGAAAAGATGGAGCAAGTAGTAACAATGTGAAGCAAAAGGGAAAAAACAAGTAGCAATAGGTTGAAATGACGAAACATGAAACACAAAGAAGTGGGCCCCTTACAACATGGGGAAAGGAAGGAAAGGAAGGAGGAGGGAAAAAAAACCTTTATAGCAAGAAAGAGGAGGGAGAGAAAAAAATATGAAACAAGAATGAACAATGAACATTGAACTCAAGAAAATTGAAAGCTTGCAACACAAAGAAGAAACCAATGCAAGAAGAAGAAAAAATGATTCATGCTCTCTCTTTTATTCAAGCATTTAGGCTTTAGGAAGAGAAGGTGGCCATTGGAAAGCAATGCCCCTTTTACATCTAACCCTAAGCCTTAATTTCCACTAGTAATTTAAAGTACTTAGTACCTTGAAAACTTGACCCATGTAAGGGGTTTTACCTCATTCAGGTCTCAATATTAAATTATTATTTTTGGATCCGGTTATCATTCATTTGGTTTTCACACAAGTGAGAACTGATGATCAAGGTTTCATTCATCATATCATTAAAACTAATACTTTAAAGGTTTCAAATATGGATATTTGGGTGATGCCCAAGGGCATTTTTGGTACTAACCCAACACTATTTATTACATCGAAGATAGTTTTTTCCTTGGAAAAATGTTAGGTCAAAAGGTCTTCCTTTTCAAAATGTTTATGGAAGGTTCAACTATTGGGGTGGATTTTTTGAAGCAAATGTGACCCAGAGGGGGACCTTGAGAATGTGTGAATGACGTTTGACCATGTCAAATGTGTGGAAGAATGAACCACCATGGCATGCCATGTCTACAACCTAAAGTATTGTAAGATGATGACCATTGTTGTTTACAACATGCAATAAGAAAACACATAAGTGAGCAATGTTTCATGTGGAGAAAGTTGAATGAAATTATGGCAAGGAAAGGCATTAGTGAGTGTAATCACATTAACATGAACCACAACAAGTGTAACATGTGTTTTGTTTTTCATGTTTAGAAGTGGTAATTTAATTTGGTCTTGAAAGTGTAAGATTTTTTTATACTCAATAAGGTTCATAATATATCATTGGAATTTGAATTAATCTAAAAAATATCCAATTAACAAAAGTTCTCAAAACATTCGTTAAACATTATAACATTTATTTTTCAACACTAAAAGGACTTATAAATAGACTTCAAAACTTTTGAGCATTACATATATCTTGAATTTTTTTACATAAACCTTAACAAAATAATAATACGAAGTTTTGAAGATTTTTGAAAACTTTTTAAAAATAATTTAAGGATATTCCCATACAAGTAGTCCCTTAAGCATGCGAGTGTGTCTCATGTTATCTTGTTTGCACCTTTGTAAGCCCAATTTCAAGGGGGTTCATCGTAGATATTTTGTAGGCAAATTGGAATGTTATTTGTATCATCTATCGCTTTAAATTATCCAAATGTGCAAATTAATGATAATGAACACACTTACTACTTTCATTAAACACAATCTATGGACATGCACACAAAACAATTGATTAAATTGAAGATGCAAATTAACATAAGGCATTTTGTTATGAATGTAAAAACTCAACATTGCTACAAGAAAATAAATTTTGATATGTTGCCATTAGGTGTTGGTGGTACTTGTTTAAAGTTGCCAATGAAAGAATACTTGTGGAGCTTACCAATTGGTTAACATTCTAACATTTCCAAAATTAAACAATGGGGTGGATTTATGAAACATGTAAGTTTTTTACAATTGACCATTGTTTTTTTGGTCCTCACAATGTACTCTCAATATGTAAGTTAGATTGATTTCTTTTCCTTTTCACACAATTTTTTTCTTGAAGAACTAGTGGACATGTCAATTTACAATTTATCAAACAAAAATCATAACATTTGGCTTTAATAATCAAGGAAATGAAGTGCCTATTTGTTTGTTGCCATGTTTGATGACTATGTTCAAGCTTTTAAACAATCAAACTTCTATTATATTTACTTAAAAGTATAATTATTTGAAAACCATATTTTCATAAGATATAATTTGGGTTTACATTTGCACAAATAACCACAAAGGGTTTCACAAAACCTAGTGGATGCACATGTGCTTTTGTAAAACTACTTGAAACATCACATGGAGATGGCATTTGGTGTATTGAATGTTGTTTGATTTCATCACATGTTCAATGTTTTATGTTGCACAAAATAATCTTGCAACCTTGTAAGGCTCGGATCATATTGAAAAAAGCTATCTTCAATGTTCGTGCTCCATGTTATGGTGGTTGGTTAGCACCACACATTGGTGGCCTTCTACAAATTCGCAAGTTTTGGTTTTGCCTTGATGACATCAATCAATGTGTCAGGTTCCAAGTAGAAGTACATTTTGAAAAAACAAAGTGTGCCTAAAAGTTGGCATGTGCAAAAAGGTGCTCATTTGTCCCAAGATGATACATGTTTAGAAGAAGAAGCATGCTTTGAGTTTAATAAATGATAAAAGAATACAATGCATAATTAATTGGTGATGAAAATTTAATTCAAATGAATTCTTAAATGCAACATCCTAGCCTTTTGTTGGCAACAATAAAAAGGTTTGGCACATCAACCTTTTCAAATTGTCAATGCAACATGTCAACAAATAGCAGTCCCCTTGTCTTCTCCAAGTGATCGTCGTGCATCATGTGGAGGTTCCTCTACTAAGGTATTGTAGAATATATAGTATAATGTCAAGTTTTCTCAAAATAATAAACAATGACATAACAATTAGTAAATTCCTAGCTTGTACATGCATTGATTCCATGTCGATGATGGTTGGCTCATTGGGGAGATGAAGGACTTGGGTTCCTTGTAAGCACAAATATTATATTTTGCAACATGTGATGTTTGGTAGAGACGGCGAGGAATTAATTCATCATCCTACACGGAACTAAAATGAAATTCACCTTTTATTATTTTGTGACATGATTGTAAAATAGGCTTTTTTTTATGGAAGTATGGAGTGTTTCATGATGATACAATATAGTCATAGAATGCAACATAGTGGCACTTTGAGTTAACCACACATGTTTTTTTCAATTTGAAGAATGAAAACCTTGCATATTATTGTAACATTGTTTATATGTGCTTGTTTATCTCCATCTATTCTTGTGAATCAATATTATGTCCAATGATATTCAATATTTTGTCATGTTCATGTGTTCATGTGCCCACCTATTCGCCATTCATGTTCACACATTCACATCAGAGTTACATTGATAATTTTGGTTTTTGTTTTGAAAGAAATATTGAATCCATGCTTTTATGGGTGGGTGCATTTCAATGGAGGTGTTTACCATAACAAAGGTTTCAATGGGAACATGATGGGCTGTGTGTGTTTTGATGGGGACATCTACCATAACTAAGGTCAATTGTGTTTCGCAACAAGGATAAACCATAGTTGGGGTCACATGTGTTTTAATGAGAGTGTCTACCATAACAAAGGTTTCAACATGAACAAGATGGGTTAAATGCGTTCAAATGAAAAAATCTACCATATTGTTTGCCATCATTTCTTATTTGACATTTTTGCAATAAAAAATAATGGTCATCATAGCAATACAAGAGTAATAAAAAAAATCTTGTATTGTTATGTAGTCAACAAAAGTTAAGTATATGGCACACTTCACAAACAAGGCAACTAATTGTGGTTTTTATCATTTTTGGGGCTATTGGTAAACCATAGATAAAACCCATTGTTATATATGACAATAATCAAAATTGTATATCTTTAATGAGAAAATCAACCTTTCATGTTTGCATGAAATATAACAAAATTCATTATCATTTGATGTGAGACAAAATTGAAGATGATTTTATTAAATTATCAATTTTGTAACACAAAGAATATGATTGTAAATATATTGATTGAGACATTTTTTATTAACAAGCATGAACATGTTTTATGTTTGATGAGCATGATCAAACGAGCAACTTGATAGTTCATTGAGTGAGGTGTTGAATATCAATTTCCTATCAAATTACTTTTGTCTTAAATATTTATGTGTCAATCATTTAACTTTTGAAACTATGAGATATTTCAAGTTGAAATTAATGAAGTATTTGCATGTGATGTCTACCCTAGTTATGGTGACATCTACATGTGGGATGTTCACCTCTTATTCACGAATAGGTTAGAACTTTAGGGTGGATCATAAAGTGAACAACTAATGTGATCTTAAAGGTTGGGTGAAGAGCTCTTTGTAAATCTATGTTTTATTCATTATATTCTTTCATTGATTTGCTATCAATTTTCAACAAAGTTGAAAATGATTCTTTAAAAACCTTACCTCCAATTGTTAAATGCATATATACCCAATCTATTAATTGGTAGGATTTGGTGCCTCTTCCAAATAATGATCATTATCGGAGGCCAATGCATTTATGGGATGTAAGTCACAAATTGAAGGTGACATCCACGTAGCTCAGGTTTTTTTTTATGACAAATAGCACAAGGTTGGCACCTGCATTAGGACATAGCTGAAATAGATATGTAAAGCATTCCTAAAAATTCCCTAATGTATTTGGAGGGCACTTTGTGTCCATGAATATCCCTCTAAAAGAAGAGGAAGGATATTACAACTACTTTTAAGAGTGGGAGGGAGCTTACACTTATTATAGGCATATGAAGTAAGGGTCAGCTCACTCCCGCTTTTAAGGAGTAGGTGTAAGAGCACTCGGTGTCAGGATGGCCCCCCTCCTAAGCCTCGTGATCTACATACGTGAAAGGCAGGGCCAGCGGATCCATCCATTCTTTCGGTCTTTAATTATGCCGAATCCGCCGTGGGTGCCAATTTGGCCTGGCAGCAGATTCGGATTTACTTTTTGATTCCTGTTCATTTAATATGCATCTCCGACCTTTTAACGCCAGGTAGCAGGCCGGCTAGAGCCGATTCCTGCTCTTAGTACGCCGATGGGCTCTACCATGGACTTGCTAGGAACCTCTAGCCCGCTCTTTAGTAAGCTGAAGTTCTCGACTCATTCATGATAATCTTTGCGTTGTATTTTAACGTGGGTAAAGATCATAGGTGTGGGACATTCCCACAATGCAGGTCCGAACTCCGAACTTGCCAATGGCCTTGTCCTTTATTAAAAATTCCTCCACTTTGGGGTTTACCAAATACCTTATTCCTCAGCGGGCACACTGTTGGTCTAATCTACTCACAAATCAGATAGGGTTTGTATGAGACAAATATCCAGACATAAAAGGACTTTTCAGTTTGATCCTTTTTTATCTGACGGATCTCCTGACGCAAAATGGGCCTCCATCATGCTGAGGTCGCTTGTTGCTTCCACAACAGTGGGGGGGCCTCGGTGAAATGGACCCTCTCCACCTGAGGAGATTCGTCATTGTCGAAAAACTCGACGTTTGCTACGCTGGTGAAGGCATGTTCCCTCAGCCCTCAGCAGGTTTATCGCCCTCATTTCCATGCCCTCGAACTAGGCGAGGGCTGAGTAACAGGTTCCCTACACAAAAGCAGACAATTTCTGTCACCATGTGGAGGCAATTGTGTTTTCTTACCCTCATGGGAATGTGGTACACCCCCCACCCTCGACCTGCCTTTCACATTCATGAGTATGTTACATGCAATGAGTGGACGATTCAATATTGAAGGACCAACAGTTGGGCAGCTTATTGAGCTTCATGGTCACTGAAGAACAACGGCTTTGTCCACTGGCAGGCATGCTCCCTCCCACCACAAGTCTCTTCAAGCGTTGAGGCTGCTGCTACATCCTTGTTGCGGGCTAACATGTCCTGAGAGTCATAAATGGGCCAATGCAGTTATTGAGACTTTCATTCAATATCCCTATGCCCTCACAAATTGAACAATAGGTTTATGCATGTCCAATTTTTTTGGTTTGGCTCACATTACTACATTTCATTGGCTGTTGCAATTTGGAAACCTCTCCAAAGTAGCTGTAAGCCCTGGCCACTAGCTTATTGCTTCTGCCTCAAGATTATAAATCAGAAAATAACTGTTCAAGTTCATTCCATCCTTCATCTTGCTTGCCTGAGGACTTGGCAGAAGAACAACCTTCTTGATCCCAATAAAAAGTCTCCTTATGGGCAAAGACATATGAGACATCAGATCATCAGTGTCACAAGAATCATATTATTGAAAGTTCATAATAACCTCTGGTCAGTGAAGCTCCTAAACACGGCGGCAAAAATTCAATATTACAGTATTGGGTAGTGTAGCCAATATTATGTGCCTTCCTTCCATGACCATTTCTTCTAATGAATCGCGCTGGACCATCTCTAGGCTAGCTATAAATATACACTCTTCTACTTGCACAAGTATTTCAGAAACTGTTTCTACAATCAATTTCTAAACTTCATTTGCTCCATAAGTCCAAAGACCTGGAGTGCCCAGCGTCACTAGCTTAAGTTCATATCCAGTTCCTAATGCCTGACCCCTGGATGCTTATTGCTTGATGGTCAAGCCGCATGCAAGCTACTATAGGCTGCTTGAGCACAGTCCTTGGAAGTTGCTCTTCAATCCATGGTCCTTAATCATGAATGCTGACAGGATTTTCTTGGATCAGTATAACATTCACTTGCAAGAAGATCAGTTGAAATCTGCCTAATCCCTGGATGCTTATTGCTCCATTGTCAAGCCCATCAAGCCCATTGTCAATCAATGCAAGCTACAATAGGCTGCTTCAGCACACTCCATGCACAGTTACTCTTGAATCCTTGGTGCTTAATCAGGAATGCTGACAGGGTGTTCATTGATCAGCATTGTGTTCACTCACAAGGACATCAGTTGAAATCTGCGACATCCTCCATGTAATTTGTGTGATTGTTTTGGTGCCACCAACCAATAGTTGTCCATTTTGAAATGTAAGCGCAGGCATAGGACCAGTATATTCAGGTTTATCCACTAATTGGTCACAACCTGACCTTATGTACAATATCTTGTGCCATCTTCATAGATGTCACAAGATGAAGACTTTGTTGTTCGAAATGGCAGTATCCCCCCGGACTTCTTCTGCCCATGCATCTCCCACTGCTCATGAACTCTTGCCCGTTCTTCCTTCTCCATTTGACTTGTGAAAGCCTCCACAAAAAATGCTAGCACCACATTTAGCATGAATGCAACATCAAGCACCCAGAAAGCTATGAAGAAGCTTTGCACCCATCTGTTGCCTGTGGCTGCTGCATAGGCATCCATAATTACATACCATTTGTTGGCAACACAAAGGTTGAAAGATGTCACCATAGCTGATGCAAAGTCATTGTAGTTAAATGCATCATACCCCATTGCCAGGTACTCAGTGCCTTGCAAAGCAGGGTTGCCTGCATAAACCAATCCCCCAAATAGGTGCATCCCTAACAGAGAGAAGAATGAGCAGACCAGAAACTGCAGCACCAAAACTGGTGCAGTGGCAGGGATTGCATGGAGTAATGTTTGGGCCACTAGCCACCAACGTGATACCAATGTCACAAGGGTGAATATACGAAATCCTCTCATTATGATCAAATATGACACCCTGAGAAAACAACAACCACAGTTGTTAGAACTCTGAAACATGTATAGCTATATTGCACACTAATGATTTTATATGCTAACAGCTTATTACTCCACCCAGCAGCCAAATTCCTCCAGTCCAAGATTTCTGCTCCTCACAACTAAACAATCCACAACAACCACAACTAAGAACCAGAAAAACCAAAACCCATGCAAAAGCCAGATACATACCAATTGCGAGAATCATGGTAGAAGAATGAGAAGAGATGAAGACACACAATGAGGACAGTCACAACAAAATCAAAACGGTTCAAGCTGCTCCACCAGTAGGGCTTCCAGCCTTGCACACAAATCTTCAGCATTGCATCCATTGCAAATACCCAACCTGCACTTGCATATCCACATAGTTAAGAAGAAAGTTCACAATTTGTTCCTGATTGTTTATTCTTTTGGTAGCTTCAGGTATGGTACATAAAAAGCATCTTCAGTATCTGGGGGTCAAAAGGCAACTAAGTGACACCAATAAATGCAATAGTACAGAAGAACCCTCTGCTTCTTCATACCTGTTTGTCAGACACATTACTAGTAGAGCCAAACTTGCTCAATTTATTTCTGAAGATGCAACAACACTTACCACCACAAACAAAATGGTGCACAAAATGGCAAGAAGCATACCAAAGAGGAACTCAAGACTCAACAGCAGGATTTGCAATCTCCCATCCACCTGCACCAGAAGTACACATTTCTTAAAATGAAGCAAAAACTTTTGGTCTGCTGCTGAAATCATGCAGTGTTGAGCAGGAGAACTGTGTTAGGCCTTTCCCAACACATGCTTGTATGAATAAGAATCAAGTGATCTTCTCTCATTCAAGGAGATCAAATAATCCTCACAAATCTTCCCATCCATTTTAGACACAACTGACATTGCCTCTAATGGAACTTGAGAAACTCAAAGCCATAATCTGTGAGCGAAAAACAGAAAACTTATTTGGAAAGGTTGCATACATTGAGTTGAACAATAGCCACAGCTAGAGAAGCAAAAGTAAAAGCCCAGATGACATAGGCATAGCATGGGTGCTTCACAAAATGCATATCACTCAATCTGTGATATCGCCCAGGTGTCTGAGCTGCTGGCTTTCTCTCCACCTCCTTGGCAATAACATCACAAAGCTCCTCAAACTCATCTGACCATATCTTGAAGTCACCCCGTTTGTTGAGGGCTAAGAAAAGACGGCTTGTACGAGCTCGGACATCAGGAATGTGCCTGCTGCTTGAAGGTAGAACTGAAGATAGCAGACTTTTGCTTGTAGAACTGCATAGAGCCAGGACTTAAGTTCAAGCTTGTAGAAGATCAAGACACAAAATTTTTGTGAAGTGCCCAGTGAACGTAATAAGAATATTGTGTTTGCAGGTTATGGGGTAAGCACCAAGTTAGAGGGGTGAAGTTTTGTTGAAGTTAGCCTGCAAAGTTGGTTTTCCAAATTATTTTTTGAGCCTGTCTCTGATGAAATCTCTAAAAACAATCAAATGTCTTTGAAAGTGTATGTTCTTACATCTGTTTGATTACCCATTAGTGTTATGTAACATGGAAGGTTTTTGATGTCAAAAGTGTGTTAGAAAACAGGTCAAGAATAAAATCAAAATACAATTATGTCCCGAAACTTCCACTTTGCCTTTATTTTTATACAGTGACTAGACCCTAAAGTTTTAACATCCTCAAGTGTAGACTTACCTACATAACCAAGTCTTGGACATCTTTACTTTTGTAATTTTGACATGTACACAATGTTAGGCTCAAGTTTCCATAAGTAAAACCTTTACATACCACATTGAAATAAGGCTTAGATATTGTAATTATCAGCAGAGAGGGCACAGCCTTGAACAATGTTTTTGCAAACTAACTTACTTCAGAAAAAACAGTGCTAAAAATCACATGATTGACATAACTCTTGTTTACTTGAGCAAAATTACACCCAAGGTAAGAATGAATTTTGCTACATTAGTAGGATAACAGAATAACACTTTGCCATGGACATCATCTTCAAAAGAGCTTTCAGGAAAGGGTGTCATTACAACACTAAACACCCACCAACACTGATTTTACCATTTAGGTTTGGTACAAGAGAATTTTAAGTTCAAGATGAGATTGTTACAAAGGCAAAATGAATGACAAGTGGAAACCTGGGAAGAAGGAATACACACCTGTAGCGACCAATAGCAAGAAATAGGGCAATCATTGTAGCACCATCAATCCATTCCTGATGCTTGATGTCCAAAAGACCAAAAGCTGCTCTCAAATTTCCTTGGCGTGCTGTAATCCTCTTAGCTACTTCAACGACCATCTGTGATAACCATGCATTCATTACACAACAGAAACCATCAGGAATTGCTGCAGTGCTGAATAAATTTCATCAAGTACAATTGCTCAGTAGTAAACATCTATAGGGCTGCAATATACTGATCCCAAACTGATAAATCAAATCCCTGATTGTCCTAAATACTGTACAACTAAGGCTATGGAGCTACACTTGCAGTACATATTTAGAGATTTCACCTCACAGCTGCAGGTGAGTAGTCAAAACAGGTTCTACAACAGTGATACCACTCATAGCAGGACTAGGAACCAATTCCCAAAATCTGGGGATGTGCACCTTCTGTCTTCAAACCGTAATATGGTTTCACTCAATGGAGAAATTCACTCAATACGGTTTCACTTAAGTAGCAGCAGAAAACTGGCTACCCCAGAATTCATTGTGTTTACATTTCAAATTTGGTAACAAAGTTAAGCAACATATAGTCATGATGTTTGTTAGTGATTGGGGATAGGATCACCTGAGATTTGTAGTTGCTGTAGACAACGGAGAATGCCAGGCTCATCAAGAAGAAAAAACCAATAATTAGATAAGTGAAGAAGAAAAAGAATGATAGGCGATTTGCACTATAAACTGTTGCCCAGACAGTCGGGTTGTTTGCAGTTGTCAACAGCACAAAAAGATTGAATAGTGAGGTCACATAGTCCTTAAACTCAGCTGTACTATCTGAAAATAAAGCAGTTCCCAGCCATGCTGAGACCAACATGAAAGCTACCACCAATACCTGATAAGACCAAATCCCCACATCAGTGGCAAACACCATACAGCTATAGGAACAAGAGGGATCAAACCAAATCTGACACAATGTTGAAATTACTCATTAATATTAACTGACATCATGCTAGCAATTGAAATGTTCCAGAATCATCTTGGGCTTTTAGGCGTTTATTTCACAGCACGCTGAAATTATCTCACATATAATTGTCAATTTCTCTTTTCTCTGTCACTACTTTCTACAGATTGCACATACTGGAGCATACACTACTTATGGACACTAAGCTTTTCATTTCTATTCTTACTGTCTCAATATCTAAAATCTGAAAGCAGATACATGTAGAGAAAGACATTTATCTGCAATTTTGATTTTATAACAGTGTTGGAACTGCTAGACCAATGACTTTGGATGTCTCTCAGACTGGTCAGTCACGATTTGGCTTGCATGGCCCTTGGGGCTCTTAGTAGGAGTTCTGAGGTTTTCTCTGCTGTCAGTCAGACACCTAGGTTTTATTAATCCCATTGATTCCTTTCTTCTTCAATACATCTTTCCTTTCAGAATCACAATGTGAATGTTAACCTGAATCTTTCATTTGAAATCATTTTATGGAAAGCAAATTGACCTGCAAGCAGATTCTTTAACATGAATTGAATGTTACATACCATAATGTCCATGAAGGTGAGACCAATGCGCAGGGTCATGCAAAAGCAGTTACGTAAGGCCCTGTATAGAAGCATGAAAATGTGTAAATTGACAGCAGACCTTGCTTATAATCAGAATAACAGCTCTGTTAGATCAAGGACATTACACAAGAAGTTGTCTGTAATGTTTCCTCTTATGGACTATAACCTCTAAATATTTAAGCAGTTAAAAACTATTTAAGAGACAACATGAGGAGGCAGGAACTCTGTACAACACCCTAGACAACAAATGGTTGTTAAGTATCTCCTTGCTTCCTATGACCATTATAAGTGGTCACAGACTTTTTCAGTTTGAACTGGTCCTAATAGCAAGAAACATCAGTAGTTGAGTTACCTGCTAAAGACTATAGGGACAAGGATGCGCAAATACATGGAGAATTTGATGCCTTGTGGTTTAGCAATGCCTGCAGCTGATGAAGAGATGGCAACAGCCATTGCCATAAGCAGAATCACCTGCCCCACACATTTTGCTCACACCTTGCCAAGATTTCTTAACAACAGGCAGAACCATACAGTTACCATGAAACAGATGCAGTCATATCCAGTATCCACAATACTAGATTCATCCACAAACTAAGTTCAGATGATAGACAAGAAGGCAATACATTGTGGGACCCCAATTGACTTTCAATTGAGATCAATGCAGGAGAACAAAAGAACCACATTGATGGCACATGCATGATCAGGCTAGTTAGGAGCAGGCAAGCAGTTTGCATAATGAAAGTAGATAACAGATGAAATGACATCAGAGAAATAATTGAATCAGATGTAGATGAAAGGAAAAATGGATTTGTAGCTAACCAAGATGTTCAAGAAGGGCTCAAAAACCAATGATATCAAGAGACTCAAAACACAGACAGTTTGCAGCAAATTTGTGGATGAGTCACAATACATTGGGATAAGCAACGTACCTTATAGACAGCAACAGGATTTCGCCAAAAACTGGGACCCATAAAATACCATTGCAATGTGACTGACCACACCAAGATCAATACACATAATACCTGCAGGAAATAAGATGGTTCTTTAGACTCTGCTGAAATATATACATCGAATGAGCTTGCCCTGTAATTCACTACTTTCATGTTTTTGATGTGAGAAAGCATGATCACTAGAGTTCTTTTTTAAAGGTCAACTTGCAGAGATCTTTGAGCAACACAAATGATTTGGCCAACAACTTCAGCTTAGTGACTAAGGTTTAACTGAAATGCAACCACCCAGGCTTACTCAAGGCTGAGATTGTCTCAAGCACTCTTGGGAAGACTAAAAGTCAGGTGGCCAACCTCTGTTGAATACTCACATACTAGCTATCAACAGGTTGTCAATTATAGGGTTTTATGTGGATAGTGCATACCTCAATCACAAGAGATGACCATGGATGGATATAGGGTAGCCTACTGAGTGCATATGCAGATCCATCAAAGTCTCCACACGGGTTTGGAATTTCACCATTACACCAAGCCGGAATCTGAACAACTGCCACAAATGAATGAGGCCAACTCCTTGGCTTTCTAATTCCTTTAGGATGCATTTGTCTTCAAGACTTTCAGATGTAAGTAGCATGGGCACCTACCTCAAAGAAAGGTAATAACATGAGGATAAGATATACAATCCCTCTGGCGAGGTAAAGTTGATGGTGGAGTAGGAAAGCCTGCTTTGCACTTTCATAGTCCTTGTGATACACCACTGCCAAAGGGAGGTAACGGCCTTGCATTGCCTGCACAAATGCACTCAGGTTCCATTTTAGCAAGGAATATCCTTGATGGTGCTTCGTTTAAGAACAACATATGTATACTCACTGGGAGCAATCCATTGAACTAAACCTAAAATATGAGCAGGTATAGCAGCCTTATAAGGTCTACCCTCTTTAGCTGCTTGTACTATATGTGATTCAGAAGATGTTAATTATGCATACTTCAAGTTTGACCAATTCATCACAACCCATCTTCAATTGTTTTGGCAGACCTGAGCCCACTTGTGTTCCCATCATGTAAATTAGCGAGTCTCAAGACAGAGTTGCTGCAATTCAGGATGTTCCAGAAATAGAGCTTTGAAGTGGTTGACTTTATTGTGGTGGAAACACAAGTTGTGTTGCAACAAAGTGCCAGAATATCTAACTTGAGAAAATCATCCACAGAAGCAAATTCAAACTCATATCCTCAAAGTTGTGGAGTCAACTCAGAAAGTGCAAAGGGCTTATCCCCACAACACAAATGCTTTGCCATACTGGAATCTAAAAAGGGACATCTGCAGGCTAGAAAGAGACTTCGACCTCATGATCCGTTGATGATGTCCCAGACGACGAAAATGTAGCGTGTCCCCTGAGCTGAAAGGGATCTTGGTAGATTTTTGTCATGAGGCGTGAGCTTCTCCCACTGGGTTTTGCTATGTTAAAGAAGCTCTGGCGAGAGATAAAGGAGGACGGAAAGTAAAAGAAAGGCATGAAGATTGTGATTTTACCTGATCAACCAGAGCAGCTGCCATTTCGACATTGGAATGAAGGTTGTGGTCTGATCCGGTCTCCAAATCCCGCAAGCTAGGAGTGACTAGTTTGTGATGGGCCACGGCATATGCTGAGAATGACGCCCCTCGGCGGAGAGGTGTCAACAAACCTTCTTCTTGTATTTCTGGCAGGGTAGGCTTACCCGTCCTTCTGAAGTTTTTCTTCATTACTTCCCGGGTTCCGAAACTCCGACTGCTTGGTCCCGCCGTGAGTAAGTGTCTGGCTTTGCCGAAAGAAGTATGCAGGAAGCTCCGAATACGATTTGTATCGGATGATCCTTGACGATCTACTTCAATGTGCAGTCAACCTCAAGCGACTTGCGACTAATTGCGCCGGCCAATACTTCGTGCTCCATATCGCTGCCTACTTTCGCTATGTCCTTGTGATCGCACACCTACTAAGCAGGATAGGAATGGCCTTTAGAGCTTCTCTAAGGCTCGAGCGCGGTCAGGAAAGGTGACAGCGATGTATATCTCCTGGATTGCTCCACGGTCAATACCAAACTAGAGTGCTGCCATAAGCATCAGGGCACATCAGCAAGAACTCTGCTCCTTTTGCAAAATACAGAGAACAACTCAAATGGAGTTTGCACACTACCTTGACATGGAGAGTGAAACTAGGAAAGCTTACAATGACCTCCACTAGAAACAGTAACGGCATCGCTTTCTGGGAGTAGAAGCACTTTAATGTTTAGAACTTCAAACGACGGGAGGGATCTAAAATTGAACAAAGACAAAATCTAGACTGCTGACATTCAAGCAACTGGACTGGAAGGACGACATAATGTCCTGATTGGATCAGACACAACCTGCCATGGTCGCGAATGGTAACTGACAAACTAATCTACTCAGTCTGAAAGAATACCAGAAATTCGCTATGGACAAGCATCGATAGTATTGCTCCCAAATGCAGTCGAAGGTTCCTGGTGAGTCAAAGTATCGCAACTAGGCCCGACTCGTTTCGGTCACGGACAATCTTGTCCTCTCACTATAGAGCGACTCCTGCAGACTCAAGCGGCTCCAAACTGAGGCAGAATCCCTCATCTAGTTGCCGCCTCTCATACGCCTTGATTACAAGTCCGGCAAACAGAACATATGCGCACAATTCGATTAGAGGTGCTAGACTAGGTTAGAAGGTCAAAACCAGCATCGAACCTCTCCTCCAGGGAAACATCGACTCGATCTCTACTCGTTTCAAGTGATTTCTTATGAAACCACTAACTGCCGTCAACATGTCAAAAAGATGCCAGAAACTTTTTCCAGTGAGACATGAAACTGCTCTGAGAAAATATTCTGAAGGGTCATAGAACATTGCAAGCTGAGAAGAAACTGAAATCATAAAAAAGACAGGATCTGGAAATCCTCTACGAACGAATCCAGAGGCTTCACACATGAGTTGCAAACCCGAGAACCAAATTCGATTTTTTTTTAAAACACAAAAGCACAGGAAGGACACATACGAAGGAAAGCGTGAACGAAGCCCAGAATCTTACATGTGCTGGTTGCGAGATGTGCAGAAAGAAAAACGCTGTTGCAAGGGCACCTGCTCCTAAGGACAAAGTAAACGTAAAATCCAAACTCGGAAATGCGTTGACACCCCTTCCACTGTTTTCGGATGGCCGCTCGCCCGGGCTATCGAGCGGCCGCCGGAACGGACTTCACGTGTGCTAATTTATCTCCTGTGAGCTTCCATGGGCCCATCATGCATGATATGGGTGCATCCCAACGTCGTCATCATCCATCCCATGCAGCAGACCATGTTTCTACCAGAGTTCGGGCAGCCGGATATTCCCCCCCTCACCCCCAAAAGAGTCCAGTTATCAAAAGGAATATAATGACTACATATCTGGATGAAAACATATCTGGATTTATTTTTCTTTTGAATAACTGGCTCACTACACAACTGCCAGATGCCATCATATGTGCTATCCTATCTATGTCTAACTGTATCTGTCGAAAGGGAGATAAAGAAAGGTAGAGATCTTCGCATTAGGGTTTTGAAATTTTTGAATTGCAACTCATTAGGGTTTAGCAAAAACCCAAAACTTCCCAATCTCATTGGTTTTTCATGGTGGCATAGCAGTTGGTGCACACTTTCCTTCATCTTGTTCCAAAGTCTCATGCATTTGTGGTACTTGGAGTCCCTCAAAAATTTAAGCTTGTTCTCCTTTGTGCTTTGCTTTGATTCTTCAAGCATGTGTAGAACCAAGTGCTTCATTTAATTTGTGTGTGTTTTGCTTCTTCACAATCGTCAAACACATTCTCATATGTTTTTGTTGTCTGCCCCTTTGCACTTTGAAACATGTGGGTTTTTGAAGTTTATATTTTTTTCTTGCTTGGATTTCATGTGTTAGCAACTCGAATCAAGTGCACAATGTTTTGTTCAACTCATCTTCATCTTTTTGCTATTCTACTTTGCTTTGTTTGTGTTTTTGCATGTTGCAAAAAAAATGGTGTAACATGAAGTTCAATTTGGTTCATATTTAAGTTTGACTACCAAGTTGTCGTTCTTCTTTTAATGGTATGTTTTGATGGGTTGAATCCTATTCCCAATGCATCTATAACAACTAATGTTCCTAATGAGGATCTTGAAAAAAAAAAAGGTTTAATATTGAAGCTTCAATTGAGGAGTCTTCATTTGCACTAATTATTAACAAATTATATGTACTTATGATGTTAGTTGTTCTCACATTTGCATGTGCAAATCACCTTGCTTGTCTATTTTCAAATGTTAGTTTTCTTGCTAAACAAAATATTCAAAATCCCAAGTTCACACATAAAAATTGAATTGGCGTTTAATCTTGTTGGGGTATTGACAACTTTAAAATGTTATTACGTATAGGTGGAAATCATGGATCAAATAATCATGGTGATTCAAAATTATCCTAATAATATGTTCTTGAATTGCAAAATTAAATGCAAATTTGAATACCTACGTGAAAGTTAAAAATTCTTTGGTTGAAAAGACTTATGATTTGATAGAAGCTTATTTATTTTAACAAAATTGTAAGTTGATGGTGATTAAGTTGTTTGTGGCAAGGGTTTGGTTGGGGCAAGCAATTTGTACTACAATTGAAGAAATTTTTTTTAAATAACTAAGGTTCAATTCCCCAAAGCCATAAGTTTTTTTTGTTTCAAATTGTGTTCATTTTGTTGGCCTTGCCTTTTAAAACAAGGATATAGTGTTGAGAATCATTATAAAGTATAATAACTTCAAGTGATTTTGACCCCTAGAAACTAGGTGAGATAATTCATCTTAATTTGATTGTAAAAGGATTCACATTCATTTTTTGACATTTTGTATTCTCTACCACCTCCTTGAATGCGCACTTAACCCCAATTGACTTTGTCACCAATCCATAACCCACAAAACTAAATATGAAACTACCTTCTCCAAAAATAGTTTAATGCACCCATCGTACACAAAAAAATTAATGTAATTCTTTCAAAATGTGACAATGTGATTGAAATTAACATCCAAATACACGTCACAACAAGTTTTTTTCTTCTTTGAATTTTGCACAAATGTGAAAAATAAACATGAAAAGGGAATATTTGATGATTTTTTTTTTTGAGAAAATATCACTATAATTGTTAAGAAATGGAAATCATGTTGCATCATTTCCTTATTGGTTTTGGTTTGGTAACAATCTTTTAAATGTTTAAATAGGTTCCTAGGACTCTTCATTCAATGTGAGATCCCTTTTGGGTTCCTCATAACTAATGTGATGTTAAAAAATGAAAAAAATCATGACAATTTTTCTTTTACACAAACATGATGATGTACATTAAAACATTTTAAAAGAAAATATCCTTAAACTATTACCAATTTATCATACAACGTCCATTGTTGATATTAAATGAACAAGGCCACTATGTATAACACACCTTGTAGGCTAGGTTGTACTATTGCAAAACATTCTATAACCATCCATTATTGGAAATTTTGGTATGCATAACCTTTGTACATATCCTTAGTGGCTTGAAAATTGAAGTTTGGCTTATTCACAACCATAAAATAATAATAATAATAATAATAAATGTGTAACCAACTTCTATTCTTTTTTTAAATAAATTGAACACATATATGTCCTTGTACAAAAACTAAATATGTTTAATTGGTATCTGAGTGTTAGATCTAAATTTTAATATGTGAGTGACATTGGTTTCTACTATCTTTGTTTCTTATCATTACTATTGTTTCCCAATTTGTAGGGTTTTATCTTGAGCCACACAATGTAAGTTGATGCTACATTTGCTTCTTGTAATATGTGACACAATATACATAGAAATAATTTGTAACATGTGCATCCAAATTAATTAGAGTTTTAAACTTTGTTTATTTTTAAGTCTGTACTTTTTAGAATGTAAAAGATGTGTTTTAAGAAAAGGTCAAGTACTATTAACAAGCATATTTAAGTGACACAAAAGCATTGAAGCATTTGGTGTGTGCTTTACCTTCACTTGCATGTTGAATTTTACTTGACTTTATGTAGAAGCAAGGTCAAAACAATTATTAATGTTAGCTATGCGTTTCATCTTGTGCTAGATGTTTTGTATAATGTTGCATACAATTTAACAAATAGTAAGTTCAAAATTCAATCATCCTCGTGCATTAATTTCCTAATTTCTTGGTGTCTTGACAACCTTCATCTGAAAACAAATATAATCTAATGTAGTGTGCTTGTCTTGATGGTTCTTGAACCAACGTCATTAGCATGTGAACAAATGAGCATGAACAATGAGATCACGAGCATGTGAACATGATTTCATGAGCATTTTTGGTACATTCCTATCACATGGCAAAAAAATTCTTGTCACACGGATAAAATATATTTTCCACCTATTTTTAAAAAAATTCCCACGTGGCAAGAAATTCTCTATGTGGGTCAAATTTAAAGAGTTGTAGAGAATTTGAATTGTTGGTCTTTCGATCTGTACTTTGTGTGTATAACTAATGAAATGAACCTAAAGAGGTTTGTTTTAGAAACATTGTGTATGTTCATTATATATATATATTATTGCACTTAAAAGAACCTTGCAATTTCTTATTGCACCCAATGGTAATTGCAAAGTAATTAGACTCCCCAATATAATGTTATACATTATTAGTCAACATTTAATTAACATACAATGCCTAATTGTTTTTTTTTTAAAACATTACAAAACATAATTTTGCGAACATTATTCATGCCAACTAGACCTATGATTGAACATTAATTGAAACCCTCACCAAATCATGTCATTTACAAAATATGTAATCTCCACCTTTAGAGTGAAACACATAGTTTCATCCTAAATAGTACGCTTCACACATTTATGAGCTAAAAGTTCTAATGTCACCTTTGATTAATATTTTTAGCTACTAAAAGCTATAGCATGAGCCAATAAGTGATTAACTTCATCCTAATTCCAAATTAGGAAATAGGTGAAAATTTGGAACTCCTCATAAAACATGACATGACATGACATGCCATAATACATAATATACGTGTTAACAAGTCACTCATTTCCCTCACCAACCCAATGAACTTACGATCATAAGGGAATTGTAGTCGTAAAATCTAAACAAGTGTAGGTTGGGAAATTTTCAATTATAATTTCATACTATTAATTGTTTGGAATTTTGCCAAATAGAATCTTTTAGATTTTTCCATATTCATGCGTAGGAATCTCTAATAGTGGGTTTATAACTATTTCAAGAAGATGACCAACCTCCCATCAATTGTAATATTCAAAAAAATTTGACATCTTAAATGACATTATCTATTTAATAATATTATCATTTTATGTTGTAGGCCATGACATTTCATCCACTGGTTGATTTATTGGAACAAAAATTTCCCCACCAAATAGACCTTGAAGATGGATATGTTTTTGTTTATTGATAACAAAACTTGTTTCCTCAAAAAAATTTACCTCATTTTGTGTGAGGTCGGTTTGTGCTTTCATAGGTCAAAAAGTCAATACAATTAGTCTATTGATGACATGCTTACATTTGGTACCCCCCATGCAATAATTCATGTCATCAACACAAGATTAAAACATGTGAACCTTAAGGGGTGCACCTAAAAATAAGGCCACAAACCATAATAAGTTGGGGCAAAAATACCAATGATTAATAATCATCTTGGCAATTATCATTGCAACACAAAAATGCTTAGTGGTTTTTTACAATGTCAAACATTGAACACATGATGTAGGGGGACATCGTTTTATATCCATAGTCCATCTCCACAAGGAATTTCCAAGACCTAAACATACCCATCATTGAAAACCACAAACTTGAACTAATTAACATTACATGAAGGTTGTTCAATTTACACATGTGGTTTGTTGGTCTATGTATTGACATGCGGGTGGTAATAATTGACACAATTTTGCCTATGTGAATCCCCTTTTGATTTCAAAAGCAAGTATGCATTCCATTTGCAAGAGCCAAAAGTTTCCTTGCCTTCTAAGTGTGCGACTCTATATGTGAAGGATGAGCCAAGGCATATTTTTGAACCATATCCACAAATCAATTACTCTACGTAAGAAAATTTCATTATTATTAAATCCTTGTCTAGAAGGACCACCTTTCTAGAATTGGTAATACAATGTTCTTTGCTTGAAAGTTCAAACATAATTAGCAATGTTGCAACATCCACACAAGCTCCCCCTTTCCCCAATTGTTGAAATGATGTGCTATGCATAGTTTTTGAGGACTTGTAAGCATGTCAACAAGTTCTTCTGTAAAAACTTTTATAAAACATAATAAATCTATTTTAACCTCCTTTTCACTTGAGTTTTACCATATTTTCAACATGTAACCAAGATGGGATAGAATGAAAGATGTGTGCAAGGAGTAAGGTATTTAAAATTTTCATAATTGTTTGACCCAAAAATGACAAAAACTAAGCCAATTTTCCAACTCTTGAAATCCAATTCCATTAGTACTCCTCGATGAATACCACTAACATCAAATTGATGCATTCCAAATATATATAGGTATTTTCCGATGTTGTGGCTTCTTGTATACATAACACAATGTTTAATATTGTTTTTGCATCTTTAGCTTGATTTGTTGTTTTGTATGTTTTGTATATTTGAATCCAATGAAAATAATAGTTACACTCCCTATCAGCCATCAATTACTTTGGGTCATTAGAACCATACATAATTTACACAATATTCCAATTGACTTGAACATTATTGACCATGAACCTTAAAGTTTGAATGAAAAACACCATTCTTTGCCATCAACTTTTAAAATTTCTACCACATAACACATTTTGCATTTGTGTCTTTTAATTTGAAGTCATAGATTTCACTTGTCATCATTTTATAATAAATTAGATCATACACATGGCAAACTAAGGTAATCCATTTACTAACACACTTCACATGGTCAAACATGATCCAAGTTGTTTGAAGGTCACCATTAGGCTACATTTGTTTCACCAAATTACATCCATTAGCATTTCCATGCACAAACAAATTGAAGAAGAATTTTTTCTCTAGATTATTGTCCAAGAAAATAACCATCCTAAATGTATTCATAACTATTCATATATTTGAGAACCAAAATGTTGTAAACACACCCTTTGTTAGTTGGACAATGTTTATTTAAGATGCAATTAAGTTCTTAACATTGGGAGAACACAATGTTGTGAACTTGTCCATCACTTGGGTAAATTTTTCACGTTAGAAAGTTCCATGAGACCATTGACATCTTCGTTCAACAAGTGCTTGGATAAAAACATTTTGCTTACGGCCAACACAATTGTTGATGTGAGTACCAACGACATGCAAAAAACGTTTTCCTCCACCAAAACTTTGACTTGTTGGATTTAATTATCCACACTTCTCATCTAGAACTAAATGTTCATGTGTACCAAAATGAATTGTTGTTCAAGTCGAATTCACCTATTTGCGAATGATGTAATACATCCAAATTGTATACGTATCACACAAAAGGGAAGGCTAGAGGAAATTTTACAATATGGGGGACTTAAAATAAGACTTTGTTTACTTAAATGGACATGGTTGCCACTCCAAGTGATTTCATTGGTTCTTCCATTAATAAGGAAATAATTGTAATGGTCATTTAGACATTACAAATGACCCAAACACTATGTCTTCCAAAAAGTAAAATGAAAATCTTTTTTTATGTTCGTCATTTTCACCTTGCACCAAGCGTGGTCATAATACTTCCTATCCATTATTTGCATTTGGTTAAATTATCCTTTTAGATTATCAATTGGAGGAAGTTCAAAAAGTCCACATCACCATCAAATTTGATTAGAATTCAATATTGATAATAATTTAGAGGTAAAATGTGGAGAAAATGACATTTCTTGAAAGCAATCCATTATACTAGGTTTAGAAGATGTATCCATAGACACCAAATGTGGAATGGTTTTGGGAGAATAATGATAAACAACATGATTCAAAGGGTAGGACATTACACCCTAATTTCATGATTCACAAAGTGACACACCCCCAAGCTCCTTGATGGACTCAACTATGAATCCAAAGGTGAAAAAAACGGAAGGATAAGGAGTTGGGCGTGTTCACTCGTTCGCATCACTTCGGGGGTAGAGGGGCGTGTTACAACTCTAGGATGGGGACTAAGAAGATTGACAAGAAACTCAATTAGTTACACAAACCTGCACAAACCAAACCACAAAATGGTTAGTGCATAGCTGGAACACTTTGGTGCATGGATGAGCCATGGGCAAACATGAACTCACAAAATTCACCACGGCCCAGACTTGGGGGAAGCCACCACCTTCCCCCTTATAGTATATTTGGTGCTTACTATAGGACTAGCACCCAAATGTCATTTTGTCCCAGGACTCCCAAGTCAAAGTCCCAAAATTCCCACATATGAGACTCTTGCGACTTTGGGGGCCCATAACTTTGTGTGCAAACCTTGAATTGAGATCAGGTCTAAATCAAAGTTGTAGCCCTCATCGAGAGCTTTCCAATTGTATGTGGCATGCCACCTGAACGCAAGTAAATTGGGGCGATTCCTGACTTTTAGTGGTCCGGAGTCAAATTGCCAATTTGACTCCCGACCCTTCTTTTGGCCATAACTTATGTTTAAAATGTCTAAATGGGTCATGCGAGCCCATTTTAAATATCTACGTTCCAAAAGCTTTTCAATAATATAAAGAACTCCTCAATCCAATGGGTTTTGACCCCTGCAATTGCTCTCTGAAAATTTGAAAGTCCATCAAGATTTCAACTCCCATAATGGGAGTTCACTTGGGAGTGTGAGGGTTTGTTCCCTCACATTCTCTTGCACTCCCGAGAGCATGAGATGTGACTCCTGGGTTTCCTTCTTGGCCCGCACCCTTGCAAGTTCTTGCCTTGGTCGCAAGCCCAATGTTAGGGTTGCAACATAAAAGGACAATGAAGTTCCCTTTCAATAACAATCATGTTTGACTTTCACACCATGGTTAATGTCATTGTTAATAATGCAATAGTTCATGGTGCCGATATGGTGTTTTGAGAGTATTTCAATAAAGTTTTCCTTGCATTATTAAATATTTTTGCATCAACCATCCATTACAGTCTTTATGGATTAGAAAATGGAACCTAATATATGGCTTTTGTAACATTGGTGTTATCATCATATGCACCATCCTTTGAAATGTGCACAATATTAGGCTAGAAACCAAAATGTGCATAATACTAGTTAAAAACCAAACAATAAAACATTAGTGAGATAGAAAGGAAACACATATAATGAATGAAAGACAAAGAGGGAAACACAAATAATAAGAATCCATGAAAGGGAAAGAATCATAGAAAGTGTGAAAAAAAGAAAAAATGTGACAAAAACACACCAAAAAAAAAGAAATAAAAAAGGTTCGACCTACATTTTAGGTGGTATGCAAATAAATTTTGGGGGCTTTGAGTTTAAATTTGGAGTTTGGAATATTGAGAATGGACAAGTTGGTAGTAAAACTTCATCACCTTTCAACTCAATTCAAGTTCTTTTGTTCATTTAATCTTATAAGCCCCTTTTTTTTTCATTTTTTATTGGTAACTATGATAGGTATGACACTATGATAACTATGACAAAATTTATTTAAAAAACCTGCATTCTTTTCATAAAACTATAATTATTGAATGTATGTAATAGTACTGCATTTAGGAGACATGGCAAACATTCAAGCATTCATTCTTTTCATGAAACCCTAGTTATTCAATGTACATAAAAGTTGTGTTTTAAGAAAACTAAATTTAGAATCAACGTATTTCATTTTATAAAACCTTAACAATCCAACATGTGTGGTGCAACATCAAGAAATATTCATATGGGAAAACTTGAACATTGATTCTTTTAAGGTCATTTTGAAATTAAAGTTTAATGTGGCCTTTTTTCATAAAAATAATGTTAAATGGTATGTTCCATTGTTGTTGTTTTTGTTTTTGTCTAGTCCATGGGACAAATTGTGTTTTATTTCCTTAGCACTTGGATTTTAAAGGGATGATGGGAGATTACACAAAGGAAACATTAGGGGAAAAAATCATTTGAATATGAAATACATGAAATTGTTTATAGGCTTTAGGGTGTTATTGTTGATTAGGGTAAGTTTTTTCACATGTTCCATTCATATGATGTCATTTGACTTATTATAGTCAATGAATCAAGCATAATAGAATGTCCTTGTGCATGTGTTTAAGCAAAGTCCTTAGGGATTTGGTGGAAATATGGCATTTTTGAATTTGAAATTATGGTAGACCAAAAGGGGTGGAGAAGGTAAAAAGACAAGGTTGCAAATCATTCTCAGAGTAATTCTTCCAAGGTAATTAACATTCTAGTGTATGTAACATGACACAAACTAAGAAAACATCAAAGTCTAGGATATTACAAAGTTTTTTCAAGCTTAACAAAGTTCATTCCATTGGATTTGTGAAGCCCTAATCCCTATCCAAGAATTGTTTGAAATACAAACAATTGACACCTTTCACAAAGTTGAAGCAATTTCATAAGGAAGCATTGGATAAAGTTTTTTTTGAACTTCTCCATGGTTGTTGTATTAATTGAACCTTAAATCTCTTTAGATTTTTTTGGTCATGTTCAAGGAATGTTTCTCCCATGTTAGTTATGGAATGTTAGTTTTGTGAACACAATAGTCCTTTCAAAACCTCAAAGAACATGGGATCTAATTCCATTTCTAAACCCACATCTTAATGCAATGGGTTTCTTTACTTGACGTAGAATAAACTTTGTGTCAATTTACTCCTAGGAAATTACTACACTTATTAGAAATGCATTAGTGGTTTAAGGTTTAATGCATAAGTTTTGAAAATTCATTCTTTAATTTGTTCCCAAGTAAGGAAATCAAACTTTGTAGGAGTATTGATGACCACATCAATGGAAGAAATCATTGATGAACGCATTGGAAGAAAGGTAAGCTTCCAAAGAGTTGATGTTGATAATAATTCATTAAAAGTTATTTGATTCCATTTTTTTGTAGAATTGTCATTCAACATCAAGCAATGCATGTTGATTAACCTTTTTTCCTCAATGTGATAACAAGGAATGGATCAAGGACATTACTAAGATTGAGGAATTCTCATGATACCAAGTTTTGATTCTAGGTTGCTTTTAGATTTTGTCAAGTACTACTAAGTAGCATGCAATAAAATTGATAGAATTTCACCCATTAGTTTAAAGCTTGATTGGACAATCTCATTCGATGCCAAATGAGGTTAGTATATCATAAAACAAATTGCACTAAACTTTTTTTGTTATGCCAAATATTCTTGGGAAGATGTAAAAACAAGTTGTAAACCCATTGTACTTCTAGTTCAACATTTGGAAAGGCTTGGAAGTTCATTAAGTTTGTCCTTTGGCTAACTATATCCAAGAAGAAGACAAAGATTGGGAAGATGCTAACTTGGAAACCCCTTGTGGCACCATGCAATTCTCAAAGGTCTAGGTAACATTCCTCATGTTGCATTTTCAAAGGCATTATTTTTAATTGAGTTATGAGCTTTTAACTAACTTGTGGAGAATATAAAAGTCTTTCCATATAAAGAGGGTGAAAGCACAGTCAAGTAGATCACAAAAGTAGTCTTCTCTACTTCAAAAGTAGT
>Ga0116230_10000611_pt1 | contig 31651 bp, 32 predicted proteins | sample S1TSphfallax_3_FD_88678 | JGI IMG/M metagenome (GOLD analysis project Ga0116230, IMG submission 88678) | Host-associated microbial communities from peat moss isolated from Minnesota, USA - S1T2_Fd - Sphagnum fallax MG | ecosystem: Host-associated > Plants > Peat moss > Unclassified | place... | reverse complement strand
GCTCAAGCGCGGTGAGAAAACGCGGATCGAGTTTCCCCAGCGCACCTTGATAGGCTCTGGTTGAATCAAGAAAGCGATCGCAGACAACCCAAGTGCCTTTGGCAAGCGCCGGCTCTATTAATGTGTCGAGATGATCGATACGCGCCGCCGAAAACAAAATGGCTTCGGCTTTTGGTCCGAGATGTTTGAGCTGACCAGAGAGCAAAATCTCACGTAAGGTTTCAGCGCCTGGCGAGCCGCCGGGCTCCCGCGTGGCGAGCGCATCGAGCTGAAGTGCGCGTAGCTTTTCGACAATCACTTGCAGCTGCGTCGACTTGCCAGCGCCCTCCCCGCCTTCAAGCGTGATGAAAGAGCCGCGTCCCGCCTTTGGCATCATGCTCATTTTTTTTCAACGTAATGACGAAAGAGGATCGTCGCATATTCCCACCCGGCATCCATTGCGCGATGCGGCAGCGAGCCTTTTTCCACAGTTTCGGCCGTTTTCAACGGGACTTCCTGGATGACGGAAGTGCCGCGCGAAATTTTGAGATGCGCGACCTCTTTATCGGCTTCGACCGGAGCGATCAGCGGCCCAATATAGACGATTTTAGCATTCAGGCGTTCTGATGACTCGCGCGGCAGCAAAACGCGTACGTCCGAATCTGCGACAAGAGGGACTTCTTCAGCTGTGCCGCCAAAGACTCGGGCGCTCCCGATTGTCTCGCCTTTAGCGAAAATCGTCTTGGGCTCGAAACTGCGAAAGCCCCATAGCAAAATTTTGCGCGCTTCTTCGGAGCGTTCCTTGGCATTCTTCGCGCCATAAATCGCAACGATGAGACGCTGACCATTCTCGACAGCGGAGCCAACAAGTCCAAAACCGCTGGCGTCTATATTGCCGGTCTTCAAACCGTCCGCGCCGATGTTCATCGTCAGCAGCGGATTGCGATTAGGCTGTTTGATTTTATTCCAAAGAAAATCGTGCTCGCCGAAATATTTGTAGAGGTCCGGATAGGTCTCGATCACATGATCCGCGAGCAAAGCCATTTCGCGCGCTGTCACTTTCTGCTCGGGGTCGCCCCTGCCCCAGGCATTGGTGAAGACGAGGTGCGGCAGGTTCAGCTCTTGCGCGCGCCGCGTCATGAGCGTTGCAAAAGCGCCTTCGGATCCGGCGACACCTTCGGCCAGAGCTATCGCCGCATCATTGCCCGAGTCGATCACAAGACCCCGGATGAGATCTTCTATCGCAACCTGGCTGTTGAGCGAGGCGAACATGCTCGAACCATGGCTGGGCGCACCGCCCGTCCGCCAGGCATTTTCGCTGATTGGAAATTGATCGGTGAGCTTGAAACGGCCATCGGTGATCGCTTTAAAGACCAGCTCAGCCGTCATAATCTTGGCGGTCGAAGCGGGAGTCTCCGGCTCGTCGGCATTTTTTTCGAAGAGCACGGTCCGTGTCTCGGCATCGATCAAAATGGCCGAAGGCACGCTGGTTTGCAGCGCTTCGGCCAGAGCGAGCTCCGGGCCGGACGCAAAGGCGAGCGTGAAGAGCAAAAGCCAAGATTTCATTTCGCGATCATGCCCCGCGCAACAGTATCAATCAACCATGGCGCGCGATATCAGGATGATCTTAGCGATAGGCGGCCTGTCTTGAGCCTGTAATCTGCGATCCGGCGCCGGGAATCGTGCCGAGATCGAAAGGACGCGACGGTGGCAGCGGGACCGGCCCGGTGAAGGTAGTGCCCGGAGCCACCGCCTCCGCGGCCATTTCAGTCAGCGCTTGCCTGTCCTCGCCGGGTGCGGCTCTTGTCACGGGCTGGGGTGCCGCGGGTTCGATCGACGCCACACGTTGCGGCACGTTTTCTGCCACCATCGTGGGCATATCACCATTGCCGTCGAAACTCGCGGGTCTGCCGTCGAGCCGCAAGGTTGCCAGCAATTTGCGGTCATCCGACCCTTGCAGACCCGCTGGCCCGATATATTCCACTTTGACCATGGTCGTGCCAGAGCGGCGGAAATCGAGCGCATCTGCCACGCCGCGCGACACATCCATCAAGCGGCCCGGCGCGAATGGCCCGCGATCATTGACACGGACGATCATGGAGCGGTCATTCCGCAGATTGGTAACGCGGGCATAGCTTGGCAGCGGCATGGTTGGATGCGCCGCCGAGAAGGAGTCGCGATCATAGACCTCGCCATTGGCTGTCCGCCGGCCGTGGAACGCATTGCCATACCAAGACGCGAGACCCGTCGCGGCATAATGTTTCTTTTCAGCCGGATAATAGGTTTGCCCTGCGACCGTATAGGGCTTGCCGACAAGATATTGGCCGCCGCCGCGCGGCACGGGCTCGCCGTCTGCGACAACACGCGGGCTAGCTGCGCCATAGACCGAGGACGGAAAATATTCGCTTGAATGGGCAAAATGCTGAGGCTGCTGGGCGCAACCGGCAAAACCTAATCCCGCGATTGCGGCACAAGCCGTGAGGCCAGGAGCTTTTCGAAAAAGGGAGGATTCGTCGAGGGAATTAACGCCATATGCTGGCGCTGGCATTTTTAAAGACCACGGGCTTTTCTTGGAGGAAATGGTACGCAAACCCAAACTTAACCGCATACACCAATCCCCGCCGCTTCGGACTCATCACAGCAGTACGTTTGACCATTGCCACGGCGCACTTGCTAAAATCTTAATAATTCAGACCCTTCTCGTTTCTTTTTTTGCCTCAGCTTCCGTCAAAATGGGCCGAAAATACGGCTGGCAGCTTCTAGTACTCCCCTCTTTGAGGCACAACGATAGGCTAAAAGACTATTTAAATCAACGAATGCGTCATGATTACAACAGCGGAGCGAAATCGCGAGCCTGAGACGCCCTCAATATGGCAAGCGCTTTGCTCGATTATTCGAATTTCTTTAAGCGATATAAAAATATATATGGATATGCCAGGCATTGGATGTGGGATGCGAGAGGACTTGGCGGACTAAACGATGGCTATCAAAGACATTTTCGATCGCCCGGCCGCGCCGCGCCGGCTTCTCGTTTGTACAGGGCCTTGCTGCGATCAGAAGGGCGATGCCACAATCCTGCTTGACGCTTTGCGCGCCCGGCTTGAGGCGGCGCAGCTCGATCAGGAAATCGTCGGCCAGGCCTCCTGCGTGCGCCGTTCCTGCCTTGGCAAATGCACCGGCGAGCCGCTGGCCTATGTGCATCCCGACGAAGTCTGGTATCACCAGCTCTCGCCTGAAAATCTGCTTCTGATCTTGCGCGAACACGTCCTCGAACATCGCGCTGTAACGGAGCTCGTTTTGGAAGAGGATGACTGAGCCCGTTATCGCACTGTCACAGATCTCATCATTGGTTTGAAAGTTGTCTAGCCTTGCCGCGGCTCAATATTAGCGAAACAACAACTGGCCCTCTTGGCCCATGGAACGGACCTTTCGATGTCGAAAGCGACCCGCCAGATTTCCTGCCGCTTGTCAGCGCTTATGTGATGACTGTCGTCGGCGGCGTGTCTTCCTACAATAAAAAGGCCTGGGAAGAATCAAGCCTGTTACGCTCTTATGCTGTCGAATGTTTCGAGGAAATCCGCGAAGATAATCCCGACGCGGGCGCTTTGCTTGAAAACATCGAAGTCGATTTAAGCCGCATGCCCGTGGCGCTGCGCGAACACGCCATGTGGAAATTGCACCGGGCCATTTTGGGGTGTTTGCCCGGTGTCATGTTCATTGAGTGAAAGTCTCATGATCGAGGCTGAAGGCCGCTTCGAAGCCCGATGACTTTTGGCTTCCTCCTCAGCCCTTCGCCTCAGGCAAATTCAGCCGGATATGCAGTTCGCGCAATTGCTTCGGTGTCGCCTCGGATGGCGCACCCATCAGCAGGTCTTCGGCGCGCTGGTTCATCGGGAAGAGCGAAATCTCGCGCAGGTTTTGTACGCGCGCGAGGAGCATCACGATGCGGTCCACGCCAGCCGCCATGCCGCCATGCGGCGGCGCGCCATATTGGAAGGCGCGATACATGCCGCCGAACCGCTCAATGACCGTCTCTTCGCTATAACCAGCGATCTCGAAGGCCTTGACCATGGACTCCGGCCGATGATTGCGGATGCCGCCCGAGGCGATCTCATAGCCGTTGCAGGCGATGTCATATTGGAAGGCCTTGATCGTCAGCGGATCTTGCGTGGTCAAGGCCTCCATGGCGCCTTGCGGCATGGAGAAAGGGTTGTGCGAAAAATCGACTTTCTTCTCGTCCTCATTCCATTCGAACATGGGGAAATCGACGATCCAGCAGAGTTCGATGCGCTCCAGATCGGTCAATCCAAGATCGAGGCCAATTTTGAGGCGCGCGGCGCCTGCGAGCTTGGCGGCCTTTTCTTCCTGATCGCAGGCAAAGAAGACGGCGTCGCCCGGCTTCAGGCTACATTTCGCAGCGATGAGCGTTTGCACCTCTGGCGGCAGAAATTTGGCGATCGGGCCTTTGCCCGTGAGCGCGCCAGCTTCGCCTTCAAAAATGATGTAGCCAAGACCCGCCGCGCCCTCGCCTTTCCAGTCATTCAGCTTGTCGAAGAACGAGCGCGGCTGCGCACCTGCGTTGGTCGCCGGGATCGCACGCACGACGCCGCCTTGCGCGATGACGCCTTTGAAGGCCTTGAAGCTCACGTCCTCGCGTGAAAACTCTTCCGTGACATCGGCGATGATCAGAGGATTGCGCAAATCGGGCTTATCCGATCCATATTTCAGCATGGACTCGGCATAGGGAATGCGCGGCCATTTCTGTGTCACGGGCCGGCCTTCGCCAAATTCCTCGAAGACCCCACGGATCACCGGCTCCATAGCCTCGAATACATCTTCCTGCGTGATGAAGCTCATCTCGACATCGAGCTGATAGAACTCGCCTGGCAAACGGTCCGCACGCGGATCTTCGTCGCGAAAGCAGGGCGCGATTTGAAAATAGCGGTCGAAACCGGCCATCATCAACAATTGCTTATATTGCTGCGGCGCTTGCGGCAGCGCGTAAAATTTGCCCGGATGGATGCGGGACGGCACGAGAAAGTCACGCGCGCCCTCCGGGCTCGACGCCGTCAGAATCGGCGTCTGAAATTCGAAGAACCCCTGCCCTTTCATGCGGGCCCGCAGACTATCGACGACCTGCCCGCGCAGCATGATGTTCTTATGCAGTTTCTCGCGGCGCAAATCGAGAAAGCGATATTTCAGCCGGATGTCTTCGGGATAATCGATGTCGCCGAAGACAGGCATGGGCAGTTCAGCGGCCGGCCCTAAAACTTCGATGTCGGTGACATAGACTTCAATCATGCCCGTCGGCATCTCGGCATTTTCGGTCCCAGCCGGCCGTACCCGCACTGCTCCATCGATTTTGACGACCCATTCGGAGCGCAGTTTCTCAGCTTGTTTGAATGCAGGCGAATCCGGATCGACGACGCATTGCGTCATGCCATAATGGTCGCGCAAATCGATAAAAAGCACGCCGCCATGATCGCGGATGCGATGGCACCAGCCTGACAAACGAGTGGTTTCGCCGGCCTGCGCTTCGCGCAGGGCGCCGCAGCTATGCGAACGGTAGCGGTGCGTCATTTTTTCACGAACAAAAGGAGGTGGGAGAAAGCCCCGGTTTCATCAGCCGAAGCTGGCGGAGAACCGCATGAGGCGCAGCGTTTTGTCAAGGCACAATACGTGCCGGGCTCACGGCCTGAGCAACTGCGCTCTCCGGCAGCAAGATCAAATGGCCCCGCAACTGGCAGGGTCTATTGCGTTTCCCGGTCAAACGCTTCCAGCGCCTGCGTCAATCCATGGTAGGAAAAGGTGATCCCGACCTCGTTGGTTTGAGCATCCTTGAAGCTGATCTTGCCGGTTGTATCGAGCGCACGCCAGCGGACCAAATCGGCATCCTTTAAAGTGGTTTCTGCGAAACATGCACCGGGGATGCAACGCTCCCAAGGCACATCAATGCTCCAAACATCTTTGTCGTCGCTTTTGATCTGAACAGTGCTGGGGAAGGACACATTATTCGGCAAAAGGACGAGAAGACGAAGGTCCGCGCTTGGACCCGGCCGTCCGAGCGCGATCTTGGCAATCGGCGCCGGTTCGTCCTGGCGCTGAATTGTCAGTGAGACCTCGCAATTTTTACGGGTCTCATTAGCGATGCTCTGGCACCGCAAAGACCAATCGCCAAAAGCGGTCGTCGTGATCTGCGGCTCCGCGCTCGAAGTCGCACTCGGGCTTGCCGCGGGCGGTTTAGGTGCCGCGGCCTGCGCGGGTTTTTGGGGCGGAGATTTCGTCTGCGCCAATGCCGCCTGAGGCACGAGAAGAACCAGGCAAAAAATAGCAAGTGATCGGATCGTCATTCAAAAAGCCCGGTTTGGCGCGGGAAACATCTATTCTAATAAACTAGAACCACGCTGATCGATAGCACAGCAATTAAGCTGAAAAGATGGTGCTCATACTGTGGCCGGTATCGATCAAATTATGGTCATCTCGTGCTTTTTAGTTTGCAGTGAACAAGCAAGCGGCCTATTGAAGCGAATGATAATTCATAAAATATAACTATATATCAAATAGTTATATTATTTTTTTAATTCAAAATATTAATAGCGGATATGCCTTTCATGCGTTGAGGGGCTTGTTTTTACAGGTGATGAAAAGCATCCCTCTGCTAGCCGCTTGTGACAGTTTCCGTTAATGACAGGCACATGGATCTGATTGCAACGACGCAAGATTTGGCCAACGTCTGCCAACGTCTTGCAAAACACGCCTATATTACGGTCGATACGGAGTTTTTAAGAGAAACAACGTTCTGGCCGAAGCTCTGCGTTGTGCAGCTTGCCTCGGAGGAGGAAGCGGTCGCGGTTGATGCTTTGGCTGAGGGGATCGACCTTGCCCCGCTCTTCACGCTGATGGCTGATCAGAGGGTCATCAAAGTCTTCCATGCCGCGCGGCAAGATGTGGAAATTTTCTGGCATCTCGCCAAGTTAATACCGGTTCCGCTGTTCGACACTCAGGTCGCGGCTATGGTTTGCGGATTTGGGGATCAGGTTTCCTATAGCGAACTGGTCCAAACGATTACCAAGGTCGGGCTCGACAAATCCTCGCGTTTCACGGATTGGTCGCGGCGGCCTCTTTCTGCGGCGCAGGTCGATTACGCCATTGCCGATGTCACCTATCTGCGCGACGTCTACCTTGCCCTGAAACAAAAGCTTGAACGCGCTGGCCGGCTGGCGTGGCTTGACGACGAACTGGCCCAGCTAACCTCGCCTTCCACCTATGAGCAGCATCCCGAAAACGCTTGGGAGCGGTTCCGGCAGCGTGTGAGAAAGCCGCGTGACCTTAGCGTGCTTATGGAAATCGCGGCCTGGCGCGAGGCCGAAGCGCAGAGCCGCGACGTACCGCGCTCGCGCGTTTTGAAAGATGACATTCTTGTCGAGATCGCGCTTGCAGCGCCCCGCTCGCCGGAGGCGCTGAGCAATCTGCGCGCCTTTCCGCGCGGCATGGAGAACTCAAAGGCTGGCGCGCAAATACTGGCAGCGATTGAGCAAGGACTCGCGCGCGATCCCGCCACGCTTCCCAAGCTTGAAAGGGAGCGGCGGTCGAGCGGTGGGCGACGGTCGAGCTTTTGAAAGTGCTGTTGCGGCAGGTCAGCGAAGCGCATGGCGTCGCAGCGAAGATGATTGCGACGGTCGATGATCTCGATGCGATCGCTTCCGACGATCATGCACGCGTCGCGACCATGACCGGCTGGCGCTACGCCATCTTTGGCGAAAAGGCGCTTGAGCTGAAACATGGACGGCTCGCCTTGACAGTCGAAAAAGGCAAAGTCGTCACCTTGGAATGGCAAGAGGCAGCAGCGCCGGAAACCGCGGCTGGCTAGCTCATCCGGCCATGGCAATCGCGGGCTCCCGCCCAATCTGCCGTGCCAATTGTTTGAGACGGTTCATCAGCCTATCGCCTGCGAGATCTGCGAGATCGGCAGGCAGGGTCAAAACCAGCTTCGTCTTATGACAGGCGAGAGGCGTGCGCGGCAAAACCCCAGGCATGGCGGCTGAGACGATAAAGGCAACGCGCGCCGCCGCACCGAAAATGCGCGCCCGGTCGAGCATGCGGGCCGAGACCAGAGAGCGTAACTGCGGGCTGATGTCTTCCTCTGCGCTCAGATGCCGGTAGGAGGTTGCCAGCGCCAGAAAGGCTCGCGCCGCATGATCGATCCCCATGAATGAAGCATTTGCAACCATGTTGAGACTTTGTTCGCCGCGATAGTCTGGATGTGCGCGCCAATTGACATCGGCGAGGAGTGAAGCTGCATGACGCAACCGGCGCTCTTCTGGCGTTTCTTCAAGATGCGTCGATTTCATGAAATGATCGGTCCACGCACAGAGTTCTTCACCGGAAGCTGGTGCCCGCGATAAAAGCTGGTTCAATTCACGCGCGGTCACGAGCAGAGGATCGAGGCGGCGCTGCGCCTCATCGAGCTTTTCATAGATCAGGCCTTCACGCACACCAGCAGTTGAAATCACGATTTCGTTCGGATGCGCGATTTGGATAATCTCCTCAAGGACGACGGCGCCATAGGCCAAAAGCGGCCGCCGCGCCGTGTTGATCGCGGCGATCGAGTTCAAAGCATCGGCGTTGACCCGCTCGACGAGACCAGCGAAATCCGCCGCGTCTTGCGCGGGAATGACATAGCCGTGCATCACCGGCAAAGGGTAATTGCGCTGGTGCATGTGAAGCTTGGCAAGAGCGCGCCATGTGCCGCCAACCGCGTAGAATGTGCGGCCCTCAAGCTTCTCGATGATCTTGCAGCGAGCCAAAGCCTCACGCGCGATCTTCACGGCCGCGCGGGGAGATCTCTCAGAAGCATCCATTAAGGCAAGTCCGCCGAGCGGAAGGCTGGCGCCTTTGCCAAGATGCGCGTGCTTTACATCGATCAACTCGAGTGAACCGCCGCCGAGATCGCCGACGACACCGTCCGGCTTGTAAATGCCAGAGATCACGCCAAGTGATGATAGCTGCGCTTCACGTTCTCCCGAAAGCAATGCGATTGGAGCGCCAATCGCATGTTCGGCCGCATCGATAAACTCAGCTCCATTCGAAGCATCCCGAGCCGCCGCGGTCGCAACCACATAGACATCCTTCGCTTGCATCATATCAATGAGGACACGAAAGCGCCGTAAGGCCGTCAGCGCTTTTTCGATTCCAGATTTTGGCAATTTGCCGGTTGTGAGAACGCCATTTCCAAGCGCGCAAAGCGACTTTTCATTGAAAATCTGATTAGGCGCGCGCGAAGGACCTTCAAAGGCGACAAGCCGGACTGAGTTCGATCCAATATCGACAATAGCGAGCGGACGATGCGTGGCAGGCATGCGCGGCTCTATGGCGTCTATCACCGGCATCGCGGGATCAGCGGGCTTCCAAACGTTTGAGGAGCGTTTTCGGACTAGATTCCTTAAGGGATTTGCCACGGCCGGAAAGACTCGGATTTGTCATGAAATAGGAATGTGCATTGAAGGGCTCTTCGCCTGGCTGCGTGGTTATGCGCGCGCTCGAACCGTCCGGCAGCACGCGGTAACTTTGCTGATTGTCGAGCATATTGGCGAGAAGAATTTGATCAAGAATCTGCTCATGCACAGTGGGATTAAGAATAGGACATAGCACTTCGACACGGCGGTCGAGATTGCGCGGCATCAAATCCGCGGAAGATATGTACACATGGGCTTTCGGGTGCGGCAAATCATGACCGCCGCCGAACGCATAGACGCGCGCATGTTCGAGGAAGCGGCCGATAATCGATTTTACGCGGATGTTTTCAGAAAGCCCATTCACGCCCGGACGCAGACAGCATATGCCCCGGACGACCAGATCAATTTTCACACCGGCTTGGCTTGCCTCATAAAATGCGTCGATGATTTCCGGATCGACAAGCGCATTGCATTTTGCCCAGATGTTGGCAGGCTTGCCGGCCTTTGCAAAAGCGATTTCCTGGTGAATATGATTGAGGAGCTTTTTCTTCAACGAAATCGGCGAGACGGCCATGCGTTCAAGCCCTGCTGGCTCGGCGTAACCGGTGATGAAGTTGAAGATTCGCGATACATCCCGGCTAATCGTCGGGTCCGCGGTAAAAAACGAAATATCCGTATAAATACGCGCAGTAACCGGATGGTAATTGCCCGTCCCGACATGGCAATAGGTGATCAGCGTGCCGCCTTCGCGGCGCACGACCATGGATAATTTTCCATGCGTCTTGAGTTCGATGAATCCGAACACGACTTGAGCGCCCGCGCGTTCCAAATCGCGCGCCCAGCGAATATTGGCTTCTTCGTCGAAACGCGCTTTCAGTTCGACCAGTGCCGTTACAGATTTGCCGGCTTCAGCTGCTTCGATCAAAGCCCGCACGATCGGACTGTCCGATGAAGTCCGGTAAAGGGTCTGCTTGATGGCAACCACATTGGGATCATGCGCCGCCTGATCCAGAAATTGGACCACTACATCGAATGATTCATAAGGGTGATGGACGACAAGATCCTTTTGCCGGATTGCCAGAAAACAATCGCCGCCATTGTCACGCACACGCTCCGGGTGGCGCGGATTATAGGGCTTGAACTTGAGCTCAGGCCGGTCAAGCGCGATCAACTCGGTGAGATCGTTCAAAGCGAGCATGCCGTCGAGAACGAAGATTTCTTCCGGAGCAACATCGAGCTCCTCAGCCACAAAAGCCCGCAGTTCGTCCGGCATCAAACTGTCGAACTCCGCCCGGATGACCAAACCGCGCCGCCGCCGTTTCAATGCGCTCTCGAAAAACAGCATGAGATCTTCGGCTTCTTCCTCGACCTCAAGATCGCTGTCGCGAATGATCCGGAAGAGCCCTTGCCCGCGCACCAGATAGCCAGGAAAAAGGCTTTGTATGAAAATGGCGATGAGACATTCGAGCGAGATGAACCGCTGGCTATCAGGAAGCCGGATGAATCTATTGATCTTCGGCGGCAGCCTGATCAGTGCGCGTAAGATTTTATTTTCGCCTGGTTGCACCAGTTCGAGCGCGATAGTCGCACCGAGATTGGGGATGAATGGAAAAGGATGCGCGGGATCGACGGCGAGCGGCGTTAAAACCGGAAAAATATAGGCAAGGAAATGCTGCTCCAGCCAGCCGATCTCGGCTTTGTCGAGATCCTTCGGATCGACGATAACAATGCCCACATCACTCAATTCCTGTCGCAGCTCGCGCCAGCGTCTTTGCTGCTCAGCTGCGAGCAATCCGACCCTCTCTCGAATTTTGGCCAATTGCTCTGGCGCTGTGAGGCCATCTTCAGATGCCGTGCTGATCTTGGCACGCACCTGCCCGCGCAGACCCGCGACCCTCACCATGAAGAATTCGTCCAGGTTATCGGCGGAAATGGATAGGAAACGAAGCTGTTCGAGCAGCGGATGATTGCGGTTCGAAGCCTCTTCAAGAACACGCCGGTTGAATTCAAGCCAGGACAATTCGCGATTGATAAAGCGCTGCGGCGACAAGGCGAGCTCGGCTGGCCGCGCAGCGATCTCACCGAGATCGTCCATCACCGGAATTGAGGCTGCCGGTGAGGCATCGGCAAGCCCGTCGCCTGGCTGCGCTTCGAGCACGGAAGCATCTGGCTTGGCGTGACCTCGCTTTGGCTCGGCCGGTTTGCGCTCCTCCCCTTGCGCGCTCAAATTAAATCTCCTTTGATAAATCCCAGCGCGACGCTGGTTGAGTTTAATGACGATAGCATGACTTCAGCCGGCAGATTCCCCAAACTTTTCCTATTTTGGAGTTCCTATTGATTAACTTGGCAAGGCTTTGTCTGTTCAATGCCGTTCCCAGCCTCTTACTTTCTGTTTCACTGGCCACGGGCGAGCCATCGCTGGAAAAAATCTATCGAACGCTAAGCTCAAAGACGTTTGTCGATCTTACGCACGCTTTTAGCCCCGGCACGCCGGTCTGGCCGGGCTTTCCGCAAGCCAAGATGAGCCCAGCGGCGGATCCCAAGACCAATGAGCCCTATACAATTCAAAAAGACGGCTTTCGTGCCACTTTTTATGAGATGGTTGGCCAATATGGCACCCATGTCGATCCGCCGGCGCATTTTTCTGAAACCGGTGAAACTATGGATAAGATTCCCTTAAGAGACATGATTCTGCCACTCGTTGTTTTCGACGAAACGCCGCTTTTGGCTGATGACCCGAACCATGCCTTTTCCGTCGAGGACCTTAAGGCTTGGGAGAAACAACATGGGAGAGTGCCGAAGCGTGCCTTCGCGGCGTTGCGCACTGACATGTCCAAAGACTGGGACAAGGATCCGGAGCGGTTCAAGCGCTCGCCGTTTCCGGCCTGGTCGCTCGCGGCGGTCAGGTTTCTGGTCGAACAACGCGGTATCACGGCGATCGGACATGAATCGCTAGATAGCGACATCACAGAGAAAATGCAGACGGAGACCTATATCCTCCAGACCGGGCATTATCAGATTGAGGCGATGGATCATTTGGACAAAGTCCCAGCGACTGGAGCTTTGATCGCCGTCACTTGGCCAAAGGTCAAAAACGGCCTCGGGTTTCCAGCGCGGGCCTTCGCTATTTTGCCGTAAACCAGATTTTTCGGATTTATTTTTGCGCCGGCTCGCTCGCCATGCAGGTTTTCGGCAGTGACGGCGGAATGAAATGCGCATAATCTCCGCATTTGTCGCAGGCGGAGAGTAATAGCATCAAACCGAAGAGACCTGCGCAACGCAACCCTAAGCTACGCATTGAAACTTGTTCCACTGGAGCATGTAAAACTTCACCCCTAGTTCAATAGATCGCAAAACCACCTGGTCCAAGACGATTTTATTGAGCAATTCTTAATATTGAACCTGCATGCTCTCAAGGGTCTTTCTGCGTCAGAGCGGGATGAGGACAAGTGTGGGAGGCAGCCAATCCGGCGGTTGCTGAAATCAGCCTCTCACAAATGATCAAATCGGCAGGTCGGATTTGACAAACTCGCATCTCGTTCAAACTTATTGAATCGGTCCGTTTCATGAATAGAGCAGCGGCTATGCAGGAACATCGGCAATCCGAAAGAGTCAAAAGCTTTCTGCGGGCTCAGATTATTTACAATAACCGGATGTCGACAATCGATTGCGTGGTTAAGAATATTTCGCCCCACGGGGCCAAAGTCGCACTTGGCGACGAGATGTCAGTTCCGAATGAATTCGACCTCTATATTCCCCAAAAGGGTAAGACGTTTCACGCGCGAATGGCGTGGCGCGACGCGGCATCGATTGGCGTAGAATTTATACTACCTCAGGCGAACCATTCCACGTCCTCATCTGCCGAAGACTTATCGTCAAATGATTACGCCGCGCGCTTGCGTGCGCTTGAAATGATGAACACTGAACTCAAACAACGCGTCCGTGATCTCAGCAAACGCCTTGAAGACCTCGGGCAAGATCCAAATATCGACGTCTGAGAATACCAGCGGATAGGTTTCGCGGTATCGGACGATCAAGCTAATTCCACAATAAGCCCGTCGCGCAAGGTCACGCGGCGGTGCATGCGCTGGGCAAGATCCATATTGTGTGTCGCGATCAGCGCAGCCAAACCTGTCGCCTTGACCAAAGTCTGTAGCGCCTCGAACACACGGTCGGCCGTGTGCACATCGAGATTTCCCGTCGGCTCATCCGCCAAAAGAACACCCGGATTATTGGCAACAGCGCGCGCGATCGCCACACGCTGCTGTTCGCCGCCTGAAAGCTCAGATGGCCGGTGGTTCAGCCTGCCCCCAAGGCCCAGATATTCGAGAAGCTCCTTCGCGCGCGTCTGCGCCTCTTTGCGGCTCAAGCCATGGATCATTTGCGGCAGCATGATATTTTCAACTGCGGAAAACTCTGGCAGCAGATGATGGAATTGATAAACGAAGCCTATGCTATTGCGGCGTAGGGCCGTGCGTTCCACATCCGCCATCTGAGCCGTTGCCCGGCCAGCGACGAAAACCTCTCCCGCATCGGGCTTTTCAAGCAAGCCGGCGATGTGCAGCAAAGTGGATTTGCCGGTGCCCGACGGCGCGACAAGCGCCACGGATTGACCAGCCCACAGACCGAAATCGACCCCGCGCAGCACTTCGAGCGAAATGCCAGCCTGCTTATAACAGCGGCCGACCCTATCGAGACTTAGTGCCGGTGATGTCATGATGATTATTCGTAACGCAGCGCCTCGACCGGATCGAGCCGCGCGGCGCGCCAGGACGGATAGATCGTCGCGAGGACGGAAAGAGCGAGCGTCATTGAAACGACGGCGGCGACATCACGAGGATCGACGATCGACGGAAGCCGCGACAGAAAATAGAGTTCCGCTGGAAAAAGATTAGCGTGAAAAAGCTCGTTGAGAAGCGTGCGGATCGACTCGACATTGCTTGCAATGAGGAGACCGAGACAAAATCCGGCCAGGGTTCCAGCAATGCCGATCGATGCGCCTGTAATGAGAAACACACGCATCACCGCGCCCCGTGTCGCGCCCATGGTCCGCAAAATCGCGATGTCGCGGCTCTTATCGTTCACAAGCATGATGAGACCCGAGATGATGTTGAGGGCGGCGACCAGCACAATCAGGGTCAGGATGATGAACATCACATTGCGCTCGACATTCAAGGCATCGAAAAAGGTTTTATTGCGCTCGCGCCAATCCGTCATGATGATCGGGCGCGACACCACGGCCTCGATCTTGTCGCGCATCGCGTCAATGTTCTCGGGATCGCGCAGGAACAATTCGATGACGCTGGCTTCGTCGCCCTTGTTAAAGAAGGCCTGCGCCTCCGGCAGCGGCATGTAGACGAAGAGATTGTCGAATTCCGCCATGCCAATCTGGAAGGTCGCAACGATCGGATAGGACTTGATGCGCGGCGCCACGCCAAACGGCGTTGCCGCGCCTTTCGCTGTCAGGATCGTAATCTTGTCGCCAACGCGCAGGCTCAGATTTTCGGCAAGCCTCTGGCCGATGGCGACGCCGCCCGCTTCATCGAAGCCGTTAAGCGTGCCGACTTTCACATTGCCCGCAATTCCCGGCAGCTTCTTGATGTCGGCTTCCGAAATGCCGCGCACCAGCGCACCAGCTTGATTATAGGGCGAGGACACACCCGCCGCGCCCTCTATCAAGGGTATGGCGAGATCAACACCAGGGACGCCGGAAACCGCGCGGGTAACATCCTTGTAATCCGTAAGCGGTGCATCGGCGGCCTGCAAAAAGATATGGCCGTTGATGCCAACAATCTTGTCGAGCAGCTCCTTGTGGAAGCCGTTCATCACCGACATCACAACGATCAGCGTCGCGACGCCCAGCATAATTCCAATCAGCGAAAATCCCGCGATGACGGAGACGAACCCTGTCTTCCTGCGTGCCCGCAGATAGCGCAGTGCGATCATCCATTCGAAAGGCGCGAAAGGGAGCGTGCCTTTGGGGCTTGTCATGCCGCTGCCTAACTCCCCTTGGTTCATCCTATTGGGCTCACTCTATGAACCGCGCAATAACATCGGTGACGGCTAAATTTTCCCGCACCCCTGTGGCTCTTGTTTTCAATTCTACCTTGCCGTCCGCCAGACCCTTCGGGCCCACGATCACCTGATAAGGCAGGCCGATCAGGTCGAGCCGGGCAAACTTCCCGCCCGGACGCTCATCCGTATCATCATACAAAACATCGACACCCGCCTTTTCGAGCGCTGCGTAAATTTCCAAACATGCTGCGTCCGTGGGTCCATCGCCTACTTTGAGATTGGCAATACCAACTTTGAAAGGTGCGACCGATTCGGGCCAGATGATGCCCGCATCGTCATGACATGCCTCAATCAAGGCGCCGACAAGGCGGGAGACGCCGACACCATAGGAACCGCACTGAGCGGGATGTTCGGCACCATCGGGACCGGTCACAGGCGCCTTCATGGGTTTGGTATATTTATCGCCGAAGTAAAACACTTGGCCCACTTCAATGCCGCGCGTGTTGATGCGCTTTTCGGCCGGCGTCTCGGCTTCAAACCGCGCCGCGTCATGGACGTCCTCGGTTGCGGCATAAAGCGCCGTCCATTCGCGGATGATCGGCGAAAGATCGCCGTCATAATCGACATCGACACCAGGAATGGGCAGATCGAGCACATCGGCATTACAGAAAACACCGGATTCGCCAGTTTCGGCCAGCACGATGAATTCATGGCTGAGATCGCCGCCGATCGGACCGGTTTCGGCCCGCATCGGGATCGCCTTCAGCCCCATGCGGCCAAAAATGCGCAAATAGGATACGAACATCCGGTTATAGGACGCGCGCGCGGAGGCTTCGTCGATATCGAAGGAATAGGCGTCCTTCATCAGAAACTCGCGGCCGCGCATGACGCCGAACCGCGGCCTTTGTTCGTCGCGGAATTTCCACTGAATATGATAGAGGATCTTCGGCAAATCGCGATAAGAGCGCACCGTCGAACGGAAGATTTCGGTGATCATCTCCTCATTGGTCGGACCATAGAGCAATTCGCGCTCATGACGGTCTTTGATCCGCAACATTTCCGGACCATAGGCATCATAGCGGCCGCTTTCGCGCCACAGATCCGCCAATTGCAAGGTCGGCATCAAAAGCTCGACCGCCCCTGCCCGGTCCATTTCCTCGCGGACAATATTCGAAACTTTTTGCAGAACCCGCAGGCCGAGCGGCAGCCAGGCGTAGATCCCGGCCGCCTCCTGCCGGATCATGCCGGCGCGCAGCATCAAGCGATGCGAAACGATCTCGGCTTCTTTAGGGGTCTCACGCAGGACCGGCAGGAAATATTTGGAAAGGCGCATCAGCTTTTTTCAACGGAGGGATGGATAGGAGGCTAGGGCCGAATCCGCACTCACACAAACGCAATCATGGTCATAAAACAAGCATTTTCGGACACGAAACCGCTTAGACTTTGGGTGATTTACTCCGGCGCATCCTCGATCGGATCGAAGCGTTTCACGTCGAAGCCGAACATATCCCAGCTTTGTTGCATATGCGGCGGCAAAGGCGCTGTGACATCGAGAACGCCGCCGCGCGGATGCGGCAAAACGAGACGCCGCGCCAAAAGATGCAGCTTGCGTTCGACGCCTTCGGGCACCATGAGCATTGGATCGCGCCGCTGCGGCGCATGCTTGTCCATGCCGCCATATTTCGGATCGCCGGCGATTGGATGCCCGATGGCCTCGGCATGCGCGCGCAATTGATGCGTGCGGCCGGTGATCGGCTTCATCGACAGCCACGCCATCCGCGCGGCGACTTTATCGACGGTGGCATAATAAGTGACCGAATGCTGCGCATCCTCGTCGCCATGGTCTGCGATGCGCATTTTTTCGAGCCCAACCGGCGCGGCACCCTTGGCAGCGCGCTTCGGACGGACATCTCCCATGCCGTCGCCTTTGGCGAGAAACAGCGAAATGCGGCCCTGCGCCGGTTTCGGCACGCCTTCGACCAGCGCCCAATAAACCTTCCGGGCCTGCCGCGATCGGAAGATTTCGCCGAGATCGGCCGCCATGCGTCGGGTTTTCGCAACAAGCAGCACGCCGGATGTATCGCGATCCAAGCGATGCACGAGCACCGGCCTGTCGCCATTTTCATTCGCCATGGAAGCCAGCATGCCGTCGAGATGGCGCGTCATGCCGGAGCCGCCCTGCACCGCTAATCCATAAGGTTTGTTCAAGACCATCAGATCGCGATCCTCGAAAAGGATCATCTCGCGCAGCGCACGCAAATCCTCAGTCGAGACCTTCTGGATCGCAGGGCGAGGCACCGCGGGCGCGTCGAGTTTTAAGGGCGGCACGCGCACAGTCTGGCCTGCTTCGAGCCTGGTCGCGGTTTTGACGCGCGCGCCATCGACCCGGACCTGCCCGGTGCGCACGATCTTATTCAGATGCGACAGCGACAATTCCGGCAGACGCCGTTTGAACCAGCGGTCAAGCCGCATGCCGGCTTCATCATCTGTGACCTTAAGCGCGGAAACGCTCATGTCAGCGCCCGCACAATGGCGAGGCCCGCCGTCAGCCCGGCCACGGCGATGCCGACCGAGCCCACGACATAAAGTCCAGCCGCGCCAAGCTGGCCGCGCTCCCACAAAAGCACAGTGTCGAGGGAAAAGGCCGAGAAGGTCGTATAACCGCCAAGGATGCCCGTCGTCAGGAAAAGCCGCGCGTTCTGCGACCAATATCCGCCTGATTTAAAGGCGAAGTAACCGACGACGAAGCCCATCAAAGTCGAGCCTGTGATGTTGATGATGAAGGTTCCCCAAGGGAAATCGAGGCCGCAATAGCGGCCGCAGGCGAGATTGACACTGTGCCGCAAGACTCCGCCAAGGCCAGCGCCGATGAAAACGATAAAATAAGGCAGCATAGACGCGGATATAGCGGGTTCGACGGCAATTGCCCAGAGCGGCTTGCCCCGGGTGCTATTGACCTGCGTCTTCTTGACCGCTCGCCGCTTCAAAAACCTCATGCGCAGCGCCAGCATTAAGCGCCAGAATGATAAGGCCAATGACAAGGTCCGGCCACGCCGAATGCGTGAGCGCGGTCAAGCCGCCGCCAAAAATGATTGCGATATTGGCGAGCGCATCGTTCCGCGCTGATAAAAAAGCAGCTTTCGTCAGGCTGCCGCCTTGATGGCGAAAGCGCGAGAGCAAAAAAGCGCAGGTGAGATTCACGGCAAATGCGCCCGCGCCGCCGAGCATCAAAAGCAAAGGTTGCGGTTCAACCGGATCGTGAAATTTGTGCCAGGCCATCCAAAGAGCCGCGCATGACGGCAGCAGTATGATTCCCGCCATGATCTTACCCAATATCGCCCGCTGGCGCGGCGGCCATTTCAGGCCGGCGAGAATGAGAAGGTTAATGGCCGCGTCTTCCAGATAATCCGTTGAATCAGCAAAAAGCGAAACGGATCCAATTGCTAAGGCGATCCCGATTTGGATGCCGAAATAGATGAGATTGAGCGTCATAACGGCGATGAGCGTGTGACGTAAGCTAAGGGGTGCCAAGAGAGCTGTCCCCGTTGCCTTGGTCTCCTCCCTGCGCATCGCCGCTAGCCATAGCGAACTCTTGCAAGACGTCGCCCGCCATGGCGCGCGTGATGCGCCGCCCGCGCGACAAGGCCTCGCGATCAAGCGCCGCTACAAATCTGCGTGCTGCGTCGAGGTCGCGGTCGAGCCTCAAGGCCGCATATTCAACGACATTTGTATCGACGATGAGCTGCCGGTCGATGAGCAATTTCACGAGCACAGCGCGCATGAGGGCGTCGTCCGGCGCCGCGATGGTGACGCGCGGCGCCAGGCGCAGCCGCGAGATGAGGTCGGCCGTGCGAAGCCCCCAGGTCTCGGGTGTTTGGCGGGCCACGATAAGCAGGCTGATACCTGCCGCCCGCGTCAAATTCATCAAATGAAAAAGCGCTGCCTCGCCAGCGCCCAGCCGGTCGGCATCCTCAATAAGGACGGCCTTGTTTTGCGCGATGGCTTGCGGATCGGCGGCGGCGAGAGTTGCCGCTTCAAGCTCAAAGGCACGAGCTTTGGCAGCCCATATCGCTGCGAGATGGCTTTTACCTGCGCCGGCGGGCCCAAGAAGCAGCAGAACCGGGTCTGGCCAATCGGGCCAAAGCTCGATCATGCCATAGGCCTGCTCATTGCTTTGCGAGACTAGAAAATCTTCCGCGCCAAACTGCGGCTCAGACGCCAGCTCCAAAGTCAGTTGATCGCTTGGCGAACGCGGCCCTTTCGGCGGCATGCTTAACCGTCCTTCGACCTGCTTGATGTCACTTCGATCAGCAGTGAATGATCGGTCAGCGGCAGGTTCGTATAAAGAGGGCTGCTCCGGTAACGCCGCACCGCGAAGCGCAGAATCACCCCAGTCGCCGCCGCCATCGGCACGGCAACGATGAGGCCAGTGAAGCCAAACATGGCGCCAAAAGCAAGCAAGGCAAAGATCAGCCAGACCGGATGCAGCCCGACGGATTTGCCGACGAGCTTCGGGGACAGAATATTACCCTCTAAAAACTGGCCGATTAGAAAAACGCCGCCTGCGAAAGCGAGCAGATGCCAATTTGGCCAGCCCTGCACGATAGCGACAATGCTCGCGAGTACCAAAACGGTCAGCGAACCGACATAGGGGATGAAACTCAATACGCCGCCGGTAATGCCGATCAGCAAGCCGAAATTCAGCCCGATGATGGAAAGGCCAATCCCATACCAAAGACCTAGGAAAAGACAGACGATGGACTGCCCGCGTAGAAAGCCCGCCATCGCAGTATCGATCTCACGCGCTAACGCGCGGACGACCTCGCGGTGCCGCAATGGGACAAGACCATCGATCGTTGCGATCATCTTGTCCCAGTCGAGCAGCATGTAAAAGGCAACAACTGGCGTGACGACGATGAGCGACAAGACGCTCACAAGCGCCGCCGTGCGGCTCCAAACCGAATTGACAAAAGTCGCAGCCCAAGCCGCAGCCTGCGTAACGAGATCATTGTTCGATCCGCGAGGCTCCCCGGCTGCGGGAACACCCAGACCAAGCTTCTGTAGTATGACGCTGCCATAGCCTTGCGTGAAATACTCACTTTGCTGTGCGAGCAGCTCCTGCAGCTTTTTCACATAGCCGGGAAAGGATTGAATGAGGCCCGCGAGCTGGTGGCCGAGGATGGGGACCAGCAAGACGATGATCAGGACAAGGATCAAAACAAAGGCCGCCAGAATAATCAAAGTCGCGCCGAGGCGGTTAAGGCCCAGGCGCTCAAGCCTGTCAGCGATCGGATCGAGGAGGTAGCCGACACAAAAAGCAGCCGCGAAAGGCAATAGAACGCCGCTGAACGTCCAGAGGAAAAGGATCAGAAGCGCGAAGGACGCGATCCAGAAGCCGATCTGCCATTCGATCCGCATTATTTCGCCTTTCTCGCTTCAGAGCCAAATGCGGCTTCAAGATTTAATCGCTTAATCTGACGATTATCGGACAGGACCGAAATAAGCCCCTGGTCAGCTTAGGACAAAGCAGAGCCCCATTTACAAACCAATATGGCGTATCCATCGCCACAAATAGGCGGCAAGCGAAACAAGCGTCAAAGCCGCGACCACGTAAAGCAGAATTTCAAACCATCCATTCAAACGGAAACCAAACGCCTTGGCCGCGAGGACCAGCGCGGCGAAGCCGATCTGCGCCGTCGTATTGACCTTGGAGATCAGCAGCGGTCTGATTTCTACTGGCTTGCCGACGAGCCAGGACATGACAATAGCGCCGATGATCATCAAGTCGCGCGCAACGACGATAATGGCCAGCGGGGGCGGAATGACGTGGACGATGGCCAAGGCCACGTAGATCGATACGAGCAGCGCTTTATCGGCAGCAGGATCGAGAAAGGCGCCAAGTTCCGTCGCCAGACCGAATGTCTTGGCGAGCCAGCCATCGACTGCATCGGAAACACCGGCGATCACGAAAATCAAAAAGGCTTCTGGCCAACGGTGCAGCGCGATCATCGTGATCACCGCCGGCACAAGAAAAAACCGGAGCAGCGTGATTAAATTGGGCAGACTGCCGAACCGCGACACCAGTCTATTGATTCATGCAGGCTTTGAACGGTGTGTCGTTGGTTTTGAGCGCTTGATCGGTATCCGCGCAGAGGTGAACGATCGATGCGCGCATATCAGGATTGGAGACGCTCGCCTTGGCACTCATCACCGATTCCATAATGGTTTTTTCAAAGGCCAGTTTTTCGGCGCCCTTCAGCATTTGCAATCCACAGGCTTCATATCTGCTGAGGAAAGCGTCGCATTCAGGGATGCCTGTCGGATCGGCCGCGAAGGCGGAAAGAGGCATTCCAAATCCAATCGCGAAAATGGCGAGAAACTGCGGCAAACGCATTGAAACCATCCCGTTTTCTGAGCTCGGACTGTGGCATTAGGACGCCGGAAGTCTCGCGGTCAAGTCTGGAGAACCTGTCTCCCGCCTGTCTTGCCTTGACGCGCGCAAAAGTCTAGAGCCTGTTTCATCCAAAATCGCGCTAACGGCTCAAGATCTCGGCGCCTTTCGCGGATTTTGCCCGCGATTTCAAGCTTAACGGCCAAAACCTAAAATGACGCTGAAGAATGGGCTCACCTATGCCGATGCCGGTGTCGATATTGATGCCGGCAATGCCATGGTCGAGCGGATCAAGCCTCTCGTTCGCGCCACGCGGCGCCCCGGCGCGGATGCCGAAATCGGCGGTTTTGGCGGCCTGTTCGATCTCAAAGCCGCGGGCTTTACCGATCCGATCCTCGTCGGCGCGAATGATGGCGTCGGCACGAAGGTCAAGATCGCAATTGAAAGCGGGATTCATCACACGATCGGCATCGATCTCGTCGCCATGTGTGTGAACGACCTGATTGTGCAAGGCGCCGAGCCGCTTTTCTTTCTTGATTATTATGCGACTGGCAAACTCGAACCCTCTGTCGGGGCCGAGATTGTGGGGGGCATCGCGCAAGGCTGCATCGAGGCAGGCGCCGCGCTCATCGGCGGCGAGAGCGCGGAGATGCCTGGGCTTTATGCGGAGGGCGACTATGATCTCGCAGGCTTCGCGGTCGGCGCTGTCGAGCGCGGGGCGTTGCTTCCGCAATCAGGTGTAGCACCAGGCGACGTCGTCTTCGGGCTCCCTTCCTCAGGGGTTCATTCGAACGGCTTTTCGTTGGTACGTAAAATTGTTGCCGCGAGCGGGCTCAAATGGGCGGATGAAGCCCCCTTCGCCGCTGGGCAATCGCTGGCTAAGGCTTTACTGACGCCGACACGTATTTATGTGAAATCGCTCCTCAAGACATTCAAAGAAACAACCGGCATCAAAGCGCTGGCGCATATTACCGGCGGCGGGTTTCCCGATAATCTGCCGCGCATTCTGCCGGATGGCGTCGCCATCGCGCTCGACCTCGGCAAGATCGCCGTGCCTTCCGTCTTTCGCTGGCTCGCCTCGCAAGGCAATGTCGCTGAGCCTGAAATGCTGCGGACCTTTAATTGCGGGATTGGCATGGTTGTCATCGCCGCCGCAAGCCAGCAGGCCGAAGTCGAAGCAGCGTTGCGGTGCGCTGGGGAAGATCCCATCCTCTTCGGGGAAATCATCGCGGCGCTCGATGATGGGCAACGCGTTTGCTTTTCAGGGCGGCTCGATCTTTGAACCCGCCACGCAAGCGCACAGCGATCCTGATTTCAGGCCGGGGGTCCAATATGCGCAGCCTTGTCGATGCCGCGCGGGATGTTGCCTTTCCGGCGGAGATTGTGCTGGTTCTCTCAAACCGGCCGGAAGCGGGCGGATTGAGTTTCGCCAAGGACGCAGGCATCGCCACGGCTGCCGTTGATCATAAGATTTATGCAGGCCGCGAGGAATTCGAGCGCTCCGTGCAGATTTTGCTGGATCTGCATCGTATCGAGCTCATCTGCCTCGCAGGTTTCATGCGCATGCTGACGCCCGTCTTCGCCGGAGCCTGGAGCGGCAGGCTGTTGAATATTCACCCGGCGCTCCTGCCCTCCTATCGCGGCCTTGATACGCATAGGCGCGCGCTTGCCGACGGGGTTAAAATCCACGGCTGCACCGTGCATTTCGTCGTGCCTGCCATGGATGAAGGGCCGATCATCGCGCAAGCCGCCGTGCCGGTGCTCGATCAGGATACGCCGGAAACGCTCGCCGCCCGTGTTCTGGAACAAGAGCATCTGATCTATCCGCAGGCGCTCGCGTTGATCGCGGGCGGGCGCTATCGGATCGACGGTAATCGGGTGTTCTCTCACGAGAGCGCCGCGGAATCGCACCCGCTGCGAGTGCCAGGTTAAAACGCGCGACCAGAGTCATCAAGACGCCGACACACGCACTGGCGGCACGTGCATATTGCCGACAACCTCACCGAAAGGTCCGCGATTGCTGTCGGCAGTTTTCGGCGCGTGGGTCGAGGCGGCAAGCGGGAGAAGCGGCAGAACGAGTTCGGCAAAGCGATAAGCTTCTTCAAGATGCGGATAGCCCGACAGAATGAATGTATCGATCCCGAGGCTCATATATTCTTTCATGCGCGCGGCAACGGTTTCCGGATCGCCGACGAGCGCGGTGCCCGCCCCGCCCCGCGCCAGCCCGACACCGGCCCAAAGATTCGGACTGACTTCAAGCTTGTCGCGGCGGCCGCCATGCAAGGCTGCCATCCGCTGCTGCCCGACCGAGTCGTAAGCGGAAAAGGCTTTTTGCGCAGCGGCGATCGTATCATCGTCCAAATGTTTGATGAGATCGTCCGCGGCGGCCCAGGCTTCGGCATTGGTTTCCCGCACGATGACATGGAGACGAATGCCGAAGGAGAGCGTGCGGCCTTGAGCCGCTGCGAGGCGCCGCATCGTTTCGATCTTCTCACTGACCTGTTGCGGTGGCTCGCCCCATGTCAAATATTTGTCGATCGTTCGCGCCGCGATTTCCTGCGCTATGCCGGAAGAACCGCCAAAATAAAGCGGCGGCAGCGGCGCCTGATGGGGCGGATAGATCAAGCTGCCGTCTTCAACACGAAGATGTTTGCCGGCGGCGGTGACCGTCTCGCCCTTGAGCAGACGGATGTAAATATTGAGAAACTCATCGGTGATTTCGTAGCGCTCAGTATGATCTAGAAAGATGCCGTCGCCGCGATTTTCGACTGGATCACCGCCGGTGACGACATTGATCAAAAGCCGCCCTTTGGACATCCGGTCGAGGGTCGCCGTCATGCGGGCAGCAAGCGTAGGTGACAGCAAACCTGGACGGACAGCGACCAGAAACTTCAGGCGTTCCGTCAAAGCGATGAGCGAAGAAGCGACGACCCAGGAATCCTCGCAGGAGCGTCCCGTCGGCAAAAGCACGCCCGCATAGCCAAGCCCGTCCGCGGCCTGAGCTATTTGCATGAGATAGCGGTGCGAAACTTCGCGGGCGCCATGTCCGGTCCCAAGATAGCGGCCATCGCCGTGGGTCGGCAAAAACCAAAGGACATCGCAGCTGGAAGCCGCCTTCGGATCAGAAAAAGACATATGCAAACTCCGGGATAATGGAGAAGGATATGCCACAGCGCTATGAAGTTGACAACTTCTATGAACTATAGGATTTTACTTCCATAAAGCTCATTATCGGACGTGTTTCATGCTACGGCGGCAAGCTCTGCAATTATTCGGTTCGGCGCTTGTTCTGGGCGCATTTGGCAATGCCTCACGTGGCGCAGCCAGTGAGATGAAGGAAATCCGCATCGGATATCAAAAGGCGGGTATCTCGACCGTCTTGAAACAGAGGCAATCTCTGGAGGCGGTTTTTAAACCGCAAGGCATAGCTATCCAATGGAACGAGTTTGCCTTTGGCCCGCCGATCCTTGAAGGCATCAACACAGGTAATCTGGATTTCGGGTTTACTGGCGATACGCCGCCGATTTTCGCGCAGGCCGCCGCGGCCAACCTCGTTTATGCGGCCACGCTTCCCAACCATTATGCCGAAGGCATCGTTGTTCAAGACGCTTCGCCGATCAAATCCCTCGCGGACCTCAAAGGCAAGAAGATCGGCGTCGGTAAAGCCTCAAGCGCTCATGCGACATTGCTCTACGCCTTGGAAAAAGCGGGTCTTGCCTATTCCGATATCGAGCCTGTCTATCTCGCACCAGCCGACGCGCTCGCAGCCTTCGCTCGCGGCAGCATCGATGCTTGGTCGATCTGGGATCCCTATCTCTCAATCGTTCAGAACGGAAAAGTACGGGTGCTCGCCTATGCGAGCGATGTGCGTCAACCGAACAGCTTCTTCTTGGCGAATAAGGCCTTTGCGTCCAATAACCCTGCGCTTTTGTCGAAGCTTCTCGATGCTATCGCGGTCGATGTGCGGTGGGCAGGCGAGCATCACGAGGAAGCAGCTCAGGCGATCCACGATGCGAGCGGGATCGATCTTCAAGCCATACGTCACACGATCGATCGATCGAACTTTGTTGTCCGCCCGACGACCAATGCCGATGCTGCCAGCCAGCAGAAAACCGCTGACCTCTTCTTGAAGATCGGGCTGCTGCCGAAACCAATCAAAGTCAGTGACATCGTCTGGACATGGACTCCAGCAACCTGATCGCGTTCGTGAAAGAATAGGTATCCTCATGCTGCGCCGACAAGTCTTGCAAATGATCGCTGGCGGCCTTGTGCCGGGGCTCATCGCGAAAACCGCGATGGCTGCCAATAGCAGCGAAACCAAAGAGATCCGGATCGGTTATCAGAAGTCGGGACTTTTGCCTGTCCTCAAGCAGAGGCGGACACTCGACACCGTTTTCAACCCTCAAGGCATCAAGATCGAATGGGTTGAATTTGCCTTCGGGCCGCCCATTCTCGAGGGAATCAATACTGGTAATCTCGACGTCGGTTACACCGGCGATGCGCCGCCTATCTTTGCACAAGCGGCGTCCGCCAACTTGGTCTACGCGGGATCGCTGCCGGGAAATTCGGCGAATGGCATTCTTGTCAAAGACAACTCTCCTCTAAAGAAACTTGCCGATCTCAAGGGCAAAAAAATCGGTTTCGGCAAGGCCTCAAGCGCGCATGCGACGGTGCTTTACGCGCTCGACAAGGCCGGACTTTCCTATTCCGATATTGAACCTGTTTATCTCGCGCCGGCCGATGGCTTGGCTGCTTTCGCGCGCGGGGCGATCGACGCTTGGGCAATCTGGGATCCTTATTACGCGCTTGCTGAAGGCAATGGCGCACGCGTGCTCGCCGATGGAAGTGAAGTCCATAATCCGGTGTCGTTTTTTCTGGCAAACAAGGCTTTCGCAGCGAATAGCTCCGGCCTGCTGGCAAAATTTCTTGATGCCGTCGCGATCGATCTGAAATGGGCGGACACCCATCGCGAAGACGTTGCGCAAACGCTCTATGCGGTCAGCGGCACGAACCTCGAAGCGCTTCGTAAAGGGGTCGCCCGGTCAAAATACATCCTTGAGCCTTTTTCCGAGGCCGACGCCGCTAGCCAGCAAGATCTGGCGAATCGATTTGTTAAAATCGGGCTTTTGCCAAAAACGGTCGATGTTCGTGAGATCGTCTGGAAATGGACGCCAGCGACCTGAGCTTTTGGTAAGCCGGCCGCAACAGGAGATAGTCAGACAATGAGCGATATGCCCTGGCCTGCCCTGGCTGAGATCGCGCCTGCGCAGCGCACCGGGGGCTGGCGCCTTTCCTTTGCTGCCAAGCATGCCCTGCTTTCCTGGATTGTGCCCGTGCTTTTGCTGATTGTCTGGCAGATCGCGGCTTCGGCTGGCTGGATGTCAGACAGCGTCTTGCCTTCTCCCGTTAAAGTGGCAGAGGCTGGATGGAACGTTGCGCGCTCGGGCGCTCTTTTTCAGAATGTCGAAGTGAGCTTCTTGCGCGCCATGGCCGGGCTGATCGTAGGAGGCGGCATCGGCTTCGCGCTTGGGCTTGCCAATGGTGTTTCAAAATTCTCCGAACATCTGACCGATTCAACCTTGCAGATGTTGCGCAATATTCCGCATCTCTCTTTGATACCGCTGGTTATCCTTTGGTTCGGTATCGGAGAAGAGGCCAAACTCTTCCTTGTGGCGCTTGGTGTCTTCTTTCCGATCTATCTAAACACTTTACATGGCATCAGAACCATCGATCCGCAGCTTCTCGAAATGGGAAAAAGTTACGGCATGACGAATGGCATGCTGTTTCGCAGGATCATTCTGCCGGGCGCTATGCCGTCAATTCTGGTCGGCCTGCGTTTCGCACTCGGCATCATGTGGCTCACACTCATCGTCGCAGAGACGATCGCGGCGCAATCGGGCATCGGTTATATGGCGATGCAGGCACGCGAATTCTTACAGGTCGATCTCGTTGTCTTTTCCATTCTCATCTATGCGCTGCTCGGAAAGCTCGCCGATTCGGTTGCGCGTCTCCTCGAGAAACGATGCTTGAAATGGCATGCAAACTTCAAAGATGAGGCGCATGTATGAGCGTCACTGGTCACGACCCCGCTTACAGCAATGCGAGATCCGGCACGCAGCCGCTGCCAAATTTCGACGCGCAATTCCGCCAGCAGCCTTCAAACGGCGTCTCGCTGACATTAAGCGGCATCGCGAAGACTTTCGGCCAGCGTGCGATTCTGCGCGATTTAGATCTTCAGGTTCCGGCCGGTCAATTTGTAGCAATCGTTGGGCGCAGCGGCTGCGGCAAAAGCACTTTATTGCGTCTCATCGCCGGCCTCGATCAGCCGGCGCGAGGCCATATTCATTTTGGCGAAAACGAGCCACGGACTCCGGGCGGAAGTCTCCTGCGCGTGATGTTTCAGGAACCCCGGCTTTTGCCTTGGGCCAATATTCTAGCCAATGTTGAAGTTGGCCTCGGTGCGCAGCCGAAAACGCCTCTTGCACGCGAACGTGCCCGGGAAACATTGCGCGCTGTCGGCCTTGAGGAACGCGGCGCGGATTGGCCCTCAACGCTTTCTGGCGGTCAAAAGCAGCGTGTCGCGCTCGCAAGAGCGCTTGTGAGCCGGCCAAGGCTGCTTGCTTTGGACGAACCGCTCGGCGCACTGGACGCGCTGACACGTATCGAAATGCAGCGGTTTCTGGAACAGATGTGGCTGCGCGACCGTTTCACCGCATTGCTTGTCACGCATGATGTCATGGAAGCGCTCACGCTGGCGGACCGCGTGCTGATGATCGAACAAGGTTCGATCACACTTGATCTCGCGATCGATTTGCCCCGCCCCCGCCGGCGCGGTTCCGTCGATCTAGCTCTGCTTGAAGAGCAGATTTTAAAGCGGCTGCTGCGCGAGGAAAAAGTATTGCCAGAATACACGATTTGAACCGTGAGGTTCAAAAGGCAATTTATTTTTTCATCATCAAAGTCGCGTTTGACATGATAACAACGCCGCTCATATGCGCGGCGTTGTTGAGCGCACTTTACGCCGCTTTGAAGCGAGGCTTGATTCTGGCGTTGAAATCATCCGGACGGATATCAACCCATTCATCGCTGAAAATATTCAGCGTCTGGAGAAATGGGTTATCGCTCAGCGGAAAAAACTGCTGCCGCGTAAGATCAACCATCCCGCTATTCATTTGCACGACGAAATGAACCCAACCGGTTTGCGGTCCAAGGTCAAGCCAACGCTGATCGGCGCTCGGGGCATCGGTGCGCAGGCCTGAGCAGCGCATAACAGTCGCTTTGATACCGTTCGATAGAAGATCATCTGCGAGCTTATGCGAGACCGACCGGCAATTGTTGAACGCGACTTCAACAAGATTTGCGTTTTTCTGAATGACGTCGGATTCCGACGAAAACCACGCAGAGGTTTGATCTGCAGGCGTGGCGGCATTTATGGCAGAGTTCATATCGGCGCTTTTCGGCTAACTACAGGCGAGAGATCTTTTCTCCCAGCCACCGACGCCTGTGAAAAATAATAGCCGATGATTTATGGACTGTGCGCGCAATTCGAATGAATTACCAGTGCTATATCCGCACAGCCTCATCTTTATCATGGCCTGGCGTTTTAAAACGACGCGTTAACCAAGGCTAATTGGCCGCCGATGCACTAGTAATCGGCAGGATACCCGCTATATCATTGGCAATCGACTCCTGCTGCGCTACGCTTTCTAGGGCCGTCTCGCTCTAGCGCGCGCGGATCTTTCAAGCCGAACTTCTCAGACTCGATGGCCGCCGGGCTCATCCGGTAATCTTTTGCCAATGGAGGCTGATATGGCTAACGGCACAGTTAAATGGTTCAACACCGACAAAGGCTATGGCTTCATTAAGCCGCAAGATGGCAGCAAGGATGTCTTTGTTCATATTTCGGCGGTCGAGCGCTCCGATCTGCGCACGCTCACTGAAGGTCAGGTCATCGCTTATGAACTCCAGCGCGATCAGCGCTCGGGCAAAGAAAGCGCTGTAAATCTGCGCTCAGCCTAAGGCCATTGCGCCGCTAGGTTTGCAAGCTTGGCAATGTTACGCGGCCAAGCACTCAGTTAATTCGCCCTTACAGATGACGGGCTGGCGCCTATCGCGCCGGCCCCTATCACTTTTCCGGCAGCGTTATTGCCTCACATTAGGTAGTTCGGCATGAGTATCACCGACATGATTCCGACCCTTGACGACGCAGCTCTCGTTAGCCTGCGCGTCAACGCATCGCGGCTTGAGTCCACCGGCGCGGGAGCCCGGCAGAAAGAAGCTGCTCTTCTTTTGCCTTTGATAGATGCGGAACTTGCGACCCGTAAGGCGAATGGAGCCAAGGCGCCGCGCGCCGCGCCGAAGAAGGCCACGGCTCCGAAAAAGGCCGCCGCGCCGAAGAAGGCTGCGAAGAAGGTTGACGACGACCTCGAGGAATGAGGCTCTCAAAGCCCGACGATAAGTCCTTTAAAGATACGTTCGCGTTGGCGATGCTGACGGTGAATTGGATCAGCCATAAATATGCTGGCGTTAGGCGTCTGCGCGATCACGGCGGCATAAAGAGCCGAACTGAAACCATAGCGCTGCGCCCCGGCCCAACGCTTGAGGATATCGACAAGCCGGGTGTGGCATAAGGAATAGCCCGAACTATAGACATTCACGCAAACGGACGGGGACGATCGGCCAAAATAGGGACCGCGAGCGGCGGGCTCTCAGAAATTCATGACATATCTGAGATTAAGCTGTTACTGGCAAGCCTGTAGTATTCCGCTGCCGGCGCCGGCCCATTAAACCTATCGCGCCTAAACCCGCAGCAAAAAGCGGGAGCGCGGCGGGAACCGGAGTCGCGGATATAGTCGGGCTATCATTAAGTTCGATCGTGGCGACATCTTCGCCACTGACCAGTGTCAGATCAATCGTGGTGTCAGTGGAAGACAAAATATAATTACCTATAGTGCCTCCAGAAAATGGTCCCACCGGGTTGCCGCCAACTACGGTGAGGTTCCAAGTAGTACCATCTCCAGCTTCACCCAGATCGTAATCAAAATAGTTAAAACTATCCGATGGCGAGACTGTAATCACATATTCGGTGCCCGGCAATTCGGATAGCTTCTCTGGCGTTCCAGCAGTGAGAGTAATGTCATCGATGGGGGCTAAGCCCCCAGCACTTGCTGGCGCTGTATTTACGGCAACTAATCCGCCGATAGCTAACGCAAAAATTCCCCGTCTAAACATTTTACGCCCCAATAAGTTGTATAAGTTTAAAATAACACGTTTTAGGACCAAAGAAAGCTGGTTCTGAAAAATTTTTCGCTCTCCGGATGACAGGTTTATGCCGTTAGAATCACCATAGATTCATCGTATTAGATGGCTTTTACCAAACTCAGCCGCCGGGACGCCGTCAGTTGATTTCATTGGCGCGCCATTCAGCGAAAGACCTACTAAAAATACGAGGGCTGCCGGAGAAAATTTGGGCGCTCACCGCCAAGCGAGACGTCCGCGAAAGTCTTGAAGGCGGTTGAACGTAATTTCGCACCTGCTTCGACGTGCTTTACGCCCCTGCTAATTTGTTTTCCGCTGCTTGCAAACCGCATCACATTTGGTTGCTATGGATCGGCCTTAGTGTCGTCTCATCAGGATAGGTAGTGCGCTATCTGCTCTAAATACCTTGACCGATCTCATCAGCACCTGACCCGGCGAAATTGCGGCCAAACTTCGCAACTGGGCATTTTTAAGAGCCCATCCGATGAGTTCTTGAATCGTTTGAATGATTTGTGATTCAAGGAAGGCGATCTGATTCTGCCGGAGATCGCCG
>Ga0116230_10000610_pt1 | contig 31663 bp, 29 predicted proteins | sample S1TSphfallax_3_FD_88678 | JGI IMG/M metagenome (GOLD analysis project Ga0116230, IMG submission 88678) | Host-associated microbial communities from peat moss isolated from Minnesota, USA - S1T2_Fd - Sphagnum fallax MG | ecosystem: Host-associated > Plants > Peat moss > Unclassified | place... | reverse complement strand
TTCCTGATTCGTTAGGTAAGTTGACAGCGTTAGAAACCTTAGTTCTTAATCATAATCAGATTTCTCTTCTTCCTGATTCGTTAGGTAAGTTGACAGCGTTAGAAACCTTAGTTCTTAATCATAATCAGATTTCTCTTCTTCCTGATTCGTTAGGTAATTTAACGGCTTTACGATACTTAGATCTTGATGATAATCAAATTTCTATTCTTCCTGATTCGTTAGGTAAGTTAACGGCTTTACAAACCTTAAATTTTAGTAGTAATCATATCTGTTCCTTTCCTAATTTTATAGGAAAATTAACAGTTTTAAAAGAATTAGATTTAGATAATAATCTTATCCCGTGTCTTTCAGATGGTTGGCTCAGGAACATCTCAAGAAAATCAAGATACTAGAATAATATGGTTTTATAATCAATCTTTCAAAAATACGTAAAATTTAACCTTTTAAAAAGTAAGATCGAATCTTACTTTTATTAACTTTTTTAGAAAGCTGGTTACCCTTTTTAGAAAGCAGGTTGGAAGAATCCGGTATCGGTGGGATTTCCAGGCAGCTGAGGATTGACCTGTTGGTTAGCCGTGGCGGGAGCAGCGTTGGTAGGCACAGCGAAGTAGGGGAAGGGAACAGCGGCCGCAGGAGCTTGGAGGAGGAGAGGGAAGACGTTGATGTTGTCCCATGGGTAGTCGTAGAGGGCAGGGAAGGCGACCAGGGGATCTCCGATGGTGTAACAGAGGTTGTAGTTCTCCTGCAAGATGTTGGTATAATCGTTGGCTCCAGCGGAATTCAAAGCGTTACCACCCCGACGGTAGGTGATCTCCAAACGGTCATTGGCGGCCAACTGCCAAGTGATGAGGGCAGGGGCCGACTGGTGGTTGAGGCAACCGACTGGGACCTGGGAACTGATGGAACCGATCTCCGTGATGATATCTCCGGGGAGGAGGGCGTTGAGGAAGGGGGAGTCGACCAGGTTGTTATTGGGGGTGACGTTACTGACGTACTCGGCGTTGATGGATCCGGCTAAAGTATTGGAGTATCCGGGAACGAAGTAGAGACCAGCGGTCGAGTTGGTTCCCGAGTTGTTGACGGAACCGGCCAAACCGAGGACACGGATACCAGCCACAGCTTTACAGTTGGGTTGACCGGTAAAGTTACCGTTAGAGTCGATCTTGATGCGACCGACCCCCTTCAAGAGGAGGCCAGTGGCCAAAGAGTAGTCGACAGTGTAGTCGTAGTCGGTTCCTTGCAAGACGTTGTAGGCGATACCAGCGAAGCCCTTCAGGTATCTCAGGTAGGTTCCGGCTGGATCGACGACGTTGACCAGGTAACGTTCGTACTTGATGTGACAGGTTCCCTTGAGGAAAGCCTTAATAGGACGACGGAGGAAGAGTTCACTTGGTCCAGCGATACAACCGATACCTTCGGACTGACCGATGGTTAAGGGGGTAGCGGCGGTGGAACCGGCAGTGACGGCAAGGGCAGGCAAAATAAAACTGATGGCAGGGGAGACTCCAGCGACGTTTCCAGTCTGCATTCCGATGACGCGACCCCGTTTGTCCAAGATGGGGAGACCACACGACTGGGCGAAGATGGGGCAGGTGACCAGGAGTTGGTCGGCCAAGCAGAAGCCCTTAGGGTCCAGATATCTGTTTTCAGCCAGATTTCCCTCAATGATACCGTTGTTGCAGTCGAGGGTACGACGATCCAGGTAGTTGGAGCAGATGTCTCCAATCAGGTAGACCTTCTCTCCGGCCTTAACGTTCTTGGAACGGGCCCACTTGAAGTAGGGGTGTTTGTGCTTCTCGATACAGGGGTTGTGGTTGTTCCAGTTGCTCTTGTGGTTGATGCGGAGGAGGGCAACGTTTCCAGCTCCATCGATACCGACGATCTCTGCGGAGTAGACGTAACCGAGACCGTCTCCATTAACGTTTCGGACGGTGACGAGGACTCTGGTGGCTCGGATCATCTGACTGGTGATGGGTCCGGCGACGGCCAGAGGTGTTCCCAAGAATGGGTAGCGGTTGGCCACTCCGTTCAGAGTTGGAGGGAGGAGGACGGTACTGGCAGGGCAGACGATGTAGTGACCCAGGATGAAGAAACCGTTACTCTTGATGATGACGTCGGTTCGCTGGTTGACAGTGGTGGTTCCAACTCCCAAGCCGGTGGCAGGAACGGAGGCGGCAGCCAGACCAGGTACGGTCAGGATGAACTGGGAAGCAATGTCGACGACGGCGTCAGCAAAGATGCAGCGGGCTTCTTTAAGGGTAAGTTTTTCACAAGGGTAGTTGGAGTCACTCGAGCTGGAGGAAGAGCTTGAACTGGAGGAGTTGTCACACGGCATTTTCCAATGGTGTTTGAACAGAGAAGTAAATTTTTTCCCAGAAATTTTTACAACCACTTTCTTCTGAAGAAAGAAAGGGGGGAAATCTCCTCAGATCGACCCGTCCTGCTCCTCTCGAAAAGAGGCTGTAGACGTCTTCTTAAGACAGAGTCTTGCTTAAATGACACTTAGACAGGAAATCCTTCCTAATTAAAAAGTTATAAGTGATGATATGTGCAGATCTCCCCCAACCTCCCGATCCGGTAAAGGGGTGTCCTTTGAATCCGGACCCGGACCGGTGGTCGGATCGGCTGACCGACCTGAAGAAGACCCGCTCAGCCTATATCGTCAACGTCCACGACGCCATCAACTTCGACATCGATTTCGGTCTATCTCGACCGAGTAATCTGGTCAAATACAACAGTTACACGTATTATCAGGTTCCCGTCTCCTTCTACAAGACGTTGGACTTTAACGACATCTACAGGAACATCCTGACGGGGCAGACGTGCCGGTGTCGCCTCTTCGGCATCACCATTCGGAAAGATCGACTGATCCGGGATACTTTCCAATACCGGGTCAATCTAGACGTGAAAAAATTAATCGATCGGTCGGACGGAGTCATCTTCGTCAAGACTCACAACGTCGACATCTACAATCGGATCCTGGTCGACATCTCCATCCCCTTACCCGATCAGGTCATCTCCTTAACCGAGTACCTCTTAGAGACGTACCCCCAGATCTACAGTCGGTACGTCAGTCGAACATACCAGGAAAAGAAAGAAGAATAGATTTTTTAACTTAACTCGTAAGATTAATTTCTATGATTACTATAGAAATTAAAGAACTTTAGTGGACCCTAACCTTTAAGAAGGGGCCCCTAAGCAGACGTCTTCTCCGCTTCTGACTCGGAAAATAGGACCGTATCGAGACACGAAAGGTCTTCACCCCTCAGCATACCTTTAATCTTATCGTCGTATTCGGAACTACTAACCCAGGCGATCCGGCATCGGAGCTGACTGATAAATTCTTCAACCTTCTTCACGATGTCCGCTCCAGAAAAAGATCGGAGATCCAGATCATCGATCTGAGTCGGGTAGATCTCGATGAACGTGTAGTTACAGACGTTCCGAACTTCCTGCATCCGTTTTAGGATCTCCTGGTTACACGGAAGGTCCAACCGTTCCAGTTTCCGTCCAAACTGTTTCAGTAACTGGTAAGCGGCCAACCGGTCCGTCATACTGTTCGTTCGAACCATGTTGGACATAGCTCGAAATCCGACGTCGATGACGTTCTTATTAGGGAAGGTTTCCGGGTTAGAGAAGTTGATCGAATTGATGTAGACGATATGGAGGTTCTTCTCCTCGCTCGTCGCGACTACAGAATCGGCTGGTCCGGACGCTCGGTGGACCGCCTCCAAGATGGCATCCTGCATTAGGATTAAGGGACTGGCCGCGCCGATTCCCCCGTCGACGTAGTTCTCCCCGTCGATCTCCTGACTGGGAACTAAACCGGGGATGGAAGCCGAGGCCATCAGGACTTTGGCGATTGTACTGATGTTCCCGGAACAGTAGCCCGGTTCCATCACCTGGACCAGATCCGGATCGATGGCGTCGAACTGGAGGATCGTATCGCCCCGACTCCGGTTACAGAAGATCCGGCCTTTCTGCCGACTTTCGTTGTACGTTCCCGTCCAGATTTCGGTTTTCTGGATGGTTTTCCCCGTAAAACACCCTTGTAAGAACGGTTCGATTCCGTTACCGTAGTTGTAGATGTCCCCTCGGAAGAAGCCGATCATGAAACCGAGGGGTTCTAAAGTCGACCAGGACTTGAGGAACATCTCACTACTCAGGTTTTTACAGAGGCGGAGTATCCCCAGCTCTTTCCAGTCGGCAGCACAGGCTAAGTAGGCAGCCACGTTACCCCCACTCGAACTCAAGATGACATCGAACGAATCCCCGACGTTAGAAAGGTGGATAAGGGCAGCGATCTGGACGGGAAATCCACCTCCAGAGACAGGAAGGGTCAGAACTCTCATTTTTACAGGGGGAAAGATCTGTTAAGTAACTTATCTTTCTTAAGATAAGTTGGTTTCCCTGTTTTTTTAAGGGCTTAAGGTCGAGGAACTCGACGGGCAGGTTTAGGTCCAGTCGCTTGAGACACCTTACCAGAGCCGGTTGGCTCAACGTCTTTCCCCTTACCGGGTGATCTCTTGACTGGTCCGGGACCTTCTGTTTGCCCTGTCGTCTGGTTTACCATCTGGTTTACCGTTGAGCTTGCCATCAGAGGAGAAGGGTTCCGATTCCGGAGAGGATTGCCTGGAATCGGTTTGATCGGAACTTCTACTTCTTCTTCTATATTTTCGTCCTCGTCTCCGTTAACGTCTTCGTCTCCGTCAACAGGAGGTTCGATCTCCTCGACGTCGGGATCGGCATCGTCAGACGCTTCATAGAGGGTAAAGCCCTCTTCTACCGCTAGCTTCTTATCTTCTTCCGACAGTTCGAAGATCTGCTTGTTCTCCTGATTCGTCTTTCCGTAAACGGTGTTTCTCCCGTCGTCTTCCCGTTTGAAGACGAAGCAGGTGACAACGTCGGTTTCCAACTCATTATCGCCCGAAAACTGGATGATCTTCCTAATAGGACGGTAACTGTCTAGTTCGGTCGGTTCGGTCTCGACTTCTGGGGTCGAAGCGGGGCCTTTCTCTCCTTTTTTGGCTTTCTTTGGGGCGACTCCCGGTTTGACTTTATCCCCCGGTTTCATCTGAGTTTTAAGCATATCCTTGACTACCTTCATAGAAAGACACTTGTTACAGTAGTCGTTCCCTTCTACTTCTGGTTTATTACCACAGAAGCGGGTTTTTCCTCCGACCGTCCGGATCTGTCGGGCACAGTTGACACCTTTGATGTAGGTTTCGAACTGTTCGACCTCTTTCTTGGTCCGCTTCGCTTTCGGTTTATCCGACTGGACTTGGAGGGACAGATCACCTTTGAGAGGGAGATCTAACGGTTCCGCCAACTGGTCTTCCGTCACTCTGATACCTTGAGCAGCCAGAGCGGCCACCTGTTGAGGGATCAAGTTTGTTCGGATTATGTCGTTAAAAGACTGGAGGATCAGATCAGATAAGGTTGTCATTGTTTTATCGGTCTTATGGTAGGAAGAGGAGAGAAGAACGATCAGTTTTATTAGAAGAACCCGGTTAAAGTCTTAGTTTTTCAGATTAAGCTCCACTATTTAAGTCTTTACAGCAGGGTATCAAGATGGGGGGTCCGTTCTAAGAAATACCGGACTTTTTCGTACAAAACGATCTTTTTTCGGATGGCCGTCTGAAGTTCTGGCCACGTTAGCCAAGTAATACCACAGACTTCTGGGATCTTCTTCTTTGACCGGCGAACGGAGCTGGACCCGGACCCGGACCCGGACCCGGACCCGGAGGGTAAGGACCCGGACCCGGAGGGTAAGGACCCGGACCCGGAGGGTAAGGCTGGGTCAAAGCCGATCTGATCTACGATCTCCTGGTACTTCTGTAGGAAGACTGTACTGACTTCTTCCGGATTAAGATCGAAACGGAGGAAGATAATCAGGTTGTTCAGATCGTAGATGACAGGGCAGGTTCCGATCTGGTCGACAGTGACCGTTCCGAAGATCCCCAACGTCTCTTCGGAGAACTCTCGGAGGGCGCCCGAGATTGGAGAAGCATCCCGATGACCGATGCCTCCACCGAAGTCGGTCAGATCGTGGGTCTTAGCATCGATCCCGAAGGAGAAGTAGACAGTACCGTTAAAGTGCGTGTAAACGATGACTCCACCTCGACGACACCGAATTTGACTATTTAGAGGGAAGTCTTTGACGAGACAAGAGACTGTGCCTCCAGCTTTACGTGAACTTCTCTCACTCTTGTCGGTAGACATCAACGCAGTTGCGTTTATTTTTACCTTGTTTATTAAGCTAAAAACTTCGTTTATAGACCTCCTTTCAGGTCTGCGTAGGTTACGGACTCTCCTTCTGACCAACCAACCGGTCGTACATGGCTCTGATCTCATCCACTAAGATACTCTTCTTCTTGTTCTTCTTAATGCCTAAGAGGTCGCAGATCTTGAAGATATCTTCTCTCGAATAGGTTTTCCGACCCACGGACAACTGGATCCATTTGGACAACGGATCTGGACCAACGTCCTCATTCACCTTACTCGACCGCCGGTCGATCAGTTTATTCAGATTGATGGCTTTCAAGATCTCGATGTTTCTCCGGTTCCGTTCGATCTCCGGGATCACGATCGATCGCTTATCTGGAAGGAGATCCTGGTCGATGCCAAGGTCCTGGTCTAGATCGATCGTCGGTTCAGAGATCGGATGGATCTCCGTTTCAACGTACGGGAAGACGACCCGGTGGATCGGGACGGGCTGGACGAAGGTTCGGACCGCTTGGTCCAACTCGGGGATCTGGAAGGGGAGGTCGGTCTTAGGGATAGACTTTATCTGATCTAAGGCGACTTTACTTCCGACTTTCCTTCCCTTCTTCTTCAGCTCTTCTGATCTTACGTCTTCCTCTATCAGGCTGGAAGAAGAGATCGGAGAAACGTTTACTTTCTTCGGGCCAAGGGAGACAGGGTGGATCGTGGGAATCTTCTTCACTAGGGGTTGGGGCCCCTCTAGGGGTTGGGGCCCCTCTAGGGGTTGGGGCCCCTCTAGGGGTTGGGGCAGGGGTTCTAGATCAGAGGATCCAGGTCTTCCGTCTCCCTGATTTTCTACCTTTACAGAAGACGATCGGGTTTTCTTCTTAATTAAGGTCGGATATTTAACTTTCACCTGATCTGACCCGGAGGGACGAGGGGATTTGAGATGATTCAAAGGAGGGAGATCAGATCTCTTCTCAGATCCTTTTTCGTCTCGGTTTTCTAGTCTAACCAGGTAGTCTGGTTTATCTGACACCATTTTACTTACGGTTTATTTGATAATGCTCTTATCAGTTGTCTTTTTAAATGGACGCCGATCAACGCCGACGGGACGAACTGATCCGATTAGGGGAGAAGTACATCAATAACGCAGAATATCAAGACAAACTGTACGGACCGGGTAGACCTTACGACGCCCGGATGCCCGTCTTACAGGCGATCCGGTCCCGAAACAGGGATCGAGAGACCCGAGATCTGCCAGTCAATCCGAAGGCTGGCTTCAACCGGGATGATTCTTCCGCCTGATGGTGCCGAAGATCTTAAAACTTATCTTATCAAGATAAGTGTTTGGACGTTACGACTAGATGTCTTCCGTCCACTGACGGATCGTTTCCGGGGAAATTCCCCGTTCTTCCAAGGCTTTGATAATTCGGACCTTCCGTTCCGACCAGTCTTCCTCTTTATAGCGGGAATTGATGTAAGAAACGAGGTTTTGAATCTCTTGGCTCTCAGAAATCTGGATCTGGACGTCGGGATGGATCCCGTTTAAGACGTTGATCAACCGGACGATTCGCCCGGTAAAACAGGTGTCTCTCGACGCTTCCATCTCATCGGACAAGATCGCTTTGACACTGATCGGATCAGCTGACCGACAGATATACGGGTAGATGACACCTAACGTGTCGAGAAACGTGATCTGGAGGACGGAATCGACGCCTTTATCTCGACTGTACTGGAGGAGGAGGTCTCTGCATGCCGGCGTCAAGTCCGGATCGACAGCAATCTGTTTCAAGACGGTCGGATCGTACGGATTCTCCTGTGTTAAGATCTTTTCTAAACTGGCTCGGGCCGATCGGATGATCGGACTGGAGTGGATATTTTCCGGATCGGCAAAGGTGTCTACTTCAATGAACTGTTGCAAGATCGGTGGTAAAACCAGGGGATTATCCGTTAAGATAAGGGTTTCTAACTGTCGGAGGGTCCGGATACTGAAGGGGAGGGTCGTCAGCTGGTTCGATTCCACGTTCAGTTCTTCCAGACTGTGGAGGTCACCGATCTGGTCGGGGAGCTGGTTCAGCTTGTTATTCGCCAGATTTATCACCGTGACGTTAGGGGGAAAGATGTCGATCCGTTCCAACAGGTTATCTTCCACCCAGAGTTTGTCCAACCGAGTTAGTAAACTGACTTCGGTCGGCAGAAAACGGAGCTGATTATTCCCCAGGAAGAGGTTTTCCAACTTTTGGAGGCGAGTGATCTCCCTTGGTAGGACGGTAATCTGGTTTGATTTCAGGTTCAGATCTTCAAGAGCCGTAAGGTCAAAGAGACTTTCAGGGAACTGAGTCAATCCGTTCTTATCCAGACTGATATCGATTAACCGTTCTAGAAAGTTCAGGTTAACGTCGTTCAGGTTGGTTAGGTTATTAGATGACAGGTCGAGGACCGTCAGGTTAGGGAGGTACAACGTTCCGAGCGTTGTCAGCCGGTTCTTCTTGAGTTCCAAGTAGGTTAGGCCGATCAGTTCCAGGTCTGGCAGAGTTGTAAGCTGATTTCTGTTCAGATTCAGGTGGTTCAAGTTACCACGACATTCTTTTAAGAACTGAGGAAAACTGGTCAATCGGTTGTAAGATAAGTCGCAGGTAACCAGTTTAGGTAGGGAGATGGCGAAGTGGATCGACAGGATCCGGTTATCGGAGAAGTCTAACGACTGGAGACTTGAGCTGTTCATATACGGGATCTGATCGATTAGATTCTGCGAAAAGACCAGTTCTGTCAACTTTGGTAGTTTCCGAATGACGAGAGGGAAGGTTGTGAACTGGTTCCCTTTCAGATCCAGGTACTTTAAGTTCTTTAAACTGGAGAAATTCTCTGGAAGACTTGTCAACTGACAGGCTTTCAGACAGAGACTGGTTATCTGTTGGAGGTAACCGATCGTCGAATCTAAGGTGACAGACCGGTTGATTCCAATCATCGATTCGAACGTGACGCAGCGGAGGTGGATAAAATTTCGGATTTCCACAGGGAAACTGATCAGACCGGATCCGTTTACCGTAATCCGTTCGACCTCATGGCCAGAGGCTAAGATCTGACGGAGGATAGTAGTAAAGTCGGTCTGGGTGATAGTGGGAGCGAGCTCTAAGATCTTGTACTTTGTTAAGTAAGTCGGATCATACAGTTGACGGCGACTCATGATAAAGAGACTAGACTGTTACATCATAAAGGAATCGTAAAAGATCAGATATTTTCTTGTAAACCCCTAAGGGGCCCCTGTAAACCCCTAAGGGGCCCCTGTAAACCCCTAAGGGGCCCCTGTAAACCCCTAATAAGAAAGGAGATCAGTCAGAAATGGATCGGAAGGTCTTGCTGCTCACGATCGGTTCGTACGGGGACGTCCTCCCCTATGTCGCCTTAGGTATTAAGTTACAAGAGAAGGGTTATCCGACCTGTATCGCCACCCACCTGGAGTTCAAACCCCTGATCGAAGAGGCAGGCTTACAGTATGAGGAGTTGGCTGGAAAGGGGGAAGATCTGATCCGATTCTGTGTCAAACAGGATTCCCTCTCCGCCCTATCGAGTTTTCCCCTCTACTTCCGCTTGATCACGGTCTGGTTCCACCAGATTCTCGCTCTGGTACCCCAGTTTTCTCTCGTTCTGTCCGTCCCCTCCATCCCCGGTTACCCTGCCTTCCACGTCTGTCAGAAGTACCAGATTCCCTTCCAGATCCTCTTTACCATGCCGTGGACACGGACGCGAGCCTTTCCTCACCCGTTCCTCCGAACGACTGGAGAATCGGGACCTGTCCACAGTCTGACGTACCCCCTGATCGAACGGACGATCTGGACGTTTGTTTCCCCCCTCGTTCAGCAGTTCCGGAGATCGTTAGGCCTCCAAGAAGTTCAGTACGACTGTCTCTTACAGGCTAAGGTCCCCTTCATCTACGGTTTCAGCTCCTTGGTGGTCGATCGACCTGGGGATTGGCCTGATCAGGTTAAGATGACAGGATTCTGGAATATAGGCACATCTCTCCCATCACCCCCTGTAGAGCCGGATTTAGAAACGTTCTTAGCTGCGGGAGATCAGCCGATCTACATCGGTTTCGGCAGTATTACCGGTATCGATAGACCAAAAGCCTTCTTCCGGCTGATCTTACTGGCCGTAGAGAAGACAGGCGTACGAGCTATCATCGCCCCCAATAGCCTAGTTGATCGGGACGTCTTAGAAGATCTGATCGATCAGATCGATCTGGCAGAGAACGTCTTGATCAGTCCGTACTGTCCCCACACCTGGCTCTTTCCTCGGGTTGCAGCCGTCTGTCACCACGGAGGGGCAGGGACGACCTACGCCGGCTTAGCTGCCGGGAAACCCACTATTATCATCAGTTTCTTCGGCGATCAGTACTTCTGGGGAACGAGGATAGTAGAGAAACAGGTCGGTTACCACTTCACCTCTTCCGACCTGACGAAGAACTCGGGGAACCCTCCTGATCCGATAACCAGGTTGAGTCAGGCTTTCACTTCAGTCACGACTGATCTGGTCTTAAGAGACCGGGCAAAAGCCTTGGGGGACGAACTTAAGCGGGAAGATGGGGTTGGACAGGCGGTCGATCTGATCAGAGATCTTTCCTAATCTTATCTGATTCAGATAAGATTTAAATCTTCCACCGTTTACCACACTGTTGGCAGGCAATCAGAATGTTCATGGCTTCGTCGCCACTGCGCATCTGGACTTCCCGCATCGTCGTGTTCTTACTACCACAGTATCGACACTTGTAGACCGACTTACCGACAGCGTCTTCCGTTCGATAGATGACGGATTCCCGCTCTAAGAACCGTTTTTCCGGAAGTAACCTCGGTTGACTCCAGATCAGGCCGGTCGCATTAGCCTGCGTTTCTACGTACTGGTACGTCGCTTCAAATCCGTCTGTCTGGAGGAGACGGACTAGTTCGAGGAGACTTTGAGGGTCTTTTACGGAAACGGTCTCTCGCGTTGCTAAGAGGGTAACGAGCTGATCGATCTGACCCTCTGTCCCTGTCCAGGCGTCTTTCGTGGCCGTTAGGAGGATTCGGACCTGGTCGTTCTCTGATAAGTCTGTTCCGACCTTCTTCCCGATCTTCTTCTTCGGTTTCGATCTACTTATATCCTGATCTTCCTCGATGATCTGATCGGCCTTAGAGGCCAAAACGGGGGGTGTCGGATCTTCATAGGCCGACCCGACTTCGTACGTCTCCCCTCCCGGCTCGGTTAACGGGTCGACAGGCGGGAAATCTTCCGCTTCATATGGAACGTCTTTCTTTTTTGGAAGGGCTTTAGGTCGAGATCTCGGTACGCTCTTCTTTACAGAGCCGGATCTCTTCGGGGACGCGGATCTCTTTGGGGACGCGGATCTCTTCGGGGACGCGGATCTCTTTGGGGACGCGGATCTCTTTGGGGACGCGGATCTCTTTGGGGACGCGGATCTCTTCTTCGACCTGGAAGGACGACTCTTTTGACTCATATTTCTCTTATCAGTTACAAAAGTAGGAAGATTAAATTCAATTTCTACTGAAATCCCGTTGCAACGGGATTAAAAGTTTACACCTAAAGATATGGGGATATCAGATCTTTTTAAGAAACGAGACCAGATCTGTACAGGCCTGTTGAATCAGAGTGCCTGTAGTAACCGGTTGATCCAACGGATCCCAGTAAAGTCTGGTGTAGACGTAACAGGAGACCAGAAGGACCAAGAAAAAGAAGGAGATCCGACCGGGAGAGATCCGACCGGGAGAGATCCGACCGGGAGAGATCCGACCGGATCTGATCCGATCGATAGGGAGGGAACCAGTGGTCAGAAGTGGCTCTTTTCTCTGATCCTCGGTCTCTTCTTCCTTATCATCTCCAGTCCCCCGGCCTACTACATAACTGGGAAGATCGTTACGAGTTTAGGCGGTATGGTCATCAGTTCAGGTGGACCGACCTTTCCTGGACTCCTCCTCCATACGACCGTCTTCATCTTCCTCGTTCGTCTCCTCCTCTGGTAATTAACTTTTACAGAAGGAAACGCCGTTAAAAGATCAGTAGATTGATTGAAAAACTTATCGGTACGTAAAATGTCAAGAAAGACAAAGGGAATGAATCGACCCCGGAAAGACCCGGAAAGCCCAAAGAAACCTAGAGCGCTGGTCGGGAAGAAGAGATCGCCCGAAGACCGGGCAGCACGTCTAGAAGACCGGGCAGCACGTCTAGAAGACCGGGCAGCACGTCTAGAAGACCGACCGACCCGTCTAGAAGACCAGGCAGCTCGTCTAGAAGACCTTCCGGAGAAGAAGAAGATCAAACCTACCCCTAAAGGAGCTACCAGTAAAGCTCGACGCTTGTCCGTCGGCAAGGTCGCTGTCCGGTCGGATGAGACCGACGAAGAGTATTTAGACCGGTTGAAACCGTTTATCCGATCCCTCCTCTCGCTGATCATACCCGATGAAGGTCGCCTCGACCAGTTCCTTACGGACGAGCACATGTTGATCTGGCAGGACGCCTTCACCCACGAGACGTTCGATGCCGACTTCAACTACGAAGAACTGGAGTACGAGGGGGACAAAGTCTTGCACTACGTCTTCCCCAAGTACCTGATCGTCAAGTATCCCCAGTTGAAGAAGAACGACCTGACAGAACTGAATACGGCTTACGGTTCGGAGATGGAACAGGGAAAGTTATCCAAGAAGATGGGCTTAGACAAGTATGTCCGGATCGCTGCCTCCATCGCCAACTACAACACGGTGGCCGACCTGTTCGAATCGTTCTTCGGCGCTCTAACCCGGATTGGCGATCAGATCCAGGAAGGGTTGGGGGCGGCTGTCTCGTACGAGATGATCCGGTACCTCTTTGAAGAGTTCGACGGGGGTGTCAAGATCGATCTGAGTCAGGCGGATGGGGCCCCTAAAACCCAGATTCAACAGACGTTTCAACGGTTCGGCGCGGATAAACCGGCCGAATCGGTCATCCAACTCCCGTCAGGGGTCCGGATCGAAATCTACCTGAAATCGAAACAGATCGCCCTGTTACAAGAGGCCGGCTTCAGTCTGCCTCGACCGACCCGAAACATTACCATCTACGGAAGTAAAGACAAGTTTAAACCCTTTCTGGATCAGATCAAGGTCGATCTGATCGACGAACTGACCCAGGCAGGCAAGGTCAAGATGGGGGAGAAACAACGGTTAATGGAGAATTATTTGACGAATATCGTTGAGAAAGCCTACGAACAGGTCCGATCCACCCTCTTGGTCGAAGGGATCTTGATCGGCTCGGCGACTGCCCCTGTCAAACATACGGCGGAAGTCTTGGCGTACGACCAGGCCTTAAAGACCCTGATCCGTCTCGGGGTGACAAAGACGTGGACAGAGGAGTACCGGAAGAAACGGGACTTCTTAGAACCGCAGATCTTACCGTTTAAGAGACAGATCGATCAGAAAGTCAGAGATTTAGGCTTGAAAGAGATCTTCTTCTTTATTCCGAGAAAGATGTCAAACGAACAGGGGGGTTATATCCAGTTACGAGGGATTAAGGAAGAGAAGGACGAAGACGGCAACCTGGTCGACCACACGCTGATCTTGTCGACCAAGTACGGTACGGACAAGAACAACAGTTTCCGAGATACTCGGGTCCTCTTAGTCGAAGACTTCCTCGGCCTCTAACGGTCCCTACCGGTCCCTACCGGTCCTACCGGTCCATCTTGCTTACATAAGCAAGATGGGACGCTTAAAAACCCCTTGTTAAATAGAGGAAAGGATGCAACCAGGAGATACCCACGCCTACGATGGATTGATGGTCAACCGGTTTTCGATCCTCCTGAAGTCGGTCGACCAGAAAGACGAGAGGGTCCGGGTCGATCTGGGTCAACCGATCTTGGCTCGGGAAACGTATGACTTCTCTTCCTTACGAAAAAAACTGACCCCCGAAGCCCAAGCCTGGTTCGACCTGATCTGCCAGGACTGGGGTCTCAGTCCAAACTACGATCCGAACAGTCAGATCCGGGTCGAACACCTGATGCTCCTGATCTACCAGATCTGGCAGGGGTTACCAGAGGAGGAGAAGACGACCTTAACAGATGAACTGTCCTTCCAACTGACCGATCTCCAGACGGGACCCTGTCCCCAAGGCCGGTCGACCCGGTTGTACCAACTGGTCTTCCCCTTTATCTTAGATGAAGATCGGGCCGATCTTATTTGATCAGAAACCTTTATCTTCTGATGTTTAAATGGCATCGAAGAACAGTCAGACCCGGACCGGATCCAGGAAGGTAAAAGATACGCGAAAAATCCGCTACTCTGACCCCCGTTTGGTCGAAGGAACGGAGGACGAGTTCACCTTCAACTACTACGTGACGACAGACTTTCAGGTAAACTGTCTCCGTGTCGCCATGTATAACTACATCCAGTCGTATGCTCCCCATTTCGTTACGTTTTACCGGAACTCCAGTCCGGAGGTCGACGAGAACATCGCTCACCGGATCGGCCTCCTCGTGACGGACAACGAACGGTTGATCCGGCTGTTAGAGGCGGGGGTCTTAGTTAGGGAGAAGGATCGCCAGGAAAATCAGGCGAAATTTGCAGAGAATCCAGACTTACTTAATAAGATCGGAGACGACATCTATTTACCGATCGCCGTAGAAGGTCCAGGTTACTTCTCCTCTGACGACATTCCCAACTCCCCCTTCTTACCGTCCCGGATCGTTCCGTTGAAAGCCGGTCAACAACTGATCGCTGATATCGTCTTACGGCCTGGCGTCGGAAGTCAGCACGGCAAGTGGCAACCGATCTGCAAGTTTATCCCCACCCGCCTTCCTAAAGAACTCCAGGGTTCTAAAGAAGCCGACCTTCCTAAAGGTTCGGATCTTCCTAAAGGCGTCGAACCGTACTACGAATGTCGAGTTCGGACAATCGGAATCTACCCGATCGAAAAACTCTTGATGGACGCCGTCCAGATTGCGACGAAACTGGAGGTGGCTTGAAGAGGTCGAGATTCCTAACGCTTGATATCAGGACGGCCTGATATCAAGGAATATAAATATCCCATACTATTTTTGTAATAAGCAAAAAGACTCCATGGATAATCAGGATGGTCTCTTACCTTCCTTGGCTATGAGCCCACCTCCTACGTCCTTTAGTCCTCTTAGATCGTCTCCCGTCGCTTTCGAGCAGTCGTTCGAACCAGTAGAAACGAGTTTCTCTGACACCCTGGTGAATGCCCCAAGTAGCCTGGCTAACTTGGAAGAGAAGAAGCAGGAGCTACCTCCTGGTCTCTACCGGTGTAAGAAGGAGGATGCAAATACAGCGTGGAGTCGATTTAAGGAGATGAGTTGGCAACGGATCAAGAAGAAGCGTCACTGGTTCGTCTACCTGACCATCCTCCTCGTCAACATCCTCATCGTTTTGATCGCCGGTTTTGGTGTCAACACCCCCTGGTACCAGAGTCAGCCCCACTACGCCAATCCGTACGCCATCGGTATCGTCTGGGTCATCTTCCTCCTCCTCAGTATGGTCTCCCTCTACATGGTCTGGGACAAGATTCCTGAGAAGTACGAAGGGTCAGAACTGGCCTATTCAGCTATGTTTATCGCCGCTTCTTTCCTTACTCTAATGGCCGCAGGTGTCTATCACGTGGGTCACTACATCAATACAGCCCTTCTCTTCGTCATCTTAACCATGTTGACGTACGGCCTCCTCATGATCTCCCTCTGGCACCAGAAGGCGATCGCCGGCATCTTCCTCCTTCCGATCTTCGTCTTCTTTGGTTACCTAGCCTACCTGTTGATCGCCAACGCCCAAGGGGATGGGGATCCGGTCGACGCATAAGATTTCTTCTATAAAAATCTAAATAAACTTACCGTAAATCTCTTAATTTACCTTCATATTGAAGGTTTTACGGTAATAAGATAGTTCCGTAAAACCTTCAATATGAAGGTAAATTAAGAGATTTACGGTCTCTAATATCTCTGAATTCTTTCAGACATATCTATGCATCCGGATTTTTCCGGTTCATATTGACAACCAAAGCTTCCAAGACACCGATCCGGTCGAGACACTTCTGGAGATCGTCTTTTGTTGCCTGGTTCTTGACCCCAGACGCTTTCTTAATCAGGTTCTGAAGGATTTCGATCTGACTGTTGTTATGTCTAATCTTGTTGTCTAACCGCTGTTCCATCTTGGTTAACGTGACGACTTTGTCGGCTAAGGTGGCTAAGATCTGGGTCTCCTGACTCTTCAAGGTCTGACTGACCGAATCGTACCCTTTCATCATCTCGCCGATGATCTTTCGAGCGTATTCCGCCAGGTCGTTCTTGATCTCGTAGCCGTTCTGGTTCATCTGATCCAACAACATGTTGAACTCCTTGGAAAACATACTCAGATTCTCCTTAACCTGGCTTTTCAGGTTATCCAACTCTGTACTCATCATCTCTCGGACCTGTTTTCCTAACAGAGTTGCTGTGTCAGCATACGACGTCGTTTCCCGCTTCATCTGGTCGATCTGACCGGTCAAGTCGTTCGTCACGTCCAGGTGACGCTGCTGTAGGCCTTGGAGGGCCTGGTGGTGGTGATCCTTCTGCTCTTCGCCGATATCTAAGATCGTCTTGACGATCTTCTGCTCGATGGAATAGAGGTTGGTCTTCATCTTCCCCGTAATGATGTGGGCTTCGGCCAGGCTGTTGGTGACGAGGAGACTCATGCTGGTGACGATCTCTGTGGCAATCTTAGCCAAATTATATTCGGCTCCGGGGGTAAAGAGGTACGACCAGATGTTGATGAAGGAGTTGACGGTCCGACTCAACGTACCGATGGGACCGGAGATCAGAGCGCCGATGGCGCCGATCGGCACGGTCAGGTAGTACATCATGTTGGCCGTAATGATCTTTCCCGACTTGTACGTGCAGGGGAAGCGGAAACCGGGACTCTCCGGAACGTACCCGTTCTCATGGAGGTGGTACCAGACGAGGTAGCTGACCAATCCGATCAGGAACCCTTGAGCCAACAGTTCGTCTGGAGACAGGGACAGTTCCCCTGTCCCGTCGGAGCCGGAGAAGTGGGTGTGGTACTCCCGGATGATGGCCGTCCGTTCCTCCGGCGTCAGTGTATCCAGATGGCCGATTAAACGAGCCAGGAAGTTACTGGTCGACACAGCTTCACTCTCTTGGAAGTGGGCTAAGATGTCCCCCTGGACCTTCAGATCCCAGATCTCTTCCGAAATCATGATCAAGTCCGTCTTGTAGTCGTAGCGGAGACCGACGAGGTTCCCGTTCTTGACGAGAACGGTGATCTTGAGCCACTTCTCATCGGCTAAGGCGATATCTTTGTACGTAAAGATGGGTGTTTCGTTGACGTAGTAGATCATCATCGTTCGTATCAGATTAAAGTCGTATGGACAGGTGTTCTTAACAGGTCTTTCCCGTTTCTTCTGCCATTTTACATCCCGTTGGTACGAATCAGTGAAGGAGGGCGTCGGTGTATACCTTACCCCAGTATAGGTTCCGACTTCGCCAAAAGCTCGGTTATCTATCCGTCCTTTCTCATCGGACCGGGACTCGGATGAACTCCCGGTAGATCGGGAATCGGAAGGGGAATAGGTCGTAGGTGTCTCTTCCGACACCTTCTTCTGCTTCTTAGGGGACTTATCCTTCTTCATAAGGAACGAATCGATTCCCGATGACGAATCGGTAGATTCCCCCTGATGTTTCGGAGGCCGGTAGTCTTTCCCTTTCTTAGCCTTTTTTGGTGTATTCTTATCTTTCTTTACCTCCTTCCTCTCTTCGATGGGTCGGGTCTTCTGGATGTATTCGTCCCTCTTGTCTTCAAAGTTGGAGAAGGACGACCAACTCGAGTCGGAACCGATGATGTAAGGGATCTTTTCCAATGTTCGGGGGGATGAGGTTGGACCGGATCCCCCGGTCCCTTTATCTACTGCCATCCTCTTTACAGTAAGAAATTAAATTTTAGGCTACTTAAATGTCAGGAAATATAGATCCGGCTTTACTTCTAGAAGAATCCAGACCCCTTGAAGGGTCTTCATCCCAAGGAGATTCGTTCACCTGCGTCACCAGTTCCTTCCTCGTTTTCAATTCACCTAAAGATAAGGAGCCTGCTGAGGAGGAATCTGTAAGAGACGTGGCGGAAGAGCCTCTACCCCCGTCCCAAGAGGCCCTTCCGGAGAGTGAGAATGACGTTCCTCTAGGGACGGGGCTAGTTGCTCACATCCCGTCAGATCTGGAAGATCTGTTAAAACAGTACACAAAGCTTACGTTTGTCCGCCATGCTCAGTCGACAGGGAACGACAAGAGCAACATCTGTATCGATCCGGCTTTAACCAGGAAAGGGATCTTGCAAGCCAGTCGGATCAAGGGTCAGTACGATCTGGTCCTCTGTTCCCCCCTCCGTCGGGCTATCGAGACGTTCGAATATGCTAAGATCACCTCTAAGAACGGAGTTCAGCTCGAACCGTTAGCACGGGAGAAGATCTTCTCCATTACGTCGTTCCTCTTCGGAGAGGAGTTCGGTTACAGGAAGTGGGTCACGAGGAATAGAGATAATGAGGAGGAAGATCGGTTAGAATGGAAGGTTTTAGCTCCCGAATCGGACCAGAAGTTCTTGGCTCGGATGCGGAGACTGAAAGAGAAGATCGAAGGGTTGAAAGGGAAGTACAAGTCGATCCTGATCATCACCCACAGTAAGGTCATCCGATCCCTCTTAGAAGTGAAAGCTAAGAATGGGGATCAGCATACGATCTTTATTTAAATCTATCAGAAAGTTGATAGATTTCTCATTTCTTCAGCCAAGCTCCGATCGTACCTACAGTCTGGTAGGTTATAGACAGAGATCCCGATCATATTTTGCCTCTGAAGATCGGGGGATCAGATCAGATACGTCTCCCTGGGATCTCCGGTAATGTGGAGGACGAGAGCCTTGCAATGAGAAAAATTGGGGATTTCTTTCCCCTTATTTCCCCCGATATCTACACGGGACAGGTTTTTCAGGTGGCTAAAGTCGGGAAACGCTTCAATCTGATTCTTTTCCAGATAGAGATCCGTCAACTGAGGTAGACAGAGGTGGGACCGTTTGTAAGCGGTTTTTACTCAGATCCAACAGTCTTAATTGAGGTAGGGAAGTAAAATCCGGGATTAACTCGAGCTGATTTGAGCTTAAATCCAGTTCTTTCAACCTAGGGAGTGAGAGAAGTCAGGGAGGGTCTGTAACTGATTTCCACTCAGATACAAGGATTCTAAGTCAGGAAGGGAAGTAAAGTCTACGACCTCGGTAAGGAGATTACTACTTACGAGGAGAGTTTTCAACTTCCAACCCCTCTTCTCAACGTAATTATCTAGATAGGTGAGGCCAGCGTTATCGATCTTTTCATACGAAACATTTAAGACGGTTAGCCGTTTCGGTAACCTGTCTAACCGGGTAAGTAAAACTTGATCCATCTGAATATGTTTATAATGATTTAACAGATTTCTGTTAAATCAATTCCACCTTTAGATTGTCGACAACGTGGAAGATTTTGAAGCCTGCGTCTTTCAGATCTTTCAAGACCTTACTCAGAATGATGCGAGGTTCATCATCGTTGGGCTGATCGTCTATATCGATATCGGTACCTCGGATAACAAGGTCGATCTTTTGCCCGGTAAGACTATCCCAATCGTAGGTAAACCCATCGGGGATCTTTACGAACCTGTTTTTCCTGATATCAGGAGGAGATAAGGCTGTTAAGTGGCTTAAATCGGGTAATTTCGTCAACTTGTTGTCCGAAAGATCGAGAGAGCCTAAGCTTACCAGGTGCGTGAACCTTGGTATTTCTGTCAACTTATTCTTCGATAAGAAAAGTTCTTCCAGTTTAGGGAGGTGACTAAAGTCAGGAATCTCCTTTAACCTGTTCTTATACAGGTTTAACGTTTCTAAGTTAGGAAGGGAAGAGAAATCCGGAACGGTCGAGATGAGATTATCTTCTAAATCGAGTAGTTCTAACGTTTTGATGTTAAAATCTGGAACGACGGTTATCCGATTTGATGATAGATCGAGGGTCCTGAGTTCCCATCCCCTCTCCTTAATATAGTAGCTTAAGAAGATCAGCTGGAAATCTTCTATACCCTTCCGTTTTAAACTTAAGTCTTTTAGATCATCCGGCAACCGATCCAAACGGTAAAGTCTGATGAAGTATCGGTACTCTTCAGTCGAGGGTAAGTCCATTATGAGACGTTTTTTTCTGGTAAACCGAAGGTTTGAGCGATCAGTTTTAGAGGTCGAGATCCTCTTAAAAGATATCAGAAATAATATCTTTAGTCGGCTTCATACACGATGTTGACGATCCGGTCGTGATCTTCTTCGATCAGGTCATCTCGGCCGATGATAGCTAAACGGAAGAGGAGAGATCGGGAGAGATCTCGGATGTAAACGTAGTTTCCTAAGGTCAGTTCTGTCAATTTAGGGAAACGGAGGAAGTCGGAGACGTCGGTCGTTCCGATCTGATCTAGACTCAGTTTCTTCAGGTTGACGAGGGGATTCAGGTCGGGCGTCCCTCTTAGATTATTATCCATTACGTTCAGATCTTCCAATTTCGGACAGTCTTTCAGTTCTAACGCCTGTAACTGGTTCCCTTGGACGTAGAGGTGTCGTAACTTCGGAAGCTTGAAGGGAGGCAGGGAAGTCAATCGATTTCGGTTCAGCCAGACCTGTTCCAACTGTTTCAAGTGGGAGAAGTCGGGGACCTCCGTCAAAAGGTTATCCTGGAGCTCCAAGATCCGTAAGTTTAGAAGGAGATCAAAGGCGGGGACGGATCGTAACCGGTTCATCTGAACATGGAGACTCCTCAACTTAGGTAGGGACGTAAAGTTAGGCAGGTCCGTTAAGCCACACCCTTCCAGATAGAGGTCTTTCAGGTTGGGAAAGTTAGAAAAGTCGGCTACTTTTACCAGGTGGTTCTCCTCTAAGTGGAGCTGTTCGACTAAGGGCATGGATAGGAGGTTAGGAATGTGTGTAAACCGGTTTCCAGCCAGGTTCACCCCCTTCAGCTGCCAGCCCCGTTTAATAATGTACCCCTCCAGAAAGAAGAGATCCAAATCTTCTAAGGAGGAGTCCGAAAGGTTAAGGTCGCTTGTTCCGTCTGGTAGATCGTCTAACTGGAATTTTTTGACAAAATCCTGATACTTTACGGATAGATCTTTCATCCTGGTATCTTTCTGACCATAACAGGGAAGGAGAAAATCAGTTATCTCTTGATCTTCTAATAAGATCAGTTATCTCTTGATCTTCTAATAAGATCAGTTATCTCTCCTGATTTTTACGTTTTAAAAATCTACTTTTAACATAAATATACAAAAATTAATTGCTAATATAGAGTCTAAAAGTAGATTTTTAAAACGTAAAAAGATTTTTACGTTTCTTCCCTCCCGGTCTGGTAAGTCTGATGGTACCAGATCAGGAGAGAAAAGATGATTTTAAGCGGTCTTTATACCCGAAGTTTTTCCGATCGACAGAGCGGGATCGTCGAGATTAAAACCTCGATTTCCATCCATCAGGAGGACGTCCAACCGATAGAGGTGGGTAAAAACGGGACGAGCCAGGAGAGCATTGAATTTCAACCAGAGCATCTCGAGGTTCGGCAAGAAGAGGAAGTCGGGGACTTCCGTAAGTTGATTGTGATCCAAAATCAGGGTCTTCAGGTTCCGTATCTTGGAAAAGTTGGGAACCGAAGTCAACTGATTGACAGCCAGACAGAGGATCTGTAGGTTCGGGAGGTGAGAGAAGTCTGGGACTTCCTTGATCTTACAGCCGATGATACCCAACTGTTCCAGGTTCAGGAGGTGAGAAAAGTCCGGGATACCGTTACTCAGGTTGTTCTGAGAGACGCGGAGGACCTTTAAGGCGGGCAGATGAGCAAAATCAGGAAGTTCAGTCAGCTGATTCTTCATGAGAGAGAGGTGATCCAGTTTGGGAAGACCAGAGAAGTCGGGGACTCGGACCAAGGGGTTCTTGTCCAGCCGAAGGCCTTTCAATCGAGGAAAGGAGAAATCGGGGACTTCCGTTAACAGATTCTCGTCCAAGATTAAGTACTCCAGCTCGGGGAGGAAAATCGGGTTAAATCGGATCTTGGTCAGTCGATTCTTCGTTAAGATCAGAATCTTGATCTTCCAACCTCTAAAGCCGATGTAAGCATCGAGATGTTCGAAATCCCGGTCGTCGAGCTGTTTTCCTGTCAGATTAAGGCTACTTGTCCTTTCAGGAAGGGCTTTAATTCCGACGCGGATAGCAAACTGTTCTGTTTCTTCAGCAAGTTCGATCTTCTTATCAGAAGGTTTGATGATCTCCATGACTGTATGGTTCTACTATATATTCGAAAACAGGGAAAATTTTAATCAATTATTAAGAGATAAATTACAACTTATCTCTCTTACTATTCGTCGTCAAGCTGTTTCAATAACTGTCTGATCGAACTTTCTGAATGGTCAGGAGATTTTTCTAAGATTCTGATGTTCTGATCGACAGCGGAAAGGAACTGGAGGAACGGTTCTCCCTTCGGACTTCCCTTCGGTCGGTCCTCCGGTCGGTCCTCCCGGTCCAGGTTACTTTCGACGTGATGACGACAGCAGAGACAGGGACAGGCGCACTTTTTAATACCCTTTTCGGAGCCTTCAGACGAAGAAGCCGCCGACTTAGAACAGCAGAAACAGGAACAGGCCAGGGTTTTAACGGAGATCTCGTTGACCTGTCGGTACAGTTCAAACCGGTCCGCCTTACTCAGACTGGGATTTAGGATGATCGAGCCGAGATAGACTTGTTTCATCAGTTTCTGAAAGTTTAATCCTAAGAGGAGTAGGATGAAAGCAACGAAAAACAGATTGAAGATCATGATTTACTTCTGTTAAGGAGAATTTTTCCGATCAATTAAGAAGGTCTTCGATCCTCTCCAACTCTTTTTCTGTCATCTGGTGACCGGAAACGACCACCAACAGGTCTCCTCCGATCTTATAGCCGACTAGACGTTTCGTTCGTTTATTGACCGTCTGGTCAGCCTGGTCATAAAATATCTTGACCATCTTCCCGGCTAAAGGTCCGATGGCCAGACGGGAACAGGCCAGTTCAATAACGGAGGCGGAGGAGGGGAAGAGGGGTTTAATGTCAACTAAACCCGCATTAATGGGAAGGGAGACCGGTTTAACTTTCCGGGACCGAGTGATTAGGAGAGCCTGATACCGGAGCCGTTCGTCCTTCGGTGTCTCCAACCTCTTCATCCTATTGGCCTCCTTCTCCTGTTTCTTCAGGTCCGCTCGAACTTTGGTCGGATTGACCCCTGTCTGTCTCATCTTTTCCAGGATCTTCTTCCCCTGATCGGACTGACTCAGGTTGGTCAGGACCTGTCTCATCTTCGGATCAGCGGACGCCTCCTTAACCAGATCAGAGATCCCAGAGCCAGACGTGTCCAGATCGGAGAAGAACTCTCTAATTTTTTCTGGTTTCTTCAACATCTGAGAGATCTTCCCGTCTTTCAATAGGTCGGTAATCATGGACGAAGAATCTGAGGACGAAGAATCTGAGGATGAAGAGCCTGAGGACGAAGAATCTGAGGTCGAAGAGCCTCGATGTTGTCCAATATGTACTGTCTTTCCCCTTAGATCTTGATTACTAGTCTCTTCACTATCATCAATCAGGGCTCCAGTCAGGTCGACCTCTGTTTCCGGACCGTTTAAGGCGTCGAGGAGTTCTTGGTCGATATCTTTCGAAGACATTTTACCAGAAAAAACCTGTCCTTTAAAAGCCCGGTTTCCTAATGCCTCTAGGTACAGCTGTAAGAACCCTCCGCCACCGGTACAACCGGATGACCAGAACCCAGTTCCTCGACGTCAGTCGACTGGAATCTTCCGGAAAAGGGGCTCGAGTCAAAGATATTCAGCAGTTAACGGAAAGGATAGCATACGATCCAACTTTATGTTTAGGGACGGATAATCTTCCTGCTTACATCTTGGCCGTCCATCTACTGGAATTACCCGAAAAATACTTAAAAACAACTCAGAAGATTCCGAAGGTCTTCCGGTAAAACGATCCTACCTTCAGTAGGTAGGATTAACAACTGTAAGTAGATCCGTTAGAGGCGACGTCAACAGACCTTTAATCATCTCTTTGATAGCCTTGGGAGAAGATCCCGGAGCAACTGTAAATCGGTTAGCTTCAGTTTCTCCACAGAAGCTCTTCAGGTGGTCAAACTCATCTCGAGTTATCTTGACGTTATGAACAAAAGCTTGCCACAAGATCATATCCATAAAGACGTCGAGAAAACTTTGTGTACCGACAGTGCTGTCAGTATCAGATATCAGAACGATAACTCCGTCGACTTCAAACTTCCGGAAGATCCGGATTAAATCAGAAAAGATCCGGTCTTTCCGAACTTTACGGAGACGTTCAGCGAGAAAAACATTGTTTACGTACATTTTTCAAAAACTCTTTGAAATGAGAGATCTATTACTGATCTTTGCAAAAGTAAAAATCAGTTATTTTCCTGATTTTCCAATAAAAATCAGTTATTTTCCTGATTTTTAAGTTGATAAATGTAAAACGTTTTACATTGATGAAGGTTCCTTGTCGACCATTTCACCACTTACTTTTTGTCGAGTGATACAGAAGAATTCCACTTTTGGCACGCCAAATGCTTAAATTGAGTGGGAACATCTCGGATCTGAGTGCAACAGATACAGAGTTGGGTCAGAGCAAACAGGTAAGAAAAAGATGGCAAGCCAGTTAAAAAGTTTTTATTCAGCAGGAGAGTCTTAAGACGTCGAAGATGGTGAAAATCTGGAACCTCCTTTAACAAGTTGTCACTCAACATCAGGTAGTTCAGTTCGGTTAGGTGCGAAAAGTTCGGTATTTCTGTTATCAGATTCTTGGCCAAGATAAACGTTTTTAATTCAGGCAGGCCTGAAAAATCAGGCACGCGGTTCAGATGATTTTCTGATAAAACTAATCTCTTAAGTTTAGGCAGAACAAAATCTGGGACCTCTTTCAACAGGTTAAACCGAAGAACGAGTAGTCTTAAGTTGGGTAAACCGGGGAAAGGTGGAACGGTTGTCAAACGGTTTTGACTTAGGTTCAAGATCTCCAAAGTTGGGAGACAAAACGGGGGAACTTCCGTCAAGAGATTATCTCGAACGTAAAGTTCAGTCAGATTAAGACAACATGAGAATGGAGGAACGGTCAGGAGCTGATTTTCAGTTAGATTAATCCGCTTAAGATTAGGCAAGCCTGTAAAATCGGGGACCGTTTTGAGAAAATTATATCCCAGATCAAGGAGTCTCAATTTGGGTAAATTAAGATCCGGAATCTCAGTGATCAGATTATCGTTTACCAATAAATTTTCCAGGGAAGGTAGATTTGACCAGAGAGGGATAGACGAGAGACGATTTTTCATCAGAAGAAGGTTTTTTAATCGGAAAAAACAGGTAAAGTTCGGAATAGACGTTAGCCGATTTCCGGATAAGTCAAGGATTTCTAAATTAGGCGTAGAAACCAAATCAGGAAATTCTGGGAGCTTATTATCCGCCAATCTCAACACGGTTAGACGAGGGAGAAATAAAACCGGGATCGATAGGAGATTATTCATGGAGAGATCGACCTTTTCTAACGTCGTAAGTTCAGCCAGTGCCGTTATGTCGTCAAGCTGGTTAGAGCTTAATTTGAGCGAACGTAAGTTCGGAAGAACTAGCTGGGGAACTTGACGCAAGAGATTATTCTGGAGGTTCAGATTGATCAGCTTGGGACAAGTTGATAGGTCGGAAACTTCCGTAATCTTGTTGCTATCTACGTACAAGTCTCGCAGATGAGAAAGATTTCTAAAGATCGGGACTCGGGTCAACAGGTTATCTGTCAGATGTAACTTCTGGATCTTCCAACCCCGTTGCCCGATATAGGTATCCAAGGTGATCAGATCCGAATCTATCAAGTTTTTCCCTATCAGATTAAGACTCAGCGTATCATCAGGCAGATCAGCCAAATTAAGGCGGATAGCCAAAAGACGGCTCTGTTCATCAACGATAGGCTCCATTTTGCTTGTAAAACTGAGATTGAGAAGGGTATTGATAATTTTTTTTATCAATTTTTATGGATAGTAAGCTTACTATCCATGATGCAGAGAATATTTTTAAATGCTAGGATAACCGGACGATTACCTTTCAGGTACAGTTCTTTTAATTCTATAAGATGATGGAAGTCGGGAAGGTTAGATCCCTGTTTCCTTCCCGATTAAGCTACATTCGGAAAATGGTTGAATCCTTAGATTTCTTAGGTTTTGTAGACTATTCGGTAACTGTCTTATTTGGTTACTTAACGCATCGGGGAGCTCCGTTACTTGGTTGTTATAAAACTCAAGCCTTCGTAAATTACTCATCTTATTTACCGATTCGGGGATCGCTGATACTTGGTTATAAGAAAAGTTTAGTTTTTGTAGATTACTTAACTGACCTAACGAATCAGGAATCGCTGTTACTCGGTTATAAGAAAAGTTAAGCACTTGTAAACTGTTTAACTGACCTAACGAATCGGGGAGCTCCGTTACTTGGTTGTTATAAAAGTAAAGGTATTGTAACTTACTTAGCTTACCTAACGAGGCAGGGATCTCCGTTACTAAATTATCAGAAAAACAGAAAAATCGTAACGGCCAATCTTTTTCGATCACATAGGCGATAACGGCTTCTAAATCTTCAGACGTTAAGTTTGTATGAGAAATGTCTAAGCTTTTCGTGTTTTCAGGTAAAGAATCTAGATAAGTCAGAATTTCTTTCTTCATCTTAAACGTTTAAAAAAAAGACGAAGAAAGCTAAAAATCAATTATTTTCCTGATTTTCTAATAAAATTAAATTTTTCGATGTTAACCGGGAAGGGCATAGACGGCTTTCAACTCCCGTTTCGTCCCCCGATCATCCAAACCGTAGCCGACCAACCAGACGTCAGGGACGACAACGCCGTAGATGTCCGGACATCGGATGAAGAAGGTCGCTCCTTCCCTTTGATCATGGCTGTACAGGTTGTTATCGATTTGATGTCCATTTTTCTTACCAGATCGGTCACATACTGCAGGGTTTCTCCCCGGTCGAACAGTTCATCGATAATGATGATATCCCGTCCGGTCAGCTGATCCGACAAATAATTTCCGATAGTCTGACAGTGAATCGCATCGGCGTCCGATCGGTTACCGTACGAGGAGACTTCGATAAAACTGATCTTGTGATCGAAGAGGAGTTTACGAGACAAGTCGACGGCAAAGTAGACGGCCCCTCTCAAGATGGGTAAGAGGATCGGGGGCCCTGTATCCTTCTGGGGGTAGGAACCCCTACCCTCAGGGGAACCCCCAGTATAGAAGATAAACTTTTCGTTCAACGCTTTGGCACACCGGTCCACCGCGGCTTCGACGGCCGCTTCATCCAGAATGCAGGTCCATGTCGACGGGCCGTCGATTACGTTTCGGGGAAAGAGACTGGACATCTTTACCTTTTAACAACTGAACTTCAGTTTTTAACGATCTACCTTCTCCGGAGAGGAGCGTCACTAAAGGGTACGCCAAGGACCTTTAAACCTTTCAGCGTCTAAAAGGGTTAATTGATCAGGGACTGTTTTATCTCCTATCAGAAAGGTGGTCGAATGGCAACTGGCAGTGGATCAGACAACGTCTTTAATCCTCGGAGAACGTTGGCGGCGCTAAAACCGTTTCAAAATCGATCCAGTCCATCGACGGAAGTCAGTGGATCGAAGACCGGGCTTAGCCGAACGGGTAAGTCGTTCGCGGCTATCGCCGCCCTAACACGGGAGGTCAACCAGGCCAAGAAACCCAAACTGAAAGACGTCAAGGAAGCTATGCTCGCGGACGCGAAGCGGGACCGGAAGATGGATACGTTAACGATCATTCAGTCGAAGATCTCCCTCTTCAGCTACGAGGACATGGTCGCCATCAGTAAAAACATCTTGATTAACGACCATTCCCTCGATTCCAAGCCCGGCTGTGTCAACGATGCCCGTATGGGCACGGTGTCGACGATCACGCCGTGCGAGAACTGTCGAAAACCAGACTGTCCAGGTCACTACGGCTTAATCGACTTCCACAACACGCCGATTTATAACCCGTGTTACATCCGAACGATCGTCCTGGTCTTGAACTGTGTCTGCAACAACTGTGGTCGGTTGAAGATTACGAAGGAGCAGATGCTGGATAAGGGTCTCTTCAAATTATCGGGCAACAAGCGGTTGAAGACCATCGGGGAGTTGGTCAGCACGAATACAGAGTGTTTCTCTGACAAACCGAAGTTACCCGGCGGGCCTATCCTCCACTGTGAACGGAACCCGAAGTTTACGACCAAAGACGTCAAGGAATCGGGGGTCATCTTATACGCTTTTCCTAACGCCGACGGGAAGATCAGCAAGGACGCCGTCTACCAACCGGCCGACATCAACGAGGTCTTCGCCATCCTCAGTCTGATCAGTCCGGAAGACGCTAAGTTGATGGGCTTCGACTCGTACACGAAACCGAAAGACATGATCATGCGGGCTATGCTGGTCATTCCGCCCATTGCTCGGCCCAGTGTCACAGCAGGCGGGTACATCATGAACGACCAGTTGACGGTGGCGTACGGCAAGATCGTCAAGAAAGCTAAGTTGGCCAACAGTAACAGTGGTAACGACGTGGCCGCCCGCTTCGAACTTTATACGGCTGTTCGTGAGATGCTGAGTAAGTCGGAAGGGAAAAAGGTGGGGACGAAGGACTTCCTGTCCATCTTTGAACGGATTCAGGGAAAAGAAGCCATCTTTCGCGGCTACCTCATGGGGAAGCGAAACGACCAGTGTGGTCGAACCGTGGCCGGGCCGGACCCGAAACTCAAGTTCGGTCAGGTCAGGAACCCGATCTACTACCGGGACCACCTGACGAAACGGATCCCCGTGACCTATTTCAACTATCCGGACCTGAAGAGAAAGTTGGACCAAGGGGACATCACTCACGTCATCCTTGGTCTGACAGGCTATCGACGTTCCGTGCCTCGGAACCAGTCGGGCGTCGTTCTCAACCAGTACCAGGACACAGTCAACGACTTATATGAAGGGGATGTCGTCGAACGGTGTTTAGAAAACGGAGACCGTATGGTCATGAACCGACAACCGACCCTGCACAAGGGGTCGATGATGGCCTACAAGGTCCAGTTGGCTAACCAGTTGACCAACGGCTTCCACCTCTCTAACTGTGGACCCATGAACTTAGACTTTGACGGCGACGAGACGAACAACTGGAACCCCCAGGACTTTGAAGTCGAAGCGGAGTGCGAATACATCATGAACGCCCGGAAAAACATCATGTCGTCGGAAGCCAATAAGCCCGTGGCCGGCCTGACCATGAATGCCGTCACGGCCTGTTATCTATTATCCGGCTTGACAACCCAGATCGATAATAAGACGTTCCTCCGCTTAACAAACCTGTTAGAAGAACCGGTTGATCTGGAAAACTTTACAGCCCGGTGTCTCCGCTACAACATTCATCCCCGATCGGGTAAAGCTCTGCTGAGTCTCCTCTTTCCTGCCGACTTCTACTACACGGCCGCCGACTCCTCCGGCAACACGGTCAAGATCCGCGAAGGCATCTTAATTTCCGGTCTCCTCCGGAAAGCCCATACGGGCGCCAGCAGTCGCTCGATCGTCCAAGACTTATACAAGGCTTACGGGGACGATCGGGCCTGCCAGTTCTTAACGGAAGCCCCTTTTATCACCAACCAGTGGATCATGGCCCGGGGCTTCACCGTGGGCATGAAAGACGTGGTTAACGACGTCATCGACGACGATACCGGGAACATCATCAACGCTAATAAACGGATCTTGCAGCAGAAGCTGGTCGAAACGTACAACGAGATCGAAGCTCTGGAAGGTAGTACGGACAAGTCGCCTCTAGAACGGGAGTTCCGGGAACGCCAGATCAAGAATAAACTGGACATCACTAAGAACGTCGGCTCAGTCTTGGCCCTCAAGGTCCTGGATCCGACCAACGCCATCCTCATCCAGTGTGAAGATGGGGCCGGCACAAAAGGCGCCAGTGTCAACATCGCCGCCATTACGACCTTAGTGGGACAACAGTTCTACCGGGGCAACCGGTTGAAACCGACCATTACTAACAATCGACGTCTGAACGTCCAGTTCGATCCGGATTCGGAAGATCCCCGGGCTCACGGCTTCATCGAACGGTCTTACTTCGAAGGTCTAGATACGGCTGGCCTCGTCTTCATCCAACAGTCGGGTCGAGAGGGTATCATGGACACAGCCTTAAAGACGGCGGAAACCGGAACCATGCAACACAACATGATCAAAGCCTTTGAGAACATCATCATCGCTGAAGACGGGTCCGTCCGGAACACGTTGGGCGCCCTCTTCATGCCCTCGTACAACGGCGGCTTCTCCGTCGAGAACCAGTTGAACGTGGGGGGCGAGATCAGTTTCTACGACTTGGACGCTATTGTCGGGACGATTAACGGGCAACGGGGCTACGTCAAGAAGGACGACCTGAAGCAGATCGAAAGTAATATCGGCCTGTTAAACAGTCTGAGTGACGGCCTCGATCCCCTCACCTTTAACGGCGAAGGCGAGAAGAAGAAACCCGTCTATAAACCGCTTATTTCCGGAAAAGACCGGAGCCGAAAGGTCATCGACATCACAACCCTAGATCGACCCGTCACACAGATTCGCCAGAAGCTGACCAAGTACGAGAAAGCTCGGTTGATCGGCACAAGAGCCACCTTAATCGGCCTGGGATCTGTGCCTAAAGTCCCGATTTCGAGTCTCGATCTGATCGACTTGGCCGACGCCGAGTACCACCAGGGCCTGATCGACGTCTACATCATCCGAAAATATCCGAACGGTTCGGTAGAAAAGGTGAAAGCAACGGTAGACCGAATTTGAGCGATATCAGTCTGATAAGTAAAAACTTATCAGACATGTTTTAAATAATTGATTTTTATCAGAAGACTTATCTCGATAGTGTGTCTGATGGAAGGATTTTTATCAAAATTTAATTTTGAAGGATTTTATAAAAATCCAGAGAACCTTGATTTAAATGGTAAAGGGATTTCTGACCAAGATCTTATTCTTTTAGTCGAGATTATTATTCAAAAGGATCTGCAAGTAAAATTCCTTAATCTGAATCATAATCGGCTTACTTCCTTGCCTGAGTCTTTTGGAAAGTTGTCAAGTCTGATTAACCTCAAACTTGATTTTAATCAGCTTGATTTATTACCTGAATCTTTTGGGAAACTGACAAGGCTGATTAACCTTGATCTGAATCATAATCGGCTTACATCCTTACCTGAGTCTTTTGGGGAGTTAAAAAGTCTGATTAACCTCAAACTTGATTTTAATCAGCTTGATTTATTACCTGAATCTTTTGGGAAACTGACAAGGCTGATTAACCTTGATCTGAATCATAATCGGCT
>Ga0116230_10000609_pt1 | contig 31675 bp, 35 predicted proteins | sample S1TSphfallax_3_FD_88678 | JGI IMG/M metagenome (GOLD analysis project Ga0116230, IMG submission 88678) | Host-associated microbial communities from peat moss isolated from Minnesota, USA - S1T2_Fd - Sphagnum fallax MG | ecosystem: Host-associated > Plants > Peat moss > Unclassified | place... | reverse complement strand
GGCCGTCCAGGCCGCATGGCGACACGCCAAAAACCAAGCTCCATGCCCTCGTTGGCCAGCGCTGTCTTGACGAGATCATGATCGCCGACCGAAGCGCCGCCAAGCGTCACGAGAATATCGGCTTGCGCGGCGCGCGCGGCCTTGATGCCAGCCTCAAGCGCGGCGAAATCATCACCCGCGATGCCGAGATCGACCGGTTCGCCGCCTGCGAGCTCAACGAGCGCGCCGACTGCGAAGCCATTGGAAGCAACGATTTGATGCGCGCCGATGGCTTCGCCGGGCTGCACCAATTCATCGCCTGTCGCGAGGATGGCAACGCGCGGACGCCGGACCACGGGGAGTGTGGCGTGATTCATGGCCGCCGCGAGCGCGATTTCGGATGGCCCCAAGCGCGTGCCGGCCGAAAGCAGACTTTGCCCCTCTTCGAAGTCGAGCCCGGCTGGCCGGACATAGCGCCCGGCCTTGACGCTCTGCAAAGGCTCGACCTCGCGGCCATCGGCTTTCGCGTTTTCCTGCATCAAGATCGCGTCGGCACCTTCCGGAACCGGTGCGCCCGTGAAGATGCGCACGGCTTCTCCGGGCTTGACCGATCCCTCAAATCCATGACCGGCGGCGCTCTCGCCAATCACGTTGAGCTTCGCCGGAAGGGTGGCGAGGTCATCGGCCCGAACCGCATATCCATCCATGGCGGAGACGGCGAAAGGCGGCTGCGTGCGCAGCGCTTTGAGATCTTGAGCGAGTGTTCTGCCGAGCGTTTGGCGTAGCGCAAGAAGCTCGATGTCGCGCACAGGCGTCGCGGCCGCAAGAATGCGCGCGCGGGCCTCCGCGACGGAAAGGGCTTTTTCAGCGCTCATGCGGGCAGCGCAGCCTCGCGCGTCCAGCTGCCGGATTTGCCGCCGTGCTTTTCGACCAGTGTGATCGCTTCGATCCGCATGCCGCGATCGGCCGCCTTCAACATATCGTAGATCGTGAGACAGGCGACAGCGACGGCGGTAAGCGCTTCCATTTCGACGCCCGTCTGGCCCGAGACTTTGGTGAAAGCCTGAACGCGGATGCCGGGCAGGGCGGCATCGGCTTCAAGATCGATAGAAACTTTGGTGAGCGAGAGCGGATGACAAAGCGGAATGAGATCGGATGTTTTCTTCGCTGCCATGATGCCTGCGAGCCGCGCCGCGGCGAAAATATCGCCCTTCTTGGCATTACCGGAGAGCGCGAGATCGAGCGTTGCCTTTTGCATCAGCACATGGCCTTGCGCGATGGCGATGCGTTCGGTGACCGCCTTGCCTGAGACATCGACCATATGGGCTTCGCCGGCGGGGGATATATGCGAAAGTTCACTCATAGGGCTTTCAAACTTTGCGCGGGTTCGATGGTGGCGCCAGTCAAAAGCTGGCGTGTCGCGGTTTCTACATCATCCTGCCGCATGAGGCTTTCGCCGACGAGAAACGTGTTGATGCCGGCCGTGCTGAGGCGCTGGCAATCCTGATAGGCGAAGATGCCGCTTTCGCCCACCGCGATGCGATCTTCCGGAATGCGCTTCACCAGGCGCTCGCAGGTCGTGAGCGAAACCTCAAAGGTGCGCAAATCGCGATTGTTGATCCCGACAAGACGTGTGTCGAGCTTCAACGCGCGGTCGAGTTCGGCCTCGTCATGAACTTCGGCGAGAACATCCATGCCAAGCTCGTGCGCAACGGCGTTCAGCGCCTGTGCCTCTGCGTTTGTGACGGAGGCCATGATAACCAAAATGCAATCGGCGCCCCAGGCGCGGGCCTCATAGACCTGATAGGGCTCGAACAGAAAATCCTTGCGCAAAGTGGGCAGGGCGGCGGCATCGCGCGCGCTTGCGAGATAGGCGGGGTCACCCTGGAACGAAGGCGTGTCGGTCAAAACCGAAAGGCAGGCCGCGCCGCCCTGCGCATAGGCGCGGGCCAATCGCGGCGGATCGAAATCGGCACGGATCAGACCTTTGGACGGGCTCGCCTTCTTGATTTCGGCAATCAACGCAAATTCATGCGTTGCCAATTTGGCTTCGATTGCTTTGATGAAGCCGCGCGGCGGCGGCATCGCCTGCGCCGTGGCGATCAGCGCGTCCAAAGGCACGCGAAGCTTGGCGGCTGAGATTTCCTCGCGCTTATAGGCTTCGATCTTTTTTAAAATATCGGCCAATGGAGCTTCATCCTGATGCGGCTGGCGCCGCGCCGCGATTGGTAAATTCGACAAGCTTTGCCAGCACGGCGGCTGCTTGACCCGAGCGCAACGCTGCATCTGCCAGAGCCGCGCCCTCTCGCAGATTGGCCGCTTTCCCGGCGATGACAAGAGCCGCGGCCGCGTTGAAGACAGCTATATCACGATAAGGCGTTTGCGCCCCATCGAGAACGGCCTTCAGGGCGGCGGCATTATGGGCAGCGTCGCCGCCTTTCAAATCAGCGAGGGCGGCGCGGGGAAGCCCGGCATCCTCCGGCGTGATTTCGAAGTTGCGCAATGTGCCGGTTTCGAGCGCCACCACCTGGGTCGGGCCGGTCGTCGAGATTTCGTCGAGGCCGCCGGCGCCATGCACGATCCAGGCGTGCTCCGTGCCAAGTTCGCGCAAAACTTCTGCCAAGGGCTGAAGCCAGTCCGGTGAGAAGACCCCGAGAAGCATGCGCCGCACGCCTGCCGGGTTGGACAAGGGGCCGAGCAGATTGAAGATCGTCCGCGTCCCAAGTTCAGCGCGGGCCTGCGCCACATGCCGCATGGCTTCGTGATGGGCCTGCGCCAGCATGAAGCCGATCCCAGCCTCGGCGATCGAAATGCTGACCTCCGCCGGTGAAAGCCCGAGCCGGACCCCCAGCGCGGAAAGGACATCACTGGAACCCGATTTCGATGTCGCGGCGCGATTGCCATGTTTGGCGACCGGCACGCCGCAAGCGGCAACGATCAGCGCTGCGAGTGTCGAAACATTATAGGTGCCATGGCCGTCGCCGCCCGTGCCCACGATATCGATCGCGTTGTCCGGCGCCTCGACGCGCCGCATTTGCGCGCGCATGGCCGAGACGGCACCGGTGATTTCCGCGACCGTTTCGCCGCGCTGCCGGAGCCCAATGAGAAAGCCGCCCGTCTGCGCGGGCGTCACCTCGCCGGAAAAGATGAGATCGAAGGCCGCGCGGGCCTCGGCCTGCTCAAGCGGAGCGCCGGTAACGATCTTGGCGAGGAAAGGTTTGAAGGCATCCATGCGGATTAGGAACCCCGCTTGGAGGCACGGAATGAAAATAGAACTTGCTGCATAAGGCTGATAAGCCGGGTGTTGTCATGGCCGGGCTTGACCCGGCCATCCAGGTACGCTGCCTCTCGTTGACAATCGAGGAGCTTGGATGGCCGGGTCAAGCCCGGCCATGACTCATAACTATGTTCTTTCGCCATGAATTAGTTCCGTCCGCTTTTCGCGTTCCAATCCATCGCCAGATCGAGAAAATTGCGCAAGATGAGCGAGCCTTGCTCCGACGCGATGCTTTCGGGATGAAACTGCACGCCATGCAGCGGACGGGTTTTATGGGAAATGCCCATAATGAGCCCATCGGTTTCAGCGGTGATTGCCAGATCGCCGGGCAATGTCGCGCGCTCAACAACCAGCGAATGATAGCGAGTCGCTTTGAATGGCTGGTTCAGCCCGCGAAATACGGTTTCGCCTTGGTGATCGATGAGCGACAGCTTGCCATGGACGGGCAGCGGCGCGCGCACGACCTCTCCGCCTAAAGCCGCGCCAATCGCCTGATGCCCGAGGCAGACACCGAAAATCGGTGTGGTTTCGCTGGCAGCCGCGATGAGACCGAGGCAGATGCCAGCTTCATGCGGCGTGCAGGGGCCAGGCGACAGAACAATCGCATCCGGGCGTTCGGCAAGCACATCCGCGACGCTGATCTTATCGTTGCGATGGACAGTCACCTCCGCGCCAAGCGCACCTAGATAATGCACGAGGTTGAAGGTGAAACTGTCATAATTATCGATGAGCGTGACGCGCGCCATTCCAGCGTTGTGACCCGGGCTGGTGCGCTGGTCAAGCCAATGGGCGCTGCGAGGCGGGCTCATCCTTGCCAGCGGCGATGAGCCCGGCACGATTTTGCCGTCCCCAGCTGGTGCTACGTGTCAGCAGCATGACCCAGCCCAAAGCGGCGCCAAGGTGCCGCAGAAGCTGAAAGCTGAAGGGTTCGGCAAGCGCGGCCAGCACCGCGAACCCGTAATGGGTGCTCTCTGTGTCGCCGGTCCAGCGGCGGTAAAGGCGCAGCGACCAGAGATGGAAGGCAAGGTCGATCAAAATTTTCGTGCCGATCACGCCAAGGATCGAAACAGTCAGCGTGAGATGGCCCGTGACAATGGACGCGAGCAGCAGAGCGAAAGCGAAGAGCCCATAGAACGGCTGCAATGTATCGATCGCTTTGACCGGCAGCATGATGGTTCCGAGGCCGCCGAAGCGGCGGTTGCCGGTCATATCGCGGTTCCAATATTGGGTTTGCAGGAAGCCTGCGAACCAGCGGCGGCGCTGGCGCAGAAAGGCCTGGAAAGTATCTGGGGCATCGGTGCGCGCATGCGCGGCACCGAGCACTCGCACGCTCCAGCCAACTCCGTGATCGGCCGAATAGCGATGCAGCCGGTGGATAACTTCATAATCTTCGACGAGGCATTCTGGATCGAACCCGCCGACTTTCAGAAGCGCATCGCGGCGAAAGCCTGCGAAGGCACCGGAGATCAGCAAAAGCCCATTGGTTTTCATCCAGGCGAAACGCGACAGAAAATTGCGCACATATTCATAGGTCTGGAACCATTGGAACAGGCGTCCCGCAAATGTCTTGGCGCAGACCGGGGTGAGGATACCTGTCGCCGCAACAAGCGAAGGCTCCCGCTCAAAGGCTTGCCGCATGATGGAAATCGCATCGGGCGCAAGCAATGTATCGGCATCGACTGTCAGAAGCGTATCGGCTTCGAGGCTCAAGAGCGCCGCGTTTAGTGCGCGCGCCTTGCCGCCATGCGGCACTCGCAGCCAGCGCAAGGATGGAAACGTGGGGCTCGGCGCGCTCATGCCGCCAACAGTTGGTGCGATCAAACCATAATGTTTGAGGAGTACCTCGGGGGTCGCATCCGTCGAGCCGTCGTCGGCGATGATGATATGATCCGGCGGATCGGATTGCGCGCGGAGCGCCGCCAGCGTGACGGCTAAAACATCGGCTTCGTTATGCGCGGCGATGATGACGCCCATCGACAGATAGCGTGGTTGCGCGACGGGCGTTTCAAGAAGCGGTGTTGTTTGAAGCGGCCAGCGTCTGAGCGGCAGCGTTTGCCAAGTGACAAAACACAGAAGGAAGGTGTCGTAGGAGACGTAAATGACCCCGGCCGACCATGCGAAAATATTATCGAGAAAAAATCCGCGCAGAAAGAGCACGATCCAAAGCGTGAAGATTGCGACATAGATCGCTAAACTCAGAAATGGCGCCGGACGCGGCGTGAGCCGGGGCGACGCGTCGGCGAGGGCCTGGTCAAGTGTGGACATTTTGAAATTAGCCTTCGAACCGGGCCGCATGAGCAGAGTCATGTAAACTCCGGATGGATTCGCGTATAACTTAATTAACGCCTATGCCGATGAATGACGGCTGTTTTAGTGAGACTTATTCTTATTTACGTATCACATCGAAGTGAGTTTCAGGTCTTGCCTGCGAAATTGCGCAATTTAGCTGCGATATGAGACCAAACAGGAGCAGCACGCATGAAAGAGAATGTGACCAAGGAAGGCTTTCGCCGCTATTCGGGCGTGGCCATTCTGCTTCATTGGTTGATCGCGGTCTTGATCATCGTGAATGTTGGTCTTGCCGTGTCGGTCGATTATCTGCCCGAGGATTGGATCAGGCCTTTCATCGATACGCATAAGTCGATCGGCATCACCGTGCTGGGACTCGGGATCTTGCGCCTTCTCTGGCGTTTCGGTCACACGCCACCGCCTTTGCCGGTTTACTATCCGCGATGGGAGAAAGCCGCCGCGCACGCCGCGCATATTGCGCTCTATCTTTTGATTTTCACTTTGCCGCTTTCGGGATGGCTGCATGATTCTGCTTGGAAAGATGCGGCGACGCATCCGATGCGCCTCTTCGATCTATTCAATTGGCCGCGCATCTCTTTCGTGATGGACCTTGAACCCGCGGCCAAGGAAGCGGCACATACGCTTTTCGGAAAAATACATGTCGCCTTGGGCTATGTGCTCTATGGGATGCTTGCCTTGCATATTTGCGGCGCGCTGAAACATCAGTTCCTTGATAAGGACCCGGAGTTTCAGCGCATCCTGCCAAGGCTTAAAAGATGACGTTCAAGGCGCCTCAAAAGCGTCGAAGGCACGGGCCGAATAGACAAGAGCCGCTCCGGTGTTGAGTGCGATGGCAACGCCGAGGGCCTCGGCAACTTCTTCTTTTGTAGCGCCAGCCTTGCGGGCGCCTTCGGCATGAAAGGCGATGCAGCCATCGCAGCGTGTTGTCACGGCGACAGCGAGTGAAATGAGTTCGCGGGTCTTGGCATCAAGCTTCGGCGGCTCGGATGTCGCAGCGTATGTAATGAGCTTATTGGCTTTCAGAATGTCCGGGCTGATGTCCTTGAGCTTGCCAAATGTTTTGGCCAGGCTCGTGCGATAGGCGCCCCAATCCAACATAACGGATTTCCTTTTTGATGAGGGTTTCAATCGACCAATTGCGCCATGAAACCAGCGGTCAAGCAAGCGCGCGGCTCTAAAAACAGGAAGAGACTATTGTCCCCGTTTGGGCCGTGTGGCGAATTTCACCGCCTCCTCGGCGGCTCTGAATTGGGCCTGCGCTTTATTGATACATTCGCGCTGTTCAGAGGCTGGGATGGAATCATAGACGATTCCGGCTCCAGCTTGCACGTGCATTAAGCCATCTTTCACGACCGAGGTGCGCAGCACAATGCAAGTGTCCATCTCACCTGAGGCGCCGAAATAACCGATGCAGCCGGCATAAATGCCGCGCTTGTCTGTTTCCAGCTCGTCGATGATTTCCATCGCGCGGATCTTCGGCGCGCCCGAGACGGTGCCTGCCGGAAAGCCCGCGCAAAGCGCATCGATTGCGTCGTGTTTTGCGTCCAGCCTGCCTTCGACATTTGAGACAATGTGCATGACATGGCTGTAGCGTTCGACGGAAAATTGGTCCGTCACTTCGACGCTGCCGATTTCGGCGACACGGCCAACATCGTTGCGGCCTAGATCGAGCAGCATCAGATGTTCCGCGCATTCTTTTTCATCGGCGAGGAGCTCGGCTTCAAGCGCCAAATCCTCAGCCGCGGTCTTGCCGCGCCAGCGGGTGCCAGCGATCGGGCGGATCGTGACCTTGCCGTGACGTACGCGCACCAAAATCTCGGGGCTGGAACAGACGATCTGAAAATCCCCAAAATCGAGATAGCAGAGAAATGGAGCCGGGTTCACACGCCGCAGTGCGCGGTAAAGGGCGAAGGCGGGCAGGGCGAAGGGCGTCGTGAAACGCTGCGACAGCACGACCTGAAAAATATCGCCGGCGCGGATATAGGCCTTGGCGCGTTCCACCATCTCGAAGAAGCGGCTTTCGTCCGTGTTGGATTTCGGCGGCGTGGCGAGAAGATAGGGGTCCGCGGCGGAAGCCTCGTGAGAGAGCGGACCTTCAAGTGTGAAAACGATAGCATCGATCCGTTCGATCGCGGATTCATAAGCGTTGCGCGCGGATATAGCCTTGACGGGGCGGACGGGCGTCACGACCGTCATTTCGTCCTTCACCGTATCGAAGACGAGCATAACGGTCGGGCGCATCATGAAGGCATCTGGCACGCCGATGGGATCTGGCTTCGCGGGTGCGAGTTTTTCCATCTGACGCACCATGTCATAGCCAAGATAGCCAAAGACTCCAGCCGCCATGGGCGGAAGGTCTTCGCTGGACTCGATCCGGGACTCGGCAACAAGTGCGCGTAAAGATTCCAATGGCGAGGTGTCACATGGCTGGAAGCTATTGCGATCCTGCGAAGCCGCGCGGTTGATTTCGGCTTTGCCGCCATGCGTGCGCCAGAGTATGTCCGGATCGAGACCAATCATCGAATAGCGCCCGCGCGCCGCGCCGCCTTCAACCGATTCAAGCAAAAAGACGAGGCCCTTACGGGCCGCCGTTAATTTCAGAAAAGCTGAAACGGGCGTCTCAAGATCGGCAATCAGTTTGGTCGAGACGAGGCAAGGCTTGCCCGCCTCATAGCGCGGAGCGAAGATTTCATAGGCTGGTTCGTTCATTGCCGGGCCGTCAATAATCGGCGGCGGCGCCAGTGGCCGCGCGCAGCGCCTGACTATTGACGCTCACCCCGGCATCCTTTTGCAACTGATCAATATATTGTGCCAAGAGCTCATCGTTCAAACTCGTTTGAACCTGATCGGCGAGTTTCTTCAGCTCCGGCGATTTCTCGTCCATTGGCGGCACAGTGGAGTCGAGCACCTGAAAGACGATCCGTCCGTCGCCCGCCGCGGCCGATTGCGCGCCTTTGATGGGCACGTTGAAAACCTGGGCGACGGCACCCGGCGGCAGATCCGGTGAGCCGTTTCGCTTTACATCATTGGCATGTTTGACTTCGAGTTTTCCTTCGGCTGCCGCGAGGCTTGCCAAAGTTTCACCGGCCCCGAGCTTCTTGACCCAATCCGCCGCCTTCGCGCTCAGGCGATTGCCAGTCTCTTCAGCCTCCCAGGCTTTTTGAACCTCTGGTTTGACTTGCTCGAAGCTCTGCTGATGCGCGGGATCAATCGCTGCGACCTCATACCAGATGGTGCCGCCGTCCGTGGTTGAGATCGTATCATTATCGACGCCGACATCTGACGCGAACGCGGCTTTCAAAAGCGCGGGCCCATTGGCAAGATCAGGGATGGCCGCGCCGGTTTTATCGTGCCCGGAGGCATCGGTTTCGATGATGCGGGTTTCGAGACCGGCATCTTTAGCGGCCTCGGTCAAGGATTTGCCCGAGGCGCGCGCATCTTCGATCGCGTCGTGCAGACGGCCTATATCGTGCCGCGCGTGGACGACGGCAAGCTCCTGCTTGATCGCCCCTGCGAGGGCGGAAAACGGCAAGGTGACCGATGGCTCGATTTTGCTCACATGCAAGAGCACAGTCCCGAACTCGGCTTTGACCGGCGCGCTGACCTGGCCTTCCGGCAGTGAAAAGGCTGCCTCAGCGACAGCCTTGTCGATCAATGCGTCTTTCGTCACGGTGCCGAGATCGACATCTTTTTGCGTCAGCTTACGTTCGGCCACCAAGTCGCCGAATGTCTTCCCCGCATCGATTTGCGCGCGCGCTGCCTGGGCCGAGGCTTCGTCCGCATAGGGGATTTGTTCGATCGTGCGTTTCTCCGGCGTCACATATCGTTGCGCCTTGACCTCGTCATAGCGCTTTTTGGCATCCTCATCCGAGATGGTCTGCGCTTCGGCGAGTTTGGCAGGTGTGAGCGTCAAAACCACGAGCTTGCGATATTCGGGGGTCCGGTATTCCTGCTCGCGCGCCTTATAAAAGGCTTCGAGCACATCATCGGCTGGCGGTTGAATCTCGCCGGCGGCCGATGCGGGCAAAATGACGTAATCGATGCTACGGGTCTCGCTTTGAAAGCGATGGATCGCTTCGAGGAGGGTCTGCGGAATCTTGAGGTCCGCCGTCACAGCATCGGCAATCTGCCGTCTCACGTAAACGCCATGCTGTTCCGCGATGAAACGGCGTTCGGTTAATCCATTGTCGCGGAGAAGCTCTTCAAACTTGAGACGATCGAAGTGCCCGGCCGCGTCTTTGAAGCTGTCTTCGTTGACAATCGATTTCGCTATGTCTTGATCTGAAATCGCAAGCCCCAGCGCATGGGCTTTTTGATCGAGCGCCGCTTCGCTCAGAAGACGGGACAAAACCTGCCGGTCCAGGCCAAACGCGCGCGCCTCGTCATTGGTGATGGCGCGGCGCATCTGCCGCTGCAACCGCTGCAATTCAAGCTGGTAGGCGTTGCGATAGGCGTCGGCCGTAATATTCGTCTTGCCGACCTTCGCAAGATCATTGGCGCCAAAGCCGCGAAAAATGTCACCGATGCCCCAGATGGCGAAACTTAAAATAATGAAGCCCATCACGATGGCCATGATGGCGCGTCCGAACCAGGTTTGTGTTGCGGCGCGCATGCTGTCGAGCATGAAAGCTGATCTCCGATTGCGGAATAAGGGGAGCTGATCAAAATGACTATAAGAAGCGGCTTATGCGCCCGCAACTTACGTCCTGTCGAGGGCTGAGGCCGGCTTTAAGGCAAGCCTCGCATTGGAGCACGTGATTGTGGACAAGGCGAGGCATCCAAGCATTTGATCTTGTTAAGAGGTTCAGATCATGCGCTGCCTTGAAAGCTATTTCGTCCGGGCGGCGGAATCCTGCATGGTGCAATCATTGACTTGACTAATGCCGTGCCCCCATACGTGCACGGTGCGGGATTTATCGCAGGACTTTGAATGGCGGAAGGCCTAGTACCGCTTGTCGCGGGAAATTGGAAGATGAACGGTTTGCGGTCCTCGCTCGAAGAAATTCGGGCGATCGCCTCGGCAGCTAAGGCTGGCGAGGGCGGCCGCGCCGAAATTATGATCTGTCCGCCAGCGACTTTGCTCATTGAGGCCGCCGGGATTTGCCGGGGGACGCCGCTGCGTCTCGGTGCCCAGGACTGTCATAGCGAGGTGTCCGGCGCGCATACGGGCGATCTTTCAGCCGAAATGCTAAGCGATGCGGGAGCTAGCTATGTGATCCTTGGCCATTCGGAACGGCGGGCCGATCACGCTGAATCAAGCGAAAATGTCCGCGTGAAGGCTCACGCCGCGCTCCGCGCAGGCCTTCAACCGATCATTTGCGTTGGCGAAACGCGCGGGGAGCGCGAAGCGGGGCAAGCCTTGTCTGTAGTTGGTTCGCAATTGAAAGGTTCAGTTTCAGCCGATGCGCCGGTTCCGGGTCTTGTGATCGCTTATGAACCTATCTGGGCCATTGGCACGGGTCTTACACCTGGGGCGCAAGATGTCGCCGAGATGCACGCCTTCATCCGTCAGGAACTTGACGCCCATCTCGGAGGGCGGGGCGCCGATGTGCGCCTTCTTTACGGAGGTTCGGTGAAACCTGGAAACGCGGCGGAATGGGCAGTTCTTCCAAATGTGAACGGGGTGCTCGTGGGAGGCGCCAGTCTCAAAGCCGCTGATTTTTTGCCGATTGTACGAGCTTTTGGCTAAACTCTTGCCCTTTTCATCGCAGACCCTAGCTTTTTTCAGATCAAAGATGATAGAAGCGCTCATATTTTTTGTGCTCAGGAGCCGGTAAATTCCGTATGCAGACCATTTTGATTGTCATCCATCTCATGGTTGTTATCGCCCTCGTGGCTGTGGTGCTGCTTCAACGTTCTGAAGGCGGCGCGCTGGGGGTTGGCGGCGGCAGCGGATTTATGACAGGGCGCGGCCAGGCGAATGTGCTTACGCGGGCGACGGCTATTCTCGCGGCTATGTTCTTCGCGACGAGCTTGGCCTTGACCCTATGGGCCAATTTGAATCGCGCACCGAAGTCGATTTTGGAAGGCGTGACGCCGCCCGCCAGCACCTCGGCACCGGCGGCGGTCCCAGCTGGCAAAGGCAATCTGCTGGATGATCTCAAGAAGATCGAAGAGCAGAGGGCGCCGCAAGCCCCTGAGCCTCCGGCACCGCCCGAAGCACCGCGCTCACAATAAGTTCGATCGGCTGGACTGCACAAAAGCGCGGGCTGGTAAAATCCAAATGGAGGAAATATGAAGACGTCTCATATCATGTTGGGTTTTGCGGCTTTTTTCGTCCAGACAAGCTTTGCGAACGCGGAAGTGCTGGATCTCAGCACCGTCAAGTGCAAAGACTTTCTCAACAGCGGCAAAGAAGAAATCGGCTATACGCTCGCGTGGCTCGACGGCTATTACATGGACGAGGATGCCTCGGCGATTATCGATTTCGACAAGCTGAAAGAGAATGCCGGTAAGCTCTCCAGCTATTGTACGGAACATCCTGAAATTGGGGTCGGGACCGCTGCCGAAGAGCTTTTCGGCAAATAATTGCACGACCGCACCGGAGCGTTTCGCTTCGCGGCATCAGTTCGCGGCAAGCCGGTTGTGGATGACGCAAGGCCGCCATCTTTAGGGCTCCACAAAGTAAAAAAAACAGGATAATTCTCAAAGCCCATGGCGCGGTATATTTTCATCACCGGCGGCGTGGTCTCATCCCTGGGCAAAGGTTTGGCATCCGCGGCGCTTGGGGCACTTTTGCAGGCACGTGGTTACACCGTGCGGCTGCGCAAACTCGACCCTTATTTGAACGTCGATCCAGGGACGATGAGTCCCTATCAGCATGGCGAAGTTTTCGTCACCGACGACGGGGCTGAAACTGATCTCGATCTCGGCCATTACGAGCGCTTCACGGGGCGGCCTGCCGTCCGTGAAGACAATATTACGACCGGGCGCATCTATCAGGACATCATCAATAAGGAACGGCGCGGCGATTTCCTTGGCGCGACGATCCAAGTCATTCCGCATGTGACGAATGCCATCAAGGAATTCGTGCTCGACGGCAACGAACATGTGGACTTCGTGCTGGTCGAGATCGGCGGCACGGTGGGCGATATTGAAGGGCTGCCTTTCTTCGAGGCGATCCGCCAGCTTGGGAATGATCTGCCGCGCCATCATGCGGTTTACGTCCATCTGACGCTTCTGCCCTATATTCCGAGCGCGGGCGAACTCAAGACGAAACCGACGCAGCATTCGGTGAAAGAATTGCGGTCGATCGGCATTCAGCCGGATATTCTTCTGTGCCGCACTGAGCGTGAGATCCCTGTGGAAGAGCGCCGCAAGCTGGCGTTGTTCTGCAATGTGCGCGAAGGCGCGGTGATCGAGGCGCATGATGTCGCCTCCATCTACGACGTGCCGCAGGCCTATCATACGGCGGGGCTCGATCGGGAGGTTCTGGCAGCGTTCGGAATTGAGCCCGCGCCCAAGCCCGATATGAGCCGCTGGAACGCGGTGACCCAACGCGTCCACAGTCCGGAAGGCGAAGTGACGATTGCGATCGTCGGCAAATATACGGGTCTGAAGGAAGCTTATAAGTCGCTGATCGAGGCCTTGAATCACGGCGGCCTCGCCAATCATGTGCGCGTCAAACTGGAGTGGATCGAGGCCGAGGTCTTCGAGGCCGACGATCCCGCCGCTTATTTGGAAGATGTCCACGGCATTCTCGTGCCCGGCGGTTTCGGGCAAAGAGGCGCGGAAGGCAAAATCCTCGCGGCGCGCTTCGCCCGCCAGCGCAAAGTGCCTTTTTTCGGCATCTGCTTTGGCATGCAAATGGCTGTCATCGAAGCCGCGCGCGCGCTGGGCGGAATTACCGATGCTAATTCAACGGAATTTGGCCCGACGCGGGAGCCGCTGATTGGCCTCATGACCGAATGGATGCGCGGCAATGAATTGCAGATCCGTGCGAGCGAGGGCGATCTTGGCGGCACGATGCGGCTTGGCGCTTACGCCGCGCATCTGAGCAAAGGCTCGAAGATTGCTGAGATCTACGGCGCGACCGAAATTTCAGAGCGCCATCGCCATCGCTATGAGGTGAATACCGCTTATCGTGAAAGGCTCGAAGAAAAGGGATTGATGTTCGCGGGCATGTCGCCCGACGGCCTTCTGCCGGAGACGATCGAATTTAAGGATCATCCCTGGTTTATCGGCGTGCAATATCATCCCGAGCTGAAGTCGCGGCCCTTCGCGCCGCATCCGCTTTTCGCGAGTTTCATCGCGGCCGCTGTGGAGCAGAGCCGGCTGGTTTGAAGTTTATTTGTTAGGGTTAGGGCTGAGGCTGTAGACGTTCAAACGGAATCAGTCGAAGCGTCATGCGCGGTACCCGGATTCAAGTCCGGGCATGATCCGCGCATCCAAGAGTGGTCAAAAGCACACTTACAATCCCGGCATTGGCGCCTGGATGCCCGTGTCAAGCACGGGCATGACGCAATTGAAAGTCCGTAGCTCTAAGGCAGCATCAGAGCCCACATCCTGGGGAAGCGCCAAAGGCGCTGTCTCGAAGGATGCGGAGCTTGTGAGTTTGGAAAATGAAGCGGTCATTTCCCGGCTTATGCTGCGACAAGCTTAGTACATGCTCTTCGCTCAGAGACTCATCCCCGTCCCCTATAAGTCGCGACGCCCTGATCCGGCACCCATGTGCCAGCGGGCAGTTTGCCGGTTTGCCAGAAGACATCGATTGGGATGCCGCCGCGCGGATACCAATAGCCGCCGATGCGAAACCAGATGGGCTTTAAAAGAGCCACGAGATCCTTGCCAATCCTGATCGTGCAATCCTCGTGAAAGGCGCCGTGGTTGCGAAATGACGTCAGATAGAGCTTGAGCGATTTCGACTCGACGAGAAAATCGCCAGGCAGATAATCAATCACGAGATGCGCGAAATCTGGCTGGCCTGTGACCGGGCAGAGCGAGGTAAATTCAGGCGCTGTGAAACGCGCGATATAATGCGTGCCCTTATGCGGGTTCGGCACACGTTCGAGTTTGGCCTCGCGGGGTGAGGCGGGCAGGGGCACAGTCTCGCCAAGTTGTGTGAGGCCAAGTTGAGCAGGGTGAGCTGGCTTTTTCGCCATGGACATCTCTTGATCTGGATCGTCTACAGGGGACTATTGCCGTGCTATCTCACTGACGCAAGCCGGGGCTTTGCGCGCAAGCTTGCAAGGGCTTCGATCAGGCGCGGACGTGTTTCATGTGGCGCGATCACAGCATCGATGAAACCCTGGCTGCGCGCCTCGTCTGCTGAAAGCACGGCACCGCCGGCTTTCGTAAGCCCCAGCCGTGCACTTGGCCACGCAAGCACCAGATCGGCGCCTGAGGATTTTGCACCCATCATGAGGGACGCCGCGCCATAGGCTTGGCCGAGAATGACGGTGATTTTGGGGACACTCGCTTGCGCATAGGCGGAAAGCAATTTCGCACCCAGCTGCGCAATACCATGTTCTTCCTGATCGCGGCCCGGCAGAAATCCGGGTACATCAACGAGTGTGATCAGCGGAATGTTGAAGCGCTCGCAAAAGCGCATAAAGCGGGCGGCTTTCCGCATCGCGTTGACATCGAGCACGCCGCCAAGGACCAAAGGTTGATTGGCGATGAGGCCAACGGTGCGGCCTAGCAGGCGCGCGAAGCCGGTGATGATGTTTTGCGCGAAACTTTCTCGCAGCTCAAAGAAATCGCCTTCGTCGGCAATCTTCAAGATGAGTTCTTTCACGTCATAGGGTGTCGCGGCATCATCGAGCGGCGCCAATGTGTCGAGCGACAAGGTGTTTCTGTCATCTTGATCGAAGCTTGGCCAATCGGGCGCGGGCTCTTGATGGGAGGGCGGCAGGAAATCGATCAACCTGCGGACCTGCGAAAGCGCTGCGATGTCATCTTCAAAAGCGGCATCGGCGATACCGCTTATCTCCGTATGAAAGGCCGCGCCGCCAAGCGCCTGAGCCGTCAAATCCTCACCCGTGAGCGCATGTAAAATTTCAGGCCCGGTGACGAACAGTGCGCTTGTGTCCGCCACCATGAAGATGAAATCGGACAGGCTCGCGGAAAAGGCATCGGCCCCGATGCAAGGCCCCATGACGACTGCGATTTGCGGGATGACGCCGCTGGCCTCCACATGGTGTTTGATGGCCTCGCCATAGGCGGCGAGCGATGCCAGGCCGTCTTCGAGCCGCATCCCGCCTGAATCATAGAGGCCGATGAGCGGGGCTTGCGCCGCGATTGCCCGGATCTGGAGCTGAACAATCTTTTCGGCATGCGCGGCTGAAAGCGCGCCGCTGAGAACCGTCGCATCTTTGGCAAAGACGAACACGGCGCGCCCGTGAATTGTGCCGTTGCCTGCAACGATACTCATATCGTCGAGGTTGATGGCCTCAAAAGCCAATTCTTCAAACGACCCTGCATCGAGCAAAATATCGAGACGTTCGCGCGCGGTCAGTCTGCCGAGCGCATGTTGCGCTTTGGCAAGCCCGGTTTCGTCATCTTGCGGAACGGCAGGTTCAAGGTTCGGCAAAATGGCTCCGGTTGTTTGGATAAGATTGAAAGCTCGATCCGCGTGGAACCCTCGCCAATTTCTCACGTTCTGGCAGGACAACCAAACAGGAGGCAAGAATGACCGATAAGAATCAAGGCGAAGGCGATAAAATTTCTGCCGAAAAGTATAATAAGGCCACCACCGAATTTGCAAAGAGCGGGCGTGTCGAAGCCGCGGCTCAGGATGCGAAGAAGGCGCTGGAAGGCAAAGAGCGCAAGGAGCTCATCGCAGCTGAGGTCGACGGGAAAAGCCACGCCCATGGCGAAGACCCGCAAGTGAAGCGCTGATTGAGATAGACGGACGCCTTCATGGCCGTGACAAGCACGGCCATGAAGGGCGGGTCAAAATGGGGCTCTTACCATCGTCAAAATCTCTGGACCATCGCCGTCATTGCGACGCGCCTCGACCTCAAAACCGAACCTGCGGTATAAGTTGATCGCGGGTTGATTGTCGCAAAGCACATCGACATCCACGCGCGTCAAACCAAGTTGCTGGTTTGCCGCTTCGAGGAGCCCGCCAAGCAATGCGTTGCCAATGCCGCGCCCGCGCAAATCTTCTCGCACGGAAATCGTGAGCGTTCCGGTTTGCAGCTTTAGCTGCAGCGCCGCATGTCCAATGATTTTGCCCTTTAAAAGCGCGACAAGCCGGAAGACATTCGGGTCTTCCCCTTCGAGTTTACGCCGGATCGCATCTGGCAACTTCTGTGAAATAAGCTGCTGTTGCGAAAGCGATTTCGCTCCCGCATTGAGGAGCGCCATCAACCCATCGCAATCACCGCGCATGACCGGGCGGATTTTGAGGCCGTCCGGATCATGAAGCGTTTGTGTGATGCTGTCAGGCATTCGCCGCGAGGGCGGCTTCGATAGCTGTGATGATTTGTGGCGCCTCTGGCGTCACGCTGGGCGCGAAACGGGCGATCACCTTGCCATCGCGGCCGATGAGAAACTTCTCGAAATTCCAGGAGATGTCGCCATTGCCTTCGAGCGCGCCGTTTGGCTGTATGGCCTTCGGTTGCGCTTCGATCAGCGCCGCGTAGAGCGGATGCTTTCCGGCCCCTTTCACGGTGAGCTTACTGAACATGGGGAATTGCACGTTGAAACGGGTTTCGCAAAATTTTGCGATTTCCGCCTCTGTGCCGGGTTCCTGGGCACCGAAGTCATTGCAGGGGAAGCCGAGGACATTGAAGCCCTTGTCGATATAGGTCTCGTAAATCTTCTCGAGCCCGCCATATTGCGGCGTGAGCCCGCAAGCGGACGCGACATTGACGATCAGGACGACGCCGCCCTTATATTCTGCAAGGGTTGTATCCTTGCCGTCGATCGTCTTCAGCGGAATGTCGTAAAGCGCGGTGCTCATCCTGTTTTCTCCTCATGATGGACAAGCCGGAAAAGGCGCGCGGCCGCTTCCATTTCAATCCAGCGTTGCGCCCTGCGTTGCAGGGCTTCTTCGTCATGTCCCCAGATTTTCATCTGGAAATCTTCATCCGCATGCGCCGCTTTCCATGTTTCGGCAGCATCATAGACGCCATGCGCGACGGCAAGCGCCATCAAGGCTGAGCCGGTCAGGCTCGTCATCACATTGAGCGCCGCCAGCGCAATAGGGCCTGTCGCGCGCGGCGCCGCGATGGAGCGCACGGCTTCATGCACGGCATGGCACGCCGTTTCAGGTTGCGCGGTGAACATAAGGCCTTGCGTGCAAATGAACCGCGCGCCGAATTTTTCATGCGCGAATGTCAAATAGGGATCCCAGGCCGCCGCCTGAGCGGCAACTAAAGCGTCCGGCTCTCCGGCCCGATAGCAGACCAGATCTGTCCCGGCATATTTTGCAACTTCATCGACACAGGCGGCGAGCTCGCCTGCGACTCCATCGATAGCCGTATGGACAAGCCTTGTCAGCGGCATCATGTGCGGATCGATATATTCATCCTGGGCTTGCCATTCGGCGGCGATGGCCTGCGCCGCGGCCAGCGTCGGCAGCGCAAGGGCGTTTTTCGCTGGGGTTTTGACTGGGCGCCCATCGAGGAGAATCGCGAAGGCGTCATCGCGCTGCCCGGCCGTTGCCTCTTTATAGAAGCGCTTGGGAAGAGCCTTTTTCAGGTCCCGCCGCGCCATGGCGACCGGGTCGATCGGGCGGCCGTGGACCGGCCCCCCATCTTGGGTGAAATCGTCTTGCATGAGGCCTTTTAGCACTGGCTGGCTGATATCGCGAGCCTCACGCGATCAGAGCGAGAAGCTCGTTAAAATCATGAGCGATGGCCTCGGCGCCGGCATCCCGCAATTGATCGTGGGGATGATAGCCCCAGGCGACCCCGAGGCCATGCACGCCCGCCGCCCGTGCCATCTGCATGTCATAAGTCGTATCGCCGATCATATAGGTGGAAGCAGGATCGATGCCGGTTTCGTGCAAGGCGGCGAGGATCATATCGGGCGCGGGTTTGGAGGGATGGTCGTCTGAAGTCTGAACCGTGGCAAAATGCTTATGCCAGCCGCAGCGATCGAACAAATGCTTGACGCCGCGCTTGGCCTTTCCGGTGGCAATGCCAAGGACAATATCTTCGCGCTGGGCGAGTTCCGCCACGGCTTCCAGTGCGCCTGGATAAAGCGCCTCGGCGAATGTGGCCTCTTCGCGCATTTCATGCCAGGCCGAGCGATAGGCGTCAGCAAGGCTCGCGACGGGCCCTTTGGTGCCAACGAGCGTGGTAAAAGCTTCTGTCAGCGACAATCCGACGATGGACAGGCTGGTTTCGCGGTCGGGCACGCTCATCCCATGCGCGGTGAAGGCGCGGCGCTGCGCCTCGACAATGAAATCCTGGCTATCGACCAATGTGCCGTCTATATCGAAGATGATGAGCTTCATGCGTGCGGATACACACCTGGACGGACAGGCATGCTGCCTCTATGTGTCGGCCATGATGTCACCAAATCTAAACGCATCGGATCTCGATCCCGCATCCCCTGAATTTGCCGCGAGGCGCGCTGAAGCGCGCCAGACGCTCGATGCCCTCGACCCCGCCAAACAGGTGGGCCAAGAGGGCGCGGGGGGAGACCCATTGCGGCGCGCATGGTTCGAATCCGTCTATCGTTTGGCGGAAAACGATCCGGCGCGCGTGCCTTGGGCCAATCTCGCGCCCCATCCTCTGACACGGGCATGGGTCGAGGGGCAAGTGCGCGGATTGACTGGTCTCCGGGCGCTCGATGTGGGTTGCGGCCTTGGCGACAATGCTGAATGCCTTTCAGCCGCTGGGGCTGAGGTGTTGGCCTTTGATCTTGTGGCGGACGCCATCTCCTGGGCGAAGCAACGGTTTCCAGCGACGAAGGTCAATTACAGGGCCGCCGATCTTTTTGATCTTCCGTCTGAGTGGCAGGGTGCTTTCAGCCTCGTGCATGAGTGCTACACGTTGCAGGCTTTGTCTGTTTCGCTCGTGCCCAAAGCGCTTGGCGTGCTGGCCTCACTGCTCGCAGCCGGCGGTCATTTGCTCGTGGTGGCCCGCGCGCGTAGCGAAGACGAGGACGTTTCCGGTCCGCCCTGGCCCTTGCCGCCCTCTTTTATCGAAGAGGCAAAGAGCCAAGGTCTCCAGCCCGTGATGGTCGAGGACATTAACGCGACGTCTGAGGTCGGCCGCCGTCATTGGCGTGTGCTGTTTCAGCGTGAACCTCAAGGCTGAGACAAGCTACCTCACGATAATGTGTAATCAGGAATGGAATTGGGCGACGCGACAGGCTTTCCCATTCTGTTCGTCCTAACATTGTTCATCGCAAGCCCTTTAGGAGCGCATTTTGGAAGACCTTTTGGAGCATGTTTTCACCGCTCACAATATCCGCTTAAACGACGGCTCGCAGACCTTTCCGGCGCATCCAAGTATGGAAGTCAGTCCGATCTTTCAGGCGGCGAAGCGTGCGCTCAACATGATTTTTCATGGCGATCTGAAAGGCAAAAGCATCGCCGATCTCGGCTGTCTTGAGGGAGGTTATGCGACGGAATTTGCCCGTCTTGGAATGGATTCGACAGGCATAGAGGTTCGCGATAGCAATTTTCAAAATTGCCTTTATGTGAAGGGCAAGACGGAATTACCCAACCTCAATTTTATCCAAGACGATGCTATGAACATCGGCCAGCACGGCCCCTTCGATGGGCTTTTCATCTGCGGGCTGCTTTATCACCTCGACAAGCCGCGCAAGTTCCTTGAGGAAGCCGCCAAAGTCTGTAAGAAATTCATGATCATTGACACACATGTGGCACCTATCGTTCATGAAGATGCGGTGAACATTTATAGGCTCTCGGATACGGACATTAACGAGGGGCTGCGCGGCCGCTGGTATCCGGAATATGACTCCGTTTCGCCCGATCTTCTTGATCAGATGAGATGGTCATCCTGGTCGAATAATAAATCCTTCTGGATTGAAAAGCCTTATCTGCTGCAGATCATGAAAGAAGCCGGTTTTGAAATGGTCTTTGAGCAGTTCGACTGCGAAGACGATATTGCGAACCAATATACGACCGGCTACAGAGGCAAGCATTCGCGCGTGTTTCTTGTCGGCGTGAAGCGCGACGAAGTTCCGGCGCCCGCCGCAGCGCCAAAGCGCAAAGCTCCAGCAAAGCGCTCAGCCAAGAAATGAGCTTCCGCGCTGCGCTTCCTAAGAGTGGCGCGGCGCGCTTAAGCCTCAAAGACTCGCTTGTGTTGTGGTCAATGCTGTAATCAGGTGAGGCTGTGTCCTGATTACCGAGGGATTGGACGATTACGCGCGATCATTGGCCAAGAACGGTTCCCGTTATCGATTTAAACGCCGCTGAGGCGGCACAGCTTGTGGCAAAGCTGCCGGGCGCGCCTGATGTCATAGCCGTTGCTCCTCTGCCGGGTGGCCTCACCAACAGCAATTTCCGGATTGCGTTCGGTGACGGGCGGGCAAGTATCGAGGCAAAGCTCTATCAGCATGAGCCGAACCCTGCGCCAGTCGAGCGCGCGGTGCATCGGCTAGGTGCCGCGCGCGGGTTGCCCATCCCTAAACTGCTCGACGGCGCCGACAACAATGCCATTACGCAAACGCCTTACGCGCTTTTTGAATGGATTGGCGGCGAAAGGCTCGATCTCGCGGTGCGTGGCTGCGCGCCGCGAGATGTTCAAACCCTCGCCTGGAAGGTTGGCACGGCGCTGGCGTTAATCCATGCGGTGCATTTCGAACAGTTCGGATTTTTCGATGCGGATCTGAATGTGCAAGGCCCGATCGATCTCGGCGGCAGCGGCATGCAAGCTTATTTTAAAGATGTCTTGATGCAAGGTCTGGCGCGCGAACGGCTTGGCCCCGCCTGCGCCGATGCTTTGCTTGCTTTCGCCGCGCGTGAGAGTGCTATCCTCGATACGTGGCACGGTGCGCCATGTCTCACGCATGGCGACTGCGGCGGCACGAATATTTTGGTCACGCGGCAGGATGCGGTTTGGTCCGTCGCGGGGATCATCGATTGGGAGTTCGCGTTCAGCGGAACGCCCTTTTTCGATCTTGGCAATCTGTTGCGCGCACCGCTTGGCGGGCTGCCTGGGTTCACGGAAGGCATCGCCGATGGCTATCGCGCAGCGGGCGGGGTTTTGCCGGACAACTGGCGCGCGCTCGCCGCGATGACGGATCTTTTGGCCTGGGTCGAGTCCGCGGCGCGGCCTCACGCCTCGGCCGAGTTTCTCACGAGCGCGCGGCAGGCGATCGAAGAAACGATCGCAGGGTGGCGCTGAGGAGATCAGATGTTTCGCTTATCGAGATGCACCCGCGGTCTTCTCCGTGCGAAGGAATTTCCCGCGCGCCGGGTTTAGAGAGATCTGGTGTTTTCTTTTGGACGGTAAGCATTGTGTTGAGTGTCAAGGGCGCCGGAGCGCGGGTGTAAGGTCAGTCTTGGCAAAGTCTTCTCCTTTGAAAAGAAGCGGTATCGTCATCGCCTTTGCCAAGGCATAGGCGAAGCAACCGCCATAGTTCAGGCCCGCCGCGTGACCAGTGCCCTTGCCGAATTGGACGTAAGCGGCGCGAGCAATATCCGCTTGCGCGGCCGTAATAGACTCGATCCGAATCCCGGCAATGGTTAAAAATGAGTTCAGCCAAGCTTCGGCTTCGACGGGGGAATCATTTTCAGGCCGCGCAGCACAAGAGAAGTTTCTACGATGTTTGCTGCCGACATCAATGGCTCACCGTCACCGGCGATCCGGCCGGCATAAAACGCGGCATCTTCTTCTTGGCGGAAAATTGCGACCACAGCCGAGGTGTCTATCGCGATCATTTGGGAAGCCCGCTTTCGTCATACCCAATGATCTCGCGGGGACTTGCCGCTGAGGCGTCCGGAAGGCTCGCATAGCGTCTTCCGATGTCCATAAGGTCTTTGGCAACATTGTTACCTCCAAGACGCCGCCGCTCGCGCTCTAAGCGTTCGCGTAAAGCGACCATGACGACAGACGTCAAAGTCTCGCCAGTTAACAAAATTCTGCGACATGTTTCTTTATAACGCAATAAGGGCCGCCCTCACGACGCCTCAAGCTCGCTCGTTAGTACGAGCCATTCTTCCTCAGCCAGTGTCAGTGCGCGTTCGAGATCGCCGCGCTGTTGCGACAATTGCTTGGCCTTCATCGGGTCTCGTACGAAAGCATTGGGGTCGGCCAGCATCTTATCGACGCGGGCGAGCAGATCCTGAAATTTCTTCATCTTCTCCTCAGCGGCGGCGATGCGCTTCTTCAACGGCGCAGCCTGGCGCGGACTGAGCGCGGCGGGCTTCTCAAAAGCCGCCTTTTCCTCAGCGCGAGCTTTGTCTTCCCCGCGCGATTTGCGCGACGGCGTGCCGCCGCCAGTGCGGTCGAGGACGTATCTTTTATAATCGTCCATGTCGCCATCGTAAGGCTTGACCGTTCCGCCTTCGACAAGCCACAGGCGATCGGCGCAGGAGTCGAGCAAATGCCGGTCATGCGAAACGAGAATGATCGCGCCTTGATAGTCGTTGATCGCTTCGATCAAGGCGGCGCGGCTGTCGATATCGAGATGGTTCGTCGGCTCATCGAGGATCAACAGATGCGGCCCGTGAAAGCTCGCAATCCCCATGAGCAGCCGCGCTTTCTCGCCGCCTGACAAAAGCCCGACTTTCGTATCGGCCTTTACATTTGGAAATCCGAGCTGCGCGCAGCGGCCTCTGATCTTTGCCTCGGGCTGATCGCGCATGAGTTCTGCGACGCATTGATAGGGCGTTGCCTTTTCATCGAGATCATCGACCTGGTGCTGCGCGAAAAAGCCAACCTCCATTTTCGAGGATTTCTTGAGGCTGCCTCCCATCACATCGAGCCGTCCGCCGACAAGCTTGGCGAAGGTGGATTTACCATTGCCGTTCGAACCCAAAAGACCGATGCGATCATCATCCGCGATCGACAGGTTCAAGCGTTTCAAGATCTGCGTATCGCCATAGCCGGTGCTCGCATCGTCCAGAGCGATGATCGGCGGGCTCAGCGGTTTCGCAGGCGAGGGCAGAATAAAAGGCAGCACTTGCCCATCGACGATGGCCGAGATGGGCTCCATCTTGGCAAGCATCTTCAGGCGTGATTGTGCCTGCGCGGCCTTGGTCGCTTTGGCGCGGAAACGATCCACGAAGGATTGCAGATGTTTGCGTTGGTCGTCCTGCTTTTTCTTATGTTTGAGCTGAATCGCCTGCTGTTCGCGGCGCTGCCGCTCGAAGCTCGAATAATTGCCCTTCCATAAGGTGAGCTTAGCTTGATCCAAATGCAAAATATGGTCGGCGACGGCATCGAGCATGTCGCGGTCGTGGCTGATGACGAGGATCGTCGCCGGATAGTTTTGCAAATAATCGATGAGCCAGAGCGTGCCTTCGAGATCGAGATAGTTCGTCGGTTCGTCGAGCAGAAGGAGATCCGGCCCCGAGAACAGCACGGCGGCAAGCGCGACGCGCATCCGCCAGCCGCCGGAGAATTCGCTCAAGGCCCGGTTCTGCGCCGCTTCATCGAAACCGAGGCCGGAGAGGATGGTCGCAGCTTTGGCCGGTGCCGCATGCGCGTCAATATCGACGAGCCGCGTATGAATGTCAGCGATACGCTGCGGATCGGTCGCTGTTTCGGCTTCCGCCATGAGCTGGTGACGTTCGACATCGGCTTCGAGCACGAAATCGATCAGCGTCTTTGGACCGCCCGGCGCCTCTTGCTCGACACGTCCAAGCCGCTGGTTGCGGGGCAGGGACATGGTACCGCTTTCGGGCTGCAAATCCCCGGCGATCATATTGAAGAGCGTCGTCTTGCCGGCGCCATTGCGGCCGACAAAGCCGATACGCGCCTGTTCCGGCAAGGCAGCGGTTGCCTTGTCGAATAAAAGCCGCGGGCCCAGCCGGTAGGTCAAATCATTGATGTGCAGCATGCGTGCTTGTCGCTTGACGGGCGCTCGGTTGCAAGGCGGGCGCTATTATGCCGCAGCGTCCCTTAGGAGCGGCCATCAAGCAGATCTATGATCTCCTGCGTCGTCCCAGTCTCGCCGAGCCTCGGGAAAATGCGCGTGATACTGTTGGCATGCGCCTCAGCGCTCATGTCGGTCATGGCATCGATTGCCAGCGTCACATTGAATCCGCATTCATGCGCAAAACGCGCCGTCGATTCGACGCCAATGCTGGTGGCTATGCCCGCGATGACAATTTGCGTAACGCCTTGCTCTTTCAAATGCGCTTCGAGGCCGGTGTTGGTAAACGCGCCCCATGTCTTTTTTGTCACGGTGTGATCGGTTGGCTGGCGGTTCAGCTCGGGGACGAGATCGGCCCAATCTGGCGGTAGATCTTTAAGGCTGTGCGTTTGTTCTGCCCGGCCAGGCGCACCGCCCGTCACGTTGACAAGAACGACTGGCAAATGATGACGCCGGAAGGCCTCAGCTAATGCGCTGGCTTGTTTCACGACCTCGGCCGCCGGATGAGCTGTGGGAAAAGCGACGATGCCTTTTTGCAGATCGATGACGGCGAGCGCCGTTTTGGGGTCGAGCGCGGTGACAGCCATAGCGATTTCCTTCTTTAACGTCAGATGGACGCTAGAAGATCTAAGAGCCGGTTTCAAAGTTCAGCGGCGGTTTGCGCATACACATATCTGTGAAGCTTCCGCCTCTATTTAAATTGGCTGTAGCGATTGTTTCTATAGAAACAATCGATTGGAACTATGTGCAATGCAGCATTAATTCTCTGGCAGGTCGAGCGTGACTCGACGGAAAAGGAGAGTTTTAGATGCTTGGTATTGGTTCGAAATTGCCCAGCTTCAGCGTCGTTGGCGTCAAGCCCGGCTTCGAAAGGCATGAAGAAAATGGCGTCAGCGCTTTCGAGACTTTGACGGAAGAGAGCTTTCCGGGGAAGTGGAAGGTCATTTTCTTCTATCCGAAGGATTTCACCTTCGTCTGCCCGACTGAGATCGCAGAATTCGCGCGCTTGAATCCGGAATTCGTGGACCGCGATGCCGCGGTGCTCGGCGGTTCGACCGATAACGAGCATTGCAAGCTTGCTTGGCGGCGTGACCACAAGGATCTCGCGAAGCTGCCGATCTGGCAATTCGCGGATACCAATGGTTCGCTGACCGATGGTCTTGGTGTGCGGTCTCCCGATGGTGTCGCCTATCGCTATACGTTCGTCGTCGCGCCGGACAATACGATCCAGCACATCTACGCCAATAATTTGAATGTCGGCCGCGCACCGAAAGACACGTTACGCGTTCTCGACGCGTTGCAGACCGACGACCTTTGCCCATGCTCGCGTGAAGTCGGCGGCCAGACGCTCAAGGCAGCTTAAACAGAGGAGATAGTATGCCGATCGAAAGCCTTAAGGAGCTTCTGCCGGATTTCGCCAAAGACATCCGCTTGAATCTTTCGACCATGGCGAGCGACGAAACGCTGGGCGAGCAGACAAAATATGGTCTGCTCCTCGCGTGTGCGATCGCGACCCGCAATCCGTTTGTTCTCGTTGCCATCGACCGTGAGGCAATGGTGCATCTTTCGCCGGAAGCCCGCGAGGCGGCGCGTGCCGCCGCTTCGATCATGGCGATGAACAATGTCTATTATCGCTTCGTGCATCTCGCCTCGAACAAGGCCTATGCCAAATTGCCGGCGAAACTGCGCATGAATGTCATCGGCAATCCTGGCGTGCCCAAGTCCGATTTCGAGCTTTGGTCCTTAGCTGTTTCGGCCATCAACGGTTGCGGCATGTGCATTGATGCGCACGAGAAAGTGCTTATTTGAGGCAGGCGTGACCGAAGATCAGATCCAGACCGCCGTGCGCTTTGCTGCGATCATTCAGTCGGCAGCTGTGGCGCTTGAAGCAGCTGACCTTCCGGTCGCAGCCCAGTAAGCCTTAATCCTTAAGTTTTATGGCCTCTCTGAAGCCCGCTCTCTTGAGCGGGCTTCATGCTTTCGCGGTCTGCGCGATTGAGTTTAGCGCGATTCTATGCCTGCGAGCTTAAGCTCTCAGCGGTTTATTTCTGATAGATGGCAAAAACATTACTGGCTTGCCGGATCTGCCGCTAAAATGCCGTGAAGTGCTAAATTCTATATCCGGGTTTATGATATGTCGCTCCTATCGGCGAGCGTGGTGGATTTTGAACGAACGCAATGCTCGACCGTATGTCCTTCGGGACGCTTCCTTTTGTTGACCGGACCTTGCGGCTGCTTCAGCCGGAAGCGGCATCGCGCGCCCCGCGATGGCAGTTCGCGGCATTGGTCGTGGCGGTTCTCCTCATTCACGTAAGCTTTTTGATCGCGCTGCTTTATCGCGCGGGCGATGCGCCGGTGCCTCCGCCAAATGAGGAAATCCCGGTCGAAGTCGTCGCCGAGATGCCTGCACCTCCGCCGCCTCCGCCTGCGCCCGAACCAAAAAAGCCCGAGCCGAAACAAAAGCAGGAACAGGAGAAGCCCAAATATGAGCCGGCCTTGAAGCCCGCTTTCGATGCGCCGCGCGCGCCGAACGAGGAAAAGGTCGAACGCGAGGCGCCTGAGAAAGAAACCCATGCGCCGCAGCAGCAGGCGCAGCCCGCGCCGCAGCCGCCCGCGGAAAACGCAGCCCAGCCCGATACGCCGAAGATCGCGGATCTGCCTGCGCCCGAGAAACAGGAGCTGATGGACCAGCCTGCGCCCGACGAAGACAAGCCGGATGCCGAAGCGCTGAACAAGGCCGAGCTTCAGCAGAAGGCCGATAAGAAAAAGAGCAATTCGGAGGCTGCGAAGACAAAGAAGCCGCTCCCAACTAATGAGAGAGCGGCTATGGCGAAACAGCTCGCGGCTTTGGCCCCGACACCGGATTTTACCTTGGGGTCTATGTCAAAGCCCGCGCCCGTGACAGGCGGAACGGAGAATACGACCTATCTCTCCGTGCTCTTCGGCATCATCATGAAGCATTTGCAAAATCAGAACGCGGTGCGCAGCTCGCCAGGCAGTTCTGTGATCTATTTCGCCCTCGATGATAATGGCAATCTCACGCATCAGGCGCTTTATAAGACCAGTGGTTTCCCCGACATCGACCAGGAAACCTTAGACGCGGTGCGCCGTTCCGCGCCGTTCCCGCCGCCGCCGCGCGACATTCCGCACCGGTTCTTTTTCAGCCGCGATGTGGAGCGGGGAAGGTAAAGAATCGTACGCCATGATGATATGCGATACGTATCGCATATCATTTGCGTGATCCGCGGCTTCAAGGACTGTCAGACCAAATTATTTTTCGAAACTGGCAAGCCGGGCCGTTCATGGGCTGCGATCGCAAATGTCGCCGCGCGTAATCTCGACTATCTCGATTCCACGCGCATCTTACGTAACTTGAACGCACCGCCGGGTAACCGGCTCGAAGCGCTCAAAAGCGATCGCTGAGGCGATCGGCGTGCCGCCCAACCGGGTCAGCGAAATCATTCGCGAGCGCCGCGATATGACCGCCGACACGGCCTTGCGGCTTGGCCGCTATTTCAATGTCGAGCCGCAGCTTTGGCTCAACTTTCAAATCGCGCATGATCTTTCGAAAGCCCAGGCGAAAACCGATTATTCATCGATCAAGCCGCTGCCGAAAAAACGCGCAGCTTGAGTTGGGCGCTGTTACTACCAATCATTAACCGTATGCGAAGAGCTTGTCCGTGCACGGCAAGACTGTCGCCAGCTTCATTCTTACATAAGTGCTTGCCGATACAAATGGGGCCAAGGGGGGAGGCTCGTTGTGTCCAGTACCTTCGTTATCACGGATGAGTCCGATACGGCCAATCAGTTCGCCGAAATTACGGCAATTGAAGCGGCCATGACCGATGAAATGCTGGCGCTCGTATCAGACATGAAGATGAACGTGGTCCTCGGCGATCGTGATCGCGCGGAAATGGAGGCATTAGTCGAGATGCTGATATCGGCTCTGCTCACGCAATCCATTGCCCGGACGCTGGACGAGGTTTTGGAAAACACCGCCGCCTAAATGGCGTGAAGAGCGTGCCTCTATGACGCGCAGCCTTTCTTGGCCCGCGCGCCGGCGGCCTTCGCGCTCAACGCTTCCGGCAAATTCGCGCGAATGAGCGCTGCCAAATCCTGAATAGCTTGCCTTCGCGGACTCGTCGCACGTGAGATCAGCCGGACGCGGCGAAACGGCTGAAAGCCGGTGAGCGGCCGCGCCACCAAAGTGCCGGGCAGGGGCTTATCGCCGAGTAGAGCCAGATGCGGCACAAGCGTAACGCCGTAGCCTGCCGCCGCCATATGCAGCAAAGTGTCGAGGCTGGTGGCGCGCATATCGGCCATGCTCTGATCGCCGAGTTCTGGATGGCCGCAGAGATCGAGCGCCTGATCGCGCAGGCAATGACCATCGTGCAACAAAAGCAGCGCTTTCGGATCGATGTCGGCCGCGGCGATGGACTTGCGCGCTGCGAGCGGATGACTGGCGGGAGCGACGACCCAGAAGGGTTCGTCAAAGAGAAAGTCTTCGCTGAGGCCAGGGACCTCGGGGTCCGACGCGATGATCGCAGCGTCGAGCTGCCCGTCGGCGACGGGATGGACGAGGCGGCTGGTCAGATCCTCGACAAGCATCAAGAGCATTTCGGGCATGGTCTCCCGCACGCGGGGCAAGACCAGCGGCATGAGATAGGGGCCAAGCGTTGGGATGATGCCAAGCCGCAAAGGACCAGCGCGCGGATCGCGATGTGCTCTTGCGCAGCTTATGATATCATCGGCGGCAGTGACGGCGCGGCGCGCGTGGCGCAAAATATCTTCGCCGGCCATGGTCGTCTGCACGGATTTGCCGATCCGCTCGAACAAGGTGACGCCCAATTCTTCTTCGAGTTTGAGAATCTGGCCCGATAAAGTTGGCTGGCTGACATTGCAGGCGGAAGCCGCCCGGCCGAAATGGCCAAGCTCAGCGACAGCCAGCACATAACGAAGGTCGCGAAGGTTCATTCGATTGTTTTAAACAATGATATGTGCATAAACAATCGTCTTTCCAAATTCATGCAAAGTTGCTGGATGTTCTTCTGCGAAAGAAAATTGGTTCGCAAATGTGTCATCCAAACGCGATCACATAGCTTGCCGCTTGTCCGCCGCCGTCTGCGCCTTGCCCTCTCGCAAAGGCACAGCTATAAGCCCGGCGCTTCTTCCCTCCTATGCCGGATGTGCCGCTTATGGCGATCGAACGTACTTTTTCTATTCTTAAGCCCGACGTCACGCGTCGCAATCTTACCGGCGCGGTCAATGCCCTGATCGAGAAAGCAGGCCTTCGCATCGTTGCGCAAAAGCGTGTGCAGATGACCAAGGCGCAGGCCGAGACCTTTTATGACGTTCATAAGGCGCGGCCATTTTTCGGTGAGCTGGTCGATAGCATGATCGCTGGCCCGGTGGTGGTGCAGGTTTTGGAAGGCGAAGACGCGATCAAGAAATATCGTGAAGTTCTGGGCGCGACCGATCCGGCGAAAGCCGATGCTGGGACGATCCGTAAAGAGTTTGCTCTTTCGGTCGGCGAAAATTCCGCGCATGGCTCGGACGCGGCTGAAACGGCTGCGATCGAAATCGCGCAATGGTTCGCAGGTAACGAGATCGTGGGATAAGCGGTCACGGAGTAATTTTGCGCGATGATTTTGCCGGGCAGAAGAGAGACCAGGCTGGATCAAACCTGGCTGAAATTTTCTTCGCCTTTCTGAAGCTCGGTCTCACGGCCTTTGGCGGCCCCATCGCGCACCTCGGCTATTTCCGCGAAGATTTGATCCTGCGCCGCCGCTGGATGGATGAGGCGGCCTATGCCGATCTCGTGGCGCTTTGCCAATTTCTGCCGGGCCCGGCATCGAGCCAAGTCGCCTTTGCGTTGGGGCTCATTCGCGGCCGCGGCATTCCCGGCGGTCTGACGGCGTCCTTCGCATTCACGGCGCCATCGGCGCTCATTCTTTTCATTCTGGCGTTGGGCATCGGCCTGTCGCATGGCCCGCTCACAGATGCGCTGCTGCACGGATTGAAACTCGTCGCAGTCGCCGTCGTGGCGCAGGCTGTCTGGGGCATGGCCAAAAACCTGACACCCGATCGTCCGCGCGGAGCCATCGCCCTTCTGGCCGTTGCGATCACTACGTTGTCGGGTGGCGGCTTTGGGCAAATTTTAGCAATCGCACTTGGCGCGGCTCTTGGGCTTTTCTTTTGCCCGGGCACGGCTGCGCGGCCGCAAAGCGATCTGCATGTCGCCATCTCTCGCCAGCATGGCTTCATCGCCTTTGCACTATTTGGTGCGCTTTTGCTGTTGCCGCCGCTTCTATCCTGGGTTTTTGACGCGCAGGCCTTGCGCCTGTTCGATGGCTTCTATCGATCGGGCGCGCTTGTTTTCGGCGGCGGTCATGTCGTGCTGCCATTGCTTCAAGCAGAAGTCGTCGCACCGGGCTGGGTGTCGGGCGATACGTTCCTGACGGGCTATGGTCTGGCGCAAGCCGTACCTGGGCCGCTCTTCACGCTTGCAACGTATCTTGGCGCGGTGATGATTCCGGCACCTCATGGTTTGACAGGCGCGGTGATCGCAACGGTTGCGATCTTTCTGCCGGGTCTTTTGCTCGTCTATGGAATGCTGCCGTTTTGGATGGACATCCGCGCAAGGCCGGGCGCTCAAGCTGCGATGAGCGGCACCAATGCCGCGGTCGCCGGCCTGCTTGGTGCCGCGCTCTATAATCCCGTCTGGGTGAGCGCGATTGGCAGCCCATTCGATTTTCTGCTCGCGCTGACGGGTTTTTTGCTTGGCATAGTGTGGAAGCAGCCACCACTCACTGTGGTTATTTTTCTACCCTTTTTAAGCTTTATGAGAATACTTTTTGCCGGGAGCTGATTTCGATCGGGAATGACAACAAGAGAGAGGAAGTAGTAATCGAACCTGTGGGCCTTGGACGTTTGTAGAGATCGTAATGGACTGCCGGAGCGCACTACAGCTAGCATCACCACAAATTTTAAATTAGCGCTTCTTAGATCATCTGGGAGGCGCAAATCAGGTCACTTTGAGGAGCTGTAATTGCGCAATAACATTAATTTGGATGGCTCACAGCTATTGATTTCAGCTAGCGATCAGGTCAGAAGCGGCAACAATTTCGATGCTATTCGTCT
>Ga0116230_10000608_pt1 | contig 31708 bp, 27 predicted proteins | sample S1TSphfallax_3_FD_88678 | JGI IMG/M metagenome (GOLD analysis project Ga0116230, IMG submission 88678) | Host-associated microbial communities from peat moss isolated from Minnesota, USA - S1T2_Fd - Sphagnum fallax MG | ecosystem: Host-associated > Plants > Peat moss > Unclassified | place... | reverse complement strand
CGTGGCACGGCCTGACGTGGCACGGCCTGACGTGGTCCGGCCGCTCATCATGACGTCGATGGTCGGTGTGTCGGTGCTGGTGGTACCGCTCGTCGGCGCGGAGACTTCGGCGGACGGCTGCGGCTTTCGAATCTGGTGCGACCCGACCTTCGGCGATTATCTGAGCGAGTCCTTGGGTACTGTGGTCAGGGACTGCGGCGGCAATTTCATGGGGGTATCGGCATGAATCAACAACAGGCTCGCGATTTTTTTCAAGAGCACAAGATTCGCTATTTATTGGCGCAGTTCGTCGACATTCACGGGTCGGCGAAAGCCAAGGCGGTGCCGGTGGAGCACCTGGACATGGTGTTGACCGACGGCGCGGGTTTCGCGGGCTTCGCGCTGTGGGGCTTCGGCATGGGGCCCGAGGGCCCGGATTACATGGCGGTGGCCGAGCTCGAGACGCTGGCTCCCATTCCCTGGATGCCGGGCTATGCGCGCCTGATTTGCAATGGGGTGGTGAACAAGAAGCCGTATCCCTTCTGTTCGCGCGTCGCGCTCAAGACCCAGATCGAGCGGCTCACCGCGCGGGGCCTGACCCTGTTCACAGGGATCGAGCCCGAGTTCATGCTGCTGGCGCGCCGCGCCGATGGCAGCCTCGGCCCGGCGGATCCCAGCGATAACCTCGACAAGCCGTGCTATGACTACAAGGGCTTGTTCCGCACGCGCGAGGCGCTCGATGAGATGGTGAGCGGCCTGCGCGCCGTCGGCATCGACGTCTATCAAATTGATCATGAGGACGGCAACGGCCAGTTCGAGATCAACTTCACCTACGCCGATGCACTCAAGTCGGCGGATAACTTCACCTTCGTGAAAATGGCGGTGAGCGAAATCGCCCACAAGCACGGCATGATCGCGACTTTCATGCCGAAGCCGTTCTCGAACCGCACCGGCAGCGGCGCGCATTTTCACGTCTCGGTCGGGTCGGCGACGCAGAAAAATGCCTTCTACGATCCCGCAGATCCGTCGGGCATGGGGCTGTCGACGCTGGCGTACCAGTTCCTCGCCGGCGTGCTGGAGCATGCGCCGGCCTTCTGTGCCGTGGCGGCGCCCACCGTCAATTCGTACAAGCGCTTGGTGGTGGGGCGTTCGCTGTCGGGCGCGACCTGGGCACCCGCCTACATCGCCTACGGTGACAACAATCGCACCGCCTGTGTACGCGTGCCGCATGGGCGCCTGGAGGTACGTTTGCCGGATTCCGGCTGCAATCCCTACCTGGTGACGGCGGCACTCATTGCGGCGGGCCTCGATGGCATCGACCGCAAGCTCGATCCGGGCCCGGCGCAGAACATCAACCTCTATCAGTTGTCGCTCGAGGAACTGGCGGCGAAGGGGATCAAGTTGTTGCCGCAATCGCTCGCTGAGGCGATCGATGCGCTCGAGGCCGATACGGTGATTCGCAATGGCTTAGGGCCGGACCTCGCCAGCGAGTTCATCCGCTTGAAGCGTATGGAGTGGACCGAGTATTCGCGCCATGTGTCCGATTGGGAAGCCAAGCGTTATCTGGAATTTTTCTAAGGAGCCGCCGCATGTGTGGAATCGTTGGTCTGTTGGTGAAGAAGCCCGGGCTGCGTGCGTCCCTAGGGAAGCTCATGGTCCCCATGTTGACCGGCATGACGGAACGGGGGCCGGATTCGGCGGGGCTTGCGGTGTACACGACGCCGGTTGCCGCGCGGCAGCGCAAGCTCAGTTTGTACAGCGGTCAGCACGCCATCGACTGGTCGGCGCTGCTCGGGCGGATCGGCGAAGTTTTTGCCGGTGAACATGACGTCGTCACGCACGGCAATCAAGCAGTGCTCACCACCGACGCCGAAGCCGATGCGCTCGTTTCCTGGCTGAAGCGCAACGAACCCTTCGTGGCGGTGCTGTCGGTGGGCCAGTCGATCGATCTTTACAAGGACGTGGGGGCGCCGGCCGATATCGCCAGACGCTATGAGTTCGAGGCGCTCGAGGGCAGTCATCTGGTGGCGCACACGCGCATGGCAACCGAATCGGCGGTCACTCCCGCGCATGCCCATCCGTTCACCGCCGGCCGTGATTTCTGTCTGGTGCACAACGGCTCGTTGTCGAACCCGCATCTGGTGCGCAAGCACTTGGAGCCGCTCGGCATAGAATTCGAGACCGACAACGACACCGAGGCGGCGTGCCGGTTCTTCGAGTGGCGGCTGCGAGAGGGGGATGATCTGCGCCAGGCGGTGGCACAAGGATTTCGCGAATTGGACGGGTTCTACACCTTCCTGATGGGCACCCGGCACGAGATGTTGATCGTGCGTGATGCCTTCGCCTGCAAGCCCGCGGTGATTGCCGAAAGCGACGATTATGTGGCCATCGCGTCGGAATTCCGCTCGCTCGCGCACTTGCCGGACATCGGTCACGCAACGCTGTTCGAACCCAAGCCTGAGGAGATCTATTCATGGCGAATTTAAATCAGGTCGCGGAGCGAGCGTCGCCGGCGCGCGGCGGCGCGCATGTGCGGGAATTCGATTTGTCGCGCGATAGCCTGCGGCAGTTGAATCTGTATCTGCACAAGCAGGCCGTCGCGGACGGCGTCGGGCAAATCCGGGTGCACAATCCGGACGGCGCGCATTCGATCGCCTGCGGCCTGAATGCCGAACTCGACGTGCAGATTCATGGCCATGCTGGCTATTACGTGGCGGGCATGAACCAACATGCCGCCGTGACCGTGCATGGCAACGCCGGCCCGGGCGCGGCTGAGAACATGATGTCCGGCCGGGTGCACGTGAAGGGCTTCGCCTCGACGGCGGCGGGCGCATCCGCGCACGGCGGCTTGCTCATCATCGACGGCGACGCGTCGCTGCGCTGTGGGATCTCCCTGAAGGGAGCGGATATCGTCGTCGGCGGCAGTGTCGGCAGCTTCTCCGCCTTCATGGCGCAAGCGGGTCGGATCGTGATCTGCGGCGATGCCGAGGATGCGCTCGGCGATTCGTTGTACGAGGCGGTGATCTACGTGCGCGGCAAGGTGCGATCGCTCGGTGCCGATGCGCGCTTCGAGCCGATGGCGGACAGCGATCGCGCTGCAGTCAAGGGCTTGCTCGCGGCGGCGGGCCGCGGCGAAGATCCCGCCGATTTCAAGCGGGTGGCTTCTGCGAAGAGTCTCTATCACTGGCACGCCGATGCCGATCAGGAGTATTGATATGTCGACCCGTGATCTCGAAGAATCGGCGGGCTTTGATCGCCATACGATCGACTACATTCAGCGCGCGGCGGCCAGCGGCTTGTACGAAATTCGCGGCCTGGGTGCGAAGCGGCGGGTGCCGAATTTCGACGATCTCCTGTTTCTCGCCGCGTCGCTGTCGCGCTATCCGCTGGAAGGCTATCGTGAACGGTGTTCGACCAAGACGCTGCTCGGAACGCGTTTCGCCTCGAAGCCCATCGAGCTGGCGATTCCCATCACCGTGGCCGGGATGAGTTTTGGAGCCCTGTCCGCGCGGGTCAAGGAAGCCTTGGGGCGAGCGGCCACCGAGGTCGGCACGTCCACCACGACCGGCGACGGCGGCATGACCGCGGAGGAGCGCGCCGCCTCCAAGACCCTGGTGTACCAGTGCCTGCCATCGCGCTATGGATTCAATCCCGACGACGTGCGCCGCGCCGATGCCATCGAAATCGTCATCGGCCAGGGCGCGAAGCCCGGTGGCGGCGGGATGCTGCTCGGCCAAAAGGTCAATCCGCGCGTGGCCCGTATGCGCACGCTGCCGGAAGGCGTGGACCAACGCTCGGCCTCGCGTCATCCCGATTGGACCGGTCCCGATGATCTGGTGATCAAGATCAAGGAGTTGCGCGAAATCACGGACTGGGAAAAACCGATCTACGTCAAAGTGGGCGCGACGCGCACCTTCAATGACGTCAAGCTCGCGGTGCACGCCGGCGCGGATGTGGTGGTGGTCGACGGCATGCAAGGCGGCACGGCTGCGACACAGACGGTGTTCATCGAACATGTCGGCATTCCGACGCTGGCGGCACTGCGTCAGGCGGTCGATGCGCTCGATGACCTCAATATGCGTGGCACGGTGCAATTGGTGATTTCGGGCGGCATCCGCAGCGGCGCGGACGTGGCGAAGGCGCTGGCCATGGGGGCCGACGCGGTGGCCATCGGTCAGGGAGTGCTGGTGGCCCTCGGCTGCAACAGCGATTCCTACATCGTGAACGGCCAGCATCTGTCGGCCCGCGAGGATTACGCCGCGCTCGGCACTGCACCGGGGTTTTGTCATCACTGCCATACCGGCAAGTGCCCGGTGGGCGTCACCACGCAGGACCCAACGCTCGAGTTGCGACTCGAACCCGAGGTGGGCGCCAAGCGGCTGAAGAATTATCTCAAGACGGTGAACATGGAACTGACCACCGTGGCACGCGCCTGCGGCAAGCAGGACGTTCATCATCTAGAGAAGGAGGACTTGGTCGCGCTCACCGTCGAAGCGGCGGCGATGGCCGGAGTGCCGCTCGCGGGAACGACGTGGATCCCGGGGCGCTCCAGCGGCGGACCATCCGGCGCGGACGCCTCCGGCCGGGAGCACTCATGATCTTGGAAGTTGCGTCGATCACGGTGGGCGCCGGAACCGAAGCAGCATTCGAGTCGGCCTTCAAACAGGGAATCAAATGGATCGCCGGCAGCCCCGGCTATCTCGCGCATGAGTTGCGCCGCTCGGTGGAGCACCCCGAGCGCTACATGCTGCGGATCGAGTGGGCAACGCTCGAGGATCATACGGTCGTTTTTCGTGGTTCACCGGCCTTCGCCGAGTGGCGGGCGGCCGTCAGTCCGTTCTTTGCCTCACCGCCGGTCGTGGAACATTTCGCGCCCGTTGCGGGCGAGGAGAGCTGAAGTCTGTACCGAGTCGCGGTTGGGAGCGTCGATGCATGAAAACCTGTTACACCATCGGCGACCTCAAGGAACTCGCGCGAAGGAGAATCCCGAAGGCCATTTTTGACTATGCGGATGGCGGCTCCTACGAGGAGCGCACGCTGCGCCGTAACGCCCTCGATCTCGACGCCATGTCCTTCCGCCAGCGAGTGATGGTGGATGTCGCCGCCATCGGCCTCGCGACCACCTTGGTGGACATACCGGTTTCCATGCCCCTGGCCATCGCCCCCACGGGACTCGCTGGGTTCTTCCACGCCGATGGCGAGATTTTGGGAGCGCGCGCCGCAGCCGCGTTCGGCATTCCCTTTTGTCTCAGCACCATGTCGATCTGCTCCATCGAGGATGTACGGGCCGCGACCCAGCAGCCGTTCTGGTTCCAGCAGTATTTGATGCGCGACCGCGGGTTCAACCAGCAATTGATCGACCGGGCCATGGCCGCCGGCTGTTCGGCCTTGGTGCTGACACTGGATTTGCAGGTGCTGGGTCAGCGGCATCGGGATCCGCGCAACGGCCTGACGATTCCGCCGCGGCTGACGCTGCGCAATGCCTTCGATGTCGCCACCAAGCCGTCTTGGGCGCTGGGCGTGCTGTTCGGCAAGCGGCGCACATTCGGTAATCTCACGGGACGTATCGGTGGGGCCAGCGGTATTCGCACGCTGGCGGAATGGACCGCAACGCAGTTCGATCCCTCGGCGAATTGGCGCGATGTCGAGTGGGTGCGCAGCCGCTGGCCCGGCAAACTGATCTTGAAGGGAGTACTCGATGCCGAGGATGCGCGTCTTGCGGCAGCCTCGGGTGCGGATGCCATCGTGGTGTCGAACCACGGCGGTCGGCAGCTCGACGGTGCGCCGTCGACGATCACGGTGTTGCCGCGGGTGGTCGAGGCCATCGACGGTCGTTGCGAAGTGTACTTCGACGGCGGCATCCGCTCGGGTCAGGACCTTGCCAAGGCGCTCGCGCTCGGCGCCCGCGCCGGGTGGATCGGCAAGTCGTTTCTGTTCGCGCTCGCCGCGGGTGGTGAGGCGGGTGTGGCACGCGCGCTCACTATCATTCGCGACGAGCTGAAGACCACGCTGGCGCTCACCGGCACGGCGGGCGTGGCGGCGGCGGGACGGCAGATGCTGTGTTGAGCGGCGGTATTTCGCCGGCTGCGGGTCGCCGGCTGCGGGTCGGGCAGTCAGGCCGCTTGCGCGATCATGGCCTCTGCTTGTTGCAGATCTTTACGGTACACATCGAGCAGCTGGGGCTGGCGGGAGAGGGCCGCGGCGGCCTTCCTCAACAAGTCTTGCGCTTCCGCTTTCTGGCGCATGACAATCAAGCACTCGGCAAGATTGATCCGCGCCTGGGCGAGCCACGGACTAACTCCGTCGTCATCGAGCGATTCGCGCAGCTTCACGGCCTGCCGCAGCGGCGCTTCGGCTTCGCTGGTCCTTCCGGATCGGCGCAGCGCCTCCCCCAGCAAACGCAGACTTTGCGCCTCGAGTTCCCGCGATTGATTGGGCGCGGGTACCGCGCGCACTCTTGTCAGCACGTCGTTGGCATACTGCAGCGCTTGGTCGGGCCGGTCCAGATCCAGGTAGGCCGCAGCGAGCCCCAGGGTGGATCTGGTGTATTCATAGGTAAGAGCCCCTGCCGGCGACGGCCAGTCCTTGAGCACTCTCGCAAAGACAGCGACTGCCTCAGAGGGTTTGTGCTCGGCAAGCGCCAGCGACCCGGCTTGATCAACACACCAGGCGTAGGAGCTCGATTTTTCTCCCATGTAGCGCCGATACACGTCCATCGCTTTGTCGTGGAGCTCATGCGCCTCGGACAACTCACCCCTGGCAACCAGCATGGGCACCAAGCTGTGGGCGGTGATGCCCCAACGCAATTCGTTTTCCAGATTGCCTTTGAGTTCGGCAAGATCCTGCCGCATCAATTGCTCGGCCTCGGACCAGTGCCCGCGGGCAAATTCGACAAAGGCGAGTGTGCGGCGATGCTCCGTGGCGTTCGTCACCCCCTGCGGCGTGCGCATGTCGGACTCGAGTGCGCCGCGCAGCAGCGGCTCGGCCTCGGCCGCACGACCGCTGGCGTAATACATCTCGCCGAGCCGTGCCCGCGCGTCGGCGGTCTCCGGATGATCGGCGCCGGCGGCCTTGGTCAAAAGATCGATGGCGTGATGATAGTTGCCTTCGGCAACGTCGAAGCGCCTCTGGTCGGTCTGAAATTCGGCGAGATAAAAATAGGCGTCGCCGATCGCAAAGCCGTTACGCTCCTCGCCCTGCGCCGTCTGGAAGGCCAGCTGCTCGTTGAGCCAATGCTCAGCGTCCGTCGCGTCGTTCGCAAATGTCGCATACGCCGCCAGACTGGCGAACACATCGCCGCGCAGCGGATTCGTCGGATCGCGGCGAGTCAAAATATCGAGCGCCCGGAGTAATGCCTTCTTGCCCTCGGCTTTGCCCTCGAGGGTGCCGTCGTAAGCTGCCTGGCCGAGTCGGTAATAGGCAGTCGCCGCCTCCACCGAATCGCCGGCGCCGACCGCTTGCAAGACGGCGAGCGCCTTGTGCAGGTGTTCTTCGGCTTCGGCAGTCAATCCTTTCTGATTGCGATTGATCATCGCGGCGGCGAGGGCTATTTCGAGCCGGGCCAAGTCCACGGAGGGTCGGCCGCCGGTTCGCGCTTGAATTTCGGCAAAGTTGTCCGCCGCGAGAGTCTGGGCGCGATCGGTGAGTCCGAGATCGTCGTTGAGAGTCGCCAGCGTATCCACCAGCTCTTCGCGCACCTCGGGTTGATCGTGCAGCTGCAGGCGGATCCGCCGTGCGCCGACCTCGAGGAGCTGCTCGGCCGTCACCTTTTTCGCCTCGACGCCGCCGGGATTTTGCACACTGCTTTGTTTGAAGATGTCGATGAGGAAATCCTTCACCGCCGTCGCCTTTCGGCCTTCGCGTTCGGCGCGCTTCGCCTGATAGGTGGTGGCCGCGAGTCCGCCGGTGAGCGTCACCATCAGCGTGCTGGTAACCGCGATCCCCAGCCAATGGCGCCGCGCAAACTTGAGCGCGCGATAGGCAGCACTGTCCGGTTGAGCGAGCACGACATCGCCGCGCAGAAAGCGCTCGATATCCTCAGCGAAAGCGTTCACCGTCGGGTAACGCTCGGCGGGAGACTTCTTCATCGCCTTGATGGCAATCGTATCGAGATCACCGCGCAAGGTGCGCGATAGTTTCTTCGCCGTCGTGGCGCGCGCCGCTGCGGCCGCTGCACTCAATGCGGCACGGCTCGGCGCAACCGGATCAGCTCTCAGGATTGCCTCCTCGAGCGCTCCGCGCGTATCGCGCTTGAGCCGGTAGGGACGCTCGCCGGTCAGCAGCTCATAGAGCATCACGCCGAGTGCGTAGACATCCGCGGCGGTCGTGATCGACGCGCCGGCGATTTGCTCGGGCGCAGCGTAGTCAGGCGTCAGGGCTCGTCCGCCGAGCTGTGTCAGCTCGGTCTCTTTCGCTTCCCCTTCGGTCAACAGCTTTGCAATGCCAAAATCGAGCAGCTGCACCTGTCCCTCGTCGGTCACCAGGATGTTGGCCGGCTTCAAATCGCGATGAATCACCAGATGCGCATGCGCGTACTGCACAGCGGTCAGGACCTGCCGAAATAGCTCGAGGCGCTCGCGGATCGGCAAGCGCCGCGCGTCGCAATGGGCTGTCAGTGGCGAGCCGGCGACGTAATCGAGGGCGAGGTAGGATTGACCGTCCTCGGTAAGACCAGCGTCGATCAGCCGCGCGATGTTTGGATGACTCAGGCTGGCGAGAATCTCCCGCTCGCGGGTAAAGCGCTCGCTGATCACCCGGCTTTTCAGCGCCGGGTGGATGAGCTTTAGAGCCACCTGACGCGTGAACAACCCGTCAGCGCGCGCAGCGAGCCATACGCTGCCCATGCCGCCATACCCAAGGAGCGACAGCACGCGATAGGGCCCGATCCGAACGCCTTCCAGTCCACTGGGACGACTTTGCGGGTCCTCGCCGGTGATGATCTTCGGGAGCGTTCCCAGCGAGTCGCGGCGCCCAGGTTCAGGAAACAGCGCCGCGCGCAGGGATTCGGCCAACTCTTGATGTTCTGCAGGGAGATCTTGCAGCCACTGGCGTCGACCGGCCTCATCGAGATCGAGCGCCTCATCGAGCAGCCGGCTGATGGCTGCCAAGTGTTCGCGTTTCACTGGAGCGCCGCGGCGAGAATCGCGCGCGCTTTCTCCCAATCGCGTTGCACGGTGCGCTCGGTCACCTCGAGCGTCTCGGCGATCTCCCGTTCGCTGTACCCTCCGAAATAGCGCATCTCCGCCACCTGTGCCAGGCGCGGCTCAATGGCCTGCAGCTCTTCGAGCGCCTCGTGCACCTGCAGAATGATCCCCTCATCACCCGCAAGGTCGGCGCCGATCTGCGTCGACAAGGTGACGGGCTGCACGCCACCACCGCGTTTTTCGGCTCTCCGGTCGCGAGCCGCATTCACCACGACGTGGCGCATCACCTGCGACGCGTAAGCGAAGAACGCCCGTCGATCTTCGGCTCGCAGCTCGCCGGCGCCGATGAATCGCAAATATGACTCGTGCACCAGCGACGTCGTATCGAGCACGGTGTTGTGTCCACCATCGCGCAGGCGCGCGCGCGCCAATCGGTGCAGCTCCGGATAGGCGGTTGCAAACAGCGCGTCGCGCGCATCGCTATCGCCTGCTTGCAGGCGTCCCAGCAGTTCTGTGAGCTGTGTCATCAAGATGTCTCGCGCGCATCAGCCAAAAAAGATTTCACACCCATGTCGGGTCTGCCCCCGATTGCGTGTCTTGATCTATGAGGAAGCAACGAGGGAGCAGTGAAAGCACCCGTAAACCGACTCACAGGATGATCGCAACTTATTGTCTTTAAATCAATTTTTGGGAGATTCACATGAACATGAAATTCAATCGGGTCATTCTGGCGGCGGTTGCCGCGGTGGGACTGATCGGCTCAGTCGAAGCCGGCACAACCCCTTACTGTATCGCGGTGAACGGCGGTTTCGGGAATGGCGGTGCGACGTTCGTCGCTCGCGATTTCACCATCCCCGGGACGAACCAATGCAGCCCGTGGGCCGGCTACACCAAGACAGCCGGCACCGTCGTTTTGAACACCAGCGGCTCTGCCTGCCTGTCTGAAGATGGCCACGTGCTGACGGTTGGCGTCAGCAGCTTCAACCCGAACTGGACAGGCGGCGCCTTTGCACCGGATTACATCCAGATTTGCCCGACCGGCGTGAAATGTACTTCAGCCGACAAGAGCGTCTATAACCAGCCGCTTGCGGGCAACGGTATCGATCTCGGATTCTTCGCCGGCAGTGCAGAGGAAATCACGTGCACACCAAGCTTGCTGACTCTGCCGAACAGTCATGCCTGACGCGTGTGCCTGAATAATTATGTCAATATGGGGCTCCCCGCGTCTCGGTGGCGTTCACCGAGGCGCGGGACCTCGGCGGCGGCGTCAGGACGCAGCGAGCATGTCGCCCGCCACCTGGTTGATGCACGCCAGCCACGCCGCGCGCACCTCGGGGGTGAAGTCCGCGCCCAGGCCCTTCTCGAGCGTGGCGATCAGCGCAGCGCCCACCGTCTGATAATCGGAGGCTTTTACCCCGTAGCCCACGTGCCGGCGCCCCAAGGCTTTGACTGCAGCTGAGATCTTCTCCCATTCAGCGAGATTGGCGACGGCAGTCGCGAGCATGGCCATGAGCTTTTGCCGCTGATCCGTGAGGTCTTCCTTGAACAGCGAGCGCAGTCCCGGATCGAGGCGGAATAATTCGTCGTAGAAAAGGGTCGCGGCGGCATCGGCGATCGGCGCCACCTTGGCGAAACTGTTTTTCACCAGCGTCTGTTGTTCAGGGGTCATGGAAGCCTCCGTGTTTGGTTCGTGGATGCGATGCGCCTGCCGCACCGGCGCCAATAAACAAGTAAATAATATACCAGATTAAATTTGGCGCATAATTTGGCCGCTCGCCGCCGTCGCCCATTCCGCGCACTTGCGGCGCGGTGGAGGAAGTTTCTCTGCGCCTGTCGTTGTACACCGATTTTTCGCTGCGGCTCTTGATGTACCTGGCCGCCACCCCGCGTGGCACCTGGGCCACGACGCCCAACGTCGCACGTGCCTTCGGCATCTCCTTGCATCATCTGCAGAAGGCCGTTCAAGGATTGGTGCGGGGTGGTTATGTCGAGGCGCTTCAGGGGCGAGGCGGCGGGGTGCGTCTGGCGCAGGATCCGGCATCGATGCGCTTGGGCGCAATCGTCGCCGAGCTCGAGGGGTCGGGATGTCTGGTCGATTGCCGACGCGGCCCCTGTCCGTTGGCGGGTCGATGTCTGCTGAAATCCGCGCTCGATGATGCCGAGCGCAGCTTCATCCGGGAATTGGATCGCTTTACGCTGTCGGATGTCGTCGCAAGTCAGACAAAGATGGCTCTGAACAAGCTGGTTGCGGAGTCAGCAGCGGCGCCTTGAGCTTCGCGGGCCATGGCAAGGGCCTTTGCGTCAGACCGGCCGCGCCGCCGCAAGCAGTGACTTGAGCTCCGGGATACAGGACCCGCAGTTGGTGCCGGCGCGCAGGCGCTTGCCGATCGCCAGGGGTGAGTCCAAGGAGAAGTCGCGAATCGCCTTCGTCAGGGTGTTGCGGCCGACGTTGAAACAGCTGCAGATCACGGGCCCCACGTCGGCCGCCGCATCGATGGGTCGACCCATCAACAGTCCGCTGCGGTCGGCCGATGCGAGGGTGTCCTTGGCGAACAGGCTCGACACCCAGCTGCGCGGCGGCAGATCGGGTCGCGGCGATAGGAATACGCAGCCCTGCAGGCGATCGTCGATCAGCAGGGCGGCGCGGTAGACGCCGGTGGCGCGATCGACGTACTCGATCCAATCGCCGTCGTCGCTGAGGGCGCCGGTGGCGCCAGTCGTGCCGGGAGCTCCGGCGCTGAGCAGGCGCCTCGCCCAAGGTGACCAATCCCCCCTGACGCGGCGACCGGCCATTTCGTATCGCTGGAAGCCGTCGCCCAGGGTTCGCGACCAGTAGGTCGTGTCCTCGAGGGTGAGCGGTGTGCGGCTGAGCGCGAACCCCTGCCAGGCGACTTCGAAAGCGGTGACGCGGGCGGGAGTGTGCTTGGATTCCGGTTCACCGGAAACTGGGTCGACGACGGGGTTGACCAGCGCACCGACGCGCGCCGCGCTGCTCACGGTGTCATTCCAGTGCATGGGTATGAAGACCATACGCCGCGGCATCGCGCCGCTCGAGCGCAGTCGTGCCACCATCGAACCCCAGCGCGTGCTGATGCGCACGAACTCGCCGACACGAACGCCCGCGGCCTTCGAATCCTCAGGATGCATGTCGACGAAAGGCTCGGGCGAATGCGCCATGAGGCGCGCCGATTGCCCGGTGCGCGTCATGGTATGCCATTGGTCGCGGAGCCGGCCGGTGTTGAGCACCAGCGGGTAGTCGGCATCGGGAGCATGCACCGGTGCGCGCGGCGTGGTGGCAATGAAGCGGGCTCGGCCATCCGCATGCGAGAAGTGTCCATCGCTGAAGGGTCGATCGCCCCAGCGTCTTGGAACCAGCGCCGCATACGCGGCGGCGTCGAGCGTGGTCCAGTCGCTCAAGTTGAACGCCCGGGCGCCGTCGTTGGCCGTCGCCGACAGTCGCGCATGTTCGATGAATACGTCGTGTGCCGAGCGGTACTCGAAGCCTGTCGCGAAGCCCATCGCGCGCGCCACGGCGGCGAAGATCCACCAGTCTGGTTTGGCGGTCCCAGCGGGGCTCAAGAAACTTCGTTGCCGCGAAATGCAGCGCTCCGAGTTGGTGACGGTGCCGTCCTTTTCGCCCCATGCCGCTGCGGGCAGCAATACGTGGGCCAGCGTCGTGGTGTCGGTGTCGGTCATGCAATCAGACACCACCACGAGCTCGCAGCGACGCAGGGCCTCGCGAGCGCGGTCGGCATTCGGCATGCTCACCACCGGGTTGGTGCCGGCAATCCAAATGGCCTTGACTCTACCGGCATGCGCCGCCTCGAACAGATCGACGGCCTTGAGGCCAGGCCGCTCAGGCATCGTCGGGCTGCCCCAGAACCGCTGCACGATGCGCCGATGCTCTGCGTTGTCGAGATCCATGTGCGCGGCCAACGTATTGGCGAGACCGCCGACCTCGCGACCGCCCATGGCGTTGGGCTGACCGGTGATGGAGAACGGGCCGGCGCCGGGGCGGCCGATGCGTCCCGTCAACAGATGGCAGTTGATGATGCTGTTCGCCTTGTCGGTGCCGGCGGAGGATTGGTTAACCCCCTGCGAGAACAGAGTCACCACCCGGGGGGTGCGGGCGAACAGCTGATAAAACGTTTCAAGTGCCGCCGCCTCGAGGCCGCAGCGCCGGGCGACCGCGGCGATGCTGCCCGCCGTGTTATGCGCCACCGCGAGTGCACGTGCGGCGTCGGTGGTATGGCGGGCGACGAAGTCAGCGTCGTCGGCGCCCTGTTCGTGCAGGTAGCTGAGCAGTCCATTGAACAGCCAGACGTCGCTGCCCGCGGACACGGCGAGATGTAGATCGGCGATTTCGCCGGTGGGCGTGCTGCGCGGATCGATCACCACGATCTTGAGGTCGGGGCGCAGTTCCTTGGCCCGGACGATACGCTGGAACAGCACGGGATGGCACCAGGCGGTGTTCGAGCCCACCAGTACGATGAGATCGGCGACTTCGAGATCCTCGTAGGATACCGGCACGATGTCCTCGCCAAAGGCGCGTTTGTGGGCGGCCACCGCCGAGGACATGCAAAGGCGCGAGTTCGTGTCGATATTGGCCGTGCCGATGTATCCCTTCATCAGCTTGTTGGCGACGTAGTAATCCTCGGTGAGGAGTTGGCCGGAGACATAGAACGCAACCGCGTCACGGCCGTGCTCGGCGATGATCCGCTTGAAGCCGTCGGCCACGTAGTCGAGCGCGACGGGCCAGTCGGTGTCCTGCCCAAGCACACGCGGGTTGAGGAGTCTGCCTCCGAGGCCCAACGTTTCGCCGAGCGCAGAGCCTTTGGAGCATAGGCGACCGAAGTTGGCCGGATGCTCGGGGTCGCCGGCGACCGTGACGCTCATGGATGGTGCGTCAATGGACGTCGCGCCACCGGATGCTGGGCCATCGGACGCTGCGCCACCGGACGCTGCGCCGGGCGGCGCCGGCGCGATCAGCACGCCACAGCCTACGCCGCAGTAGGGACAGGTGGTACGAACCGCCGGCGCAGAGCTCACGCCGGGTTGCTGCTCGCCGTGGCGTCGCTGACCGCCGCGCCGAACAGCAGGGTATCGCGCAGCGGGCCGATGTTGCGCGCTTCGTTCATGAGTTCGACGTACCACGGGCCGTCGACCGTGTCACCATAGAGTACGGCGCCGCGCACGGTGTCATCCTCGACGATGAGCCGTTTGTACACGCCGCGCTTGGCATCGCGGAACACCAGCGATTCGCTGCGTGCGCCGCCGTTGAAATCGCCGACCGAGAAAAGATCGATGCCGGTCACCTTGAGCTGTACCGGTGGCTGGCTACTGACGTAGCGGGCGACGCCGAGTTCGGCGAGGTGGGCTGCGCAGACCCGCGCCTGTTCCCACAGCGGCGCCACCAGGCCGAAGGTTCGGTTGCGATGCTGCACGCACTCACCGACGGCGTAGACGCTGGGATCATAGGTCTGCAGGGTGTCGTCGACGAGAATGCCCCGCTCGCAACGCAAGCCGGCGGCGCGTGCGAGTTCGATGTTGGGACGTACCCCCGCGGCCATCACCACGAGTTCGGCCGGCAATTCGCTGCCGTCGGTGAAGCGTACGCCGGTGACCTCGGAGTCGCCCAGGATGGCCGCCGTGCTCGCCAACATCTTGAACTCGAGTCCGCGCGTCTCCAACGATAACTGCAGCAGCGCGGCGGCCGTGGCGTCGAGCTGACGATCCATCAACCGGGCATGCAGGTGGACGACCGTTACCTGCATGCCGCGGCATTTCAGTCCATTGGCCGCCTCGAGCCCCAAGAGTCCGCCGCCGATGACCACGGCCCGCGATCCCGGCCGCGCGGCCGCGAGCATCGTGGCGACGTCGTCGAGATCGCGGAACGTGACCACCCCTTTGAGTTCCTTACCCGGCACCGGCAGGACCGTGGGCGTCGAACCGGTGGCAATCAGCAACCGATCGTAGGGAGATTCGATGCCGGAGCGTGCGGTGACCCGGCGACGGCCGCGATCGATCGCGACCACGGGGTTGCCGCTGTGGAGGGTCACGCCATGCTCGCGATACCACTCGAGCGGATGGACCATGATGTCCTCGACCCGCTTTTCACCGGCGAGCACGGGCGATAACAACACGCGGTTGTAGTTGCCGTGCGGTTCCGCGCCGAACACCTCGATGTCATAGAAGTCGGGTGCGAGCTGCAACAACTCTTCGACGGTACGCATGCCGGCCATGCCGTTGCCGATTACTACGAGCCGGCGCTTAGGCCTGCCGCGCTCGCGGTGCACCGCCGCGACGTTGATCCACACCGTCGTACCGTCGAGCCGGGACGGGTACGTGTCGATGGAGTAAGCGGGGTCGTCGAGACAGCGACCCGTCGTAAGACTGTAATGGTGCTTGTAGATCGGCGAGGCGACCACCAGTTCGCCGCCGAGATCGCCGACGATCCCGCGCGACAACACATTCGCCTGGCTGGCCGGATCGAAGTTATCGAGCGCATAGAGGACATCGTCGACGCGGAATATGGCGATCTGCCGGCCGGCAATGTCGGCGCAGACGCCGGTATCAGGCAGGATGTCGTCGAGGTCACAGACCGGATGCCAGGCGGTGGTCGGATTCATGATGTCGCCTCGGCCAGCGCGGGGTTGGCGTTGGCTTCGCCACGGCGGGCACGCCGTTCGTCGGCGGTGGCGGGACGGATCTGGCCGCGCTCCTCGACGAACATGACGTCGGCATCGGTGCGGTCGCTGTTGACGAAGTGGCGGAAACGCTTGCGCGTCGCCGGGTCGTCAACGGCCTTCTTCCATTCGCACTCGTAGCTGTCGATGACTCGCGCCATGTCAGCTTCGAGCTCGGCGCCGACTGTGAGCGAGTCCTCGCACACCACCTGCCGCAGGTAATCGATGCCGCCCTCTAGGTTATCCAACCATCCCGCCGTGCGCTGCAGGCGGTCGGCGGTGCGCACATAGAACATCAGGAAGCGGTCGATGAAGCGGATCAGGGTGGCGCGGTCGAGGTCGGAGGCGAGCAGGTTGGCGTGACGCGGCTTCATGCCGCCGTTACCGCACACGTACAGTCCCCAGCCCTTCTCGGTGGCGATCACACCGACGTCCTTGCTCTGCGCCTCGGCGCACTCACGGGTGCAGCCGGAGACCCCAAACTTGATCTTGTGGGGTGCGCGCAATCCCTTGTAGCGGTTCTCGAGGTCGATGGCGAGGGCCACGCTGTCCTGTACTCCGTAGCGGCACCAGGTCGATCCCACGCAGGATTTCACGGTACGCAGCGCCTTCCCATACGCATGGCCGGATTCAAAACCCGCAGCGATCAGCTCTTCCCAGATGAGCGGCAACTCGTGCACCTGTGCGCCGAACAGGTCGATGCGCTGACCGCCGGTGATTTTGGTGTAGAGCCCGAATTTCTTGGCGACCGCGCCTATGGCGATGAGCTTGTCAGGAGTGATCTCGCCGCCCGGCACTCGCGGCACCACCGAGTAGGTGCCGTCCTTCTGCATATTGGCGAGGTAGTAGTCGTTGGTGTCCTGTAGCTGCGCCCGATCACGCGACAGCACGAAACCGTTCCAGCAGGAGGCGAGGATGGAGGCCACCGCGGGCTTGCAGATGTCGCAGCCGCGTCCGCGGCCGTGCCGCTCGATGAGGGCTGCGAAGCTCGTGAGCTCGCCGATGCGCACCAGATGAAAAAGTTGCTGTCGGGAGTAGGGAAAATGCTCACACAGGTGATTGGTCACCGCATGGCCCAGACGAGCAAGCTCTGCCTTCATGATCTGGGTCACCAATTGCGCGCAGCCGCCGCAGGAACTCGCGGCGCGTGTACTCTTTTTCAATGCTCCGATGGTGGTGGCGCCCGCCTCCACCGCGCTGCATATCGCGCCTTTGGTGACGTTGTTGCAGGAGCAGATTTGCGCCCCGGCGGGTAAGGCTGCAACCCCCAACCGGTTCGCCGCCGAGCCTGCCGCTGCATCGCCCTCGATGGCCGGCAGGATCAGCTGCTCGGGCGCGTCGGGCAGCGGTACGTCGTTCAACATCATCGGCAGCCAGGTATCGTAGCCCTCGGCGGTGCCCACGAGTATTCCGCCGAGCAGCCGTTTGCCGTCCTCGCTGACCACGAGCTTCTTGTAGATTTGCTTGCGTTCATCAACGAAGGAATAGCAGCGCGCGCCGGGGTGCGTGGCGTGAGCATCACCCAAGGAGGCGACATCGACGCCCATGAGCTTCAACTTCGTGCTCATGTCGGCGCCCCGGAAGGTCCGGTCTTCCCGGCCGACGAGCTGCGCGGCGGCGATCTCGGCCATCTGATAGCCGGGCGCCACCAGACCATACGTTTTCCCGCCCCACAAGGCACATTCGCCGATGGCGTAGATGTCCGGATCGGACGTGAGGCAGCGGTCGTCGATGGCGATGCCGCCGCGCGGACCCACATCCAGGCCGCTGGCCGCCGCGATGTCGTCACGCGGACGAATGCCGGCGGAGAAGACGATGAGATCGGTGGCAAGTTCGCTGCCGTCGGCAAACTTCAGCAAGTTCACCGTGGTCTCGCCCGCGACGATCTCGGTGGTACGTTTGTCGGTATGCACCTGCACGCCGAGTGCTTCGATCTTCTTGCGCAACACCCGACCGCCGCCGTCGTCCACCTGCACCGCCATCAGGCGGGGCGCGAACTCCACGACATGCGTCTGCAGCCCGAGATCCAAGAGTGCCTTGCCGCACTCCAGGCCGAGCAGGCCGCCGCCGATGACCACGCCGATCTTACCGCCTCGAGCACCTGCGTTACGGTCAGTCCCGGCCGCGTGAATGCACTCGAGATCCTCGATGGTACGATAGACGAAGCAGTTCGGACGATCGCGGCCGGGTAGCGGCGGTACGAAGGGGTACGAGCCCGTGGCGATGACGACCTTGTCGTAGGGGAGTTCGTCACCATCCGCCGTGATGACCCGACGACGGGCGCGGTCGATGCGCATCGCCCGCGCCTTCACGTGCACGTTGATACCGTGATCGCGGAAGAAATCGTGAGTCACGAGCGCGAGATCGTCGGCGCTGCTGCCGGAGAAAAAACTCGACAGATGCACCCGGTCATAAGCGAAGCGCGGCTCCTCGCAGAGCACGTCGATGGCGAATACGCCCGGTGACTCCCTGACGAGGGCTTCCAAGAAGCGCTGTCCGACCATGCCATTGCCGATCACCACCAGGCGCGCGCGTCCGTTCATCGTTCACTCCTCGACCGCGCATCAGCACGGTGTAGACATGGGCCAAAAAAAAGCCGCGCGACGCAGGCCACGCATTGAGATGCGCTACAGCGGTCGGCGGCATTGCCTGATCAATAAATTTTGAAAACCACCCGCAGAGAAAACTGGGCGAGCTGCTCACTGTCTGAGCAAATAACATGCCAGAGTGCGGATGTGCAGATCGTGAACAAAGTCAGTCAGTTAGCACATTGCGGGCTTGCGAGACGGTCCTGTGCTGCGGTCGTGTGGTGCATAGCGCTCAATGGTTGCACGTTTATCGTGCAGCGTCGGCGGCGGGGTGGCGGAATCACCACCCGCAGGCATCGCGTCAAATGCGGCTGCCGCCGGTCACTTGGATGACCTCCCCCGTGATGTAGGCCGCGCCGGCGCACAGGTAGACGATGACTTCGGCGTAGTCGTGAGGCTCGCCGACACGGGCCAAGGGGACCCTTGCTTTGGCGGCCGCGGCCATGTCGCCAAAGGAGCACTCCCAGTTTGAATTGACGAAGCCGGGTGCGATGCCGTTGACGCGCACGGTCGGGGCGAGCCCGCGCGCGAGTTCGCGCGTCAAGCCGGCGAGCGCCGCTTTGGTGGTGGCGTAGGCTGAGCTGCTGCCACCTCCGCCGAACGCGGACACCGAGACGGTGTTCACCACCGCGCCGTGAGATTCTTGCAGTTCGGCGGCGAGCGCCTGGGTCATCCAGAAGGCGCTCATCAGATTGACGCGCAGTATGCGATCCCAGAAATCGTCCGTCAGTGCGTCGAGATCCGCAGGCGGAATCGGCGTACGGGTCAGCGGCGCACCGGCATTGTTGATGAGGTAATCGAGACCACCGAACACCTCGAGCGTCTGTGCGGCCACCTGGCGCGCACTCGTGGCAACGCCGAGATCGCCGGGTACGGCGAGCACATCGAGCCCTCGCTCCTTCAGTGTCGCGACGGAGAGCGTCAGCCGCTCCGTCGGCAGATCGTTCATGGCCACCCTCGCACCGCTGGCGGCGAGCCGCTCGGCGGTTGCAAAGCCGATGCCGGACGCGCTGCCCGTGACCAGGGCGCGCCGCCCCGCGAGCCGAAATTCGATCGATGCGGGTCCGTTGGGTGTCACAATCAAGCGACATTATCATTTCACGTAATCTCGAGCGATCCTAAGATCAAGAGGCGCTGGCATGTTCAAGGCATTGGTGATCGATAACGGCGGTGTCGGCAGCGCGGTCAACGCCCTGGTGCGGCAAGTGGACGAGGCGAGTCTGCCGCCGGGCAATGTGGTCGTGGCCATCGACTACTCGGGCATCAATTACAAGGATGGACTGATCGTCACCGGCGCCGGTGGTTTGGTGAAGCGCTATCCCCATGTACCGGGGATCGATTTCGCCGGCAGCGTCATCGAAAGCCGTGATCCCGCCTATCAGCCCGGTGACCGGGTGGTGCTCACCGGCTGGCGCGTCGGCGAAGTGCAGTGGGGCGGCTTGGCGCAACGCGCGTCGGTGAACGGGGATTGGTTGGTGCCGTTGCCCAAGGGGCTGTCGACGCGGCAGGCGATGGCGGTGGGGACCGCGGGTCTCACCGCCATGCTCTCGGTCATGGCGCTCGAGGCTCATGGAGTGACACCCGGGTCCGGAGAGGTTCTCGTGACCGGCGCTGCCGGCGGCGTGGGCTCCATCGCCACCGCCATTCTCGCCAAGCTCGGCATGCAGGTGGTGGCATCCACCGGCCGCGGCGAGGCTCATGATTACCTCAAAGCGCTTGGAGCGACCACGATCCTCGATCGCACACCCTTCGCGGAAACCGCCAAGCGGCCGCTGGAAACCGAACGCTGGGCGGCGTGCATCGATTCGGTGGGTGGCAACACGCTCGCGCGGGTTCTCGCGCAAATGAAATACGGCGGCTCGGTCGCAGCGGTCGGATTGGCGGGCGGCAGCAAGCTCGACCATACCGTCATCCCGTTTTTGCTGCGCGGTGTGAATCTGCTCGGCATCGATTCGGTGCTCTGCCCGCGGCAGCGACGCCTCGCCGCCTGGCATCGGCTGTGCTCCGACCTGCCGCTCGAACAACTCGAGGCGATGACCGTGGAGGTGGCGCTCGACCGAGTGCCGGAGCTGGCGGCGCAAATCCTCAAGGGCCAGGTGCGCGGCCGCATCGTCGTCGACGTAAACCGTTAAAGAGAAATCCGGATGAAGAAAACCCTACTCGAGCCGGCGCGCAGCGTCGACGTCGTCCTCGAAACGGACGTGTTGGTCGTCGGCAGTGGGCCTGGGGGGCTGGCTGCAGCGCTCGCGTCCGCGCGGGCCGGGGCACAGACGGCGCTGCTCGACCGTCACGGCTGTTTCGGCGGCAACATCACCCAGGTCGGCGTCGAGGGCTTTGCCTGGTATCGCCATGCAGAGACCATCGACTGCGAAGGGATCGGTATCGAGTTCGAAACGCGGGCCCGGGAGATGGGGGCGGCGATGCCGGAGCCGCAATCCTTGAGTCACGCGCTCGATGCCGAAATGTTCAAGTACGTGGCCGACGTCCTGGTGCGGGAATCGGGGGTGCAGGCGTTGTTACACCGGCTCTGCGTCGCTCCCATCATCGAGCAGGGCGTCATCCGCGGCGTCATCACCGAGAGCAAGTCGGGCCGGGAGGCCATCCTCGCGCGGCGGGTGATCGATGCCACCGGTGATGCGGACGTGGCGGCGCGGTCGGGCGCGCCGGTGTTCAAGACGGCAAAGGAAGACATGATGGCGGCCTCGGTCATGTTCTCGATGACCGGTGTGAACAAGCAGCGCTTCATGGCGCAGATCAAAGCCGATCCGCAGACTTACAAGGATTGGACCGGCAACGGCGAATGGGATATCACCACCACGGGCAAGGAAGACGCTCTGTTTTCGCCCTTCCTGCGCAAGCCCTTCAAGCAGGCGGTTGCGGCGGGCGTGATTCCGGCCAGTTTGACGACCATCGCGGGTACCTGGGGCACGGTCACCGATTCGGGGGACCTCACGTATTTAAATCTGGTGCATCTGCCGAATATCGATGGCACTGATGCCAACGATCTCACCAGCGGCGAGATGGCCGGGCGGCAACAAGCGATCCATGCCGTCGCCGCGCTCAAGCGCTTCATGCCCGGCTGCGAGGACGCGAAGTTGCGCAACTTCGGCATGACCTTGGGCGTTCGCGACACCCGCAAGATCGATGCGCTCTATAACCTCACGGACATTGATGTCCGGCAGCAGGGTCGATTCGATGATGCCATCGGTATCTTTCCCGAATTCATCGACGGCTACGGAATTTTGATTCTGCCGACCACCGGGCGTTACTTTCAGGTCCCCTACCGGTCGTTGGTGCCCAAGAACGTAGCCAATCTGCTGGTGGCGGGCCGCTCGATCGGCGGCGACAAGGTCTCGCATGCGGCCGTGCGCAACATGATGTGTTGCGCCGTCAGCGGCCAGGGCGCCGGCGTGGCGGCCGCCGTGTCGCTACGCACCGGGGAGTCCTTCGACCGGCTGAGCGTGGCCGCCGTGCAGGACGAACTACGGCGCCAAGGTGCGCGGCTCCACTGAGCGGCGCGCGACGGCTCAGGGCCGCGCCACGGCATGCAGTGCCGGGCTTACGGCAGCACCACCACGTTGCCGATGGTCTGACCGCTTTCCACGGCTTCATGCGCGGCGGCGATGTCGTCCAAGGGAAAGCTCGCGGCGATGCGGTGCTTGAGCTTTTTTTCCTGAAGCCAGTGGGTGATGTCGGTGATTGCTTGGGTGCGCACCGCATCGGCCAATTCGTAGACGATGAAAAATGACGCGGTGAGGCCGTGCACCAGCCAGCTGCGCAGCGGCACCGTCAGCGTGGCCCAGTCGTTCGATCCATAGACGACGACGGTGCCGTCGTGGCGAACGTAGTCGGTGTAGCGTGAGGCGTTGCCCGAAAGATCGACTTCGAGGACTCGGTCGACGCCCGCGGCGCCGACGATTTGATGGATGCGATCGGTGACCGATTCCGTGCGATAGTCGATGACGTGGGCGGCACCGGCCGCGCGGGCGTGTTCCGCCTTGAGCGCGGAGGAGACGGTCGCGACGACATTGGCGCCGGCCGCCGCGGCCATCTGGCAGGCGTAGTGACCCACCGCACCGGCGCCGCCGGCCACGAGCACGTTGAGGCCGCGGACATCACCTGAGAAGTGCACCGCCCGGTAGGCCGTCAATGCCGGGATTCCGAGGCAGGCACCCTCCTCGAAAGAGGTGGTGTCGGGCAAGGGCACCGCCTGGCGTGAGGGCAGGGCAACATATTCGGCGGCGGTGCCGTTGGCGCGCTTCCACGCCGCATTCCACGTCCAAACGCGCTCGCCGATCCGCCGCGAATCCACCGCGCTGCCGACGGCTTCGATCACGCCGGCGCCATCGCTATGGGGAATGATCTCGCTGAACGCGAGCGGACCCGCCTTGCGCGTCTTGACGTCGGAGGGATTCACTCCAGAGGCGTACACCCTCACCAACACCTCGTGCTCGCCCGGAACCGGCGTGGGTTTTTCGATTATTTTCAGCACCTCACGGGCGGCGCCGGGATGTGTGTAACAGGCAACTCGCATGCTTGACTCCTCAGGGCTGTCAGATCATCGGCAGGTTTCGGCCGGCTTTGCCGCGGGGAAAAGCGGCATCGATGCGGGCGATGTCCGCCTCGGTGAGACGCAGCGTGGCCGCGCCGGCGTTCTCCGCGACATGCGGCGGCGAGGCCGCTTTGGGAATCGCGAAACTGTTCTCGTGGCGTAAGAGAAAGGCAAGAGCCACCTGGCGTGGTGTCGCCGCATGCGCGTCCGCGACCGCGCGCAGCACATCGGCCTGCGGACTGCGCGCGAGGTAAATGGCGGGTGTTTCGCCGAACGGCGTGTATGCGACGACCGCGGTGCCATGCTTCTGGCACCAGGGCAGCACGGCGTGCTCGATGGCGCGCTCGCGCAGGTGGTACAGCACCTGATTGCAGACCGGATGACCGGGGCCTGCGATCGCGGCGACTTCGTCCAGCTCACCGACATCGAAGTTGCTCACGCCCCAGGAGAGGATTTTGCCGGCCCCGACCAGCGCATCGAAGGCCGCGATGGTTTCGCTCAACGGGTGATTGCCGGGCCAATGCAACAGATAGCAATCGAGCCGGTCGGTCTGCAAGCGTTGCAGGGATTGCTCGCAAGCTTTGATCGTGCCGCGCCGGCTGGCATTGCTCGGCAGCACCTTCGAGACCAAGAACACTTCGTCACGGCGCCCCGCGATCGCGCGGCCGATGAGGGTTTCGGCGGCACCGGAGCCGTACATTTCCGCGGTATCGATATGCGTCATGCCGAGGTCGAGACCCTGGCGCAGTGCGGCGATTGCGGCCGTCGGCGCGGATTGTTCGGTGCGCCAAGAGCCCTGACCGACCAACGGCACGCTGCGTCCCGTGCTCCCGAAGCGTCGTGACGGATAAGACTGGGTGGTCGGCTGCGCGTCGTTGCCGCGAGGGGAGTCGCTCATGGTCTAGGTCGGCGTCACGCCGAGACGACGCGACATACGCAAAGCGGCCTCACGCCCCTGGTAGTAGCCGTCGAGGATGCCCATTTGCTTGAAGCCGAGGCGCGCGTAAAAATCGCGGGCCCGGTCATTGTTGGTCCGCAATTCCAGGTTGATGCGAAACACGCCCGCTTCCATGGCGGTGGCGCACAACCACTCCATGAGCTGTCGGCCCAACCCCTGGCGGCGACACTCGGGTGCGACGGCGAGCAAGTTGAGGTGGGCGACCTCCTCGCCGAAATGCATGATGGCGAATGCGGCAATGCTCGGCATGGCGGAGCCGGGCGCGGCGGTGCGCCCGATATCGCCGCGTCGCGCCACGACCACCGAGGAGTCCGCTCCTCTGATGAAGTGTTGCACCCGGGACGGCGTCCAAGACCAGGCGAGCCCCTGCTCGATGCAATCGCGGGACATTTCAGCTATCTCGCGGGCGTCGCTCGCCTCCGCCAGGCCGAGGGTCGACAGCTGCCACATCAGGCCATACCTTTGTTGCTCGATCCGCCCATCAGCGGCTTCGGTACCGATCCGTCGCCGACACCAATTCGTGTACCGTGCCGGGCTCGAAGGCCGAGTGGCCCGCGTCGGGCACCATCCGGAAATCCGCTTCCGGCCAAACCCGATGCAGATCCCAGGCGCTGGTCGCCGGACAGACGACGTCATAGCGACCTTGCACGATGGTGGTCGGAATGGTGCGAATCTTGTCCACATCGTCCAACAATTGGGTTTCGCTGCGCAGGAAACCGCGATTCACGAAGTAATGACACTCGATTCGCGCCACGGCGAGCGCAAACTGGTCCTCGCCCCATTTGCGGATGCTATCGGGATTGCTGTGCAGGAAGCTGGTGGACGCCTCCCACATCGACCACGCGCGCGCGGCGGTGAGCGCCGCGCGTTGGTCGCTACCCGTCAGCAGTTTGTAATAGGCGTTCAGGTAATCATCGCGCTCTTCGACCGGAATGACATCGCGATAATTCTCCCAATAATCCGGAAAGATCTCCGACGCGCCATGTTGGTAGAGCCAGCGGATCTCACCATAGCGCACCAAGAAGATGCCCCGCAGGACGATCTCGGTGATGCGCTCGGGATGAGCTTCCGAATAGGCAAGGGCAAGGGTGCTGCCCCATGAGCCGCCGAATATCAACCAACGCTCGATGCCGAGATGCTTGCGCAGCCGTTCGATGTCGGCGACCAAGTGCCAGGTGGTGTTTTCGAACAGGCTCGCACTCGGTCGACTCCGGCCACAGCCGCGCTGGTCGAATACCACGATCCGGTAGTGGTGGGGGTCGAAGAACTGACGCGCTCGCCGGTCGGCGCCGGCGCCGGGCCCGCCGTGCAGGAAGAGCGCAGGCTTGCCGGCCGGATTGCCCGACTCTTCGTAATAGATCTCGTGCAGTTCGGACACGCGCAGGTAGCCGCGTGAATAGGGTTCGATCGGCGGGTAAAGTTCGCGACGGGGCGCTTGCGCCGCCACCGTGGCAATCGCGCCACTGCGGGATGAGACGGCCGATCGAGGGGCCGCTTTGGAGACGCTCACCGAGCGGGTCACGCTACGCGAGGCGGCTTTACGCTTCGGTGCCGACCTGCGAGTTGCGGTACGGGTCGGCTTGGCCAACGCGCCTTTCTTTTTCTTCATCGAATGTCCTCTGTTTTCTCTGACCTAAAGAATCCCTGCCGACCCGCCGCGTGCCACCAAGGGTCCCAAGGAGCGGCCGCCGATCAAGTGCAGATGGAGGTGGTAGACCTCCTGACCGCTGTCCGGGTTGCAATTGATAATGAGTCTGTAGCCGCTCTTGGCGATACCGTTTCGGCGCGCCAGGTCCCGCGCCACGATCACCATGTGACCGATCAAGGCCGCGTCCTCGTCCTCAACTTCATCGGTCGTCGCAATCACTTTACGTGGCACGATGAGAATATGGATGGGGGCGGCCGGGCGAATGTCCAAGAACGCCACCACTCGGTCGTCCTGAAAGACGATATTGGCCGGGAGTTCGCCGGAAATAATTTTTTCAAAAAGTGTGGGCATTTGGGATGCCTGGTTGAATAGAACCAGTAAGAGTAGCAGGAACGGTGCCCAGGTCTCGATGACTGGATATGTTGCGATGCAACAGACGAGCGTCGGGGCGCAATGAGCGAGTTGCAGGTTGCATAGTTGTAAATCTCACATGATGCGAATAGTAATAGGAACGATTCTCATATAGAATCCGCTCATGACTATTTCACCCCTCCAAGACAGTGTTCGTGCGCCGAGCCTCGCCGGATCCAGTGCGGTACTCGATACCGGGGGGGTGCGGCTCGTGGATTTGCCCACGGGTGCCACGGCCCAAGTGCTGTCGGTCGTTGCCGGGACCGCCGATGGTGATGGCGTCGGGGGAACGGAACTGGGCCGTCGTCTGGCGGAACTCGGTTTTCTACCGGGGGAGCGATTGCGGATCGTGGCGCGGGGTTTCCTCGGTCGGGAACCGATCGCGGTGCGCATCGGTACCGGTACTTTCGCATTACGCGCTTATGAAGCCGCCTGCGTCCGTGTCAGCCCGGAGCGTTCTTAAGCAGCGCTGACGATGGACGCCGTTTCCGCCGCCACTCCCCTGGTCGCTCTGGTCGGTAATCCGAATTGCGGTAAGACGGCGCTTTTTAATGTCCTGACCGGCAGCCGGCAAAAGGTGGCGAATTACGCCGGCGTTACGGTGGAGCGCAAGGAAGGCTCTTTGCTTACCCAGTCGGGCAAGCGGGTGCGCATCTTGGACCTGCCCGGTGCCTATAGCCTCGATCCGCTGACGCCTGATGAACAGGTGACCGCCGATGTGCTGCTCGGGCGGCGCGCGGGCGAGAGCTCGCCTGACTTCGTGGTCTGCGTCACCGATGCGACCAATCTTCGGCAGAACCTCCGGCTGGTGTTGAGCTTGAAGCGCTTGGGGCTGCCCATGGTGATCGCCCTCAACATGACCGACATCGCGCGGCGCAAGGGCATTCTCATCGATGCCGACAAGCTGGCAGCGGAGTTGGGCGTGCCGGTGGTGGAAACCGTGGGCGTGAAATCCTCCGGGGCCGGTGCGCTCATCGAACTGCTCGATCAGGTCGCCGTGCCGGCGCGGGTCCGTCAGGCTCCCGTTTGGACCACGCCCACGCCTGCGGATATTGCCCACGACCAAAGTGAGGTACGGCGACTTCTGCGGGTGGTGGGTGGCGACCGTCTCGATGAAGTGACGCTGAGCGATCGTCTCGATGCCGTGGTGCTGCATCCGGTCTTGGGTCCGCTGATTCTTGCGCTTATCCTGTTCCTGGTCTTTCAGGCGGTGTTCGCCTGGGCTCAGGTGCCGATGGATGCCATCAAAGCCGGCGTCGATCAGTTCGGCACTTGGGTGGGCTTGTATCTTCCCGACAGCTTGCTGAAAGGCTTGTTGGTGAACGGCGTGCTGGCGGGGGTCGGCAGCGTGCTGGTGTTTCTGCCGCAGATCATTATCCTGTTTTTCTTCATATTGATACTCGAGGACGCGGGATATCTGCCGCGGGCGGCATTCCTGCTCGATCGGTTGATGGGCAGCGTGGGATTGTCGGGGCGCGCCTTCATCCCCTTGCTGTCGAGTTTCGCCTGTGCCATCCCCGGCATCATGGCCACCCGTACGATTCAGAATCCGCGTGATCGTTTGATGACGATCATGATCGCGCCGTTGATGACCTGCTCGGCACGCCTGCCTGTGTATGCGCTCATCATCAGCGCCTTCATCCCGCAGCGCACTGTTTGGGGCGTGCTGGAGCTGCAGGGCGTGGTGTTGTTCGTTCTCTATCTGGCCGGTATCGCCAGCGCCATGGCCGTCGCCTATGTGTTGAAGCGCATGGGCTCCGGTTCGACACGGCAATCGCTGATGCTGGAATTGCCGGCCTACCACTGGCCGAATCTGCGCAATCTCCTGATCGGCCTGTGGCAAAGAATTGAAATTTTCATGAGCCGCGTCGGCACCATCATTCTCGCGCTGATGGTCATTCTGTGGGCCTTGAGTTCCTTTCCCGCGCCGCCCGCGGGGGCGACCGGACCCGCGATCCAGTACAGCATCGCCGGGCATGTGGGCGCATGGCTTGCGGTGATTTTTGCGCCCATCGGCTTCAACTGGCAGATATCGATTGCGCTGGTGCCCGGACTTGCCGCGCGTGAAGTGGCCGTGGGCGCGCTCGGCACGGTGTATGCGCTGTCGGCCACCGGCAGCGACATGAGCGGTGCGTTGACGCCGCTGATCGAGCATTCCTGGAGCTTGCCGACTGCACTGTCGCTGCTCGCCTGGTATGTGTTCGCGCCGCAATGTTTGTCGACTCTCGCCACGGTGAAGCGGGAAACGAACTCCTGGCGTTACCCGCTCATCATGGCCGGCTATTTGTTCGCCCTGGCCTACACGGGATCGTGGATCACCTACCACGTGGCATCGGCGTTGTTGGCCTGAAGACGGAGCGCGGACCCATGGTTACATTCTTCGATGATCTGACGGTGGGTGTGCTGCTGGCGGCGAGCATTGCTTACGCCGTCTATTCGCTCGGTCCCAAGAGCTGGCGGCAGCGGCTGTTGGCCATGCTCGGGTCGGTGGTCCCCGGCCCCCTGGGTCGACGCCTGCAACTGGCTGCCGCCACGAAAGCGGCGGGTTCCTGCGGCGGTTGCGAGGGCTGTGGTACGGCTGAGAAGACCGCGACGGCCGTGAACGCCGGTAGTGCGAGCGCCGTTGCAGCGAGCGCCGCTGCGCGGCCCGCTGAGGTGCGGATTCCGCTGTCGCAGATCGGTAAGCGGCAGGCGCGCTAGCGGGTTACAGGCGTGGACTCGCGAGTAGATAATACAGCCCACCGGCGATGAGGATGGTCACCGGCAGGGTGAACACCCACGCGATGACGATGCGGGAGATCATGCGATAACGGAGCCCGGCGCCCGAGCTCACCATGGTGCCGCCGATCCCGGACGTCACGATGTGCGTGGTGCTGACCGGCAGGCCGGTGAAGCCCGCGGTGCCGATGAGCAGCGCTGAGACTACTTCGGCGGAGGCTCCTTGGGCCGGCGTCAGGTGCGCATTGCCCAAACGTTCGCCGAGCGTCTTGACGATCCGGCGATAGCCGATCATGGTGCCGACGCCGAGACAGATGGCGCTCAGCATCCGTACCCACACCGGTGCGTATTCGACGATGGAACCCAGGCGCTTGCTCAACGACTCGGCCACTTTTTTATCCTCGGCGCTCACCTGCTTGGCGTCGGCGGCGTGCCGCAGTTCGGCGATGATTCGATAGACGTCGTCGCGGATGGTGGAGCGCTCACTCTTGCTCGGTGCCTGCGCCATCACCGGCGATCGGGAATCGCCCGATTGCAGACCAATCTCCAGTCGCACCGCTCGAGTTGGCGGGTCGAGCTGCCGCCGTCGCCCGGCAGCGGACCGATCATCGGCTCTGGCTTGGATGTACCGGATGGCCGAGAGTGCCGCCGACTTCTCGTCATCGCCATACTGCGCGACGATGGGCTTCGCCTGCTGCATCAGCGCGGCCAGATCTTGAATCGATACCTGCGATGTGGGATTCAAGGCGTACGTCGCGGGGAACAGACCGATGATGGTGAGCATGATGAGACCAATGCTCTTTTGGCCATCGTTGGTTCCATGGGCGAAGCTCACGCCGGAACAGGTGGCGATGAGCACGCCTCGCATCCACCAAATGGGTGGATGATCTGACACGGGCTCGTAGAGGTGTTTGTCGTGCAAGGTTCTACGGCAGAGCAAATACAGCCCGCCGGCGAAAATGAACCCCAGGATGGGCGAGATGGCGAGCGACTCCAGCACTTTCCAGAGCTGCGGCCACTGCACGCCGTCGGCGAGACTGCGCGAGCGAGCAAAGGCATTGCCGAGCGCCACCCCGATCAGGGCACCGATGAGACAATGCGAGCTCGAGTTCGGCAGCGCCAACCACCAAGTGCCGATGTTCCAACAGAGTGCCGAGATGAACAGCGATACCAGCATGGCGACGGCCGGACCGCCGTCCGGCGGCGACAGTACTTCGGGCGGCAGCAACTCGACCAACGCGTACGCCACCGCGATACCGCCGACCAAGACGCCGACGAAATTCATCACGCCCGACAGCACCACGGCCGGCACCGGTTGCAGCGACTTGGTATAGATCACGGTGGCCACGGCGTTGGCGGCGTCGTGAAATCCGTTGGTCGCCTCGAACAGCACCACCATGATGAGCGCGAAGATCAAGAGAGCGATGGCAAGCGCCGAGGCGGGATCCAAATGATTGAGCATGCAGTACTCCTCTGGAGTGCGCATGGTGGCCAGGGATGCGATCGGGTTCTGTCAGACAGTGACCTAAAAACACCGGCGTCGTGAATTGCAACAAAAAATTCACACGGCGACATTTTCCGGGGCGGCACAGAGAGATAAGCATGGGTTGGCCGCGAGTCGCCATCATCCCCGCGTTGCTGTCACTGGTTAATCTTGGGTGCGAGCGAACCACCCTCCAACCAATGCTGCACTTGAAGAACCTCATTGGCGCGCGTCTCTGCATTTGCACGCACCTCGGTATTGGCAGGCCCCGGCAGGTAGACATCGGGCTCGACACCGGCAAGGTCCACGGGCAGATCCGGCAGGCGCTCTGAGCGCGAGATGGCGTAACGCAAAACGCGCTCTCCAGATGGCAGGACGTAGGGCCGTAAATTCGAATAGTCCAGCGAACCCCGGCTCGGCTGCCCGACCAGCTTGACGGTAAAGCTTTGACGCACCGTCAGCAGAAACTCCTCGCAGGAACTGGCGCAGCGTCTATCCACCAGGACGACAACGCGCGTCGGGCGGCGAAACGCCAATTTCTCAGCGTGTAGGTAATCGATGACCGGACCGCTTTCCTGTTGAACATAGCTGCCCGCCGCGACACTTTTCATACGGCTTACGGCCTCGGCCGACATCTCCTCACAGTCTTTGTCTCCGGGCGCGTACAGCGCGCAGAATTGCCGCTCCGCCTCGATGTTGGCAGGCGTCGCCAACCATTCGGCACCGATATCCTCCCGCTCATCGGCTAGCAGCCACGGCAGCAATGCCTGGTAGGTGCCGTCGTCGCCGCCGTCGTTGCCGCGTACGTCGATGATCCAGTTTGAGTGTGTGATGAGTTCCTGACGGCGCTGGGTCATCAGCTTGTTGAGAGGCTGACGAAAATCGCCTGCAAGGTTGGCAGGGTCAGCAAGATCGTCCTGCCGGACAGCGCTCTGATCGTGGGACTCAGCGATGGGTCGAGTTGGGCGGTCGGGGGGCCTGCGGGCGCGGCAGTTACGGGTGCCGTCGCGGCTGCTGCCGTCGCGACTGGTGCCGACACGGGCGACAGCGTGCTCATCGCGGGCGATCGATTGCTCACCAGCAAATGGCCCTTGCGCCATGCCTTGAGATAGGCATTCAGCGCTATCCTGCAAGCCTCTTGATCTTGCACGCGAGCGACGTCGGCGCGCGCTTGGGTCAGCGCAGCATCGAAGTGCGCCTGGCCCCATTGCGCCAGCTCGTCTTTTGCACCTGCATCGTTTTCTAGCAAGAATCCCGGAATGGCCTCGAGGTCGATCGCACATTCCTCCGCCACCGTTGCCGCGTGCGCGCAGGTGGTGAGCAAACAAAGCACAGCGGTGACGGCAATCAGAGGCGACATCTGGGGTACCGGTTCAGTCCAGACCGGCACGTCGCCGGGATTAGGTATAGAGCTTAGCTCTGATCATGTTTCATGAATTCAATATATACGCGACTCCCGGGTGCGCGGTTTCCCGGGAGTCAGATCAGCCGCGAATCGTGGATAGGGACAGCATATGCTCGTAGGCTCGTGCAGCAGGGTCG